>ERZ773218.1313-NODE-1313-length-24416-cov-7.212553_pt1 | contig 24416 bp, 19 predicted proteins | sample MGYA00580527_ERZ773218 | MGnify/ENA primary metagenome ERZ773218 (study PRJEB29015, sample SAMEA2737763) | human gut metagenome | biome: human gut; feature: human-associated habitat; material: faeces | place: China | collected 2012 ...
CGTCCGAGCGGCGAGCAGTAAAAATCGGTGACGTTCCATTTCGCCGTGCGCTTCGAAAGCAGCTCAGCCTCACGCCAGCCCTTTTCAGTCAGCGAATCAATCTCATAATTCGGTTCGCCGTGGCGGATAAAGATAATTTTCATAAGAATTCCTTTCTTCGTATGCCACAAATCGTTTGGTTTATGCATCGAAAAGTCAATTTCAGTTCCGAAAAATCTGCGGCAGAGCACAGAACATTCAGAATTGATGTCACTTAGCTTAGTGTATCATAAATTGTCAAACTTGTGTGAGTTTCTGTGGAAAAAGATGCGGCAAATTGGAAGAGGCGTTCGCACGTCTGGTAGGCGGCCTGGGAGGAGTGGTTAAGATTTGAGAGGAGAGTGACAGAGGATGATGCGTTCTGGAAATATTTTTGAACGGGAAGGCAGCAGAGGGCATGGCTGCGATGGAGATGGCACAGAGATTACAGGAGGTGGTGATTATTCTGGTTGGGATAAGATGTATGATCAGGGCAGTATTGAAATAAAGGGGAGATGCCATTTATAAAAAAACAGTAAATTCGTCCACTTAGGACTAGCCGCCGCGGCTGTAGATTGATACAATAAAAGAAATAGGAAATATCGATTTTTTGCATAGGAGGAACACGGCGGCATGGCGGGATATGTGAGTCTTCAGGATGTAACAAAGACCTATCAAATGGGTGAGATTACCATCAAGGCTGCGGATGGGATCAGCTTTGATGTGGAAAAAGGTGAGTTTGTGATTGTTGTTGGACCGAGCGGTGCGGGTAAGACGACGGTGCTGAATATTTTAGGCGGAATGGACACAGCGACTTCCGGAAAGGTGCTGGTGGACGGCGCGGAAATCAGCAAATACCGCGGCAAGAAGCTGATCCAGTACCGGAGGGAGGATATTGGATTTGTTTTTCAGTTTTATAATCTGATGCAGAACCTGACGGCGCTCGAGAATGTGGAGCTGGCGATGCAGATTTGTAAGCATCCGCTGGATGCGTCGGAGGTGCTTGCGGAGGTTGGGCTGGAAGAGAGAATGAATAACTTCCCGGCGCAGCTTTCGGGCGGCGAGCAGCAGCGTGTGGCGATTGCGCGTGCGCTGGCGAAGAATCCGAAACTGCTGCTCTGCGATGAGCCGACCGGCGCGCTCGATTATGTGACGGGAAAAGCGATCTTAAAGCTGCTGCAGGATACCTGCCGGGAGAAGGGGATGACGGTCATTGTCATCACTCACAACTCGGCGCTGACACCGATGGCGGACCGCGTGATTAAAATCCGAAACGGAAAAGTGGCGGGAATGAAAACAAATGAGAACCCGACGCCGGTGGAAGAGATAGAATGGTAGGTGGACGATGAGAGCATTTCGAAAAGACTTTATCCGGGAAATCACAAAGAACAAGGGGCGGTTTCTGTCAGTCTTTTTCATCGTGCTTCTTGGCGCGGCGTTTTTCTCGGGCATCCGGTCGGCGGAGGGAGATATGAAGGTTTCGGCGGACCGGTATTATGATGAAGTAAATTATATGGATTTGAAAGTCCTTGGAACGCTGGGGCTGACAGACGATGATCTGGCGGATATCGCGAAGACGGATGGCGTGAAAGCGGTCTACGGCGGAAAAACGGTGGAAGTGCTGCATGACATCGGCGAGAGCGAGCAGGTTGTGAAGCTGATTGCGCTGACGGACGGTGTGAATGAGCCGCGCGTGGTCGAGGGACGGATGCCGGAGAAAGAGGATGAAATTCTTGTTGATACGCAGTTTCTGAAAAGTTCCGGCTGTGAGATCGGAGATCAGGTAACGTTCACTTCCGGAACGGAGGATCCGCTCTCAGATTCGCTGACCGGGGACACGTTTACGATTGTTGGTTCGGCGACACTCCCTTATTATATGGATCTGAACCGGGGAACGGGCTCGATTGGAAACGGAAGCATCAACAGTTTTGCACTGCTGCTTCCGGAGACATTTACCTCGGATCTCTATACAGAGATTTACGTCCAGGCGGACGGCGCACAGGAAGAGGCGAGCTACAGCGATGCGTATGATGAGACGGTGAAGGCTGTACAGACGAAGATTGAAGCGCTCGAGGATGCGGCGTGCGACCGGCGGTATACGGCAGTCAAAACCGAAGGACAGGAAAAGATTGATGATGCAAAACAGCAGGTCGCTGATGCAGAGCAGAAATTAGCGGACGCAAAAACAGAGCTGGATGACGGTGCACAGCAGCTTGCCGACGCGAAAGTGACGATTGCGGACAAAGAGCAGGAACTTCTCGACGGCGAACAGACGTTAAAGGACAAAGAACAGGAGCTTCTTGGCGGAAAGCAGACGATTGCTGAGAAAGAACAGGAACTCCTTGACGGAAAACAGACCATTGCAGACAAAGAGCAGGAACTTCTCAGTGCGAAAGCAACCATCGCCGATAAAGAGCAGGAACTGGCATCCGGCAAGGCAACGCTGAAAGATAAAGAGGCGGAACTTGCGAGCGGAAAAGCGACGCTGGAAGCAAAGGCGGCAGAGCTGGAAAGCGGAAAAGCGGAGCTGAATCAGAAAGCCGATGAACTTGCAAGTGGAAAAACCACACTTGAGGCAAAAGCGAAAGAACTTTCCGACGGAAAAGCACAGCTTGCAGAGAAAGAAACAGAACTGGCATCCGGCAAAAAAGAGTTAGAGGAAAAAATGACGCAGCTTTCGGCGGCAAAAACCGAACTGACTCGGAAGCAGACGGAGCTGAATACTGCAAAAGAGCAGCTTTCCGAAAAAGAAACGGAATTGAATATTGCAAAGGAGCAGCTTTCCGCTGCACGAGAGGAACTGGACAACAAGAAAGCAGAAACCGCTGCAGGACGCACACAGTATGAAGCGCAGAAGGCAGCGTATGAAGAACAGAAGAGTCAGTATGAGACAGCCAGGGATCAGTTAGCCCAGATTTCCAGGCAGCTTCCGATGGTGGAGGCTGCGCAGACAGAAGTGACTGGTCAGATCGAGGTGATTGAGGCTCAGCTTGACGGACTGACTGAGGAAGATGAAGCATATGTATCCCTGTTGGAACAGAAAACTGCGCTGGAAGCAAAGCAGACAGAGTTAGCACAGCAGCTTTTCACGATGCAGGAGCAGAAAACATTTCTGGAACAAAACATCGCAGCGTTTGAAGCAGCAAGCGCTGATGCGGAAGCCCGGCTTGCGGCTGCAGAAGCTCAGATTACCGACGCAGAAAGTCAGCTTGCCGCTGCAGATGCACAATTAACAGAAAAAGAGCAGGAATGCGCCGCAGGCGAGGCACAGATTGCTTCTGCAAAAGAAGAACTGGAAAGCGGCGAAGCTCAGATTACAGAGGCTCTTGCCCAGCTTCAGGATGGAGAAGCACAGGCAGAAGCTTATCAGAAACAGATTGAGGATGGCGAAGCCCAGCTTGCATCCGCCAAAGCAGCGATTGCCGACGGAGAAGCTCAGATTGAGACGAATCGCAGTAAATTAAAAGACGGAGAAACTCAGCTTGCGGCTGCCAGAGCCCAGCTTGCTGATGGGGAACAGCAGATTGCATCGTACCGACAGACGATTCAGTCGGGTGAGGCCCAGCTTGCCGCTGCAAAGCAGACAATTTCCAGTGGAGAAAGTCAGCTCGCCGACGCGAAACAGACGATCGCCGATGGCGAAACCCAGTTAGCAGAAGCAAAGCAGACGATCGCCGATGGAGAAAGTCAGCTCGCCGAAGCCAAGCAGACGATTGCCGACGGAGAAACCCAGCTTGCCGACGCGAAACAGGAAATCGCCAACGGAAAAATCTCCCTTGCGGATGCGAAACAGGAAATTGCCGATAAAGAAAAGGAACTTGAGGACGGCAAAGCCGAATATGAAAAAGCAAAAGCCGACGCCGAACCAGAAATCGCGGATGCGAAGCAGGAAATTGCGGACGGTGAGAAAACACTCGCAGACCTGAAAAAACCAACGTGGTACGTCTGGGGACGGAATAAGGTAACGTCAACTGAGAGCTTCGGTCAGGATGCCGGCCGTATCTCGAATATCGGAAAATTCTTCCCGGTTATCTTCTTCCTCGTGGCTGCTCTCGTCAGCCTGACGACGATGACACGAATGATCGAGGAACAGCGTCAGCAGATCGGAACGTTAAAAGCCCTCGGCTATTCCGACGGCGTGATCGCCTTTAAATATTTCGCATACGCGATGCTCTCCACCGTATCCGGCGCTCTCGCGGGCGTGGTGGTTGGAGAAAAAATCCTGCCCTGGGTTATTATGAATGCCTACGGCATGCTGTATACCGGACTCCCGTATTACATGACCCCGCTGAACTGGGAGCAGGGAGGCCTTGCGATTCTGGCGAGTGCAGCCTGCACCGGCGTGGCGACGATCGCGGCATGCTACAAAGAACTCGCCGCAGGTCCGGCAGAGCTGATGCGGCCGGAAGCACCGAAAAACGGCAAACGGATTTTCCTGGAACGCATCGGCGTACTCTGGAAACATCTGAACTTTACGCAGAAATCAACCGTGCGGAATCTGGTGCGGTATAAAAAACGATTCTTCATGACCGTTATCGGAATCGGCGGATGCATGGGTCTGATCCTCGTCGGTTTCGGCCTTCAGGATTCCATCACCGCGATTGCGAAAAACCAGTTCGTCAGCCTCTTCACCTATCAGGCGAATGCTGTGCTGAATTCAGATGTGGATGAATCCGAAAAAGAAGCATTGCAGACCGATCTGGAAAACTACAGCGGCATCGATGAGCTGCTGGAAATGTACTGCCAGAACATCGAACTGCAGACCGACAAAAAGACCGTGGATGCAGTGCTTGAAGTGCCGAAAGAACTGACGAATTTCAATGACTTCTATGCCTTCCGAGACCGGAAAAGCGGAGAAGTTTACGAATTCCCGACCGACGGCGGCGCAGCCATCAGCGAAAAGACAGCAACGATGCTCGGCGTAAAAGCAGGCGACACGGTTCAGCTGAAAAAAGGCGACGATATTGTGGACGTAAAGATTTCGATCATCGTCGAAAACTACGTGCGCCATTACCTGTATCTGGCCCCGGATCTCTACGAGGAGCTGTTCGGCGGAGCGCCGGACTACAACCAGCTTCTGATGAAATATCAGGACACGTCGGGCAATTATGAGACAGCACTCGGAGAAAAAATCATGACGTACGACGGTGTAGCGGCAATCTCGTTCACATCCGACCTGATTGATCAGATTGACAACATGCTTCGTTCCCTCGACATCGTCATCGTGGTGCTGATCGTATCGGCGGGCCTGCTGGCGTTTGTGGTGCTGTACAACCTGAACAACATCAACATCACCGAACGACAGAGAGAGCTGGCAACGCTGAAAGTGCTCGGCTTCTTCGACGGCGAGGTGGCATCGTACGTGTACCGGGAAAACATGGTGCTGACACTGTTCGGCGTTATCGCGGGCATGGGAATTGGAACGTTTTTACATCATTGCGTAATTCAGACCGTCGAGGTCGATATGATGATGTTCGGACGAAACGTGTTCCCGCGGAGCTACGGCTGGAGCGCCCTGATTACCCTGGCGTTTGCTCTGTTCGTCAATTTTATGATGTTCTACCGGTTAAGAAAAATTGATATGATTGAATCGCTGAAAAGCGTGGAGTAAACAACAGAAAAAGGCCGTCCGCGGTGATGCAGAGAATCTGCAGAAACCGTGGGCGGTTTTTTCATTTTGAAAGTGAAATATGAGCCGGAATGCTTGTTTTTTCAGACATTTCGTTGTATAAAAAAAATAAGGGTTTTTATTAGAACAGAATCAAAAAACAAAGAGTAAAGGGGATTTTTACAAATGGGAACAACAGAAACGAAAAAAATGAGAGTCGGCGTTGTCGGCTGCGGAGCGATCAGTGATATTTATCTGACGAACATGATTCATAACTTTGAGAATCTTGAGGTAGCAGCATGCTGCGCAGGCCATCTTGAACATGCGAAAAAGAAAGCAGAGCAGTATGGCATCAAGGGCTGTACCTACGAGGAAATTCTGGCAGATCCGTCGATTGAAATGGTAGTCATTCTGACACCGGCACCGACCCACGAGGGGCTGATCCGTCAGGCACTGGAAGCCGGAAAACACGTTTACACTGAAAAAACAATGACCCTCGCACCGGAAACGGCAGCGAAACTGATCGAGCTGGCAGAGGAGAAACATCTCTATCTCGGTTCCGCACCGGACACCTTCCTTGGATCGGCACTGCAGACCGCAAGAAAAGCGATCGACGACGGGCTGATCGGCGAGGTGACATCTTTCGAAGCATGCGCAAACCGCGATCTTGATTTACTGGCGAGCATCTTCCGTTTTCTGCGGATGCCGGGCGGCGGTATCTGCTACGATTTCGGTGTTTATTATCTGACGGCAATTGTGAGTCTTTTTGGTCCGGTGGATCGCGTTGTATCGTCCGTGCGAAACCTTGCGGCGAAGCGTGTGAACATCATTCCGGGCAGCCCGGAATACGGACAGGAATTTGACTATACAAACGAAAGTCAGGTCTTTACCATTCTGGAAATGAAAAACGGTGTGACCGGTACATTCTGCGTCAATGGTGACAGCGTCATCAATGATCAGGCGGTATTCACCATTTACGGTAAAAAAGGTATCTTAAAGCTTGTTGATCCGAACAATTTCGGCGGCGATGTTGTCTATATTCCGGGTGTAAAAGACTGGACACAGCAGGCTGTTCCGGAAGTTTTACATTATGGCTTTGATTACAGCGAAAACAGCCGTGGTCTTGGCCCGTCTGAGATGGCAGAAGCAATTGCCGAGGGCAGACCAAACCGTGCGAGTGCCAAAATGGCATATCACGTACTCGATACGATCGATCAGATTATGAAGAGTGCGGAAACGGGTGCATTTGAGAAGGTTCCATCCACCTGCGAAAGACCAGAGGCCATGCCGAATTCATAGCCTATTTCTGATAGGATTGCAGGTACATCTGACGGAAGTCGGTAGGGCTTACATTTTTTGATTTCAAAAAGACTCTGTTAAACGTAGAAATACTGTTAAAACCGGATTCGAGCGACACTTCGGTGATCGTGAGATCCGGTTTTTTTAACAGGTTTTCGGCGATATGGAGCCGTTCCCTGGTGACGAAATCCGTGAAGGAGAGGCCGGTGTATGCGCGGAACAGCTTGGAAAAATGGCAGCGGGAGAATCCGGCGACTTTTGATGCTTCTTCCAGGGAAACCGGTTCGGTGCAGTGACTTGAGATCCAGGTACATGCAGCAACCATCTGGCGGTGTACCTGTGCGGAATGGCCTGTTTTTTGCGGTGCGGCAGTTTCGGTCGGCACGGAGAGATTTTCGCCGAGCAGAATAAAAAACTGATATAGCAGAACGCATCCGCGCAGTTCAGAAAAACTGATACCGGAGAGGGAGAGCCTGCGAAGCTCTGTCAGAAATCCGCGAAGCTTTTCGATTTCCGGGAAGTTGTTCTGATTCAGAAGACGGATCTGATAAAAAAGATAAGCAACAGACTGGAAATCCACGCGTTTTTCCAGAAAATCTGCATCGAGTTGAAGCATGATCAGGCGATGTTCTTTGTTGGTTGTGGAAACAGCGTGCAGCTCGCCGGGCCAGATAAAAAGAAGATCACCGGGCTTTAGCGGAAAGGTTTCTCCATTTACTTCATAGATAATGCCGTTATCCTGTGCAAGCACAATTTCGATATAGTGATGCCAGTGCAGACCGAAATAGGCGGGGACATGCGAAATAGAGATATCGTAAACATAGCTGTTAGCAAAATGATTGTTTTCGAAAAAAGAAGTCGAATCGTTTTTCATGGCAAAAGAATCCTCCGTATCTGATAAACGGTATTATACAACAGAAGAGAGAAAAAATATAGAAAAAATCGAAACATCTGGGCAATGATCGGCAATATATAAGTAGTGTTTTACGAGGATCTGTATTATGGTTAAGATATGAAAATTGTGAAGAACGGCAGAAATCGGAAAAAGAGTGATGTGATTTTGGCGAAAATTCACAATAAAAGTTTATGAAAAGTGAAGAAGTGAGAGGTAAGCGAAAAATGCAGATTTATGTAGATGGAAATGCTGTACGAAGCGGAAATGGGCAGAAGGAATATCCATTTCAGACGATTTCCGAGGCGGCAAAAATTGCAAGGCCCGGCGACGAGGTGCTTGTAGCGTCTGGCGTATATCGGGAATATGTAGATCCGGCGAATGCGGGATGTGAGGATGCAAGAATTGTGTACCGTTCTGTGGAACCGGGAAAAGCTGTGATTACCGGTGCGGAAATTGTGGATAACTGGGAGCATTTGGAAGGTGATGTGTGGACAGCGCGCGTTTCGAACGGATTGTTTGGGGATTACAATCCATACACAACTCTGGTCAGCGGCGACTGGTTTATCGCATCCTACACGGCGCACACCGGAGAAGTGTATCTGAATGGAAAATCCATGTATGAGGTGACGAGCCTGGACAAGGTGAAAAAGCCGGAGATCTATAAAAAATCCTGGGATCAGGCATTCACGGTTTACACCTGGTATGTGGAGCAGGATGAAGAGAAGAATGAGACCGTTTTCTATGTGAATTTCCAGGGGAAAAACCCGAATGAGGAAACGGTGGAAATTAATGTGCGCGAGAATTGCTTTTATCCATCGAAGGAGGGCATCGGTTATATCACGCTGTCCGGCTTTGTTGTAAAACAGGCGGCAACCCAGTGGGCTCCGCCGACGGCATATCAGGAAGGAATGGTCGGCCCGCACTGGTCAAAGGGATGGATCATCGAGGATTGTGAGATTTCAGATTCGAAGTGCTCGGGCATTTCACTTGGAAAATACAGACAGCCGAACAATGACAATAAATGGCTCAAATGGAAATTCAAAGATGGTACACAGACGGAGCGTGACTGTATCTGCCAGGCGCAGCGAGAGGGATGGACAAAGGAAAACATCGGAAGCCACATCATCCGCCGGTGCAACATCCATGACTGTGGACAGACGGGTATTGTAGGCCACTTAGGTGGTGTGTTCTCGATCATTGAGGATAACCACATTCACCATATCAATAATAAACAGAACCTTGCGGGTGCGGAGATCGGCGGCATCAAGATGCATGCAGCAATCGATGTGATCATTCGAAGAAACCATTTCCATCACTGTACGAGAGGCCTCTGGCTCGACTGGCAGGCACAGGGCACACGTGTTACGCAGAACCTGTTCCATGACAATACGCTGCCGAACGAGGAAAATGCAAATCCAGAAGGTATGGACGGTATCGGCGAGGATATCTTTATTGAAATTTCCCACGGACCGACACTGGTGGACAATAACGTACTGCTTTCGGACCGCGCGATGAAGCTGGCAACGCAGGGTGTTGCGGTAGTACATAACCTGATCGCGGGATCGTTTACTGCTGTCGGCCGCGGTGTCAACAATGGCTCCGAAAAGCTGCCGTCGCCACGCTACACACCGTACCATGTGCCGCATCGCACGGAGATCAACGGATTTATGACGGTTCTTCACGGTGACTGCCGGTTCTACAATAATATCTTCATCCAGAAGCCGGTTCGTGCGGGAATGGAAGAAATCCGTAAACTGACCGGAGATAATGAGTGGGATGACGGAAATCTGACAGCAGGAACCGCACCGTACAGCGGATATCCGACATTGGAGGAGTACGTGGCAAGATTTGAGGGCTACTGCGGAATGGGCTCCGGAAAGTCACCGGATCTGTATTACGAGAAGCTGCCGGTATGGCTTGGCGGCAACGTTTACTTCAATGGGGCGAAGCCGGCAGAGCAGGAACAGGACGCTGTAGTGGATACCGAGCATGAAATCACCATCGGTGTAAAAGAAGAGAACGGAAAATGGAAACTGGAGACTAATGTTTACGATTATCTGCCGCAGAATGCCTGTGCAGTGATCTCAACGGAGACGCTTGGCATGGCATTTGAGCCGGAACAGAAATATGAGAATCCGGATGGAACGCCGATCGTGTTCCGATATGACTACTTCGGAAACCGTCAGGGCATTCATCCGCTGCCGGGCCCGTTTGCATCAAAAGAGGCTGCGGAAGAAGCATTATCGTAAAGAAATTCTATAGACCCGCAAAAAAATAGCGTAAAAAATTCAGCGCCGCAGAGAGTGAATGATTGCGTCACAGCCTTTTTTGCAGTGTTTTCGGGTTTTACTATAACAAAAAGGAGTATAGAGAAATGATTTACTATGTCAATAATTCCGCTCCGAAGAATGGAAACGGAACAAAAGAGATGCCGTTCAAGTTCATCAACGATGCGGCAAAAATTGCAAAGGCAGGAGATGAAGTTCTGGTTGCACCTGGTATTTACCATGAATATGTTGATCCGGTCAACGGCGGAACCGAGGATGCGAGAATCGTCTATAAGAGTGAGAAGCCGCTCGGCGCAAAGATCACCGGTGCGGAAACGATGAATGACTGGGAGCATTACAAAGATAATGTGTGGGTATGCCGTGTAGACAACGGAGTGTTTGGCAATTATAACCCATACACGACAATGGTCGGCGGTGACTGGTATTTTGCACCGGTGGTACGCCATACCGGCGCGGTTTATCTGAAAGACCGCCAGTTATACGAGGCAGAGACGCTCGAGGAGTGTATCAAGGGCGAGGTTTATGCGCCGTCCTGGGAGCCGGAGTGGTCGGTTTACAAATGGTATACCGAGCAGGACAAAGAGAAAAATCAGACGGTCATCTACGCAAACTTCCAGGGTAAAAACCCGACGGAGGAAAAAGTAGAAATCAACGTGCGCCGGAACTGCTTTATGCCGTCGAAAACAGGCGTAAATTACATTACGTTCAGTGGATTTGATGTCAGCAAGGCAGCAACGACATGGGCGCCGCCGGCTGCTTATCAGGACGGTATGATCGGTCCGCACTGGTCGAAGGGATGGATTATTGAGGACTGTGAGGTCAGCAACAGCAAGTGCTGCGGTATTTCGCTCGGAAAATATTACGATCCGGAGAACGACCATTACTTTACCAGAAAACACGTAAAAAGCCCGACCCAGATGGAGCGTGATGCTGTGTGCCGCGGCCAGTATCACGGCTGGACGAAGGAGAACATCGGAAGCCATATCATCCGCCGCTGCCACATCCATCACTGTGAGCAGACCGGTATTGTCGGACGGATGGGCGGTGTGTTCAGTATCATTGAGGACAACCACATTCACAACATCAACAATATGCAGCAGCTTGGCGGAGCCGAGATTTCCGGTATCAAGATGCATGCAGCGATCGATGTTGTGATGAGAAGAAATCACATTCATCATTGTACGATGGGCATCTGGTGCGACTGGGAGGCACAGGGAACACGCCTGACCCAGAACCTGCTGCACGACAACTGCCCGCCGGAGGGAACACCAAAGGCAGAGGGCGCAATGATGAGTCAGGATATTTTCATCGAGGTTGGCCATGGTCCGACACTGATCGATAACAACATTATGCTCTCACCGGTCAGCGTTCGTATGGCGACCGATGGTATTGCCTGCGTACACAATCTGATGCTTGGCTCATTAACTGCAGTTGGCGGCGGAACAGGAGACCGTTACACGCCGTATCACATCCGTCACCGTACCGAGGTTGCCGGATTCATGACATTCCTGCATGGCGATGACCGGTTCTACAACAACATTTTTATCCAGAATTACCCGGTTGAGGAAACAGAAACGGTTGAGGACATGGGCTTCAAGATGGAGGATAACCAGGAGGTCGGAACGCATGTGTTCGACGAGTATCCGACCTATGACGAGTGGATCAGCCACTTTGAGCTGGACAAACCGGCCGACATGAGCAAGCTGGAGCCGTATCACAATAAATGCCATCTGCCGGTTTGGGTAAACGGAAACGCTTACTTTAACGGAGCAAAGGCGTGTGTGAATGAAAAAGAGAATCTTGTGGATAACGAGAACCAGGTTAAGGTGGAACTTGTGGAAAAAGACGGCCACTATTCCATCAAGACGAACGTGTATGAGTTCCTGAAGGATTTCCGGACGGGAATTATCAACAGTGATATTTTAGGATACGCCTTCGAGCCGGAGCAGAGATTCGAAGATCCGGACGGAAGCACGATTATCTTCGATCAGGACTATCTCGGCGAGCACCGCGGCGTGGCAGCAATGCCGGGACCGTTTGCGGATGGAGCTGAGGCAGAGAAGATTCTGTGGTAGAAGAAATCAGAACTTACCGGTTGATACGAAAAAAACAGGGCGCTGTGCAGGAAATGGCACAGCGCCCTGTTTTGGTAAAAGGAAAGTCAGGATGCCTTTGCAGAATCTTTTGCCGTCGGCATTTTCGCGTATAAGATTTTCAGTATAATCGGTGTTGCAACACTCGAGAAGAGAATCAGCAGAATCACGGCACTGAAGAAATCGCCGGATAAAAAGCCTGCATTCAGACCCTTTTGCGCGACGATCAGACAGACTTCACCGCGGGTCATCATACCGACACCGATTTTCAGGCTGTCGCCCCAGGTAAAGCCGCATCCCTTTGACATCAGGCCACAGCCGATGATTTTTGCGACAAGGCCGACGATGACGAAACAGATGGCAAAGAGTACGAATTTCTCGTTCATGCCGCTGAGCGTTGTTTTGAGTCCGATACTTGCAAAGAAAATCGGTCCGAAAATCATATAGGAGCTGATATCCATTTTTTCTTCGATGTAATCGGAAGAATCGAGGGAACACAGGATAACGCCCGCAACGTATGCACCAGTAATATCGGCGATGCCGAAATATTTTTCGGAAATGTAGGACAGTCCGAAGCAGAGTGCAAGACCCAGAATCGGGAGACGGCGGGTGTGCGGAAATACGGAGTTCATGCGGTTGAACAGCTTAAAGCAGAGAAAACCGAGCACAATCGCAAGGGCAAAAAACAGAATGGTGGAGGCTGCTACTTTCAGCGGATTGGATGTCGGATCTTTAAAACCGATGACAACAGTCAGCACAATGATACCAATGACATCGTCGATGATGGCTGCATTTAAGATGGTTGTTCCAACCTCTGTTTTCAGCTTGCCGAGTTCTTTCAAGGCCTGTACGGTGATGCTGACCGATGTTGCAGTCAGAATAACACCGATAAAAACAGCGTGGTAAAATTCTTCCGTTCCGACAGCAGAGAAGCCATAAAAGCTCATGTATAAGATGGCTCCAAGAACGAGAGGAACAAAAACACCGGCACAGGCGATCAGCAGGGATTTCACTCCGGTGCGGAGCAGATCCTTCAGGCTGGTGCCAAGACCTGCGGAGAACATCAGCAAAATGACACCGATCTCCGCCATCTGTGCGAGAAAGTCAGACTGCTGAACGAGTCCCAGCACACTGGGTCCAAGGACAATACCGGCAATCAGCTCGCCCACAACCTGCGGAGCCTTGCATTTTCTGGCAAGAATACCAAACAATTTTGCGAATACGATAATGATTGCCAGGTCTTTTAAAATGACATACGTATCCATGAAAAAGATACCCCCTTTTATGAAGTTTATGTATGTGTCGGCAGCTTGAAAGAGCAATGCCGGAGTTTGATACGCATACATTTTCAGTATAACAAAAATTGAGAAAAAATACTATCGGCAAGAAAGAAAAAATAAAGTAAAACGGAAAAATGATGCAGGCGTATGGAACCGTTCTTTTGTAAAACAAAACTGGAAAAGAGGATTGTGAGGGTTATTGTCAGATTAAGAGGAGTGAACGGTAATGGAAAAAGAGATATAGAAAAGAGCATGTAGATATAGTATGATCAAAGCAGCAAATAAATTTTACATGGAGTTTAAAAAGCGGGATCAAAGAAAAAACGGGTAAAGGGAAACTATTATGAATGGCTAAACAACCCATGTTTTCATGGTGAGGTGGATCGGGAAAACATAGAACTCTCGGACATTATTACATTTCATTTTTATGGTGATTATACGCATGCACGAAGAATGGTAAAGTTTTTGAAACAGTTTAATCGTCCGCTGATTAATACAGAATGGATGCATAATTTGTATCATGCAGATTTTACTCCGTATGATCAGGAGGAGTTGGATATACTAAAGAAGTGTAATGAAGATAAGAATATCTGGAAATAAGGAACTAGGAGAAACAAAAACGTTGACGAAAAAAAAGAAATTTGATAAACTGGAAAAATAAAAGGGAGTAGCTAGCCAACCGTGTTCACTTCTTCGTCAGTACAGCTATTGATATTCAATAACTCGGAAAGTGATTAAATAGCGAGACTTTTACTGTAGATGCAGTAGGAGTCTCTTTTTTTATGCCTATAACACCTGCTGCAAAGAATGCAAAAGAAAGAGAGGAAGATACGTATGATGTTACAGGCAGGGATTTTGATAGTGGGTTTCCTTTTTCTGGTAAAAGGAGCAGACTGGTTTGTGGAAGGGTCTGCAAGCATAGCAAGAAAGTTTGGAATTCCCCAGCTGATTATCGGACTTACCATTGTTGCAATGGGAACGAGTATGCCGGAGGCTGCTGTGAGTATTACTGCAGCGATGCAGCAGAACGCAGGAATTACGATAGGAAATGTGGTTGGAAGCAATATTTTGAATATTTTTATTATTCTCGGACTTACGGCATTAATAACAAATGTGGCAATACAAAGGTCTACCTTGTTTTATGAAATACCGTTTATGATGTTTGTTACGGTAGTTTTAATGATATGCGGAATCACAGGAGGAAAAGTAACGTTTGCCGAGGGCATAGTCTTATGGGTACTGTTTCTTGTATATCTTGGCTATTTGTTTGTAATGTCGAAAAAAGGGGAAAATCCGGAAGAGGAGGAAGCGAAAAATTATCCTGTCTGGAAATGTCTTCTTTTGATGGTGGCAGGCGGCGTCCTGGTTGTAAAAGGAAGTGATTTTGCCGTCAGCGGGGCAACCGAGATTGCACGATACTTTGGAATGAGTGAGCGTTTTATCGGACTGACGATTGTTGCTCTCGGAACATCCCTTCCGGAGCTGGTAACATCTGTGACAGCAGCAAAAAGAGGGAATGCAGGAATTGCAATCGGAAATATTGTCGGAAGCAATATTTTTAACATTTTATTTGTAATTGGAACAGCCGCACTGATCTGTCCTGTGCCATTTGAAACTAAATTTATTGTAGACACAGGAATCGCAATTCTGGCAGGTCTGGTTTTATGGATTGGGACGTACAAGAACAGGGAATTACGGAAAACGTGTGGTGTCGTTATGCTTTTATGCTATGCAGGATATTTTGCATATTTATGTGTGGTATAAGATGAACCATTTTTGATGAAACCAGTATTTAGGCACCGACCATTTGGCCGGTGCTTTTGAAGTGCATTCAAAGCTATGCGAAACGGAAGAAAAAATCAAGAATCATGCTAGAATCTAGCTTCGGAAGGCGGAAAACAGTCCCAAAAAGTGCAACAATTTTCTGGAAAATATGCTATAATCTGGTCAAAGTAGAGAAAAGCGGAGAGTAGAAATGAAAAAATTACCAGAATCAGAACAGGAAATTATGATGATTGTATGGGAATATGCGGAACCTGTCAGCCGATTTCAAATTGAAGAGAAATTGAATGTAGAGAAAAACATTGCACCGAGTACCATTTTAACATTGCTTACTCGTTTGGAAAAAAAAGGATTTATTCAAAAAGTGAGGAACGGGAAATCAAATCTTTATGTACCATTAGTAGAAAAAGAAAACTATATAGGCACAGTTGGAAAAAACATGTTAGATAAAATGTTTCAAGGGTCATTAGCAAAATTCGCATCGTCATTGTATGATGGAGAAAAACTTAGCTCAAAAGAGGTTAAGCAATTGCAGGAATTTATTGACAGACAAAAATAGAAAAAGTGGTGTAGAGGATATAGTTACAGATGGCATTTATCATAAAGTGGAATCTTTCAATAGGCATAGTCGCATTTATGGCATATGTTGTACAAAAAATAATGGGGAAAAGGCTCGGTCATTACTGGAGAAAGATAGTCTGGATACTTCTGACACTTAAAATGTGCTTTCCATTTTGGAGTGTGACAGAGAAATTTCGGCAACATCCTTTTATGATTTCTATGCCGGCATATTATATCGGGGAACAAAATCAAAAGACCGCGATCATGACGAAAATGGGAAACGTTTCAATTCGAGGGTGGATGTCAGGCGAAAAATTTTTGCTGTATATATGGATTGCAGGGATGATTTTATGTCTTTTGTTTCACGCAATACAATATAGAATATGGAAAAAAAGAATATTTGCAGAATGTAAAAAGATGCAAAAAAATTCCGTATTAGAAGCTCTAAAAAAAGCAAGCGAAGTTTGTAAAATAAAAAAAACAGAAATCTGGGTCTGTGAAAATCAAGATTTTTATTCTCCTATGTTGTTTGGTGTACGAAATACAAAGATATTGATTCCACAAGGAATGCTGGAAACGGAAAATTACTCCTATGAAGAATGGTATTTGATTTTTTTACATGAATTGACACATCAGAAAAAACACGATTTATGGTATAAAATGTTTCTTCAAATTATAAGGGATGTTTATTGGTTTTGTATCCCGATGCTATGGGTGCAAAAAATGGCAAATATAGACATGGAATGTGTCTGTGATGCAACTGTTACAAAATATATGAATCTGACACAACGGAAAGATTATTGCAATGTTATTTTGAAAGTGGCTTCAAAACAAACGAGAAAAGAATTGTCTGGAGTTGTTTCGATGGTATCAGAAACAAAGATACTGAAAGAACGATTTTACAATGTGTTTTTAGCAAGAAAAAAACTTCGAATATATATCACTGTTTTTCTTTTTGGAATAATTATCTTGAGCTTTTCGGAAATGCAAATAGCGCGGCAAATATGGTCATCATCGTGTATAGAAAATTGTCCCAAATGCAAAGCTGCGGTACAAGGAGAAGTGGTTTGGGATGGATGGGAAAATGAAAAAAATGTAGTATGTACACATCAATATGCATGGGGAGATGACTTACAGAAAGCCAGATATGGAGTAGAAAAAATCAGGTGTAATGAATGTGGAAATTTTTTTGAGATAAAGATCAGGCAAGAAAAAATAGTCTGCCATGGGTATAATGATTAATTAGACAAATGTAGAAAAAAGATTGACAAAAAGTAGGAAGTATGGTATTTTTTGTTATACAAATGTAGAACGTACGTTGACAGGTATAATAAATTTTTAAGGAGAAAAGTATGAAAGCGGTAAAGAAAAAAATTTCCATTTTTCTAATGACCTTAATGTTGGCCAGTACATTTTCTGCCAATGTAACAAAAGCGGATGTTATCGAAAGTAAGAATACTTTTGCGTATGAAGAAATTATGCCGTATGCTGCAGTTTGCCCGAGATGTGGAGGAAGAATAACATCGTCAACCGTATGGGGAAGCTGGATAAGCAGTGGTACAGTTACATGTACTCATGGTCACGCATGGGGAACTGATTTGAAGCAGTATAGAACAGGAATAAAAACTACAAAATGTTTAAATTGTAACGCAGGAAATACTGCTAATGTGAAAGAAACAAGAACAATTTGTCACGGATATGATAATTAATGGTTAAAACACAAGGCTGTTGTATGATATGTAAAAAAACAGAAGTCATGCAATAGCCTTGTGCTATATAGAAACATAGGGGGTAGCATAATGATGGGAAAAAGGTTGAAAGAAATTTTTGGTTTGATTCTGATTAACATCACATTAGTCAGTGGGAGCTTAAATGCAGAAACGGTATATGCAGATACGCAAGCCAAGATTGAAATTGAGAAAACGGAAATGCCATTAAAAATTTGTGTTGATGAAGAAAATAAAAAAACGGTACTTCAAATAGTGGCAGCCTGGAAGAAAATATATAAAAATAATGGAGTGGAATTAATGGTAATCCCATCAGGGCAAAAGGCTTCGGAAGAAAAAGTACAGGAGATCCAGAATGAAATTACGATGGGAGAAGGACCGGATGTATTTTTGGCAGAGGGGCCGAATCCGACCTGGAGTGAGCAAAGAGCAGTTGTTTTTGAGGATCCCCAAAAAGAAATGTATCAGGGAACCTTTCTTTCGTTGAAACCATACATGAAATATTTTGATATAGATATTTTAGAAGAGAAGATTTTGTCTGCAGGTATGGCTAATGAGGAACAAATACTGATTCCTATGACATACGATTATTTTCTATATGCATTTACAACACAGGATTTACCGGAAAATACAGAAATATCAAGAAATTGGCTGGAATTAGCCAGACAAAAAGAAAAAGCAATTCAACAGATTGTAGGGCAAAGAAGTGGGGTTCAATTTTTTGATACATTTAGTGAGGTAGTTGATTATAAGAAAAAAACACTTCTATATTCGGAAGAGCAGATAAAAAAAGTTTTGGATGAAACAGTAGCATTAAAAACAAGATCATTAGCTTTAAACTGGAAAATAAAAGATACAGGAGTAGTAAGTCTAAATGATTTGGAAGAACTTGGAGGTGAAAAAACAGTTCATACGGTATTTGCAATGCCGAATCAGGAAGGCGGATTCACTGCAAATGTTACACTTTATGCAGGAATTAATAAGAACACAAAGCAACCTTTAAAAGCAGTCTCCTTTTTACAAATGCTATACAGTGAAGAAGTTTTATCAGGAAAAGGAATAGAGTTAGAAGATAGAAGAGAGGCAAGCAATATAAGATTTCCGCAAGGGGTTTCTATTTACAAAAAGGAACTAGAAAAACGAATGCGGAGTCTTTCGAGACAAGATCAAAAACAAATCAAAACGATACAGGAAGAAGTAAACACCGTTCGATTTTATTCGGTATGGGACAGGGAACTTAATTCCTTATTATCTAAGTATGAGGCACAGGAAGATGAAAGGCAAAAAGAGCATGTCTTCATAAAAACAATACAGAAATGGAAGGGAAAAATACAGAAATGACATAAAAAATCAGCCCTGTGGAGTGAGAGTTGCAAGAAACAGATTTTCCGGAGTACTGTGGAACAGTCTGTAAAGCTAAAGCGGATATTCGCAATCCGCTTCGCTACTTGCTCATAACTGAATAGCTGCTTCACCGCTTATCAGGACTTGGTTGATTCGGTTAAATTCTTTTAGGGTTTGTCAAGGGTGATGAGGAGCTTTAAAAACAGGCTCCTCTTCACCCTTAATTTATATATCGGTTAATGATCTGTGCGTTTGAGAAATTGATTCGTATATATCAAGACACATATGACAGAGCATTACTTTTGACAGGAATTTTTAGAAACAATAACCTTTGTCGGTCGATACAGTTTTTCTCCGAAGAAGTAGCCTTTCTGTATTTCCTCGACAACTCTGTCTTCTTCCACCCGGTCGGTTTCTTCGATGTGCACTGCATCATGGATATGAGGATCAAATATTGTACCATTTGCTTCCATCGGTAAGACATTCAGCTGATATAAATTCTGCGCCAAAGCTGTACGGAAATCCATCATAAGAAGCTTTTCATCCATATAGGCCCAGCGATTCGTCGTTCGTTCCGAACTGACAATTCCATATTCGAGATTGTCTTTTACAGCCAGCAGCTTTTCAATCCATGTGCTGACTCGGATATTTGTATCTCCGTCATGACAGTCTGCAAATACTTCTTGTGTCTGTCTGGCGATCATCTGGATTCTCTTTCCAATTGCAGAAGCCTTCGTTGTGGGGTTCAGATTTTCCGCCCCCAGGCAAAACTCTTTTCCGGCCTGAAGTACATTTGCGAGAAGCTGTTCCGGTACGAAAACGGTATTTATCGGGAAGCGTTTCGGCTTTTCTTCTGTGAATTGACTCAAATCTATCTTTGCAAGATTCTCTCCTGATTGCAGTATCAGGGTAAAATCGCCGCATTCCATTCCAACCTCGATCCATGCTTTCAGCCGGCTTGCATCCTTTGGAAATTCAGGACAGATCTCCTCCATTTTCTAGGTTCTGACTTTCCTTTTAGAATCCTTTGATTTCAGATACAGGTTCAGACCTTTTCCTTTGATTCCGGAATCCAGCAAAATGTCGAAACCATCTGTTCGCATGGGAATCATGTGTCGTTCTTCGTTAAGCCAGGTTAATGGAATGCATTCCTTTCCCCATTGGATGGTTGAAATTTCAATTCCGGCGGTCCATGGGAAAAGTACAAGCATGGTAATAGGCTTCGCGGTAGGATTGGTAAGTCTGGCTCCCTGGGCTGCAGTTCTATCCGCGGCCACAACGGAAAGATCCTCGTATCCGATTGTTTCCTGACCCAGTGTTTCTCTCGATTTCGTATCACTTAGATAATAGTACGTCATATTTGGAATCATTTCTGGAGTATTCTCTCCGATGGTATATTCCAATCCTTCCAGCATATTAGTTTGATCTGTCCATGCTGAAAATTCTGCCAGCAGATTTTGCTTTTTACAATTTGAAATCACACGAACCCCAAATTGCTGGTCATGTTTCATATCTTGTGCTTTTGAAAGGGCACAAGCATCTGTCGCAGTCATAACCCTTATTACATGAAAGCCTGCTTTTTCCATGGCGGTCCGTACATTTTTCTGCGTTATAATTTCCGGTATAGAAAGGGCAAGCACACAATCGCTTATCTGTGCAAATGCAGTTTTTTGAAGCTCCATTTTCAATTCCTTCATCAGAGCAATACAATATCGAATCGAACAAGGCTCCAGGGTAGAAGAAACTGCGCTTTCTGCTTCCTGCATAAAGTCTTCTTCGTCTGTGTTTCTCTCGTGAAGCATCCGTAATATCCGCCTGACTCATAACGGTGAAGATACGGAGCAGTTACTTTTTATCAAGGGTTCTCGCGCATTACGCCGACCAGTGCATGCGGGACATATGGCTCTTCGAGATAAGCAGTCTCATCCGGTGTCAGCTGTACACCGATGGCTTTGACGCCCTCTTCAATATGCGATACCTTTGTCGCCCCGACAACCGGAGCAGTTACTTTTGTGAGCAGCCATCCGAGCGAAATCTGGATTCTCGTCAGCCCCTTCTTCTTTGCAAGTTCACCGACGCGGTCGATAATGATGGCGTCTTTTTCTTTCGTCGCATCATACTTTCCTTTTGCGTACGTATCTTCCTGCAGCCGTTTGGAAAGCTCCGACGGTTTTTTTGCCAGGCGGCCGGAAGCCAGCGGGCTGTACGGTGTCAGTGCAATATTCTGATCCTTGCAGAACGGAACCATCTCGCGTTCCTCCTCGCGGAATAGCAGATTGTAATGTCCCTGAATCGAAACAAATTTGGCCCAGCCGTTCTTATCCGCAATATAATTTGCTTTTGCCAGCTGCCATGCGAAGCAGTTAGAAATACCGATGGCGCGTACCTTTCCTGCAACGACAGCTGAATTTAATGCCTCCATCATTTCTTCTACCGGTGTGTGATAGTCCCACATATGGCAGATATAAAGGTCAACATAGTCCATGCCAAGATTCGTAAGGCTGCGATCGAGAAGACCTAAAATATGATCTTTTCCGCTCACCCCGTCTGCAATTTCCTGCGGGCTGCGCGGGAAAAATTTTGTTGCGACAACGACTTCATCACGTTTTGCAAAATCGTTCAGCGCGCGTCCCAGATACTGCTCGCTGGTGCCGCTCTGATAACCGGCAGCGGTATCAAAAAAGTTTACACCAAGTTCCAGACCGCGTTTTAAAATCGCGCGGGAATGCTCCTCGTCCAGTGTCCAGGAATGTATGCCGCTTTTTGCATTTCCAAATCCCATACATCCCATACAGATTCTCGATACCTTTAAATCCGAATTTCCAAGTTTTGTGTATTCCATGAAAAAATCTCCCTGTGCGATGATGTACTCCCAGAGTACATGATTTCGTGCTTTTCTAAGATACTTCCATTGTAAAATCGGAATACAGATTTGTCCAATACTTGATGCAAAAAGAAGGGTATGTTCAAAAAGCATGAAGAACGAGAGAAAGAACAGGAAAAACATGTGAAGGAACATATACAAAATCAAGTGAAAGTCAGTTTTCTAAAAGTAAAAAGTCAAATCAGAACATTTTTTTTCATCCCGGAGTATGCTAAAATTTTTTTATAAGACAAAGACAGGATGTGCGAAAGCATGTTGCAGGGGTTTTTACGCACAATCCGGAAAAGAGGAAACATGAAGAAACAGTATTACTGCAATCCATTAAACATGGACTACCGTTACCAGTTTATCGAGGATATGAGAAGCGGCGAGGACAAGATTTCCCGCGAGGCCGCCGATCCGTCGATGATTTTATTTCAGGGAAAATATTATATTTTTGCATCCATGACTTTGAGCGTCTGGGTTTCGGAGGATATGGTTCACTGGGAGAGCCACCGTCTGCCGGACAGCCTGCCGCTGTATGACTATGCGCCGGATGTGCGCGTGGTCGGCGATTACGTGTATTTCAGCGCATCCCGTCGTGGCACGATCTGCGATTTTTACCGCACGAAAGATATCTTAAACGGTCCGTTTGAGCGTATTCCGGGAACCTTCGATTTCTGGGATCCGAACCTGTTTCTTGATGATGACGGAAAGCTCTATTTTTACTGGGGATGCAATAACGTGACTCCGATCTGGGGTGTGGAGCTTGAACCGGAGACGATGGTTCCAAAGACCGAGAGAAAAGAACTGATCTACGGTCAGCCGGAAAAAATCGGATACGAGCGCGTCGGAGAAAATCATTCCAAAATGCCGCTGAGTGAAGAAGAAGCTGTTGAAAAATTCAAAGAATTTCTGAAAGCACAGGGAAAAGATGCGGATCATCTGACGGAGGAGCAGATCGGGTTTGCCAAAATTATGTTCAGTCAGAGACCGTTCATCGAGGGCGCATGGATGACGAAGCATGACGGAACCTATTACCTCCAGTATGCCGGCCCGGGAACGGAATACAACGTTTACGGTGACGGTGTTTACGAGAGTGATTCCCCGCTTGGCCCGTTCCGTCTGGCAAAGAACAATCCATATTCCTATAAACCGGGTGGATTCCTGCGCGGTGCAGGCCACGGTTCGACGATGGAAGACCGCTATGGAAACTGGTGGCATACCGCGACAATGCAGATCAGCAAAAACCACGATATGGAGCGTCGCGTCGGCATCTGGCGGGCAGGTTTCGACAAAGATGGTGTCCTGTTCTGTAATCAGCAGTTCGGCGACTGGCCGATGGCGGTGGAGCAGGCAAAAGAAGACCCATGGGCAAAACCGGAGTGGTATCTCTTAAGCTATCAGAAAGCAATGACGGCATCGTCCTCGGAAGAAGGCAGAGAACCGTCGTTTGCGACAGATGAAAATATCCAGACCTGGTGGCGCGCAGCCGGAAATCAGCCGGGTGAGTGGATTTCGATGGATCTTGGTGAGGTAAAAGATGTCCGCGCCGTACAGATCAATTTTGCAGATGACAAAATCGATGCACCTCTGCCGGGCGAGCGTCAGGGCGAACGATATATCGACCCGAGCCAGCATAAGACCAGATGGCTGCTTGAGGCATCCGCCGATGGAACAAACTATTTTGTTCTGGCAGATAAATCAGACGCAGAAACCAATTTGCCGCACGATTTCATCGTAAAAGAAGAGGGTGTACAGATCCGTTATCTGAAACTCACTGTTTTTGAAGTGCCGTACAACCAGAATCCATGCATCTCCGGTCTTCGTGTTTTCGGCCTCGGCAACGGCGAAAAACCATCCGCACCGCAGTACCAGGCAGAGCGGACCGGAACTATGGATATGCGCATCACCATCGAGCCACAGACAGACGCTGTCGGATACAACGTCCTCTGGGGTTTTGCACCGGACAAGCTGTATCACAGCTGCATGACCTTTATGCCGGAGCAAAATATTGGAGCGCTGGTAGAAGGCGAAACGGTGTATGTGAGAGTCGATGCGTTTAATGAAAATGGAATTACGGAAGGAACCGTAAGGCCGCTTGCATGATACAATTATATTGAAAAAGCAGAAAAACAGCTCAGGTGCTCTTTGGAGAAATGAACATTAGAAATAAACGGATTGAACATAAGGAGTATTTATGGAAATACATGAATTACAGCAATTGCTGTCAGAAATGTCATTACAGGAAAAAATAGGACAGATGGTGCAGCTCAATGGCGTATACTTTGATAAAGAGGCGGTACTCACAGGTGTTGTTGGCGAATAGCTGCCACCAGAATGGGTCATTCAATATGCCGGTTCAGTGCTTGGAGTGATCGGTAAAGATAAAATTTATGATATCCAGAGCAGATATATGGAACAGCATCCCCATCATATTCCGCTTCTCTTTATGGCAGATGTTATCCATGGATGTCGGACGATTTTTCCGATTCCGTTGGGGCAGGCGTGTTCATTTCATCCGGAACTGGTGTCTGAGGCGGCTTCTATAGCTGCCTTGGAGGCATCTTCAGAAGGGCTCAGAGCAACATTTTCTCCTATGATTGATGTTTCAAGAGATCCCAGATGGGGAAGGATGATGGAATCCTTTGGAGAAGA
>ERZ773218.1336-NODE-1336-length-24150-cov-4.582652_pt1 | contig 24150 bp, 20 predicted proteins | sample MGYA00580527_ERZ773218 | MGnify/ENA primary metagenome ERZ773218 (study PRJEB29015, sample SAMEA2737763) | human gut metagenome | biome: human gut; feature: human-associated habitat; material: faeces | place: China | collected 2012 ...
CCGTTTTCGGTTGTGTATGAGGATGACGACATCATCATTGCCAACAAGCCCGCCGGCCTGACGGTGGACGGCGGCGACGCCGACACGCTGGTAAAACGGGTGGAAGCCAAACTGACCGCCGAGGGCAAGCCCACCCACGCCGTGCTGTGCCACCGGCTAGACACCGGCACCAGCGGCCTGGTACTGCTGGCCAAAAATAACGCCGCCGAGGCATTTTTGACCGAGGCCATCAAGAAGCGGGAGATCGAAAAGCGGTATCTCTGCGTGACCTTTGGCCGCCCCAATCCCCCCGCCGCTCTGCTGCGGGATTACCTGCTGAAGGACGCCGAGCGCGGCATCGTGCGTATTACCGACACGACGGCGGGCGGCGCGAAGGAAGTCATCACCGGCTACGAGACACTAGCCGTCAGCGGACGGCTGGCCCTGCTGGAAGTGGAGCTGGTCACTGGCCGCACCCACCAGATCCGTGCGCATTTGGCGCATATCGGCTGCCCCATTTTGGGCGACAGCAAGTACGGCAACAACGCCGCCAACCGCGAACTGCGGCTGAAGTACCAGGCACTGTGCGCATGGGAATTGAAGTTCCCCGCCAAAATCAGCGACGAGCGTTTTGCCCACCTGACCGGGCGGGTATTCCATGCCGAGAAACCGTGGTATTGCCAGCAGGTTGAGGATGGGACGCTGAAATAAACACGTTCATTACAAAACAAATCCGTCATGCACACGCATGGCGGATTTGTTTTTATTCCATCATTTTAATTTGCGCGTCCAGACTTTCCCATGTGTACAGGGTGTTCAGGACTTGCAGCAGTTCCTTTTTGCTCAGGCGCGGAGGCAGACCCAAGCGGGCCAGCAGGGCGCGGCGGCGGTCGGCGCTGTTGGCCGTGCCGGAGATGCCCCACTCATATAGATCGGTGTAGGCAATGGCGGTGCGGTCGGTATCCTGCGCTGTAGTTTGGGGCGCAGGGGCGCTGTCCAGCGCAGTCTGCAGGCCTTGCAAAATCAAGTCATCAGCGATGCCCTCGACGCCCAGCAGCCCCTCCTTGCCGGGGGCCTGTTTACGGGCCTCCTTGCCGTGGACCGCTGGGACGTAGGCCTGCAGGACATGCTCGGCCCCGACTAAGCCGGTGACAAAGTGGCGGATGCGGAAGCCCGCATCGTCGGAATCGGTCAAAATGATAAGTCCTTGGGCGGCGGCAATGCGCTTGAGCATGTTTTGCAGCTCTTTATCCCGGAAGACTCGGGAGCCGTCGGTCGTCAAAATCGTCGCATCGACGAGGTTTGTCAGCCGCGCGGCGTCGTATTTTCCCTCCACCAGGACGGCTTGTTCCAGTTTCAGCATCAGGACCTCCCTGCCAGTGCCAGTTCGCACAGCGCTTTCTGCATCAGCAGGTCGGCGTCCAACTTGCTGCTTTTTAAATCGGTGTCCAGCTTTTGCAGCACTTCCAGGCATTTTTCCAATTGGCGGCGCTTGAAGCGGGAGGCCGTGCGTTCGGTCTCGCCCAGGCGGTAGCTCCACTTGCCACCGTAGCCAAAATCCTTGGCCACATCGGCCAGGCTGCGGCGGCTGCGCTTGGCCTGCAGGACGCGGTACATATCGATGTAGTTGCCGATGAGGGCGCCGGTGATCATGATTGGCTCGTTTTGCAGGGCCAGCAGTGTTTTCAGCTTTTGCTGGGCCTGGTCGGTGCGGCCAGCGGCTACCAGCTTGACCATATCAAAGGTGTCAGCATCCAGCGTGACAGTGCCCAGCTGAGCCACCATCTCGGCGGTGATGGTACCATAACCGGAGAGGGCCGCCAGCTTGTCGATCTCATTTTTCAGCAAAAACTGGTCCTCGCCGCAGCGGTCCAGCAGGGCAGCTTCCGCGCCCTTAGCAAACTGAGCGCCGCATTCGTTTGCCCAACTGCGTGCCATCTCCTGCAAGGCGGCGCGGCCGGGTTTATTGAGCTGCACGCAGTAGCCCAGCTTCTCACAGGCCGTGATCAGTTTTTGCTCCCGCTTGCCGGGGCGCAGCTTGCCGAACTTTTCCTCGATGACGCTGGTCATGACGAAGATGGCGTTTTCGGTGTCGGCCAGCGTATCGCAGAGGTCCTGCAGGTCCTTGTCCGAGTAGGTGGACGGGCGGATGAGGGGCATCAGCACCAGCCGCCGCCCACCGAAGAAGGAGATGGTGCCCGCTGCCAGCACGATCTCCTCCACCCGGGGCGCGGGGCCGTCCAGCACGGTGGTCTCGGGGTCATCCTCGTTCAGCACCTTCAGCGCCTTTTGGGCGGCGGTGTGGACGAGGGCCTCGTCGGCAGCGTAAAAGTAGTACAGCCCGCAGCCGGAGCGGAGCCGTTTATTCAGTTCGTTTTCACTGTAAAGCAACGCGTTCTGCCTCCTTGATCTGGAGCGAGCGGCCGGGCCGCAGTTGGATAAAGGGAATGTCCTGCCCATAGTATACCTGCTGGACGCCCGGCTGGTCAAGCCAGCGGGGCGAAGATGCGGTGGTCAGGATGGCGGCAGGCTGTACCGAATCCGACAGCGCCCCCGCCGCGCAGAGGACGTCCACCGCCACTGGCGCAGACAGGGCGGTGCTGCCTGCCATGACGGCAATGTGACTGCGGCCATCCCCTACCACGGCCAGATTGCCGCCGGAGGTGTGGTAGATGTCCATCGTCAGGCCGTTTAAAATAGGCCGGGTGGTGTAGGCGCCCGTAGTTTGGGCAGTGCATATTTTCTCGGTGTCAAAGGTGATTTCTGTGCCGCTGCGGCGCAGATCCACCGTAAGCACCTGCTCGGCGGCGCCGTGGTCAGCCAGGTAGCTGCGCACGGCGCGCAGGTTGGCTTCCCCGCCACGGAACAGCACCACCGCCTGGCCATCCTGCACACAGACGACCGCCGGGTTGCCTGCGGTGCCTACAAGCGCCATAGTAACAACGCCTTTCTGCATCTGCACACCCAGCACAATGGCCACTGCCGCGCAAACCACCCCCGCCGGCAGGAACCAGCGGAACCTGCCCGCCGCATAATATACCAGCGCCAGTATGCCCAGCAGGACCAGCACCAGCAGCGTGTACTCCCGCGGGAGGTACAGCCGGGCCAACGGCAAGGCAGCGCACCAGGAGGCCAGCGCGTAAAAAATCCGTAGCCAGACCGCCAGCAGGAAACTAGCCATATGGGCCAGCGGAGCCTCAATGGCAAGCGGGATGGCGACAATTTGCAAAGCCAGCACGACAAGGCCCAGTACCAGCGCGGGCTGGAGCATCCAGACCGTGAGCAGGTTGGCAAGGACGCCCACGCCGCTGGTTGTCAGGCCCTGGGCGACCAGCACCGGCAGGGTCGCCAGCGATGCCAGCGCCGCCGTCTGCACAGTGGAAAGCACAGTCAGCCCGGCGCGGCGCAGTTGGGCCTGCCAGCCCTCGGCATCCTGGCCGGGGATATGCGCTTCTTCCCAACGGGTAAGCGCCACGGATGCCTGCACGCCCAGCACGGCGCAGAAGGAAAGCTGAAAGCCGATGTCGCAGGGCGCGTAATGGTTTTGCAGGCCCAGCAAAACGGCCGCCGCACCCGTGAGGGTGAGCAGGTCGATGGGCTGGTAGAACCAGTCTCCCAGCAGCACCAGCAGAAAGACGATGCCAGCCCGCAAAACCGAGATCGGCAGGCCGGTAAGCAGCATATAAAACACGGCTACCGCCGCCCGCACAAGGATCAGCGGCCGATAAAACCGACGGCGACGGCCAAAAGAGAACAGCCCGCACAGCAGCGCCAGATGCAGGCCCGATACGGCCAGCAGGTGCGAGATGCCCGCCGCGCGGAAGGTATCCTGCACGGTGTCCGGCAGGGTGGTCTTATCCCCTAACAGCATGGCAGCTTCGAGGCCTCCTAAATCCCGCGGCAGCCACCGGCGCAGCAACGCTGAGGCATTTTTCCGCAGTCGGTAGAGTGCAAAGCGCGGGGCGCAGCTGTCGGCACCCGTTTTATAGCCGCCGGTGTACTCGCCTTGCAGCAGGATGCCGCGGCTTAATCGGGATGCCCGGTAGGCATCTTTGGGCAGGTCGGTCATGGTAAAATCGGCGGTGAAGGTCTCCCCTGGCTCCTGGGCGGGGAATCCATTGCTGCGCATTTTAAAATGGCAGCTTTTGCCGTTGATGCCGGTGATCGTTAATGTGCCCCGCAGCTGGCCGTTCTGGTAGGCGGCTGTGGCATCCGTTTCAACAGTAACCATACAGGTCACCGTCTGGCCTGCCAGCGCCCGCACAGGGCGGAACACCGCAAAGCTGAACGCGCAAAACCAGCAAAGCCCCGCTACGGCACCAAGTACCAGCGGAAGAGCTCTGCTGCGGCGGGCTATACTTAAAAATAAAAGCAATAGCAAAAGTGCCGCCGCAGGCACCAGGACCAGCGGCGGCATGTTTGCCGCAAACAGCTCGGCCCCTGCAAAGCAAAGGCCAAAAATGGCAAGTTTGCGTTTCATCTTACTTAATGGGCAAAGAGCGGCAGCGGCTCGAGGAAGAAGATGTCGGTGCGCTTGGCGGCATCCCCCTCGGCCAGGGCGGCGCAGCAGCCAACAACGGTGCCGGTGCTCTTGGCGGCCAGGGTCTCCAGGGCGTGCAGAGAGCCGCCGGTGGAGATGACGTCATCCACGATCAGGATGCGCTTGCCGTTCATATAATCGATGTCCTTCTTGTCGATGACAAGGGTCTGCTTGCCGGCGGTGGTGATGGACTGATCCTCGATGATGACAGGCTCTTTCATGTAGAGCTTGGCACCCTTGCGGGCGGGGATCCAGTACTTGCCGCTTTGGCGGGCCATCTCGTAAGCCAGGGGGATGCCCTTGGCCTCAGCGGTCAGGATCACGTCAAACTCGGGGGCTTTCTTCAGCAGCGCGGCGGCGCAGGCCTCGGTCAGCTCCACATCACTGAACATGATGAAGGCGGCAATGTCCAGATGGTCATTGACCTTGCAGATGGGAAGTTCACGGGTCAGACCCGCGATATGCAAAGTATAGGTATCAGCCATGATAGCTACCTCATTTCGTTTTATAAAGTGATGCTGCGGCTGACATCAGCCCGGAGGCCATGCCAGGCTGCGGCCTGCCAGCACATGGAAGTGAAGATGCTTGACGCTCTGGCCGCCGTCGGCGCCCACGTTGGTGACAACGCGGTAACCGTTCTCGGCCACGCCCAGCTGGCGGCACAGGTCCGCAATAACGGCATAGATGTGGCCCAGCAGGGCGGCATCGCTCTCGGTCAGGGCGGCAGCAGAGTCAATGTGCTGCTTGGGGATGACCAGGAAGTGGGTCGGGGCCTGGGGGTCAATGTCGTAGAAAGCCAGCAGCTGATCGTCCTCGTACAGTTTGTTTGAGGGGATCTGCCCTGCAGCGATCTTACAGAACAGGCAATCGTCCATCGGATTTTCCCTCCTTTATTCTGGAATCCGAAACAGCTTGCGCTGTGGATTTACTGCATTTCAGTCTTGACGATCTCGGGCACGGCGTTCAGGGCGTCGTCGATCTTGGAGGTATCGCGGATACCGGCCATGGCGAAATCGGGCTTGCCGCCACCGTTGCCGCCTGCGATGGCAGCGATCTTCTTGACCAGAGCGCCAGCCTTCAGGCCGCGGGCCTGGGCGTTCTTGGAGACGCCAACGGCCATCATAGTCTTGCTGCCGTCGCTGCCGATCAGCACGGTGACAGCGTTGGGGGCCTTATCGCGGACCTTATCGACCATGTCGCGCAGGGTGTCAGCGCCGGTGCCGGTCAGGTAGGCGGAGACGATGCGCACGCCGTCGATGTCGGCAGCATTCTCGAACAGGCCGTCGATCTTGGCGGAGGCCATCTCGGCTTTCAGGATGTCCAGCTGCTTGTTGGTCTCTTTCAGTTCAGCGGTCAGGGCTTCAGCACGAGCCGGGGCATCCTTCAGGTTGTTGGCCTTCAGGGCAACAGCGGTCTTGGCCAGCTGCTCGGTGCGCTCATCCAGCAGGTTCAGCACGCCGTAGGCAGTGGTGGCCTCGATACGGCGGATGCCGGCAGCCACGCTGGACTCGCTGAGGATCTTAAAGCAGCCGATCTGTGCGGTATTGGTCACATGGGTGCCGCCGCAGAACTCGGTGCTCCAGCCGCCAGCATCGACGACACGGACAACGCTGCCATACTTCTCGCCGAACAGAGCCATGGCACCCATCTTCTTGGCTTCCTCGATGGGCAGGTTCTGGATGATGACAGGCAGAGCCTCGAAGATCTTCTCGTTGACGCGGTCCTCGACCTTGCGCAGTTCCTCAGGGGTAACAGCGCTGAAATGGGTGAAGTCGAAGTGGGTCAGCTTATCATCCTGATAGCTGCCGGCCTGATGGACATGCTCACCAAGGACCTCGCGCAGAGCCTTCTGCAGCAGGTGGGTGGCGGTGTGGTTGCGGCAGATGGCCATACGGCGCTGGGTATCAACAGAAGCGGTGACTTCATCGCCCACATGGATGGTGCCGTCCAGCAGCTCGCAGGTATGGACAAAGTAGCCCTTGGGGGTCTTCTTGACCTGGGTGACTTTCAGCTTGGCGTCGCCGTTGGTGATATAGCCGTGGTCAGCGACCTGGCCGCCCATCTCGGCGTAGAACGGGGTGCGGTCCAGCACGACCAGCACGCCGTCCTTGCTCTCGCCTGCCTCGTCGGTGGCGATGGCATCGGCCAACTCTTCGCCGTCAGACAGGGCGATGACCTTGGCGGATTCGCTCAGGGTGTCGTAGCCGTCAAACTGGGTAGCCTCGGCGGTCAGCTCACCGAACAGGTCGGCGCTCCAGCCGGAGATGTCCTTGGCCAGGCGCTCGGCGCGAGCGCGCTCACGCTGCTTGGTCATCTCGACATGGAAAGCGGCCTCGTCGACAGCCAGACCAGCCTCGGCGGCAATCTCACGGGTCAGGTCAAGGGGGAAGCCGAAAGTGTCATTCAGCTTAAAGACTTCCGCGCCGGACAGGACCTTCTCATGGACCTCCTTCAGGTGGCTCATCATGCCGTTCAGGATGTTCAGGCCAGCATCGATGGTGCGGCCGAAGCGCAGCTCCTCGGTGCCGATGACCTTCTTGATATAGGCTTCGTGCTCACGCAGCTCGGGGTAGCCGGCCTCGCTGGACTCGATGACAGTGTCGACCAGCTCGGTCAGGAACGGGCGGTTGATGCCCAGCATGCGGCCATGGCGGGCAGCGCGGCGCAGCAGACGGCGCATAACGTAGCCGCGGCCCTCGTTGGAGGGCAGGATGCCGTCGGATGCCATAAAGACAGTGGCACGGATGTGGTCGGTGATGACGCGGATGGAGATGTCGTCCTTTTCATTCTCTTCATACTTCTTGCCGGCGATGCGCTCCACATGGTGCAGCACGGCGGCAACGGTGTCGACCTCGAACAGGTTGTTGACATCCTGCATAACGACGGCCAGACGCTCCAGGCCCATACCGGTATCGATGTTGGGCTTGGCCAGCAGTTCATAGTTGCCCTTGCCGTCAGCATCGTACTGGCTGAAGACCAGGTTCCAGATCTCCATGAAGCGGTCGCAATCACAGCCGACACCGCAGGTGGGCTTGCCGCAGCCGTACTTCAGGCCGCGGTCATAGTAGATCTCAGAGCAGGGGCCGCAGGGACCAGAGCCATGCTCCCAGAAGTTATCCTCTTTGCCCAGGCGGACCATGTGGTCCTCGGGGATGCCGACGGACTTGGTCCAGATGTCGTAGGCCTCATCGTCGTCCTGATAGACGGAGATGTACAGCTTATCGGCGGGGATCTCCAGCTCTTTGGTCAGGAATTCCCAGGCCCAGGGAATGACTTCCTTCTTAAAGTAATCCTGGAAGCTGAAGTTGCCCAGCATCTCAAAGAAGCAGCCATGGCGGGCGGTGATGCCGACGCGCTCAATATCCGGTGTACGGATGCACTTCTGGCAGGTGGTCACGCGATGGCGCGGCGGCTCTTCCTGGCCGAGGAACCATTTCTTCATGGGGGCCATGCCACTGTTGATCAGCAGCAGGCTGGGGTCGTCTTTCGGCACCAGCGGGAAACTGCCCAGGCGCAGATGGCCTTTGGTCTCAAAATAATGCAGATACTTTTCGCGCAGTTCGTTAAGTCCTGTCCATTGCATGTGTGTGTTCTCCTATCCATTGATTTACGGTGAAAGGCCACAAAAAAGAATACAGCCTTCGCCCCTGTACAGGGACGAAGGCTGTGTAAGCTTCCGTGGTACCACCCGGTTTGCAATGTGCCGCATGGACACACTGCCACTTTACCCGCGTTAACGCCGCAGTTACGCTCGGCTTAAATACCGAAAGCTCCGGGGTGGCTTTGCCGGGGTACAGCCGGATACCTTTCACCTAGTGGTATCCTCTCTACGGACTGGCCTGATCGGCATTGGCCCTTTCATCGCCATTTTTCTTTTAACAAAGCTATTATATGCCCCTTTTTACGGCTTGTCAACTGGTTTTTCCGGGTGTTTAGCGCAATGGGGTCATTCTTATTCAATCGGATGCTGGCTGTTCAATCACTTGCAAGCCTTCGGCAATTTTGGCAAAGAGGGCGGCGCTGGAAGTTTCGGGTTCCAGTACGCCGTCCTGCAAGACCGTGATGGTATATTTCGGCGTTTGCGCCGGGGTGAAGCCGCTGAACCAGTAATTGAGCAGCTCGTCCCCTGCTGCATCAAACTGGCCTGTCTGGGCGGTGCCGGTCTTGCCTGCGGCGGTGCCGCCGGCGGGTTTGGCGGCGTGGCCGATGCCATCCTCGACCACGCTTTGCAGCATGCTGCGCAAGGTTTTGGCGGTGGCGGCATCACAGACGATGCGGGGCGCAGGGAGTTGAAATGGGTCGGTGAGGGTGCCGTCTGCATCGGTGACGCCGTAGCAGAAGCGTGGCGTGTGGTAGGTTCCACCGCCGGCGATGGTGTTCATCATGGCGGTGATTTGCAGGGGCGTGGCGGTGAAGCTGCCCTGCCCGAAGCTGAACACCGCCAGCTGGCCGGTGCTTTGCAGTTCTTTGGCGGTGGGCAGCACCCCGGCGCTGGCGGTCAGGTCCGGAGCGATGGGCACAGCGGTGCCAAAGCCTAATTCGGCAGCCGCCGTGCCCAGGGCCTGCCCGCCCAAGATCTGGCCCAGGGCGACGAAGTAGGTGTTGCAGCTTTGCTCCAGCGCACCGCGCAGGTTGACCGTGCCGTGGGCTTTGCCCAGGGCGCAGCGGTAGGTCTGGCCGTCCACCTCGATGCTGCCGGTGCAATCATGGGTGAACCAATCGAGCCCATTCTCGTAGGCGGCCAGCGCCGCCGCCACCTTGAACACAGAACCCACGCTGAAAGTGGAGAACGCCCGGTTGACCAGCGAAGTATCATCGGCGCGGATGCTGCGGGCCACGTCGTCGGGGTCGTACTCCGGCATGCTGACGCTGGCTAACACCTCGCCGGTGGCGGTGTCCATGACGAGGATGCAGCCGCGGGGCATATACAGCTGGGCCAGGCCTTCGCACAAGCGCTGGATGTCCGCGTCGAGGGTCAGCTGCACCTGGGCGTCTGTGCCCTGCTGCTCAACTTCGATTTCCGGCGTGCCGGTGCCCAGCAGCCGTCCGCGGGCGGTGGTCCGGCAGACGGCTGCGGTCTGGTCGCAGGAGTTTGCCAGCACAGCGTCCCAGGCGCGTTCCAGCCCGGTGACGCCACGGCCTTCCTGGTCGAGGTAGCCCAGCAGGTGCACAGCAATAGGGCTGGGCAGCGTACGGCGGGGCTGATCCAGCAGCAGTACATTGGCCGGGGCACCGGTTTGGCCGATTTCGACCAAAAAGGGGCTGGTGGAATTGCGGCGCTCGTACAGCAGGGTCTGCGCCTGGTAGGACACGTAGGGCAGCAGCGCGGAGTAGCTGTTGTCGCCGGGGACGCAGAGGGCGTAGCGGGTGGTATCGGTGCCTGTGAGCGGACGGTCGGTGCGGTCCAGGAAGTTGCCGCGGGCGCGGGGTAATTCTGTGGTTTGGGTGGCCTGCCGCCCGGCGCTGGCCGCGTAGGTGGTATCGGTGCCTACCCAGTACACCCGCGCCAGAATGACCGCCGTCAGCACCATCAGCACACAGCACAATCCCGTAAGCCGCCGCAATGACACAAAACCGCCCCCTTTCCCCGGTTAGTATGGCCGGGTGGAGGGAGCGGTAAACAATTATTGTTCTGCTTTTCTGCGCTGCAGCAGCCAGATAATGATGCAAGTCACCGCGATGCAGGGCAGGAAGCCGAAGGCATCGATGCCTACATCGGTCAGCAACATGGCGCGGGCGGGGACGAAATATTGGTGAATTTCATCCGACATGGCGTACAGTGTGCAGAGCGCTGCCGCCAGCAGGCCTTGCTGCCATAGGGCGATGCACCGTGTCCAGAGGTGCACCGTGACCGCCATGCTGACGCCCAGCGCGCAGTAGATATACACGTGCGCCCATTTGCGGATGTTGGCGTTGAAGTTCTGCGTGCTGAACCAGGACGGCGTGATGGTCGAAACTTTGCTGTGCTGCACAGTATCCGCCACTGCCCCGCTGAGCTGGTAGGATGTCTCCCCCGGCTGGGACGAGAAGAAGAAGATCAGCGCCATGATACCCAGCGTAACGGCCAGGACCAGATATTTGGCGTGTTTCTTCATGGCGCTGTCCCCCCTTTGCACAAAAATGTAAGATTTATTTAGTATAACACAGAGCGGGGCAAAATACAAACACAAGCCCGGCATCCGTTTGCGGCGGATGCCGGGCTTATTCGTTATTTATGGGGTCTGTACCGCTATGGGGTCTGTACCGCTTAGTACATACCGCCCATGTCGGGGTTGGGGGCGGCGGGGGCCGGCGGCTCGGGCAGATCGGCGACCAGGCTCTCGGTGGTCAGGACCATGGCTGCAACGCTGGCAGCATTCTCCAGAGCGGAGCGGGTGACCTTGGTCGGGTCGACGATGCCGGCCTCGATCATATCTTCAACATACTCTTCCTTCTGGGCATCAAAGCCGTAGTTGGCCTTGTTAGCCTTCAGGATGTTGTCGATGATGACGCTGCCTTCCAGGCCAGCGTTCTTGGCGATCTGGCGCAGAGGAGCCTCCAGAGCCTTGCGGACGATCTTAGCGCCGGTGCGCTCGTCGCCTTCCAGCTCGTTAACGACCTTGTCAACAGCGGGGATAGCGTTGATGGTAGCCGTGCCGCCGCCAGCAACGATGCCCTCTTCAACAGCAGCCTTGGTGGCGTTCAGGGCGTCCTCGATGCGGAGCTTCTTGTCCTTCATCTCAACTTCGGTAGCAGCACCGACCTTGATGACGGCAACACCGCCGGCCATCTTAGCCAAGCGCTCCTGCAGCTTCTCACGGTCGAAGTCAGAGGTAGCGGAAACGATCTGGCTGCGGATCTGAGCCACGCGGTCAGCAATGGCCTGCTTGTCACCGGCACCGCCAACGATGGTGGTGTTCTCCTTGGTGACCTTGACCTGGCGGGCCGTGCCCAGCAGCTGCATGGTTGCATCCTTCAGCTCATAGCCCAGGTCGCTGCTGATGACGGTACCGCCGGTCAGGATAGCGATATCCTGCAGCATCTCCTTACGGCGATCGCCGAAGCCGGGAGCCTTGACGGCAACGACATTCAGGCCGCCGCGCAGACGGTTGATGATCAGGTTGGACAGGGCATCGCCCTCTACATCTTCAGCAATGATCAGCAGTTTACGGCCGGACTGGATGACCTGCTCCAGCAGAGGAACGACGTCCTGGAAGACGCTGATCTTCTTGTCGGTAATCAGGACGGAGCAATCGTCGTAGACGGTCTCCATCTTCTCGGTGTCGGTGACCATGTAGGGGGTCACGTAGCCGCGGTCGAACTGCATACCTTCGACAACCTCGGTGTAGGTCTCGGCAGTGGTCTTATTCTCCTCGATGGTGATAACGCCATCGGCAGTGACCTTCTCCATTGCGTCAGCGATCAGCTGGCCGATCTCAGCGTCGCCGGCAGAGACAGTGCCAACACGGGCGATGTCCTTGCTGCCGTTGACCTTCTGGCTGTGCTCCTTAACGGAGGCAACAGCGGCGGCGACGGCCTTCTGCATGCCGCGCTTGATGTCCATGGGGTTGGCACCGGCGGTAACGTTCTTCATGCCCTCGGTGACAAGAGCCTGGGCCAGAACGGTGGCGGTGGTGGTACCGTCACCAGCTGCATCGTTGGTCTTGGTGGCGACTTCGCGAACAAGCTGTGCGCCCATGTTCTCGAACTCATCCTTCAGTTCGATCTCCTTGGCGATGGTAACGCCATCGTTGGTGATGAGCGGGCTGCCGAACTTCTTGCTCAGCACCACGTTGCGGCCCTTGGGGCCCAGGGTGACCTTAACGGTATCGGCCAGCTGGTCGATGCCTGCGCAAAGTGCCTTACGGGCGTCCTCGCCCTGTTTGATCTGTTTAGCCATAAAGAATCGCTCCTTTTATATCAAAATGGAAAAGTCTGAAAATTATTCAACCACAGCGAGGATGTCGCTCTGGCGGACGATGGTGCACTCTTCACCGTCGACCTTGACCTCAGTGCCGGAGTACTTGCTGGTCAGGACCTTATCGCCGACCTTGACGATCATCTCGACTTCCTTGCCGTCGACGTTGCCGCCGGGGCCGACTGCGATGACCTCAGCAACCTGGGGTTTCTCTTTGGCGGAGCCGGACAGGATCAAGCCGCCCTTGGTGGTCTCTTCTTCTTCAACCAGTTTGATGACAACACGGTCTGCAAGAGGTTTGATTTTCATAGTGAAATTTCCTCCTAATAAAGATTTCTCTTTGAAGATTTTAGTTTAGCACTCATTATCTCTGAGTGCTAAATATATAATAACCACTTCGCATACAAAAATCAAGAGGTTTCACTATAAAATTTTTGTGAACAAAAAATACGGTAGGGATGTTTTACCATTCCTACCGTATTTGGGTAACACCGCACAATTCTAAGTGCCGATACGGCGAGCGAGGTATGCCAGCTGCTAAGCAAAAAGCGCAGGTAATACTTTGTGTATTACCGAGCATTTTTGCAACACAGATAGCATGCCGCAGCCGCCGGAGCGGTGCTTTGGAATTGTGTGGTGTTACCCCTTATTGTTTCATTGCGATATTTTTGTACCGCGGGCGCATAATGCCGTGCTCGACATGCGGCTCTCCCGCGTTGACGGTATCCTCGTCGATGGTCACCTTGGTGATGGTGGCATCAGAGGGGATGTCGTACATGATAGGGATAAGCAGATCTTCGACCACGCTGCGCAGACCGCGCGCACCGCTCTTGCGCTCCACCGTCTTGCGGGCGATGGCATGCAGGGCTGCATCGGTAAAGACCAGCTCAGCATTATCCAGGTGCAGCAGCTCTTTGTACTGGCGCACCAGGCTGTTTTTCGGCTCGGTCAGCACGCGGACCAGGGCATCCTCGTCCAGCGGGTCCAGCACGGTGACGACCGGCAGACGGCCGATCAGCTCGGGGATCAGGCCAAACTTGACCAAATCGTCGGGCTCGACCTTCTTCAGCAGCTTCTGGCGGGTCTCATCTTTATCCAACGTTGTACGCAGCTGGCTGCCAAAGCCCAGGGAGGCGTTATCGGTACGCTTCTGGATGAGCTTCTCCAGACCATCGAAGGCGCCACCGCAAATGAAGAGGATGTTCTTGGTGTTGATCTGGATGAACTCCTGCTGCGGGTGCTTACGGCCGCCGTTGGGCGGCACGTTGCTGACAGTCCCCTCAACGATTTTCAGCAATGCCTGCTGAACGCCCTCGCCGCCGACATCGCGGGTGATGGAGGGATTCTCGCTCTTGCGGGTGATCTTGTCGATCTCGTCCACATAGATGATGCCGATCTCGGCCTTGGGGATGTCGAAATCTGCCGCCTGGATCAGCTTGAGCAGGATATTCTCCACGTCCTCGCCCACGTAGCCAGCCTCAGTCAGGGTGGTGGCGTCGGCAATAGCAAACGGCACGTTGAGCATCTTGGCCAAAGTCTGGGCCAGCAGGGTCTTGCCGGTACCGGAGGGGCCCAGCATCAGCACGTTGGATTTTTGCAGCTCCACACCGGTCTGCTGGCCGGAGAGGATGCGCTTGTAGTGGTTGTACACGGAGACTGCCAGCACACGCTTGGCATCGTCCTGCCCGATGACGTACTGATCCAGCCCAGCCTTGATCTCGGCGGGAGTAAGGATATTGACGCTTGCGAGCGGGTCGGTATCATAGCGTGACTGGGCTGCACCGGGCTGTGCCTGCTGGCGGCGGGAGGCCCCGGCGCGCGGAGGCGGCGGGTTCTCGCCATCTTTGTACAGCATGTTATGGCACATGTCGATGCACTCGTTGCAGATATTGACGCCGGGGCCGATCAGCAGCTGTTCGACCTCATTTTGGGAGCGGCCGCAGAAACTGCAGCGCATCTCGCGTCCTTTTCCGTCCTTGCCGGACGTTTGATTTGCCATGTTCTTCCCCCGAATCAGTGTTTATAGAGGATCTCGTCGATCAGGCCGTAGGCCTTTGCCTGCTCGGGCGTCATATAGTTATCACGCTCGGTGTCCTTCTGGATAGTCTCCAGCGGCTGGCCGGTGTACTGGCTGAGCAGGGTGTTCATCTTGTTGCGGATGTGCACCATGTGGTTGGCGTGGATCTGGATGTCCGTGGTCTGGCCGGAGATGCCCTGGCCGCCGATGAGCGGCTGGTGGATCAGGATCTCGGAGTTAGGCAGGGCGAAACGCTTGCCCTTGGTGCCGCTTGCCAGCAGGAAAGCGCCCATCGAGGCAGCCATGCCCACGCAGATAGTGGAGACATCGCACTTGATATAGTTCATGGTATCGTGGATTGCCATACCGTCCGAGATGGAGCCGCCGGGGCTGTTGATGTAGAAGTAAATGTCCTTCTCCGGGTCCTGGCCTTCCAGATACAGCAGCTGGGCAACGATCACACTGGCAGAGGAGGAGTTGACATCCTCGCTCAGCACGATAATACGGTCATTGAGCAGTCGCGAAAAAATATCGTAGCTGCGCTCACCGCGAGCAGTTTGTTCGACAACATAGGGTACAAGGCTCATGGGGTTTTCCCTCCTTAACAGGTAAAATAGGGGTTACCAAAGAACCGATACGGCGGCAGATGCGCACCGTATCGGCCCTTTTACATCTTTAGTTCAGAAAACGCGGGAGATCACTCGCCCTTGTTTTCCTCTTCCTTCGGCTCCTCGTCCTTCTTGGCGGCAGCCTTCTTGGTGGTCTTGCGGGTGGTCTTCTTGGCGGGCTTCTTCTCCTCGGCAGCACCAGCAACGATGTTAGCCTTGGACTTCACGAAGTCGATAGCCTTGTTGACAGCCAGATCCTTCTTGACGGCAGCAGCGTCGACCAGGCTCTTGACCTTGTCAGCCTCCATCTGGTAAGCATCGGCAATGCGCTTGATCTCGGCCTCGAACTCTTCCTCGGTAGCCTCGATGCTCTCCTTGGCAACGACAGCCTCCATGGCGAGACGCATCTTGACCTGCTTGTCGGCCTGCTCACGGAACTGCTCCTTGAACTGGTCCATGGTCATGCCCATGTACTGCAGGTACTGCTCGAGCTTGAGGCCCTGCTGGGAGATGCGGTACTGGAAGTCCTGAACCAGCTCCTCGATGCGGGAGTCGATCATGGCGTCGGGGATGTCGGCCTTCATGTTGTTGACGACCTGGTCGATCAGATCATTCTCGACCTTCTGGTCAGCCTGCTTCTCGTGGTTAGCCTGGATACCCTTGCGGATAGAGTCCTTCAGCTCGTCCAGAGTGTCGTACTCGCTGACGTCCTTGGCGAAATCGTCATCCAGTTCGGGCAGTTCCTTGTACTGGACCTCGTGCAGCTTGATCTTGAAGGTGGCGTCCTTGCCAGCCAGCTCCTCAGCCTGGTACTCCTCGGGGAACTTGACGTTGACGTCAAACTCCTCACCGGCCTTGTGGCCGACGACCTGCTCCTCGAAGCCGGGGATGAAGGAACCGCTGCCCAGCACCAGAGAATAGTGCTCAGCCTTGCCGCCGTCGAAGGCAACGCCATCGACAAAGCCCTCGAAGTCGATATCCACAGTGTCACCATTCTCGGCAGCGCCCTCACGGGTCAGCAGACGGCCGTTGCGGTCCTGCATGCGCTTGATTTCGGCGTCAACATCGGCCTCGTCAACAGTCTTGACATCTTTGTTGACAGTTAAACCGGCATACTCGCCCAGCTCAACCTCGGGCTTGACGGCAACCTTGACCTTCAGGGTAGCGCCCTCATCCTCAGACATGGAAACGACCTCGGCGTCGGGACGGCCGACAACGTCGATGTTGGCTTCCTTAACGGCAGCCTCGTAGTTCTCAGGGAACAGATCGTTGATGGCGTCGTACTGGAACAGGTCCTTGCCGTACATCTTCTCGATCATAGCCTTGGGAGCCTTGCCCTTGCGGAAGCCGGGGATGGCGTACTTCTTGCCCTCGCGCTTGAAAGCGGCGTTGACAGCGGATTTGAAGGTCTCCGCGTCAATAGAGAACTGCAGTTCGACCATGCTCTTTTCGAGCTTTTCACAGGAAATCAGTTTCATTTATAAATTCCTCCAAAAATAAATGTACATAAAAATACAAGTTATTATAGCATGTTCCCGCCAAGAATACCAGCCCTGTTTTGAAAATTTTAACAAATCAGAGCTCATTTTCCGAAGAAAATGACGGTTTTGCCGGGTTTTAGCCGATTTTATAGGGGCAGAACGCCAGACCATCCGCCGAAATCAGGCGGTAGGCGATACCGTCCACCGTTCCCTGCACAGCGTAACGAATCGATTTTCCGTGCAGGTGACCATAATAACATTCAGTCACACCGAACTCCTGCAGCACCTCCACCAGTTCCTTCGCGCTGGCACCGGGGTAAACCGGCGGGTAATGCAGAAAGGCGATTTTGCGGGGTGTGTCCCCCGCTGCCTGCAGGCTCATCCGCAGGCGGCCGGCCTCCCGCGCCATCAGCTTTTCCCCTTGGGCAGCTGCATCGTCAAAAGGCCAGCCGCGGGTGCCGCAGAGGGCCGTATCGCCTATGATACAGGCATTGTTATGCAGGATATGCAGCGTATCGAAGCCGGAATCCACCAGAAATTTGTCCATCTTGCGGGTGGTGGTCCACCAGTAGTCGTGGTTGCCCTTCAGCAGCCATTTCTGGCCCGGCAGGTTCTGGATAAAGGCAAAGTCGGCTTTGGTATCGTTCAGGTTCATGGCCCAGCTGGTATCCCCCGCCAGCACCACGGTATCTCCGGGGCTGATGAGTTTGCGCCAGTTGGCTTCGAGTCTGGGCAGATACCCCTCCCAGCCGGGAAAGATATCCATGGGTTTATCTGCCCCTAAGGAGAGGTGCAGGTCTCCGATCACAAACAGGGCCATACACGCCCCCCTTTCATAAAATTGCGGTAGCTCAGCGCAGGGCTGCGGCGCGGATCTCTGCAGGCTCGATGACGGTGTTGAAGCGCACCGGCAGTCTATCCAGTTCACGCAGGCTGGCCGGGGCCGCGGCACCGGTCTTGGCGGTCAGCGCGGCCATAGCGGCAAAGTCACTTTCCGGGGCGGTCTCGCCCAGAGCGGCCAGTACATCACGCGGGAACTTGAACGGGCTGGCGGTGGAGAGCACCACCAGCGGCGCGTCGCTGCGGTTGGTTTCGGCCACATGGAACGCCACGGCGGTGTGGGTGTCGCAGAGGTAGCCGTCGCGCTCAAAGCGTGCGCGGATCTCGGCGGCACCGGCAGCGTCATCGGCGTAACCGGCGGCGAAGCTGGCCTGAATTTTTGCCAGCGTCTCGGCATCCACGGTGTACTTGCCGGTGGCGGCCAGTTCCTGCATCCAGCCCTCGACCTTTTCGGCACTGCCGCTGGTGTGCAGCAGCAGGCGCTCGAGGTTGGAGGAGATCAGGATGTCCATGGACGGCGAGGTAGTCTTGTAGAAGGTGCGGCGGGCATCATAGGTGCCGGTCTTGATAAAGTCCGTCAGGACGTTATTCTTGTTGGAGGCACAGATCAGCTTACCCACGGGCAGACCCATCTGTTTGGCGTAGTAACCGGCCAGAATGTCGCCAAAATTGCCGGTGGGCACGCAGAAATCAACAGGCTTGCCCCATGCGACAGCGCCCTGCTCCGCCAGGCGGAAGTAGGCGTAGAAGTAGTAGACGATCTGCGGCACCAGGCGGCCCCAGTTGATGGAGTTGGCGCTGGACAGGCGGATGTGGCGGGCTTCCAGCTCGGCGGCAACGGACTCATCGGCAAAGACGCGCTTTACGCCGGTCTGAGCGTCGTCGAAGTTACCCTCGACGGCGTAGACCTGGACGTTATCGCCCTTCTGGGTAGCCATCTGCAAATGCTGGATCTCGCTGGTGCCGGCGTTGGGATAAAAGACCTCGATCTCAATGCCGTCCAGATCCGCATAACCGGCCAAGGCAGCCTTGCCGGTATCGCCGGAAGTTGCCACCAAAATGCGGGTGGTCTCGGTGCGGCCCAGGTTCTTTTTAGCTTCGACCAGCAGTTTGGGCATCAGCTGCAGGGCGTAATCCTTGAACGCGCAGGTGGGGCCATGCCACAGTTCCAGCGCGTAGACTCCGTCACTGACCTTGACGGTCTCGCCTGCCTTGCCGCCGAACGCCTCACCGTAGGTGGCGGCCGTGGCACTGTGCAGGAAGTCGGCGCTGTAATCGGTCAGGAAGCCTTTGAGTACCTGTTCGGCCAGGGCCGGGTACGGCAGGGACTTCCAGTTTTCCAAATCTGCTTTGGGGAAGGATTCCGGCACAAACAGGCCGCTTTTGGGTGCCAAACCGCGCACGATCGCCTCGGACGAAGAAACACGGAGTGCGGAATCTCTGGTACTCTGAAACTGCATATCGAAAACCCTCCTATTTTTTAGACCTTTATAAAACCTCTATATTCCAGCTTTGGGGCATTGCCGCCTTAGCATTGGAACGCATCCGGGATACAATGGATCTGCCAGGCATCGCCTGCGGGGGTAACTTCCACCACGTCAAAGCGGATGCTGGCGTCTGCATAAGGGCTGTGCTGCAGGTAGTATTGGGCCGCCAAAATCAGGCGGCGCTGTTTACGGGCATCCACGGCCGCGGCTGGGGCATCCAGCATGCGGCCCGCCCGAGTCTTGACCTCGGCAAAGACGAGCTGGCCGTCTTTATACAAAACAAGGTCCAGTTCCCCCATGCGGGTGCGGTAGTTGTGGTTTAACAGCAGGTAACCGCGGCGCATGTAGTACTTGGCGGCCAGGGCCTCGCCTTTACGGCCGATGTCCTCAGTCATGCCAGTAGCCCTGCTTTTTCAAAAAGCTGCGGCGGTAAAAGGGCTGGATGCCGTACCGGGCGATCAGCTCATAATGCAGCTTGGTGGGATAGCCTTTGTGTTTGGCCAGCTGGTACTGGGGGTACTGCTTGTCCAGTTCCAGCATGTAGCGGTCACGGCTGACCTTGGCCAAGATGGACGCTGCCGCGATGGACGCACTGTTGGCATCGCCCTTGACGACGGATTCTGCCGTCTGGGCAAGGCCGGGCGGGCAGCGATTGCCATCGATGAGCACATGATCCGGCCGGAGGTCCAGCCCTGCTACGGCCTGCGCCATGCCGTCCATAGTAGCCCAGAGGATATTGCGCTCGTCGATCTCCTGTGGCGTGATGAAGACGATCTTATAGGCAAGGGCACGGCGGGTGATCTCGTCAAACAAAGCCTCGCGGCGCTTCTCGGTCAGCTTTTTGGAGTCGTTGACCCCCTCAATGGGGTTATCCGGGTTCAGGATGACGGCGGCACAGCAGACCGGCCCGCACAAGGGGCCGCGGCCCGCTTCGTCTACGCCGCAGATAACACCATGGGCGGCGCGCTTTTCGGCGTCAAAGGCGTAAAGGGAATCACTGGATGGCTTAGTCTTCGTCGTCCGTGAAGTCCGGGTCGTCTTCTGGGAAGTCGTCTTCGGCATAGTCGTCCACCTCCTCTGCGGTATCGCGGTGGGGCGGGCCCACTTGCTGGCGCGGAACTCCCCCACCAGCATCTTGGCGGCGCGCTCGGTATCCACCTCGCCGCCGGAGATCAGCATGCCGCGCTTAGCGCCGATGGCCTGCAAAAGATCGTAGGGCGGCAGTTCCAGTACGCTCTCGTCCAGCTTGTAGCGGGCCAACAGCTGCTCCGGGTAGATGCCCCGCACACTGGAAAGCAAGCCGCAGGCCAGCTCCTCGATGTCAAGGATGTCGTCGCGGATGGAGCCGATGAAGGCGAGGTTGGAGGCTGTTTCCAGCGAGTCAAACTTCTTCCACAGCACACCGGGCATGTCCATCAGGTCGAAGTTATCGACGGAGATCCACTGCTTGCCGCGGGTGACACCGGGCTTGTTGGCAGCTTTGGCGCGGGTGGTGCCTGCGAAGGAGTTGATGAAAGTGGACTTGCCCACGTTGGGGATGCCCACCACCATCACGCGGACGGCGGCGCCCACCATGCCGCGGTTGCGGCGGCGGGCCATCAGGGCGGAAAGCTCTTTCTCGATGGGGCCTTTGGCGGCGGTGGCGCGGCCCCGCTGCTTGGAATCCATGGCCATGCAGCCAGCCCCGGCACTTTTAAAATAGGCCAGCCACTGCTTGGTGATCTCGGGGTCAGCCAGGTCGGCCTTATTGAGGATATACAGGTGGGGCTTGCCCGCCGTGATCCGCTCGATCTCTGGGTTCAGGCTGGAAAGCGGGATACGCGCGTCGAGGATCTGCAAAACGCAGTCCACATTGCGGATCTCTTTTTCCATCAGGCGCAGGGTCTTGGTCATGTGACCGGGGAACCACTGGATCTGACGGCTGTTGATGATGTCACTCTGGCTCATTGCACAGCTCCTATTTTACTGAAAGGCAGGATGCGCCACAGGGCCGTGCCCAGGATGTCCCGCGTATCGACGCAGCCAATATCGGTGCTGCGGCTGTCTTTGGACCCGTTGCGGTTATCGCCCATCAGGAACAGGCAGTTGTCCGGCACGGTCAGGGGGAAGTCCATCCCCTCATACGTATACGTAGGCTCGGCGGTGTAGGGCTCGTCCAGGGCTTCTCCATTGCGGTAGACGATACCGGCGGTGAAGTCGATGTCGATGGTATCCCCCGCTTTGCCGATGACCCGCTTGACCAGCGGCTTGCCATACGGGATGTAGCTGTCCACGATGACGACGCCGCCATAATCCGGGGTCTTCAGCGGCGTCATCAGCAGGCGCTCGCCATTTAACAGCGTGGGCTGCATCGAGTGGCCATCCACCTGCACGACCCGCAGGCCGAAGGTGAATACCAGCGCAATGACCGCCACGGCCACGGCGAGGGCATCGTACCATTCTAAAATGTCTTTGTTGCGTTTATAGCGGTCTTTAAAGGGCATTGCCATGGGCTGCCACCCTCCTTAGATGCAAAAATACGAAAAAAGGGAGAACGCCAACCGTCCTCCCCTTTTTTGCAGTATGCTCAGATGCGTGCCTTGACCTTGGCGGCCTTGCCGGTGCGCTCGCGCAGGTAGAAGAGCTTCGCACGACGGACCTTGCCGCGGCGAACGACCTCGACCTTCTCAACGAACGGGCTGTTGACCGGGAACACACGCTCAACGCCGACACCGTAAGAAGTACGGCGGACGGTGAAAGTCTCAGCGATGCCGCCATGCTTCTTAGCAATAACGGTACCCTCGAAAGCCTGGATACGCTCCTTGTCGCCTTCCTTGATACGGACGGAGACGCGAACGGTGTCGCCGACTTCGAACTGGGGCTTGTTCTCTTTGATCATACCCTCGGTAAAATGCTTGATTGCGTCCATGTTATGAATTCCTCCATGTTTTTGCGACGTTCATACACGAATGTTTCGTCAGAGGACCGCCTGTATAATGATTTGTCATTATCCCGCCGATGGCTCGGCGGCACTAACGCTTTAGTATTATAGCATCTTGGCAGTAGTTTAGCAAGTGGTTTTACACAAATTGCCGGGTAAAAATCCGGCAAAAGTGCGGAATCAGCGCCGGTTTTTTCTGTGCAATATCACTTACTCAAAATCTACGCCTGATTTGTTATAAAGATGCGTGCGCAGGACACGGCACTGCCAGATGGGTGCGCCGCCGTGCTGCTGTAAAAAGTCCATCAGCAGCGAGGGATTCAGGTTCAGTGCTTCTCCGCTGCCGCAGGGCAGCTTGACCGAGAACTCGATGTTGTCCCCGGCTTCCTCGCAGTCGATATGGCTCAGATACTGCTTGAGGTCCAGCGTTTTCTGGCCGCGTTTGGTCTTTTTGGTGACCTCTGCCTGCTCAGCATTGTTGTAGGCCTCGATGGCAGCCAGGCCGCTTTTTGGCATTGTGACGGCGTAGACAGCCGTTTCGATCTCGGCGACCTTCTCCACAGCCGGGGCCACTTTGGTAATGACGATGCCGCGGGGCATCAACGGCTGCAAAGCGTTTTTCCAAACCTCACCGTCGATCATCTCCTGCTCGGTCTTGACCTCGCAGCTTTCGCACAGACTCTCCTGTCCTAAAGATAGCGGACAGGAAAAGGACAGGTAGATGTGCGGGTTATAGCCTTGGGTGTAATACACCGGCAGATCGCTCATTTTTAAGATACGGTGGAACACCCGCTGCAGATCCAGCAACGAGATGTAGGCGGCCTCCCCGCATTTCTCAAAGAAGATTCTTACTGTAGTCAAAGCAGGGACCTCCGATCAGTTTATTGGCACCGCAGGCACTGCACTGGCGGTTGCAGGGCTGTGTCGTCTGGGCAGCCAGCGCCTTGTTGTACTCCCGTACCAGGTGGGCCTTGGTGACGCCTACGTCCAGGTGGTCCCAGGGCGTGACCTCGTCCAGGCCGATGGTGCGGTAGTTGTAGAAGTCCGGGTCGATGCCGCAGGCAGCAAAGGCGTTCATCCAGCGGTCGTAGTCGAAATATTCCTCCCAGGTATCGAAGAAGGCGCCATTCTCAAAGGCGGTCTCGATGACCTTACCAAGGCGGCGGTCGCCCTTGGCGAAGACGCCCTCCAGCACGCTGGTGGTGGAATCGTGGTAGTTGACCTTGATCTTGCGGGAATGTACACAGCTAAGCAGATATTTCTGCTTTTCCCGCAGTTCCTCGCGGCGGTCCTGGGCGCAGAACTGGAACGGGGTGTCCGGCTTGGGCACGAAGCAGGCCACGCTGATGGTGACCTGGACACCCTTGCCTTTCGGACGGTCGGGGATGGTATAGAACAAGTCGACCACCTGCTGGGCGGTGTCAGCGATGCCTTTGATGTCCTCCATCGTCTCGGTGGGCAGGCCCATCATGAAGTAGAGCTTGACTGAGGTGTAGCCCTCGGAGAAAGCGATGCGGCAGCCGCGCTCGATCTGCTCCCAGGTGACGTTTTTGTTGATGACATCCCGCAGGCGCTGGGTGCCGGCCTCAGCCGCAAAGGTCAGGCCGCTCTTGCGCACCTTGGTGGTTTTCTCCACCAGTGATTGGGAGAAGTTGTCCACGCGCAGCGAGGGCAGCGACAGGCTGACGTGGTCGGCCTCAGCCCAGCTGTTCAGTTCATCCAGAATGTCCTCCAGCCGGGAATGGTCGGAGGTGGAAAGGCTCGAGAGGCTCAGCTCGTCATAGCCGGTGTTGCGGCAAAGCTGGCGGGCGCTCTCGCTGATAAGCTTGGGGCTGCGCTCGCGGAAGGGACGGTACAGCTGGCCTGCCTGGCAAAACCGGCAGCCGCGCACACAGCCGCGCAGCACCTCGACGCAGGCGCGGTCCTGCACAGCGCCGACCAGAGGCACCACAAAGTTTTTAGGCGGCTCATAGTCGTCCATATTTTTGACGATGGCCTTGGTGACACGTGCGGGCACGCCGGGGCGGTTGGGCTTGACGGCCTCGATGCGGCCGTCCTCCTTATACGTTACATCGTAGAAAGACGGGATGTAGACGCCGGGGATCTTAGCCATTTCCAGCAGCAGCTGTTCTTTCGTCCACCCCTGTTTTTTGCCCTGCTCCACGGCGGCACAGATGTCCTGCAGCATCTGCTCACCCTCACCCAGCTGCATGACGTCGAAGAAATCCGCCATCGGCTCAGCGTTGCAGACGCAGGGGCCGCCCGCGATAATGAGCGGCCAGCTGCCGTCACGGTCTGCAGCGCGCAGCGGGATGCCTGACAGGCGCAGCATGGCCAGGATGTTGGTATAGGAAAGTTCGTACTGCAGTGTAAAGCCCACC
>ERZ773218.1341-NODE-1341-length-24071-cov-5.265365_pt1 | contig 24071 bp, 20 predicted proteins | sample MGYA00580527_ERZ773218 | MGnify/ENA primary metagenome ERZ773218 (study PRJEB29015, sample SAMEA2737763) | human gut metagenome | biome: human gut; feature: human-associated habitat; material: faeces | place: China | collected 2012 ...
ATTCTGGCTAACGTGAATGAAACGCAGCGTAGCAGCGCTACGCTAAGTGGAATGAACGGACGCCAGAAGGGAAAAGGCGCAAGCAGATGGCGCGGGTGAATCTGGAAATAGTATAAACAGGCATCCGAAGCGAAAGCACATGCTTCAGATGCCTGTTTTTGCTTGATGAAAACTATTCGTCCCCTGCTGCATCCAGCTCATCCAGAAACGAGCAGAGGTTTTCCTCCGAGTATTCGATTTCTGATGAGTACATCCGCGCCGCTTCGTTTTCGCCCAGCAGCGTCGACAGGCGCAGGAACAGCATCCCCGATACCGCACAAAACAGCACCCGCCCCGTCAGATCGTCATCCAGCAGCGCCCCCGGCACATGCCGATGCAGCAGGTACACCGTAAACTGCTCCACCGCCAGCGGGGAAAAATCCGGCAAATCGTCCGGCGCATTCGTCAGCCGCGTCAGCACCGCGTCCCACGTCGGGTCAAGGCGCTCCAGCGTCCGCAGGAAGTCCGCCCATTCCGCTGCCGTACGCGTTGGCATTACCGTGCCTGCCGCTTCACACAAGGCATTCAGCCGGGCAGGAATGCCGCGTGTTCTGTCCTGCATGATGCGGATGAGCGCCGCCCGCGCCTGCAGCAGCGCTTCTTCCTCCGGCGACCCCTGCGGACGTGTGCCGCCGCCCTGCGTATGCCACGTCATCGGCTGTGGCCAGTGCAGGGTCAAATCCGCCGCCGCTTCGCAGCAGAGCCCGAAGCCAACTTCGGTGAATGTCGAAAACTCGTTGCGGTAGCGCGGATGGTCAGCACAGATTTGGCACAGCGCCCCTTCGCCGCAAGCAGTGATGATGTCGCATAAGCCGCTGTCATTCAGCATCGGGCAGCGTTCATCCTCCCGCAGGCGGAAAGAAGCACCGTCCGGCGTGTCCGCAATCGCGTCGCGCAGCCGCTGCCCGATTTCACCCGTCATGGCGGCATACTTCGCCCGCGTGTCCGGGTCAATGTCGATTTCCCAGCCCTTGCAGCAGGTGTGGCGGCAAGCGTCAGCAATGCAGCGGAACGCATCCGCCGTCGCGGGGTAAATCAGCGTCATTTCAGTGCCTCCCACAACGACCACGCCAGCGCGCGCACCGTCGGGTCATCTGGCTTTTCCCACAAGCGCGCCGTCAAGTGCCACACGCCGTCCTGCTGATAGAGGATGCCCAGCCGCGCACAGCGTTCCGTATTGTCAATCATCTGCACCGCGGGGTGAATGTCCGCCGGAAGGCGCTGCACATGCGCCGTTTGCAGGATAGCGTACCACGCGGGGGTGGTGTAGTCCTCCTGTGCGAACCGCTTCAGCAGCGGCGACGCGGTGTCGATGGACAGTCCCATCGTCCCGACCGGCACAGGCTTGCCCATGCTCTCGCTGATTGAACGGAACATCGGGTAGCACCAGAAATCCGTGCAGTATTCCGCCGGAAGCTGCCCTTCCGCGCTCGGCACCACAATCGCCGCGCCGTCCGCTTTCTCTTCTGCGGATACAAACGCCACCATCCGCCCGTCCTTCTCGATGCCCTCGCGGGTGATGCGGATGTCAACCTGCGGAATCAGCCAAATCGGGTAATGATTGCGCGTGCCGTCCGCCAGTGTCAGCACGACGGTCAAGCCCGTGATGCGCTCCTGCATGGCGTCCCGATAGCACTCCGCCGGGAACGTGACGGACACTGCGTCCGTCAGCCGCCCCTGCCGTGCACCCGGCGCCACGTCGCAAGCGTACAGTTCGCGCTCACCGTCCATAAGTGTACAGCGGATGCAGGTATGCTGCTTCTCCGGGTCGCATTCGCTGATTTGCACATCAAAACGGATGTCCTCGCCCATCATGCCCGTGAACGACGCAAATTCGCCCAGCACAACCGTTCCGGCGCAGAACTCGCGCCACTCCTCGGCGGAAATCAGCCCCTTGTTCTCCATCATTGCGTTCAGCACGCCGACAAGCGCCGTCCCCTGCCCGGTGTAGTCCTGCAAATCCAGCAGCTGGAAACCGGACACCTCCCGCGACCGCAGCAGTGTTTCAATTTCCCGCTTATAGCAGTCCACCGCCAGATGCCCCGTCTGCCGGAAGAAGGCTTCATGCTCGCCGTACAGCCCCGCCCGTTCCAAATTCTCGCGCATGGCTTCGATGTTGCGCGGCTTCAGCGGCCCGGTGTAACGCGGAATCTCCGAGAAATCAGGATAGAACACATACTGCCCGACCTCGTGGCTGATGACGGGCACATCCGGGATGAGGGCGTCCGCGGACTGCGCGTCCACTTCCTTCACGCCCGTGCCATACTGAATCTGCACCTTGCCGGCTTCACCCGACTGCCTCAGCGTTTCCGGAACGATGCTGGCATCATAATTGCTGACGGACTCCGGCGCGGTCGTCTGCACGATGCCCTGCGGCGCGTCACACATGGCGTAACTGCCGCGAATCAGCCGTTCGCGCCCCAGCCTGACGCCGACGAACACATTTTCCTCGTCCAGCACGTCCGGTACAAACTGGTAGTTGTTCGCGCCGCTGCTGTACAGCTTGGTGTCGTCCGCCTCGCGGTAGGCGCGCATCATGCGGTTCAGCACGTCCTTGCTCCCCCACAGCTCATTGCCCAGCGAAAGCCACAGGAACGACGGATGATGCCCGTATTCGCGCAGGATACGGAAGCCCTCTTGGAAGAGGAAGTCGCGTTCGCGCTCGTCGTAGCCTTCTTCGCCTTCTTCCGCGACCGTCCCCCAGAACGGCAGCTCCGGCGCCATATACACGCCAAGCAGATCCGCCGCCGTGAACGCCGCATCCGGCGGGCAGGCGGTATGGTAGCGGTAATGGTTGATGCCGTATTCCTTGGCAATGCCCAAAATCGTCATCCACGACGCGACGTCCGTTGGCGTGTACCCGGTTTTTGGGTACAGCAGATTATCAACTTTGCCGCGCAGGAAGGTTTCGCGCCCGTTGATGAGCAGCCGCCGACCGAGCGTCCGCACATCGCGCAAGCCAAATGTCGTTTCATACACATCGCCGTCGAGGTCAATGGAGGTGGTGTGGATTTCGGGGTGCGCTTCGTCCCAGAAGGCTTCATTGCCCTTGAGCGGGCATTCCCCGTCCAGCACGCCCCGGCGGTACGGCAGCAGATGCTCCATCTGCCCCGGCAGCACGATGCCCGCCACACCGTCGGGCGCGCCGATGATATGCCCATGCACACGCAGGCAGCCGCGCCGCAAGTCCGGGCGCACGGTGAGGTCGGTCAGCAGTGTATGGGCGACAGTCAGGCTGATTTCGCCGGTGATGCCGTTCCAGTTGCTCTGCGTATCGGGGCTGGTCAAATGCCCGCCGCGCGTGGGATAATCGGTATTATCCACGCGGATGACGAGGGTATGCTCGCCAGCGTGCACAGGCGGCAGGAAGTAGCGGTGCGGCGTGCAGAGGCTCTCCTGATGCCCGATGGGGCGACCGTCGAGGTAGACGGTGGTTTTGCGGGTGCGTTCCAGCGTGAGCATCGTCTGCTCGCCCGTCCAGTCTCCCGCGGTGAACGTGCGCATGAACCACACCGCGCCTTCGAAGCGATACGCGTCGGTCAGGCAGCCCGTTTCCTTGGCGGAATTCGGCATTCCAAGCCCCGCCGCCGATGTTGTCCCCGGCAGCATCATCGTCTCCGGGTACGCTTGCGGCATGGTCTCCTGTTTTTCCGCGTCCAGCTTCACCTGCCACTGTCCGCTCAAGTCGATTTTCATCATGGGTGCTGCAGCCTCCTTTCAAGCCAGAGGCTCTGCCTCTGGACTCCGCAAGGGGCATTGCCCCTTGACCCTTTCGCGCGATTGAGTTGGTGACTTCTTCATGCAATTTCCGCGTGTTTCGTTGGGATTTCGCCTCCGCAGAGGCGATTCCCCCTGTTCCAATCAAATTCAGCCAGAAAAAGAAAGACAAGTATGCTAAAACCCAAAATTTCCTTTACCCAAGGATTCCCTTCCAAGCGAAATCCTTCCCCCACCTTGTGAGGGGCGCGTTTGCCCCAACGCAAATCGTCCCGAACCCTGACGCGCCAATCGAACGCGCGGGATTCTCCGTGCAAATGCGCACAGCCTCTTCCGGTGTCTGCCCGTAGCGCGCCATCAGGTTCTGGAACGCCTGCCGCATCAGCAGCACCGAGCCCGCCAGCGTGCCGTCGTGCAAACGCGCCTCGTGTCCGCGCACCGTGACCGCTTGCCCGCCTAAGGCGTATTCGCCGTCCGGCAAGCCCGCTGCTTCCATGCTGTCCGTAATCGCAACGGCTTTGTCCGCCCCCTTGCAGCGCAGAAGTACCTTCACCGCGTCGTCGTGCAGGTGAACACCGTCGCCGATGAACTCCGCGAATAGGCGGTCATCCGTCAATGCTGCGCCGGGAACGCCGGGTGCACGGTGCGTGAACGGTGTCTGTGCGTTGTAGGTGTGGGTGACGCGGGTCGCGCCCCATTCCGCCGCCTGATGCACCTGTTCGTCGGTCGCTGCCGTGTGACCGATGGAAACGTGGATGCCGTTCTCCGCCGCCTTACGGATGAAATCTTCCGCGCCGGGCAGTTCCGGCGCCATCGTGATGACGCGCACTGCCTGAATGTCGCCGCCCGTCAGGTCAAGGAATGCCTCCCAGCTCGGATACAGAAAAAACTCCTTCCGCTGCGCCCCTGCCTTCTCCGGCGATAGGAACGGCGCTTCCATGTGCGTCCCCAGCACCTGCGCTGCGCGCTGCTCCGGCGTATCCATCACGCGGCGGACGGCGGCAATCACCCGGCGCGTATCCTCCACGCTGGCGGACATGGTCGTCGGCAGGAACGCTGCAACGCCCTCCCGATACAACTCCCGTGCCATCTGGCGAATCGCGTCCTCGCCCTGCATCGTGTCATGCCCGCGGAAGGCGTGGATGTGCGCATCGACAAACCCCGGCAGGACAAAATCCCCCTGCAGGTCTATCACAGCTTCGCCAGCCAACGGCGCTAAACCCTCGCCCATCGCTGTCACGCGCCCGTTTTCCAGCCGGACGCACAGGTTTTCCCAAAAATGACCATCCGCAAAGAACAGCCCATTCCGCAACAGCACCGTCAACGCACCTCGCATTCATTTTCTCATGAAACTCTCATGCAATTATCATACCACAAAGAAGGGTTTTTTTCAATCGGCGCAGAATTTCTTATAGGTTGAAACCATGCGATTTTCGGATGAAAATGCGCCAAGACGCAAGCAGCGGGCGCAGGTGAATCCGAAAATTGCAAAAATGCGGGTATCCGCCGAATTTGTTGCGGTTTCTTCTTCATTTGTTCACATTAGGCTCAAATTCGGGGTGTATACTATGCTCCGAAAGCAAAGGAGGAAATCACCGATGTCCTTTTTCTCGAAGATGCAGAACGCCCTCGCGAACTGGATGCAGGGGCGCAACGGCCCGGATAATCTCGGCTTCACAGCGCTCATCGCCGCTATCGTTTTCAGTTTGCTTTCGCTGTTCCGCCTGCCGCTGACGAGTTTCCTGTCCATGCTGTGCTATGTGTATGCTCTGTGGCGGATGCTGAGCCGCAACGTCGCCAAGCGGCAGGAGGAAAATCGCCAGTTCATGGACAAAACAGGGCACGCGCAGACGGAAATCCGCCAGTTTTTCCTGCGGCTCAGGGGCATAAAGACCTACAAGTATTTCCGCTGCCCGCAGTGCAAAACGCGCCTGCGCCTCAAGCGCGGCTGCGGTGAAAAACATGTCACCTGCCCCAAATGCCAGCACAAGTTCGACGAAAGGGCGTAAGCAATGTTCGGCTATGTCAGACCCGGTCTGGAATCGCTCGATGAGGCGCAGAAAAAGCGCTATCGGGCATGGTACTGCGGATTATGCCAATCGCTGGGCGACCGTCACGGCTTCCGCGGCCGCATGACGCTCACCTACGACATGACGTTTCTGGCGATTTTCCTCTCCGCGCTCTATGAGCCGGCGGAAGCGCACGGGCAGATGCGCTGTCTGCCGCACCCGAAGGAAGCGCACGATTTCGTCCGCACGTCGATGACGGATTACGCTGCCGATATGACCATCGCGCTGGCGTATTTCAAGGCACTGGACGACTGGCAGGACGACCGCTCCCTGCCGGGCGGGCTGACCGCGCAGCTGCTGAAAAAGCGTTACGAGGCGGTCAGCGCGGATTATCCCCGCCAGTGCACCGATTTGGAGAAGAACCTGCGGGCGCTGAGCGAGGTGGAAGCGGCGCACAGCGATTCCCCCGATGCGGCGGCAAACTGCTTCGGGGCGCTGATGGCGTCGCTGTTCGTGCGCGAGGAGGATTACTGGTCGCGCACACTGCGGCTGTTCGGTGCGTCGCTGGGGCGGTTCATCTACATGGTGGATGCCGCCTGTGATTACGATGCCGACACGCGCAAGCACAGCTACAATCCCGTGCTGCTGATGGGGCGTCAGCCAGAGGATATGCGCGACGTGCTGACGCTGCTGCTTGGCGACGCTTCAGCGGCGTTTGAGTCGCTGCCTATCGTCTCCGATGCGGATATTCTGCGCAACATCCTCTATGAGGGTGTCTGGCAGAGCTACAACGAGTTCCTCCACCGCCGCGCCGAAAAGCAGAAGAAGCACAGCGGCAACACAACCAAAGAAAATGGGGACGATTCCCCGGTGAAAGGAGGCTGACGAGCATGGTCACAGACCCGCGGAAAGTGCTGGGTGTATCCGAAACCGCCAGCCAAGATGAAATCAAGCGCGCGTATCGCCGCAAAGCCAAGGAGTGCCATCCGGATTTGCATCCAAACGACCCCGACGCGGCGAAAAAGATGAACGAACTCAACGAAGCCTACGACATGCTGATGAACCCGGAGAAGTACGCCAACCGCCAGCAGCAGCAGAATCCGTATGGCGGGAATCCGTATGGCGGCAGCAGTTACGGCGGAAATCCATACGGCTCTTACGGCGGCAATTCCTACGGCGGACAGCAGCAAGGCAATCCGTATGGTCAGCAGGGCGGCTATGACCCGTTCAGCGACTTCTTCGGCGGATTCGGCTACGGCGGCTATCAGACGCAGGTCAACCCGCCGCAGGAGCAGGCGGGCGATTCCGAGCCGGTTCGCGCTGCCATCCGCGATATTCTCGCCGGCCGGTACGCGTCGGCGTGTTCCATTTTGCAGAACGTCCCCAGCACGGGGCGGAATGCGCGCTGGTACTACCTGTCCGGCGTGGCGAACCACGGCGCGGGAAACCAGATTCAGGCGCTGGAACACATGAAGCGCGCGGTACAGCTCAGCCCGAACAATGCGACGTATCAGGCGCTTTTGCGGCAGTATCAGCAGGCAGGGCAGACGTATCAAACGAACGCATCCGGGTACAACACTTGGGCGATGGATCCGTCGAAGCTGTGCATGAGTTTGTGCTTTTTGCAGATGTTCTGTCCGCTGTGCTGCCGGTGCTATTAAGAAGCTGTGGCAATCCCCTTAATTTGGCGGAATTTTTCTATGCTGCTTGATTTGTTTGTTGCAGGGTTTTCGCCTCTGCGGAGTGAAATCCCCTGCGCAACACAAAAAACTGTATGCAATGCGCGCAACTGAATCGCGCAAAAGGTCAAGGAATCAGTTTCCTTGAGAAAGTGTAACTTTATGGGCAAAATCATCGGTATCGACTTGGGTACCACCAACAGCTGCGTCGCCGTGGTTGAGGGCGGCAGCGCAACCATCATTCCGAACGATAAGGGCGAGCGCACAACGCCGTCCGTCGTGGCATTCACCGACAGCGGCGAGCGGCTCATCGGCAGCGCGGCGAAGCGTCAGGCGGCAGTCAACGCCGACCGCACGATTGCGTCCGTCAAGCGCCATATGGGCACGGACTGGCGCAAGACCATCGCCGGGAAAAGCTATACGCCGCAGGAAATCAGCGCCATGATTCTTCGCAAGCTGAAGCAGGACGCGGAAAGTTACCTCGGCGAGCCCGTCACCGACGCGGTGATTACCGTCCCGGCGTATTTCGGGGATATTCAGCGTCAGGCGACAAAGGACGCGGGGCGCATTGCGGGTTTGAACGTCCGCCGCATCATCAACGAGCCGACCAGCGCCGCCCTCGCCTACGGGCTGAACAACGGCGCACCGCAGAAAATCATGGTCTACGACCTTGGCGGCGGCACGTTTGACGTATCCATCATCGAGATTGGCGAGGGTGTTATCGAAGTGCTGGCGACGTGCGGCGACAACCACCTCGGCGGCGATGACTTCGACGAGCGCATCGTGAATTTCGTCTGCGATGCTTTCCAGCGGGAACATCACGCTGACCTTCACCGTGATTTGGCGGCCATGGTGCGCGTGAAGGAAGCCGCCGAGCAGGCGAAAAAGGAGCTGTCCGTCACCGAGATGACCACCATCAGCCTGCCCTTCATCAGCACAGTCGGCGGTCAGGCGGTGCATTTGGAGCAGACGCTGACCCGCGCGAAGTTCAATGAACTGACGGCGGATTTGGTTGAGCGGACGGAAGGTCCTGTCCGCAGCGCCCTCAGCGACGCGGGCATTGCCGCCAGCGAGCTGGGCAAGGTGCTGCTGGTCGGCGGTTCGACGCGCATTCCCGCCGTGCAGGAGAAGGTTCGCCAGCTGACCGGCATCATGCCGAGCAAGAGCATCAACCCCGACGAATGCGTGGCGCAGGGCGCGGCGATTCAGGGCGATACGCTGAATGAACACACGACGCTGACAAACTCCACGGGCTTGCTGCTGCTGGACGTAACCCCGCTTTCGCTGGCGATTGAGACGGTCGGCGGCGTCGCGACCCGCGTCGTCGAGCGCAACTCCACCCTGCCTGTGCACTATCAGCAAGTGTTCACCACGGCAGGCATGTTCCAGTCATCAGTAGAAATCAACGTCCTGCAGGGTGAGCGCCCGATGGCGCGGGACAACAAGAGCATCGGCAAATTCCGTCTGAAGGGCATCCGCCGCGCAATGGCAGGTGTACCGAAAATCGAGGTCACGTTCGATATTGACACCAACGGCATCCTGACCGTCTCCGCGCGCGACCAGGACACTGGACGCGCCCAATCCATCACCATCACCGCCGACAACAAAATGAGCGAGGATGAAATTCAGCAAGCGATTCGCGATGCGGAGCAGTACGCCGCGCAGGACGCTTTCCGCCGCGACCTGATGGACACCATCAATCAGGCGCAGCACCTTTTGGCGCAGGTAAGCGCTGCCTTGAACCAGTGCAGCAAGCAGCTGGACAAGGACGAGAAGAAGCGCGTCAAGGACGACGAGGCTGCCCTTCGCCATCTGATTGGGCGCGCCAAGCCCGACAAAATGACGGCGGATGACCTGTCCGCCATCAAGAGCGCCATGGCAACCCTCGAAAGCAGCAGCGCCCACCTGATGAGCCTCTTCGACCCGAACACGCAGGGCAGCGGGCAGTCATGACGAAGCCGCACCACGTCCGGCGTGCGCTGCTGATTGCCCCGACCATCGTGGCGATTCTGCCGCCGCTGCTGGGCAGTCTGGAATAAAAATCAAGGGGATTGCGTCCATGATTTCGGACACAATCCCCTTTTTCGTTGCAATAATCATCAGAACAGCAGCAGCATCCCCTGCGCCGCCAGCACCGCCGCACACGCTGCAAGCGCCACCGTCAGCAGGCTCTTCCCCTTCCATGCGAGGAACACCGCTGCCACCAAACCAACCGCCGCCGTGCGCATATCCCCCGTGGAATACAATACGTCGGGAATCGTCATTGCCCCCAGCACCGCGAACGGCACATAGTGCAGGAACGACTTGATGAACGTTGATTTGATTTCCTTGCGGAAAATCGTCAGCGGCAGCATCCGAATCAGGTACGTCACACCCGCCATCACAAGCAGATAAATCGGAAAATTTGCCGTCATTGCGCATCACCCGCTTTCGTTTCTTCCTCCCGCACGGGGAAGAGCCACGCGCCCAGCGCCGAGGCGGCAATAGCACAGATGATGATGACAAACCCGCTGGACACCTGCGAGAGCATCGGCACATAGCGGAAGCACAGGCTCATCGCAATAGCCATCAGCACGACAATGCGCACAGGCTTCTCCTTGCGCGCGGGCGGCAGGATGATGGCGAGGAACATGCCGAAAATCGCGATACCGAGCGCATTGCGGAGGAAAACCGGCAGCAGCGTGCCCGCGACCGCGCCCAGAATCGTACCGACCGACCAGCCGAGGTACGGCGCGATCATCAGCCCATACAAATACCAGTGACCGACTTTCCCCGGCTGACTGGATGCGACGGCGAAAATCTCGTCCGCATTCATGAAAGAGAAGAGCAAGCGGCGCGGCGTGTTCATATCAGAATCCATCTTCTGGGAGATGGACAGGCTCATCAGCGCATAGCGGAGGTTGATAATCAGCTGCGTCAGCGCGACTTCGAGGTACGACGCCTGTGCGAGAATCAGCGGCAGCCCGGCAAACTGTCCCGCACTGGTGACGTTCGTCATGGAAATCAGCAGCGCTTCGAGCGGCGACAAGCCATCCGCCACTGCCTTCATGCCGAACGTGAACGCGACGGATAGGTAGCCCAGCCCAATCGGGATTCCATGCCGGAAGCCCTTCGCAAAGAGTTTACGATTCATCGTCATTGATGCCTTCTTGTCGAAAAAAGTCGGAACACAGCGTCTATGATAGCACGAAGTCCGCCCCTTCGTCAACGTCTATGCAGCAAAAGAACAGCAGGGGACTTCGTCCCGTTTCATTTGTCCCTGCACCCATTTCGCGATTGGCTGATGGCGGAAAAGACATCACTCGACGCGCCGCCGAGTTGTGCGGTATTGCCCATGCAAAACCGGCAGCTGATGGCACTTCATCAACTGCCGGTTTGCGTCTGTTCCTTCTGCAAACATAAGCAGCCACACACCGTAGCGCATGGCTGCTATGGATATTGATTCAGTTCGACAAACTGGAATTTGTCAAATCAAGCCAAAGTGTCTGGCAATTATCTCACAAATTTCTTCTCTTGTGTCTTTCTGCGTATCTTGCCGAACTACCGTAAAAAAACCGCTGTTGGCATATTCATCATAGTGCTTTTGACCATTGATAAGTTCCAGACCTCGCCTATAATTCTCCATAACCGTTTTTGAATCTTCACAACTCTCGATAACATTGAGAAGAAATTGCTTTTCAGGGTCGCTTCGGTCAAAGAAACGGTCAACACTCATAGACAAAGGGGAGAGCATAACAGCGACATGATTGTAGTTGGATATTTCTTTAAGAATACCAACAGGAATATTCGTATCAACGATAACTTTCCTATCCTGTGATATCGAAATGAGTTCTGCAACCTCAAATTCTGCCGCTTCTTTTGATGTGCTATAAATCCAACGCTCATACTCCTCGGGAGTCCGAGTAACAAATTCTTTCCAATCAGTTAGGGTTTTCAAAAAGCAAATATCAGGCTGAGCATCTGGTGTTGCTACAGCATCCGATACCTTTGAATGATAGTTTTCTCCGCAGAAAACCATATTATATCGTTCAGCAAGCATTTTTACTGTAGTTGACTTTCCCGCGTAGGCTGTACCTGTAATAAAGTATACATTTTTGAGATAATGTTTTAGAATGTTGTTCTCAATTTTCATCTGCTATTTCACCTCCGTCAAATTCCGATTTGTCGCTTTGTTTATGATGCAGATTCTATCATATTGGTTTTTTCTTTATGGAACGGAAACCCGAAGGCTGCCCCACACGTCAAGCTGCTCCTTTTTCCACAGGTTCATTATCACCTTCGTCGGCGGATCTATCCGCATCATCAACATCCAGATTAGGCTCTGCCGCTTCCTGTTCTTTTTATGCCAGCTGAAGCTCATACAGCTTCTTGTAAATGCCGTCCTGCTTCAGCAGTTCCTGATGCGTGCCGGATTCGCGAATTCGCCCGTGGTGCATCACGATAATGCGGTCAGCGTGCTGAATGGTCGAAAGGCGGTGCGCGACCATAATCGACGTGCGGCCCTGCATCAGCCGCTCCAGCGCTTCCTGAATCCACTGTTCCGTCTCCGTGTCGATGTTCGCCGTCGCTTCGTCCAATATCAGAATTTTCGGGTCATGCGCCAGCGTCCGGGCAAACGACAGCAATTGCCGCTGACCCGCAGAGAACGTCGCGCCGCGCTCCGTCACATGCTCATCGTAGCCGTTCGGCAGCCGCTCGATGAACCGCGACGCATTGGTGTATTCCGCCGCCTGACGTACCTGCTCATCAGTGATTTCCTCGTCGCGCAGGCGGATGTTGCTCTTGATGTCGCCCGTGAAGATGAACACATCCTGCTGTACCTGCCCGATAGCGGCACGAAGCTGGTCGCGGGTCAGGTCGCGCACATCCACGCCATCGACGCGGATGCTGCCCTTCTGCACGTCATAATAGCGCCCAATCAGATTCAGGATGGAGGATTTGCCCGCGCCCGTCGCGCCGACGAACGCCACCTTCTGCCCCGGCTCGATGGTGAAGGACACGTCCTTCAGCACCCAGTTCACGTTGTCATACGCGAACCAGACGTGGTCGAACTCGATTTTGCCGCGCACAGCGGGCAACTTCTTCGCGTCTTCCTTGTCGGACAGCATGGGCTTTTCGTCCAGCAGGGTGAAGATTTTCTCGGCGGACGCAATGGCGCTTTGCAGCGTCGTGAACTGCTCCGCCAGCTCCTGCACGGGCGTGAACAGCTGGGAAATGTACTCCGTGAATGTATACAGCATACCGATGGAAATCACGCCGTCCAACACCAGTGCGCTGCCGCCGCCCAAAATAATCGCCATTGCGATAACGGACAGGAAGTAAATCGACGGGCGGAAGATGGCGAACACCATCATTTCGCGCACGCCCGCGCGGTAGAGGGATTCGTTCTTTTCCTCAAACTCGGCGCATTTCTCCTTCTCACGCGCGAAAATCTGGATGACCCGCATTCCCGACAGATGCTCGCTCAAAAAGGTATTCAGCGTCGTGATGCGCGTCTTGACGATTTGGTACGTCTTGCGGCTCAATTTGCGGAACACTGCCGTCAGCACCGCCATCACCGGTACCAGCACGAACGACAGCATTGCCATGCGGAAGTTCATCACCATCATAATAATGGCAAGTCCGATGATTTTGACGACGTTGCGGAACAGGCGGACAATCGTGTTGGCATACAGGTCATTGACCGCCTCGGTGTCGTTGGTGATGCGCGTAACGATTCTGCCCACAGGCGTCAAGTCGAAGAAGCGCATGGAGAGGCTTTCGACATGCGCCATCAGCTCATTGCGCAGGGTATAAACGATGTTCTGCCCGGTTTCCTGAATCTTCAGGTACTGCAGGCGGTTGCAGATAAATTGCAGCAGCAGAATCGCCACATACAGCCCCGCCGCAATCAGGATGCCCTGAAAGCGTGTTTCCGGCGGCAGATCCTGCGCGCTCTGCTGGGTGATGTACTTGTCAATCGCGTCGCCGATGATGCGCGGGCGGGCAATGTCGAACACCGTCAGCAGCCCCACCAGCACACAGCACAGCGCAACCGTTTTCCAGTAGGGCTTGATGTAGCCCATCAGGCGCAGGAAGGCGTTGCCGTGATACGAAACGTCCTGCGGCTCATTATCCCCGAACTTACTCCGCATGTGCAGCGCCTCCTTCCTCGTGAAGTTCCTTTTCCAGCTGCTGCTTGCGGTACAGGCTTGCGTACAGCTTGCCGTTGTTCAGCAGCTCCTCGTGCGTGCCGTACTCCTCCACCTTGCCTTCGTCCAGCACAAGAATGTGGTCGGCATCCTGAATGGTGGAAATGCGGTGCGCTACGATGATGGTCGTGCGACCCTTGCGCAGGCGGCGCAGATTATCCAGTATTTGCCGTTCCGTGTCCGTATCAACAGCAGAGAGCGCATCGTCCAGCAGCAGAATCGGCGCATCCTTCATCAGCGCGCGGGCAATGGAGGAACGCTGCTTCTGGCCGCCGGAAATCGTCACGCCGCGTTCGCCCACCAGCGTCTGGTACTGCTTGGGGAACTCCATGATGTTATCGTGGATGCAGGCGTTTTTCGCTGCCTCCTGCACCGCGTCCAGTGACTTGTTGTCTGAGCCGAACGCGATGTTGTTCTGCAGCGTGTCAGAAAAGAGGAAGTTATCCTGCGGCACACAGGCGATATTCCTGCGCAGCGCCGCCAGCGGGATTTCGCGCAGATTGTGTCCGTCGATGGTAATCATGCCGTCCGGTACGTCGTACAGGCGCATAAGCAGGCTCGGCAGCGTGCTTTTGCCCGAACCGGTGCGCCCCAGCACCGCCAGCGTCTCGCCCGCCTTCACATGCACTGACACATCTTCCAGCACCGGCACGGTCGGCTGGTCGGGATAGGCAAAGGACAGGTGTTCAATGTCGATATCGCCCCTGAGCGTCTGAATCGAAGGGTCCACCATGTCGCCGTCCACGATTTCCGGCTTCGCGTCAAAAATCTCCTGAATGCGACGCAGGCTCGCCAGCCCCTGGCTGACGCTCGTGATGCACTCGCCCACCGCCATCATCGGCCACACCAGCATCGTCACATACGAGTTAAAGCTGATGAACTGCCCGATGTTGATTTCGCCGTAAATCGCCAGATAGCCGCCGTAAGCCAGCGTCAGCAGACTCGCTATACCGACAATCAAGTCCAGCAGCGGCATCACCAGCGCCTGCAGGCGCACAACGCCGAGATTCTTTTCCTTCGTGAACAGCGTCGTCTTCGCAAAGGCGTACAGCTCCTTGCGTTCCTGCACGAAGGATTTAATCACGCGGATGCCCGACACCGTTTCCTGCACTTGATCCGTCAGCGTCGAGAACGCCTGCTGCTTGGCCAGAAAGCGCTTGTGCATCACCTTGCCGTAGAAGTAATCGCCGAAGATGATGAGAATCAGCGGCAGCACCGCCACACCCGTCAATTTCGGGCTGACATACGTCATCATCTGCCACAGCACCAGCAGCAGCATCACCGTCGCGTCGAATGCGCTGATGACGTTCATGCCCACCAGCGTGCGAACCGCCTGCAGGTCGTTGATGAAGCGCGCCATCAGGTCGCCGGTCTTGTGCTCGTTGTAATAGTGCGGCGAGAGTGAGGATAGGTGCGCGAACAAATCGCTGCGCAATTCCTTCTCAATCGACCGCGCCGACCCGAACAGGAAAAAGCGCCACGCAAAACGCCCCACCGCGATAATTACGCCAATCAGCACAATCTTCCAGACCAACCCCATCACGCCGCCCATATCCAGCGTGTGCTGATCCAGCCCGTTGGTAATTTCGCCTGTGAACCGCGGCACATAGGTATTCACCTCGTCCACAATGAACAGCGCCAGAATGCCCAGAATGTACTGCCACCAGTGACGGCGGACATATCGCCACGCCAGCTTCAGCTTCTTCATTGCTGCCTCCTTATGCTTCGTAACGACTCATTGTAGCACATTTCGGCGCAAAAAGACACACATTCGCCGAAAATTCCGCGCAGGTTTACAATCCGGGCGGGCGTTTGTTTCCTTGCGGGATGGAAAAGGAAAAAGATGCCCCCGGAACGGCGGGTTTTGCGCGTTCCGGGGGATTATTTTTTACTTCGCCACGTTGTTGCTCGGCGTCCCATTCAAGAAGTTTCGTACATTCTCCACTGCCGTATCCATCAGCCGTTGGCGCGCCTCGTGGCTTGCCCACGCGATGTGCGGCGTGATAATCATGTTGTCCAGCCCCAGCAGCGGGTTGTCCGCCCGAATCGGCTCGGTGGACACCACGTCCGATGCGGCGGCGTACACCTTGCCGGACAGCAAAGCATCCCGCAAATCCGCTTCGTTGATGAGCCCGCCGCGCGCGGTGTTGAGCAAAATCACGCCGTCTTTCATCTTCGCCAGCGCGGTTTTGTCAATCATGCCGACGTTCTCCGGGGTCTGCGGGCAGTGCAGGGACACAATGTCGCTGCGGGCGTACAGTTCATCCAGCGGCACATAGCCTTCGCCCGATCCGTGGCGGCTGTAATAAATGACATTCATGCCGAACGCGCGGGCGAGTTCCGCCGTCGCCTGACCAATGCGCCCGTAGCCGACGATGCCGAACGTCTTGCCCGCCAGCTCCATCAGCGGATAATCCCAGAAGGAGAAGTCTCGGCAAGCCGTCCAGCGCCCCTGCTGCACCGCGTCGTTATGATGGCCGATACGGTGGCAGATTTCCAGCAGCTGCGCCATCACGAACTGCGCGACCGCCTGCGTGCCATAGGACGGAACATTTGCGACAACGATGCCCTTTTCCTTCGCCGCCGCAATGTCAATGACGTTGAAGCCCGTCGCCAGCACACCGATGTAGCGCAGATTCGGGCATTCATCCATCGTTTGGCGGGTAATGGGCGTCTTATTGGTGAGGATAATCGGCGCGTCGCCGATGCGGGAGAGAATCTCCTCCGGCGCGGTGTAATCGTAGACAGTCAAGTCGCCCAAGGCGGCGAGGGCATCCCAGCTCAGGTCGCCGGGATTCTCCACAGCGCCGTCCAGAATGGTGATTTTCATGGGTGTGTACCTCCTGCGGTGGTTTGTTTCGGTTCCTATTATATAGCAGGGTGTGACAGAATTGCAAGGGGATTGATGCGCTTTGCTTATTCGATTTTTGCACCTTTGCCCAAATTGCAGCGGTCACAGAGCGTCCTCAAATTGGACATTTCCGTTTTTCCACCCTTGGATAGCGGACGAATGTGATCTACATGTAGCTGTACACCGTCTTTTGCAGTCGCACCGCAGAGAACGCAGCGGAATTTGTCGCGGCGCAGAACATCGTATCGCATGGATGCAGATAGCATCCTTCTTTGTTCTGCAATATAGCGTTGGCGTTCTGTAAGCGCTTTTGTTCTTTCGCACTGCTGGCTTCTTTGGATAGCGGTATTTTCTTGGCGCACACGCCGCTCTTGTTCCTTCTGCGTCAACAAACTTTGAACTTTTTGAATGTACTCTTTACAGACTTCTACGTCTCTTTTTTTCAAGTAGTGTCTGTTATCCTCCACTGCTTGTTTCATGGTTGCCAACCTGTTTTCGAGGGTTTCCTCACGTGAGTTTGTGGAAAGATTGCGATACATTTTATCAAAGCCGTCAAGCAGTGCGCTAGCTACTGAATTTCCTTTTCCGGAATAAAGTATATTCCCGGTTTCTGGATTTTTGAACTGTACCGTCACTTTTTTCTCTGAGGCACAGATACCTATCACTATAACAATGACGAAAAAAACTGCGCCTATTACAACGTGCATTGCATCCATCTGTTCATCCTTCTCTTTCTGAGTTGCTCAAAGAGGTCAAGCCCCCAGAGCACGCACTTTTCGCCTCTCCGGGATGCTTTTCTCTCATGCCTTGATTTCTGCCCAAATCCGCTCCGCCGTTTCCTTGCACGCATCCCGCTCCGGCGCAAGTTCTCCAAATGCAGCAGCAAACACTTCGTACAGGCATTGCTGCACGTCGGATTCGCATCGGCAGTCCGGCAGCCGTGCGGCAATAGCGTAGGCTTCCGCCTCGTACTCGTCCTGCGGTGCGCCGGGAAAAAGCTGCATCACATCCCAATCGAGGAGGCAGCGGTCAACGATTCGGAAGTACCAGTTATCCATTTTTATCCTTCCTTTCTGCTGTCATACACCATTTTCCGCAGCTTGTCCATGCACGCGCCGCCGAGTTGTACGGTGGTGCCAATAGCCCGACCGCCGCCGTCCATCCACCTAATTCGCCTTTTTTCGCGAAAAATCCTGCTTTATACTATTTCCAGATAAGAATGCGCAAGCAGATGGCGCAGGTGAATCTGGAAATCGTATTACGTCCATTTTTCCCGGACAAGCAGGGATTCCCATCATGCGCTCCTCCAAAGCCGGGCAGACTGCATCTCGGAAGGAGGAATGCCGCATGGACAGGAAACGACCTTTGCACCCCAGTCCGCTGGTGAAAACGCTCGCGGACGCTCAGCGCCGCATGAGCCACACCGACGTGCTTGGCTCGTGGACAGGCGTGCCGTGGGAGGACGCGGACGAAGAACCCGTGCAGGACGCTGATGACCTGTGACGTGCATTTGACGCGCGTGCTGGGGCTTCCCGCCGTGCTGCGCGGGCGCTCACAGGGGCATGTGGAACGCGCCGTACTCGAAAACGACGGTCACGCGCTGCGCGGGCTGATTGTCCGGCGCGGGTTCGGCGGCGCAAAGTGGGTCGCGAGGGACAGCATTGCCTTGCTTGGCGACGTGTCTGTCATCCTCCGCGCCTGCCCAACGCACCTGCCCCGCAAAACGGATTTCCGCCTGCGCACTGTCAAGGATACGCGCGGCTTGACCCTCGGCTGCGTGACGGATGTGCTCATCAGCGCGGACAATCTGCTCGTCAGTGAGCTGGAGGTCTCCCTCGGTTTGATTGACGATTTCCGCGACGGACGGCGGCGCATCCGCCACTTTTCCGCTTCACCCGACGGCGATGTTCTCGTTCCGGAAGGCGAAATTCTCTTGGAAGGGAGGGAAACGCAGTGAACAAGATGCTGATTGGCTCGGCGGTCGGTCTGGTGATGGGCATTGGGCTGATGATGCTGCCCCGCGTTCGTCAGGATGTCCAGAAAGGCGCAAACAAAGTCAAGAAAGCCGTGCAGGACATGAGCGAAGGACAGCAATAATGGAGGCGGGCAGGATTGCACCATCATGCGTCCTGCCCGTTTTCCCATTCGCTGCGAAAGGAGGAAAAGCGCATGGAGAAAGCCGTCACGCGGCGCAAATGGACAGCGGGGCTGCTGATCGCGGGCACGGTCGCACTGGTGATCGCATTCTGGTCGCTGATCATGTCGATGCTGTCGCTGCTGGCAGTCGCGGGCGTTTTGACGCTGCTGTCCCTGCCGCTGTGCAAAGTACTGGAAAAGCGGCTGCCCGGCGGCGCGGCGGCGGCGATCGCCCTGCTGACACTGCTCGGCGCAGTGCTGGGAATGCTCTGGGGGCTGATTCCGCCCCTCTTGCGGCAGAGTGCGCAGCTCATGTCGCGCCTGCCCGCGCTGCTGGACAGCCTGCGGGAGCTGCTCACCCGATGGAGTGCTGCGCTCGAAGCGCGCGGTATCCCCCTCGGCGACATGCAGGCGGAGCTGTTCTCGCGCATCAGCGCCGCCGCGGGGCAGCTTGCCGCAACGCTCGTCAGCGGGATTCGCCGCCTGACCGGGAGCGTCAGCCAATGGCTGCTTGCACCGCTGCTGTCGTTTTACTTTTTGCGTGACCGCAAGCGCTTTTGCCTCCTGCTGTCGCTGGTTCTGCCCGTCAAGTACCGTGCGCGCGGCATCCGTGCCGCCCGTGAAATGCGCCGCGAATCCGCCCTGTACCTGCGCGGACAGCTGATTCTCTCGCTGTTCGTCGCCGCCATGACCGCTCTTGCGCTGCTGCTCACGCGCACACCCGGCGCACTGCTGCTGGGGCTGTTCATGGGCGTGATGGAGCTGATTCCCTATATCGGCCCGTTCATTGCGGGCGTTCCGGCGGTGCTGCTGGCACTGCAAAGCGGCTGGACGGCAGCGCTGTGGACACTGTTGGCAATCTGCCTTGTGCAGCAGGTGGAAGCGAACCTGCTCTCCCCGCGCCTGCTCTCCGGCGCGACGCGGCTGCATCCATTGGCGGTGCTGCTGGCGATTGCCTTCGGCGGCATGGCGGGCGGCGTAGTCGGAATGATGGCGGCGCTGCCGCTGGTTGTGTGCGTGCGCGGGGCAGTTAGAGGGTGGCGAGAGTGAGAAAAGCACCTTGTATACAACCAGTCCGCAAAAAAATTATCGCCGCAGGGAAATTTCTTTCTCTGCGGCGATGATTGTATGCAATCAGGTTACATTGTGCGGGTTACTTCGCGATGAAGTTCACCAGACGACCCGGCACGAAGATGACCTTCGTCACAGTCTTGCCCGCGAGGATCTTCTGGATTTCCGGCAGCTGCTGGAGTTCCGTCTCCGCGCGTTCCTTCGTCATGTCGGCGGGAATCATCACGCGGCCGCGAACCTTGCCGCAGACCTGCACGGCGATTTCGATTTCCGACTTCACCAGCGCGTCTTCGTCCCACGTCGGCCACTTCTGATACGTCATCGTGCCGCCGAAGCCCTGATTCTCCCACATTTCTTCCGTGATGTGCGGCGCAACGGGGTTGAGCAGCAGGAGCAGGGTTTTGAGTTCCCCGCGCGTCACACTGCCGACGGAAACCATCTCATTCACCAGCGTCATCATCTGCGCGATGGCAGTGTTGAACTTCATGGCTTCATAGTCCGTCGAAACCTTCTTGATTGTTTCGTGCATGAGGGTGTTCAGCTTCTCGCTGTACCCCTCGTCGGGCGTCACATTCTCCTGCAAGCGCCACACACGGTCAAGGAAGCGGCGGCAGCCCTTCGCGCTCTGCGTGCTCCACGGAATCGCCTGATCGAATGCGCCCATGAACATCTCGTACACGCGGAACGCATCCGCGCCGATTTCGTCGATAATATCATCCGGGTTGACGACGTTGCCGCGCGACTTGGACATCTTCTCGCCGTTCTCGCCCAGAATCATGCCGTGGCTGGTGCGCTTCTGGTAGGGTTCAGGCGCGGGAATCACGCCAATGTCATGCAGGAACAGATGCCAGAAACGGCTGTACAGCAGATGCAGGGTCGTGTGCTCCATGCCGCCGTTGTACCAGTCCACAGGCAGCCAATAGCGAAGCGCTTCGGGCGAGGCAATGGCTGTTTCGCAGTGCGGGTCGCAATAGCGCATGAAGTACCAGCTTGACCCTGCCCACTGGGGCATGGTGTCGGTTTCGCGCGTCGCCGGGCCGCCGCAGCACGGGCAGGTGGTGTTCACCCAGTCGTGCATGACGGACAGGGGGGATTCGCCGGAATCGGTCGGCTCGTAGTTGTCCACCATCGGCAGCGTCACAGGGAGCTGATCTTCCGGCACAGCCACCATACCGCACTTGTCGCAGTGGACAATCGGGATGGGTTCGCCCCAGTAGCGCTGGCGGCTGAACACCCAGTCGCGGAGCTTGTAGTTGACCTTCTTCTCGCCCAGCCCATTCTTCTCCAGATACTCAATGATCGCTTCCTTCGCCTGCGCGACCTTCATGCCATCAAGGAAGCCGGAATTGACCATCACGCCGTCCTGAATATCGGTATACGCTGCTTCCTCAATATTACCGCCCGCGACGACCTCAATCATCGGGATGCCGAACTTATGCGCGAACTCCCAGTCGCGGGTATCATGCGCCGGAACAGCCATGATTGCGCCCGTGCCGTAGGTCATCAGAACGTAGTCGCTCAGCCAAATCGGGATTTCCTTGCCGGTCACGGGGTTGACGGCGCGGACTCCCTCCAGCTGCACACCCGTCTTGTCCTTCGCCAGCTCGGCGCGCTCAAAGTCACTCTTCTTCGCGGCCTCCGCGCGGTACGCCATGCACGCGTCGTAGTTGGTGATTTGGTCCTTCAGCTTGTCAATCAGCGGATGCTCAGGGGACAAGACCATGTACGTCGCGCCGAAGAGCGTATCCGGGCGCGTGGTGAAAACGCGCACCTTCTCGCCCGGCACGGTCAGGGAAAAATCCACTTCCGCGCCGACACTGCGGCCAATCCAGTTGCGCTGCTGCACCTTCACCTTGTCGATGAAGTCCACCGTGTCCAAGCCGTCGAGCAGCTTCTGGGCATAGGCGGTAATCTTCAGCATCCACTGCTTCTTAACCTTGCGGATGACCTGCGTGCCGCAGCGCTCGCACACGCCGCCGACAACTTCCTCATTCGCCAGACCGCACTTGCAGCTGGGGCACCAGTTAATCGGCATTTCGGACTTGTACGCCAGCCCGTGCTTGAACAGCTGAAGGAAAATCCACTGCGTCCAGCGGTAGTAGGATGGGTCGGTGGTGTTGACCTCGCGGGAATAGTCGAAGGAGAAGCCGATTTTCTGCAATTGCTCACGGAAGTGGTCGATGTTCTTCTTCGTTACGATGGCGGGGTGAACCTTGTTCTTGATGGCGTAGTTCTCCGTCGGCAGACCGAAGGCGTCCCAGCCGATGGGGAACAGGACGTTGCAGCCCTCCATGCGGCGCTTGCGGGCGATGATGTCCATCGCGGTATTGGAGCGCGGATGCCCGACGTGCAGCCCTTGTCCCGACGGATACGGGAACTCAATCAGGCCGTAGAATTTCGGCATGGTGTAGTCGTTCTTCGCCTCGAAAACGTGACTGTCCGCCCAGCGCTTCTGCCACTTCGGTTCGATGGCTTTGGGGTCATAGGGTTTGAATTCCATGATGCTTCCTCCCTGCTTTTCTCGGACGGAACAAAAAAACGTTCCGCCCCTGCAAATTCTGCAAAGACGAAACGGATGTTTCGCGGTACCACTCTGCTTGTCCGGACGTGCCGAACCTCTCTTGCGCGTAACGTGCGCCATTCGCCGAACCCTTCGTCCGGTTTGCGCTCCGGGGCGAGCGGCTGACAGGCGTCTGACCGCGCTTCCACCAGCACGCGGCTCTCTGGAACAGACGGAACTTCCAGCGTTCCCCTTCATTGCGGGACAAGGTCAGTATAATGCTTTTTGCGGGCGTTGTCAAGGGTTTCGGTCTTTGCTTTTTCGGTGTTTTTACGCGCAGAATGGTTCGCTTCAGCCGAATTTTGTGCTATACTGTTAGCAATTATGCTACGGCAAGGAGGAAAGGCGTTATGCACCTGATTATCCCCAAGAATTACAATCCCGTGCTGAACCTGCGGGATACGGAAATCGCCATCAAACTGGTCAAGGATTTTTTCGAGACGGAGTTAGCCCGCGCGCTGAACCTGACCCGTGTGTCCGCGCCGATTATGGTCACGCCCGGCAGCGGTCTGAACGACAACCTGAACGGCGTCGAACGACCGGTATCCTTTGACGTTCTTGAAACCGGCGAAACGGCGGAAATCGTCCATTCGCTGGCGAAATGGAAGCGTCAGGCGCTCAAAACGTACGGCTTCCAGCCCGGTGAAGGGCTGTACACGGACATGAACGCCATCCGCCGCGACGAAACGACCGACAACATCCACTCGATTTTCGTCGACCAGTGGGACTGGGAGAAAATCATCACCCCTAAGCAGCGCACGATGGAGACGCTGCAAGCGACCGTCCGCGCGATTTACCTCACCCTGCGCAAGACGGAGGGCTTCGTCTGCGCGCATTATCCGCACATCAAGCCCGAACTGCCCGACGACATCACGTTCGTCTCGTCGCAGGAATTGGAGGATTTGTATCCCGACCTGCCGCCGAAGGAACGCGAATACCGGGCGGTACGCGAATACGGCGCGGTGTTCCTGACGGGCATCGGCGGTGCGCTGCGTTCCGGACAGATGCACGACGGCCGCGCCCCGGACTACGACGACTGGTCACTCAACGGTGACATTCTGCTCTACGACCCGCTGCTGGACATTGCGCTGGAAGTGTCGAGCATGGGCATCCGCGTTGACCCGGACGCGCTGCGCCGTCAGCTGGCGATTCGCGGCTGCGAGGAGCGCGCGGAGCTGCCATTCCAGAAGGCACTGCTCAACGGCGAGCTGCCCCAGACGATGGGCGGCGGCATCGGGCAGAGCCGCATGTGTGTCTACCTGCTGCGCAAAGCGCATGTGGGCGAGGTGCAGGCGAGCCTGTGGCCGCTGGACGTGCAGGAGGCGTGCAGGAAGGCAAATATTCAGCTGCTGTAAGCAAAGCAATGGGGGCAAGCCTGAAATGCGGCTTGTCCCCCTGTTTTATTATCCCGTATGAAATTGCCCCATCATGCAGAGACTCTCGCCGCTGCCCCATCTGCTTCATACTGCACGATCCACCGCCGAAATGTTTCCTGACTTACGCCTGCCTCTGCTGCCACGTCACGCATGCTTTTCTTTCTGAATTTGCCTTTTGCTGATATCCCATAAAATGCTCCCTCCATGATTGACAGTTTGGTTTTTTACTGTCTCTCATAGAGGGAGCATATCACATTCCCCAGCAGTGTCTTCATGTCCGAGCAGGGAAGCGTTCACTCCCCTGCTCGGACGTTTTTTGACTGGCTTATACTATTCCCAAATGAGAATTCGCGGCGCAAGCAGATGGCGCAGGTGAATTCGGAAATAGTATTATACTATTTCCAGATAAGAATGCGCCAAGATGCGCCGCGAATTTTTCATT
>ERZ773218.1342-NODE-1342-length-24060-cov-3.671110_pt1 | contig 24060 bp, 26 predicted proteins | sample MGYA00580527_ERZ773218 | MGnify/ENA primary metagenome ERZ773218 (study PRJEB29015, sample SAMEA2737763) | human gut metagenome | biome: human gut; feature: human-associated habitat; material: faeces | place: China | collected 2012 ...
GAAAAACCTTGATTTTCCAGTGTTTTCAAAAGTATCGTTATCTAACGTCAGCTTTTAACCGTCCAAATTTTCAGCGTATGATGAATGACATCAAAAACGGACTGGTTGGAACAGTCATCGTCAAAGATATGAGCCGACTGGGCAGAAATTATCTTATGGTAGGTCAGTATGTGGAAATTGACTTTCCAAAGTACGATGTTCGCTTTATTGCAATCAGCGATAATGTGGATTCTGCCAAAGGAATGAATGATTTACTGCCGATCAATAATCTGATGAATGAATGGTACAGCAGAGATATTTCAAAGAAGATCCGTTCCATGGTACGCCAAAAAGGCAACAGCGGTCAGCATATCACATCAAAACTGCCTTATGGGTATTACAACACTCATGAGAACAAACAGGATTGGCAGGTGGATGAGGAAGCTGCAGAAGTTGTCCGAGAAATATTTGAACTGTATGTACATCATGCAATGGGAACAAAGCAGATTGCATTACAGTTGCAGGCTGAAAAACGTATTGGAGTGGAATATCACAAGAAAATACGAAAAGGGATTGCGGTTACTGCTGAGGATATTTATTTGTGGAACAGCGGAACGATTGCTGCCATTCTTAAGCGTCAGGAATACGTCGGTGATACGGTCAATTTTCGCACACAGATTGCTTCTTACAAGAATAAGACTGTGATCTACAACGAAAGTGACAAGATCAAGATTTTTCCTGACACGCACCCTGCAATTATCAGTCGTGAACTGTTTCAGATGGCACAGGACAGACGTGAAAAGACAATACGTCATCCGTCAAGACCACATAAGTATCTTTTTGGTGATTATCTGTATTGTATGGACTGTCACGCAAGAATGCACGGCAGAAGATGTGGGACAAAAAGTGAAAATGCTCTTTATTGCTATGAGTGTACAACTTACAGGAAAAGCAAAGGGTGTTACTTCCATGGTGTTCCTGAGAAATATCTTGAAACCGAGGTCTTACAGGCAATTCAGAGAGTGATCTATAAGGCAAATGCCAATCCCGATGAATTCTACAAGGCCATTCAGAAACGTGTTGAGAAGAGGTCTGATGACTGCAAAGCGGTTGTTTTAGCGGAGCTTGAAAAATCTCAGCTTCGCATTACGGAAATCGATAAGTACATTCAAGGTTTGTTTGAGGCAAAGGTCAGAGGTGAAATAGACGGCTCGCTGTTTGCAAGTTTGAAAAGGACTTACGATGAAGAAAAAGAACAGCTTAACGCATTAGTTGCAGAACTCATAGGAAAACTTCATGAGAAAAATGAGTCTGTCAACAAGGTCAAACTGTTTATGCAGGCAATCGAAAAGTATGATGCCGTTACAGAACTCACTCCGCAGGTATTGGCTGACTTTATTGAACATATTGAAGTCGGCAAATGTCAAAACACAAGTAAAAAGCTGCCTTTCTCCAAAAGGGATAACGCAGTTTCGGTGTTTTTCTGGGGTATCGGCATCTTTTAATTGGGAAATGGCGAGTTCCCTAAGCGTATTACGACCAGTACTATATTGAGGACGACCATGAAGCGATCATCCCGAAGGATTTATTCATGAGCGTGCAGGAGGAAATGGCACGGCGGTCGTCCGAGCGTGATATGAACGGAAGGAGGCAGGGATTCAGTGCAAACCACGCCTTCTCGCACATGGTGACCTGCGAGTGCTGCGGTGAGCATTTCCGCAGGCTGCACTGGAACAACCGGGGCAAGAAAACAATCGTCTGGCGGTGCAAGACCAGACTGGAGGACAGGACACGCTGCATGGCACGGACGGTCAGCGAGGATACCTTGCAGGAGGCGTTTGTTGAGGCAATCAATGAGATGCTCGGCAACAGTGACGAATACCTGAAAAAGCTGAAAAGCAATCTGAAAACAGCGATCAGCCTTGCCAATCCGCAGTCAGTGGAAGCCCTCGCGGATAGGATGCGGCAATTGCAGCAGGAGCTGATCGACCTGACGGAAAGCGGCACGAACTACGATGACCTTTCCGAGGAGATACTCCGGCTGCGGGAATTGCAGGAGCAGACAAACATGGATGAAGCTGCCAAGAACGAGCGAAAGAAGCGAATCCGGGAACTGGCTAATTTCATCGATTCTCAGCCGAGAGCCATCACGGAGTTTGATGAGGCTCTGGCGAAGAAGCTGCTGGAGGGAGTTCGTGTAGGCGAGACTTATCTGGAATTCCAATTCAAGTCGGGCGCAAGGATAGTAATTGAAAATGAATAGGATAATTAAAGGCAACGTGAAGTCTGGAGTCACGTTGCCTTTTGCTGTTAATGAAATTTGAACAAATCAGGATTAAGTCCATATCTGTAAATATAAATAGCATAGGGGCATAAATTTTCGCCATTCACTTGTTTCCACGGAGTAGTACTACAATACATTTCATTATAAATTGGTACACTTTGTTTTTTGCAAAAATTATATAAGAAACAACACCGTTCGCGTTCCGATTCTGAAAATAGGGAGTTAAATATAGCTATTGGTGCTAATAGAGGAAATAAAGCAACATCTGCAAACAGTTCATCATTCTTGTCTATCAACAATGGGACTCCGAGCAGAGTAAACAGTTTTTCTATAGCTGTTGTGTTTTTGTACTCAATTGCCTTTGAAATGAATAATCCTTTGCTTTTTCGATATTCAAGTCCAGTTTTTATACGCTTTTTCATTTCTCCATTAATATGTGATATTTCACTTTCAGTTAGAGGAATATCTGTTGGATATAGAAAATCAAGACTTTCTTCAACTTTGCTTATTTTTTCATCAATGCCTGCAAATAGATGGTACACATTTGCAATGAAGTATTGTTCAAATTCTTCAACCTTTTTAAAGCTCTTTCGATTATCGTTCATCAGCTTAAGTATATTATAAAACATAACACCACTGTTCTCATGCATAAGTGCAAGCTCGCAGATAGCGATCATTATTACTGGAGAAATGTGGAGATCAGGGAAAAAGTATTCGCAAACTAAGTCACACGCATTATATGGTAATTCATTCACTCTTTTTACGCTGTTACATAATATGCGTTCACAAAGATATGCCATACTCTCTGCAATACAATCAGCACCAAATGAGTACGGCGTTGATAAATTATCATAATAAATTTCAATAGTTGGAAATCCATCATAACTTTGGTTATAAGCTTCAGGATATTCAAGCTTAAGCATTTCCATATTATCAGTTTCAAAAATAATTTTATTTATATGATGAATGCGGGGCTTCTCAATCTGATTACTGCCTTTTTCTAATGATAGTAACTCATCATTAAAGGCAGCAATCTGATTCATATCCTTTATTTGCGATGACCTAATCGGGATTAAAAACTGAAAAGCAGGATCCTTCGCTTGAGCAAACACCAATTGCATTTTTTGATAAAATGTAATTATAGAATCTAATCCTCTTATTGTCGAAATATCCTGCAAATAATGAACATATTCATGTAGTATGGTCGCAGTATCTTCTTTAAAAAGAGGTAAAAATTGCTTCGAATGTAATGTCATATTTAATCTCGCTATAAAAAATCCTATGTAATAGCATCCATAATCATCGTTTAAAATATTCATTATAGGAAAACCTCCTCTCTGGAAAAGTGAAATTATGACAACCTTTCCCCACACTCAACGTTATTTTGCAATCATCCAAATCGCAATTTTTGATTAGTCAATTTTCAGCGATTTTACGCTGTTTTTCGCTATGACATTCAATCCACACACTGAAAAATCGGAAAAAGCAGTTTCACGCACCCTAAATCGAGTGCGTGATTTGGCTGTCAAAAATCAAAGTGTGCAGATTGGTTGTCAGATGTGCCGTGTACGTCTTTTGGCTTTTTCACCTGTTTCCGCATACAGAAAAATGAGTGCACAGGGGAATATATTCAAAGCGGTCAAGTGCCAATTATCTGCGTAAATGCGTTGTTTTAGGCTTTCTGCCGTGACAGCAGAACTACGCACTCAACGTGCCTCGATACCCTTGAATTGATAACATACGCTGACTTGTTTCCACGGAGATACGTCTTTGGGAACAAATCAGCGATTTTCCCGTTCTTGGGAAGAAGTCGAGTGTGAATGTATATTCTACGCCAATTTGTTTCAATGATTTGATTTGTGATTGAATCTCAGGAATTATCATTTCACGCATTTCTCTTTGACACCATAATTCTCGTGCGAATCCCCGAACAAACGCACTTTCGCTGACAAAATCAGAATGACTAACAAACTGAAAATCCATGCTGATGACAAAATAATCCTCGCTTAAATAGGAAGCTAACGCACGAATTATCGTCGTCTTCCCATACTATCTTCCTCGATTGATTGTAAAATAATCCCCACGGTCGATCATTTTTTTGATCTCCGCAAGTCTAGAATCCAGATTGACCATATAATGCTGCTGCGGATTGCAGGAACCCGTAATATTAAAAATTCTCTCCATAGTCATCACCCTTTCGCATCGTGATTTACTTGTTATTGAAATTATACCACAAAAAAACTGAAATTGCAAGCAGTGTGAAAGAAAAAGCTTGAAAACTCAAATATAAGTTTTCAAGCTTTTATGGTTTAAATCCGGTCGTCGCAACTGGAAACGCACGCCACAAATGATACAATGCACACCCAAAAAGCAAAGGGAGTGCGTTCTGCACCCCACTCCCCTCAGAGCTTGTGTTCATAGGCGTTTTAAGAGTGTAGCAGCATGAGAAATCATAATCATTGTTTCAGCAGAGCAACAAGAAGTTTCATAATCCTTTGACAACCGGCGTGAACCATTCAGCCATGCAAAAGTACGTTCAACAACCCAACGTTTTGGTAAAACCTGAAATCCTTTCTGTTCTTTTATTTGCATAGAAATATCAATTCTGATATTGTGAAATTCATCAAAAGTATTCCGGAATGTTCCTCTATAACCGCCATCTGCACATCCCGCCTGAATGGTCGGATACCGATAAAGTGCTTTTTCAAACGTGTATACGCCGCCCTTTGTATCGTGAATATTTGCCGCATGAACGTGAATACACAGGAGATTTCCCATCGTATCTGTTACAATGTGCCGTTTTCTTCCCTTCGTTTTTTTCCCCCGTCATATCCATGATTTTCTCCATAACACGTTGTTTTTACGCTCTGTGAATCGATCAGTGCGTAACTTGGTTCTTCATTCCTTCCTGCTTGTTTTCGTGTTATTTTGACAAGATGCTTCATCATTTTGTCCCATACGCCGTTCTCTCTTGCTCGGCGATAAAAACTCCATACAGTATCATGCGGCAGCATTCTCCACTGGCAGCCTATCTTTACGATATACAGCACTGCCTCTACCAATGATCTCTTATGATATTTGCTTTTATTTCCGGATGGAAAGAATTCTTTGATTGCTTCCCATTGTTTGTCTGTCAAATCACTTTCGTAATTTGTTGCTTGATATTCTTTTTTCATATCTCCTATTATACCACTTTTTTGCTATGAACACAAGCTCTCAAATTTTCTGCACCAACTCCGTCCCATCTTTCAAAACAAACACGATTTTTCCATCTCGATACACCACTGCTTTTTCTACAGCAGCCAGCCACAACTGTGTATCAAATTCCGGCAGCATTCCATTTTGTCCGTTCAATGCTCTTTGAAAGCCCTGAATCTGTTCTCGTTTTGCCAACCGCTCTGCTCGCTGTTCCTGCAGGGCGGTTTCTTGTTTCTGCAGCGGTTCGTATTGTCCCACCAGTGCCTGATACCGTTCCTCATACTTTTCCTGATCCTGCACAATTTCACTATTCTCCCGAACATATCCATGCACCTGTTCCGAAATCCGCATTTTCTGCGTTTCCAGTTCCTGCAATTGATACTCCAAATCCGTACAGTCCGTAAGCAGTTCCAGCATCACCTGACAGTTTTCCAGAATCGCTTTCCGCTTTTGCAGCAATTCCTGAACGGCTGCCTGAAACCGCTGCTGTATGACGCTCTCCTGCAAATGGGGTGTCTGGCATTTGCACACCCCTTGGAATTTGTGATTGCACTGCCAGATCACCTGCCGGTATTTGCTGTTGGAATGCCAGACCTTTGCTCCGAAGAAATTTCCACAGTCACCGCAGACAAGCCGGGCAGCAAATACGCTCTTTCCATTGTACTGTCGTCGCAGGTTTTGCCTCCGCAGCAATTCTGCCTGCACCAGTTCAAATTCCTCCGGCACTATGATGGCAGGGTGACTTTCCTCAATGTAGTATTGGGGTACTTCGCCCTCATTCACCTTAGATTTTTTGGTGAGAAAATCCACCGTAAATCTCTTTTGCAATAGAGCAGAGCCCTTGTATTTTTCATTGGTCAGAATGCTTTTCACTGTGCTGGAACACCATTGCTCCTTTCCGGCAGGTGTCGGAACGCCCTGTTCTGTCAATGTTCTCGCAATGCCAGTCGGCGTTTTCCCCTCCATAAACCAACGATAGATGTTCCGAACAATCTCCGCCTCTTCCGGCACAATTTCCGGCAAGCCATCTGCACCTTTTCGATAGCCCAGAAAATGCTTGTACGGCAGGCTGACCTTGCCGTCCGCCATTCGCTTTCGCTGTCCCCAAGTTACATTCTCCGAAATAGAACGGCTCTCCTCCTGTGCCAGACTGGACATAATGGTGATCAGCAGCTCGCCCTTGGAATCCAGAGTATAGATGTTTTCTTTCTCGAAAAACACCTCCACGCCTTTTTCTTTCAGCTTTCGCACAGTCGTCAAAGAATCTACAGTGTTTCGTGCAAACCGGCTGACTGACTTGGTGACAATCAAATCGATTTTGCCGTCCAGAGCATCTGCCACCATGCGATTAAAGCCATCCCGATGTTTGGTATTCAGGGCAGAAATGCCCTCGTCTGTATAGACTGCAACAAACTCCCAGTCTGCCCGTTCCTGAATGTACTTGGTGTAACGATCTACCTGTGCAGCGTAGGAGGTCTGCTGCTCCTCGGAATCCGTGGAAACTCTGGCATAGGCTGCCACTCTGCGTTTCTGAACCTTGGTTTCCGGCAAATGCGTTATGGGATGAAACTTTGCCGGTATTTTTAGGACTGTCGCCATTTTTTCTGCCTCGCTTTCTCTCGCATTTCCGTTGTCCAGCTTTCCGAACGGGAACGGTCTTTCCAAGATACGGTTTGTTCCGTTCCGTCCGAAAAGCAGAATTGCAGTTCATTGGGTGCAGGAATCTGAATCTGTTCGATTTGTTCCGCAAATCGCTCCGTATCAAATTCCGATATTTCCAAAACATCACAGCAGGCAGAAATCAGCGTATTTTCCGGAATCTGTTTTGCTGTTGGACAGTATTTTTTCCCTTTGGTGTTGTAAGTGGAACAAATCCAGACCACACCGGTCACAGTCGTTTTTCTGCGGTAATACTTGCCGCAGCAGGCACACCGTATTTTCTGCGTAAATGGATATCGGTTTGTGGTACAGGAACCGGCATATTTTTTCTGCCGTTCCGCCATTTGTTTCTGCACCGCATCAAACTGTTCCAGCGAAATGATGGCTTCATGTGAATCGGCAACGAAATACTGCGGAAGCTGTCCGATGTTAGCCACCTTTTTCTTGGTAATGTGATTTTCCCGAAAACTTTTTTGCAGCAACAGGTTTCCGGTGTACTTTTCATTGCGGAGCGTTCGCCTTACGTCCTCTGTCGTCCATGCACAGCCACGCACCGTGCATATCTGCTGTTCATTCAGTTTCTTGGCAATTGCCAGCTTGCCCATACCAGACAGATAATATAGAAAAATCATTCTAACGATTTCTGCCTCCTCCGGTACGATTTCTAGTTTTCCGGACTTGGTTCGCCGATAGCCCAGCATTCGCATACTCCCGACTTTTCCCTGTTCAAAGTCCTTTCGCATCTGCCACTTTTTGTTCTCGCTGGCAGAATAGCTTTCCTCCTGTGCATAGGATGCCAGAATGGAAAGCATCAGTTCGCCGTCTGAACTCATGGAATGAATCCGCTGTTCCTCAAAATAGACATCAACGCCCAGCGATTTCAATTCCCGTACCGTTTCCAGCAGGGTAACCGTGTTTCGTGCAAAACGAGAAATAGACTTTGTCAGAATCAAGTCAATTTCTCCCTGTCTGCATCGGTTCAGCAACTTTTGAAACTCTGCCCGGTTTCCTTTTGTTCCGGTCAACGCCTCGTCTGCATAAACACCGCAGAACAGCCATTCCGGATTGCTCTGAATCAGCTGATTGTAGTAACTGACCTGCGATGATAGAGAATGGAGCATGGCATCCTTTCCGCTGGATACTCTGGCATAGGCTGCTGTCCGTTTCAATGGAAACTGCTTTTTCTGCGGAAATACAACTTTTTGTATCACTCGTGCCGTGATAACCTCCCCCTTTCCGATGACATATTACCGTATGATCGGACGAGAGTCAAGGAATATACTGCACGAGTTTATGCCGCATTCCTTGGCTAAGATGTCATGCACACGCCGATAATCTTCTTCTGTTATTTTTCGTTCAGCAAGAAGCGTTTTCAAAATTTGCACCGCTGCTTTGTACTGCATGATCTTGTCCCAGACTTCTTCTTGATTTGCCGTAGCAGCTGCGTGAGCAGTACTTTCTGTTTTTGTTGCCATAACTTACAAACACCTTTCCACAAAATTGACAGGTACAATCATAATTTGCTTTCTTATTCAGCTTTTCTGAATTGGCATACCACCATTTCAAGCGGCACGCATCTGAACAGAACTTCTTTTTTCGATGCTTGGGTGTCATCACTAAAGCAGCACCACAACAAGGACACACTGCTGTTTTTCGCCTGCAATAAGAGGCGATTGTATTTACAGACACCCCAAGAATACCAGCAATTCTTTTATAACCGTTTCCTTGCTCTCGCAAAGTGTCAATTTGCTCCTTTTGACTCTGCGTCATTTCGGTTTCCTCCCGTATCTAAATTTTGTAGTGACCCAGAAAGGTTCACCATCATAAATACAGTCGAAAAAAGGGTCGAAAAATCGAACCCCCTCTTGAAAATTCAAATGAACGCAAAAAAATCCCTGCACCGGAGTTTTTCTCCGAATGCAGGGATTTCTTCTTGCCAAATAGGACAAAGCGTGATATAATAGTTGTAGCAGCAAAAGGCGGTGGCAAGTCCGCCCTTTGTTTTTTGGGTTCAAGGTCGGTTGATTTCAATCGACCTTATTTCTTTGCCTCTTTAATGACCTCGTCAATCAGTTCAAGGGCTTTTTAGAGGAATTTATGTATTTTATGCTTATCACCGCCTATGTTATTATAAGTATAATTATATTTTAAATAAAATCGGAAAAAACTGCAGAAAGATATTGAAATTGAACCGAAGATGTGTTATACTTTTATTAGTTATACAGAAATAATCCGGTGCGTAAGCGACTATATCAAGCTTAATTATCACAGAAAAAATTGGTTAACTAATAATCGCAACTGTTATATGAACTCATTGTAAATTATAAAAATGCGTGTTGACTTGACAAAAATAAAATGCTATAATATAAAATTGTTATTTTAGGGGTGACGGTTATGGCGAATAAATTTTATGCAGTAAAAATCGGCAGAAATCCTGGCGTATATACTACTTGGGAAGCGTGCAAAAAGCAAGTAGATGGATACTCAGGTGCTGTTTATAAATCCTTCAGTGAAATTTCCGAAGCAGAAGCTTTTATTGGCAAAAAGGAAGAAGAGTCTTCATTAGTACCTTCGGACATCATAGCTTATGTTGATGGAAGTTATGATAATGAAAAAAAGCTTTTCTCTTACGGTGTTGTGATTATAATTGGAAAAGACGAATTTTATTTATCTCAAAAATTTGACAATTCTGACCCTGAAATGTTAGGTATGCGAAATGTAGCAGGTGAAATCGCTGGTGCTAGGAAAGCCATGGAATATTGCATTGAACATGGATATAGCAGCATAGATATTTACCATGATTACGAAGGAATTGCTAAATGGTGCAACGGAGAATGGCAAGCAAACAAAGCAAAGACACAGGAATATAAAAAATTCTTTGAAAGTATTAAAGATATAATATCAGTAAGATTTTTTAAAGTAAAGGGGCATTCAGGTGATAAATACAATGATTTAGCAGATAAGCTTGCCAAAAACGCCATTTCAGGAGATGAAATACTTGAAGATTTAACAACAAAAGTAAGCACATCTAGTGTATATATGGATAAAGAAAACGTAGAATCAACGATAAAAGAATGTGGCATTGAGTTATGGAAGGAGCTATTTCATTTTATTAGCTATTCTACAGTAGGACAAGCAGAAAGATTGACCTACTCGGTTCATGATAAACAATCTAAAATAGACTTCTTTTTTAAAAAAGATGGTTCAGTTACAATTAAACCAGTTGGAAATCAAATTGCTACCAGTAAAGTTCTTATAGAAAAAATTGAGTCAAAATGCTTTAAAAATAAGCATGAAAATGCGAGTTGTACATTCGCAAACATAAGTGATGAGACATTCGACAAATTAATTGCATATTTTAATGCAGATGATAAAATTAATATTGTTTCCGATGAAGAAAAATCTACATCTCCAAAGCATAGAGCAATTCAATTCAAGAGCAAATTTGGGGATAAATTGTTTATAAAACGATATCAGAACAAGAAAATTCTAATTCAAGGGAATCCTGCATATATATTTTCACAGTTAATGTACTTCATGTCAATCCAAGACGATGTCACAGAAGAGGATATTAATGCAAGACAAAAAGAAGTTTATAAATCAAATATTTCTGTTTCCGAAGCAAGAAATATTTTAAGAGAAAGAATTCCTAACGCTTATGATAAACTTGATGAAGAAATCAAGAAAATTCTTTCCCCATCGATTTCCTTATCAAATTCTAATATTGAAGTCGAAGAATATAGTTGTTATGTTTTTCCGGCTTTAAAGGGCTTAGAAGCTTTTTTGCTAAAATTATTATTGAACAAATCAATATATGTAAATCATGCTGCACCAAAAGGAAGCGGCTCATATAAGAATTTTGGAGCAATTTTTGAAAAAGATAGTAATAATCAACACAAACTGAGAAAAAATATATCTATTATCATAAATGATTCTGTTTATGAATCATGCATTGAAGATATATACAATCAAATCGTGAAAAGTAGACACGTTTATTTTCACGCAAATCAAATACTTATGTTAACTAAGATGATATTCAGTAAATCAGAGGCTGATGCTATATTAAGTGATGTATTTGAAATTATAGATAGTGTATCCGCAAAAATATTATAATTTTATAGTGTTAGTTATAAGGAGGTGATTTTATGAACAATTATCAAGAAATAAAATTAAATGATTGTCAATATGATTTCTTGGTTATTGCTACCTCATGTGAAAATCCAATCAATCATTTTATATGCAGCGGGTTTGTTCCATTTCTTTGCAAAGGGAAAATAGCTTTTGATTTAACATTGATAAATGGAAAGAGTTATAATCAATATGCATTTGTAGATGTAGATAATCATAAAATCATCCTTCAATCACTTACTATTTCTTCAAAAGTTGATGATAATGTTTTTAATATTTCAAAGAAATTTTTGGCTCTTAATCCAGATATTATTGAAAAAAGCATTTTACCTAAAGCATTAAAGTTTACCTTGTTAGAAGAAACAAAAATTAAAAGCTACTAATATTTTGTATTCAATTGTGGCTTACTACGCAAAACGCAAAAAACGCTCCTGAACACCACGTTCAAGGGCGTTTTTTACTACCTATAAACAGCGTTTCACCGCTGTTTTATCCGTTCAATTTCTCGTCAATACTGGCAACGTGCCGCAAAATCTGTTTGAGTGTGTCATTATTGTTAGTGTCTTTTTCCGTGTCCTCATTCGGCTTGTCTGTGGCAGTTGTTGCATTTTTTGAAAATCCATTCAGCCCAGAAGCCTTGATGATCGCCGGATAATCCTGATACGCATAGTCCAGATCCACCTCGCCGACAATGCCGGAAACGCTGCCTTTCCAGCTGTACTGCCACAGCCCATAATTCCCGGCATAGGACGATTTGATCACATCCACATGAGACAGAAACACGTCATACCGGCTCTTTATATCGTCCCCGATACAGCTTTCCAGAGCCGACTTGAACGTATAAATTGCCGCATAATACCCGGCAGATTCCAACGCACTGCAAAACGCCTGACAAAGTGCATCTGCATTTTGCAGGCTTGCCTGTTCTTCGATGTCAAAAGCAATAGGATACTCGAACTGTTTTCCTGCCAGAGCAGACAGGCACACAGCAGCCTCCTGCTCCGCTTCTGTGGCAGTTTTGGCGTAGCTATACCAGTATGCCCCGACAGGGATTCCAAGCCGTTTACATTCGCTGTAGTTCCGTTCAAACTGCACATCAATCTGACTGGATTCTTTCCCGAAACCTGCCCGTAAAATCGCAAAATCCACCTGCCCGGATGCTTTGACTTTTTCCCAGTTGATTACGCCCTGATGCTTGGAAACATCAATCCCTTTTGCCACAATTTCAGATGGTTGCGGCTGTGCTTTTGCAATGCCGAAATAGCGGTAGAAATCGCTTGTCACCGTGTTTGTGCCTTTGGTTTCATCACCATACCATTTTGCCCCTGTTCGCACATCCAGATGCACCGCCGTATAAGCACTGGTGATGTTGGCAATGCCGCTGAAACCCAAATCCTGAGCCTTACAGCACACCGCCTTTGCTGAAATTATGTTGCCGGACTTGTCATAGCACACCACGTCCGCCGCCGTCCCTTTGGTATGCTGCCCAGTACTCGTACCGCCTACCGCTTTATCATGCTCAGGACAACGGTAGCCGCTGTTGACGATGATCTTGCCGCAGTCTAATGCTGTATACAGCCGTTCCAGCTTGCTCACCAATTCATCCGAAATCAAAAAGTCGTGGCTTTTACCGCATTTACAACGGAATTCACGAGCGTTGAAGTGCTCAGTCAGTTGGGTGTTATCCGTTGCTGAAAAACTCTTTACTGTCATATAAAACGACTCCCTTCTACAAAAAAAATACTTTTGAAAAAATCGAAAATTCGCTTGACTTTTCCACGAAAACGTGGTATAATGTAATTAAAGAAAGGGGGAAAGCAAATGCGGACAGGCGAATTAAAAAAGAAACTTCGCAAAGCCGGATGCTACAAAATCCGAGAGGGCGGAAACCACGAAATCTGGTACAGCCCCAAAACAGAAACAGCATTTTCTGTTGGGCGGCATGATGGACAGGAAATCGCAACCGGAACCGCAAACAAAATCCTGAAGGATGCGGGGCTGAAATAAGCCCCGACCCTACGGGGTTTTCAAAATGGCAAGAAAGCGAACCATTCGCTTTCCTTGTCAACTTTTCAAATCCGCATTTGTACCCCCATTCAAAAACAAAAAGGAGCTGGTAAAATGGCGAAATACGTTTACCCTGCAATCTTCACAAAAGAGAAAAACAACGCTTATTCGGTTGACTTTCCGGATGTAGAAAACTGTTATACGTGCGGAGATTCTTTGGTGGATGCAATGGAAATGGCATCTGATGTCTTGGCAATGATGCTGTGTTTCAGAGAAAAGGAAAAGAAACCAATTCCGGTCGCTACTCCGATCAAAGAAATTCAAACAAATGCAGACAGCTTTGCAACCTTGATTCTTTGTGATACGACCGATTATCCTCTCGTGGAGTGTGAGCCGAATGCAGAATAACATCAAGAGAATACGGGAACAGAACGGCATTACTCGAAAAGAGTTAGCCGCTCTTTCCGGCGTACACTATAAGAAAATTACCGATTACGAAAACGACTACATCAAATTTGAAAATATCACAATCGGGAATCTGAACCGTATTGCAACTGCCCTCGGCGTTACGCTGGATGAACTATGTAGAGAAGATTCCGAAAATCAGTAAAACGACTACTATAGAAAAATGCGGTATGCCAAAAACAGACATACCGCATTTTTCATTCTTTTTCTTCTTTTTCTTCTTTTTCTTCGGCTTCTAAAGCTTTTCGGAGTAAGCGTTTGATTTCCGTTTGCAATGCTTTTCCCTCTAAGGCATCCAGAATATCCTTATCGCTTTTTCGATTCAGCTTCAAACCAATGAAACGTGTATTTTGCTTATCATACTTTTCTTGGGGTGTCAAAAAACCACTCCTAAAATTTTTTCTTGCCAATTCGGGCAAAACGTGATATAATTGTTGTAGCACGAAAAAGCGGTGGCAAGTCCGCTCTTTCTGTGTTTCTGTTGCCGGCTGTTTTTCAGTCGGCTTTTTCTTTTAGCCCTGAAGCATCTGTTTCAGCTGTTCAATGATGGCTTGCTTTTCAGCTTCGGTTTTCGCATCCTCCAACTGCTTAATCAAAAGCATGATAAAGGACTTAAACTGCAAATCCGTCATTCCCATTTCCTCCATATATACCTCCTTTCCATATCCGCTTGCCCGGTATTCGTGGGTGGTTTCCCAATCCACTGTAATCATTATACCATAGGTTTAACCTATAGTCAAGGATTTTTTCTGGAAAGTGTGATATTTGTCGGAGTACACAAATTCAGTGCTGCTTTTTGTACGATAGCAATACCGTTTTCAATTGTCAAACAGCAGTACTACTCCTTGATTTCAGGTAATCCAGCCACGCTGGTCAGAACAGATAAAATGCCCGCCAGAAGTGCGGTACTGCCAACTACAAGCCAATTAACATCCTGCATGGTTGCTGCCACACCAACGGTCGCTATTGCTGTCTGAGCAATGGTTTTGATTGCCCGAATAACAGCAGCTTTCGTCCACTGTTTCCAATCTCTTTTCATACGGTTTCTCCTTTCTCGGTTGGCAGTGCCATGAATTCCTCGTGCAGATGTGTCATCACACCGTTGCCACCGAGTTCATGATACTGCCGGTACATATTTTCATAGTTTTCTTTTGCATAGATGGGTGCAAATCCGGCTTCAATGTACTTGTTATAGCAGTGTAACATCCGGTCACGCAGCAATGCCTGTACACCGTATTCCAAAGCTTTCTGACGGCTGTCCTGCTTTTTCATTCGAGATAAGATTGCTCGTGTGCCAATACCCAGAACGCCAGTTGCAGACAGAACAGAGATTGCAACCGTGATAATTCCTTGAATCACACTGCTTCCTCCGTTTCTTTCACATCATTCGTTTCTTTCTCCTCTTTCACATCATAATCACCAGAAAGCAAAACGAGCATCTCCGGTGTCAAGTCGCCGGATGCGAAAATTTGATACTGTCCATTTTCCAGCAGTACCGCTTGAATTTTTGCATTGCCCCAGTTACTTCGTTGGATTGCTTTTCCGACTTTCAGCTGCTCTACTGCCTCAATAATATTCATTGTATTTTCCCCCTTACAAAATTGTGATAGATTGAATCAGCGGGTGGCTGTTGTTGCTCCGCCCTACCCACACCAAATAATAAGTGTCTGCAGTTACGCCCTCGCATGGGGTCAATGTTGTGATGTAGTCCGTGCTGTACAGCCACTGCAAAGGCAGGTCAATATAACTTCCCTCTGTTTGTGCTTTTTCTAAAATATCTGACGCAGTTCCAGTATCTGACTGTACTAATCGCATGATGCCAGTTTCCGTACTATACGCATGAAAACGAATTGCAATTTGCGAAGCAGATGTAATCTTTAATGGTGTTGTAGAACAACTATAGCAACTGTAATCCCACCCGAAAACGTCCGTGCCATAGTTCAGTGCGTAGTTGTTTTTTTCGCTACAGAATGCGGAATGCTCAGTTACGAAATCTGACAAACCATAAACCACGTCATTATAGGACAGATAGATTCCTTCTTTGTGATTTGCATCATACACAATCATTTTTTCGGTCGATGATCCACTGGGTATCAGTCCTACTTTCTGAACAAGCAAATTCAGCTTTTCATCTGCGGTTGCAATGATACCATGGGAAACCAAATGTCCTGCCAGCAGGTCACGCTGGTGGTTGATTGCTGCGATATACTGTGCAATTGTTGCCATTACTCCGTCACCTCCACAATATCAGCCAATGCAGTCTGAATATCTCCCAAAGACTGCTGAAGTGCATAGATCTGTGCAGGGAAAGTATCATGGATATTTGTAATGTCCGCGGGACTGATACTGTTCAGACTTGTTATATTGGTATGAATGTGTTGTGCCGACCAGAGTGCCTTCCATTTTACATCTGTGATTTCATTTAAGGTAGTTATATTTTCGTGGGTATGCGATTTATCTTCCAGATGCGTGATGGACAGCGTATGCTCCTGCAAGGTATACGTCAGACTGTCGGACAGCTCCTGCACCTTTTCGTCCACATAGACCGTCTTTGCATACGGCGTGAGGTCTACCGCAGCCCCTTCTGTCAGCGTCACAGTCGTTGTACCGTTGACATCTGTGATGGTGATGGTCACCACGCTGCCGTCTTTCGCCACAGCAGCAATGGGGGAAAAACCGTCTTTCCCGTCTGCACCGGTGTCACCCTTTTCACCGGGAATGCCCTGCTCTCCCGGATCACCTTTTTCTCCACGTTCTCCCGGTTGTCCGGCATCTCCCTTTTCGCCTTTCAGAGATGCCAGCCACTCGGATTCAGAACCGCTGTAGCCATGCTCTACCGCAAGGAGATAGGCGGATTTTCCGTCCGCACCGTCACGTCCGTCTATGCCGTCTGCACCATCTTTTCCGGGTTCACCAGGTTCGCCTTTTTCGCCGGGGTCGCCCTTCGCACCCGGTTCACCCTTTTCTCCGATTTCTCCCTTTTCACCAGGAACGCCCTGCTCTCCCGGTTCACCTTTTTCTCCCTGTTCGCCTTTTTCACCACGAGCCGGCAGACCGCTGTCCATATATGCTCCGCTATCAGTATCATACAGCCACCATGTGCCGTTGCGGATCTGCGGCAGCTGTACCGAAATTGTTCTGGTTTCCGTCAGGATCCGTTCCATTTCTTTCAGTGCTTCCTCGATGGCATCCACACCGCCGCTGTATTCCTCCAGCACAGAGGCTTTCACCTGCATGGGTGTGACCGTATATTTCAGAATGCGGTCGCTGTTGTCATAGCAGACGATCTCCAATGCCAGCATACCGGAAACCGCAGTAAATGCCGGAGACACGTTCCATGTCAGCCGGATCTCTGTTTCCATGACTTCCTGCGAAAGTGTTTCCAGTGCCAGATTCCCGGCACTGTTGACACCACGCATCACAAACAAACAGCCGGACAGATCGGTTTCCTGATAAAATCGCTCTACGGAAAAGACAAGCTTGTCCGCATACTTTTCTCCGGCAGTCAGCAGATGTGCCACATGGCTGGTGTCAATGAATTTCTTGTTTGCCTGCAATATCATGTCTTACCCTCCCAGTTTCTGAACTCGTTTTTCCAACGCTCTGCATCGGTTCCGTGCTTCTTTGCGGACTTTGTCGCCCTTGGAAGAACGGATGCAGTCCGCCATCACACGACTGTCCTCGCCGCCGCAGGAAAGCTTTGTACCGCCCCGAAACGTCCATTCGATGGCAGTGATAATGCTGTCGTAGCTTTTGGCAGTGGTTTCGTGAAAATCCCGATAAGAAAGCTTGATTTTTTGCCCCAGCTGGAACCGTTTTGTACTGTGTACGGTGCAGGAAAACGGACGCACTGCATACTGGTTTCCGGTGTTGGGAGAATACCTTGCGAGCCACATAGAATAGGGAATGGTATTCAGTCCATAGCCGCTGCTGAATACAAAATCCTTTGCGAAACCGTCCAGAAACGGATTGGATTCGATCAGAAACCGCTGAAAAGAACTGGTGCTGTAATCCGGTGAACTATGCCTTGTCCATGCCCATGCAGATTTATCGTCTTCCAACTCCACACGGGCATCTGTACGCAGCATATGGATCTCATAATCTGCCACCTCACAGGAATCATATTCCATTTCCGACATTCCAACACTGGCATTTCCGTGATAACCGTTCCCGAACTGTCCCAGTTCCAAAGCTCCGTCCTCCGGTCTGGCATAAATGAATCCAAATGCAAGTTCGGACAGATAACGGTAAAAATCCCGTGGACAGTCAGAATCACTGTTGCTGTTTTCTGCACTCAGATAGAACCTTGCCGGATATATGGTCTGCGACCACTTCCCGTCGATCTCTGCATAAATTCTGTCGTTGCAGTACCTGCCATAGGTTTCTCGTCTTGCCTTGTCATACGCTTTCCAGTGCAGCATCTCTTTTACGCCAGTCTGGGACTGGATAAAGGTATTGGTGCAGTCTGTCAGATATTGCAGCCAGCCGCCATATTCGGTTCCGTTTTCGTCCCACTGGTCGATTCCGATCCCGATGTTTTGCCACTTGTCTGCAAGCACCTTTCCGACAGCTTTGACGGCAGATTCCGATGTGCTGTTATAGCTGGACGTATCCAGCCACCCCACGGCATCCTGTGCGTTAATAGAAAAGATCTCGCCCACACGGGTGGCATCAGTGACCCAGAACGTGCCGATGCTGCTCCATTGGGCTACATCATTGTACTTGGAAAACACTTTCAGTTTCGCTCCACGCACCTGAAATGTGGTCATTCCCGGAATCTTTGCCTGCATGGAGAACGTGGCAGCATACACGCCGCCGATCTCAAATGTGCCGTCTGCACAACACTGCCGCTTACCGCTGGCAGAAATGATGCTGGATTCTGTCAGCGTGGTAGCAAGAGCATAGTTTCCTGTTGTATAATTATACTTGTATACTTCTACCCGAATAAATTCTGCAATGATCATGCCTCGCCCTCCTGAAAATCCGGTGCATAAACACGAATGCGGTATATTCGTTCCAATGTGCACCCACCGTATGTATAATGCAGATAGACACAAAATTCTGTTACAATGCCGGTCAAAGCCATGCCGATTGTCCCAAATTCATTCGTCACATAATCGGTAATATCGTGTCGCTCTGACCAGCCATTCACCCCATCAGCTTCTACGGTGATCTTGGAATCTGTCGGGAAAGTATGTGCTGCCTGAAATCGGATATAGATTGATTTTTCTGCTGTTTCCTCTGCATTTGCAGTGTAAGGCGGTAACTGCACAGAACCGTCTTCCAGTTGTTTCCCAGAATCCGTAAGCTGTACGATTCCAATACTGGTATCTTCCGGAGATTTTACAATCGTAAGACCGCACGCTCCGGAAGGATTGGCTACAATATAGCAATTCGGAAAGCTGGTTACAGCACCTGTTTGATCTAATATTACAGGAACTGTAATCTGATAAACCTGCATCTTTCGGGAAACAAGTTTTATAGAAGCATCACCGTCAATATAGATGCGAACTCCGCAATTTCCCAACGAACTTGTATATCCGGACACCATTAGGCTTTCCGCATATGCCGTACCATTTCGCAGGATCCGCATGAGGTTTTGCAATTCCTTTTCGCTGTTCACTTCAAATTGCAGTGTTGTTTTCTGTTCCGCTGCTCCTGTACTGTAATAGATCTGCGTGCCATCGGCAGCACAGAATCGTTTTCCTAACGGGGTGATGCCCACAGAATCCTCTGCAAGCTGACACACATTTTTTGCCAATGTCCAACTGCCGCCCGGCGACTTCGCCCAAATATTCACAAGTCTCATATGGTTTCTCCTCCGCTTCGTGCATTGGCGATCTGTGCCGCCTTGACCACAACGGTTTCCAGCTGTGTGCCGCCGATGTTCACTGGAATGATAATATCTCCGTTCCGCTGCGGCTGCCGGTATTCCTCCGCCGCTGTCTTCTCCGGCGGATTGTACTGCACTGCCGTTCCGGCAGTTCCCATGCTGGAATATCCCTGCATCTGTACCGCAGAATCCAGCTGCATTTGCAGCCGGTCTGTGTCCACCTTGTCCATCATAGCATCCAGCGAACGGTTCAGATCATCGGCAGTGTCGCCTGTGGTGTCTTCCATACCTACGGCAACGCCGGGCAGTAAAAATTTACCCACAGTGTCACGCATCAGTTTAGACGGGGAATTGATCCCGAAAAAGTCCTTGAATCCGTCCCAGATCTGTCCGGCAACGTCCTGCACCGTATCCCAGATGGCAGAAACGCCTTCGATCAGACCGTTGGCGATGCCTTTCAGGATGTTGCCGCCCAGTTCCAGCCAGTCCACTTCGGTGATCGCATCCCATATAGCATCTATGATCTGCGGAATTGCCTTGATCAGGTCGGGAATGGCTTTGATCAGTCCGCCGATCAGAGCCACAACCAACTTGATACCGGCTTCAATCAACTGCGGCAGATTGTCGATCAAACCGTCAAACAATGCGGTCACGATCTGAATCGCCGCATCGATCAGCTGCGGCAGCATAGCAATCAGACCGTCTGCCAGTGCCATGATCATGTCAATTGCCGCTTCGATCAACATAGGAAGATTATCTACAATGCCGTTGACTACCGCCATGATGATCTGAATGGCAGCATCCAGCAGCATGGGAAGATTCTGGATCACCATGTCTACCAGCGTCAGCAAAATGTAAATGACCGCTGCCAGAATCGTGCTGACATTGTCCATCAGACCGCCCACCAGAGCATTCAGAATTTCAATGGCTGCTGTGATCAGCGTGGGCAGGTTCTCCACGATCACATTGACAATGGCTAGAATGATCTGCGGCACATACTCCATCAGTGCCACCAAACCCTCTGACAATCCGTTGATCAGCGTGGTGATCAGCTGCACCGCAATGGGGAGCAGGTTCGGCAATGCCTGTTGAATCGCTGTAATAATGCCGTTCAAAAGTGCCTGTCCTGCCTCCAGCAATGCCGAAGCATTTTCTGAAATGCCCTGAATCAGACTTTGCAGGATCGGCAGTCCCACTTCTACAATGGTATTTGCCCGGCTGACCACGCCGTCGATCAGCATTTGCAGAATGTCCTTTGCCTTTTCTTTGATCAGCGGTAAATTCTGCTGAATGCCTGTGACGATTTTCTCCAGCATTTCCTTGCCCTTGGTGATCCAGTTTTGCAGCACCGGTGCAACGGCATCCAACGCTTTTCTGCCTGCCTCCACCAGTCCGTCAAAGATCTTCCCAGTGTCGCCGTCCGCATTTTTCAATACATTGACAAATCCGCCGATAGAATCTGCAAGCCCTGCGGAAAGATTGGAACGAATGTCCAGCGTAGCATTTCCGATGGTGCGTTTCAGTCCCTCTACCGCACTGCCGATGTCGTCATATTTGACCTCGTTGATCTGTCCCAGTGCATCATACGCCACACCGGACGCATCTTCCATATTTGCCAGCATGGGCAATAGGTTTGCCTGTAAATCCTCGAACTGTGTGCCGAACAGGTCAATGGCGGCTTGGTTTTTCGCCACCGGATCGGCAATGCTGTCCAACGCCTGGACAGTCTGGAAAAATGCCTCCTGTGCCGTATCGCCGCCGGCGGCAAACCGCTGTGCCATGTCGTCCGCATTCATGCCGATCATGGCGAATCCCTCTGCGGTGGAATCGCTGCCGTCCTTGCAGCGGATATTGAATTCCTTGACCGCATCGCCCACTTTGTCGATGGAGAACGCTCCGGATTCTGCACCGGAGATCAGACTCTGGGTGAACTGCTCTGCGGAAAGTCCCAGTGCCGCATACTGTGTGGAATACTCATTGAGGGTGTCCAGCAGATCGCCGTTCTGATCGGCACCGTTTTGTGCTCCTACGGCAATGAGATTGTATGCTTCTTCGGCACTGATCCCGAAGTTGTTCATGAGTGCCGACGCAGCACGGGTGCTTTCATTGACTTCATAACCAAAAGTGTCGCTGAGTGCCATGGCACCCTCTGTGGCAGACTGCAATTCCTCGCCCATCAGTCCGGTCTGCTTTGTGACCTCCGCCACAGCATTGGCGGCATCCTCGTAGGAATCCCCGAAGTTATTGCCGTACACATCCTTGACTACATCCCGAAGTCCTTCCAGTTCTGCCCCAGTCGCACCGGTTGAGGCGGACATCTGATTGATCGCCTTGTTGAACTCGTCCCCGGAGGAGATCATATCGCCAAATGCAGACAGGGCTTTCTTTCCCATGTCAGAGAGCAGATTGCCCATTGCCACAGATGCTGCGGAGATCGTCCCTTTCATGCCTTCAACCTTTTGGTCAAATCCGCTGGTATCACCGTCAATGGGGACTTTGACGCTTTCATCTGCCATATTATTTCACCACCTCCGAAAAAACGGCACTCTTACATACCGTAAAAGTGCCGCTATTTGTACGCTTCTAAAACAGGATTTATCTATCCAAAAAACGCACCGCATTGATAACCGTCCAGCTCCGGCTGCGGAATGCGGATGCGATCCTGAATCTTCCGGATCCGCAGCCGTTCATTCTTGTCCTTGATCTCCGCCAGATTCACACTGCGGTATCCCATCCGCTGCTTAATGGGTGTTTCGTCCGGAAGGGCATCAAACAGTCCCAGAAACAGATGCCAGTGCATCTGCTCCACCTGCTGCAAGTCCATGTGATAGACCGACAAGAATGCCGCATACACATAGGCGGCATCATACTGCCATGACAGCACCCGGTCTGTGGTTTTGCGTCCGGAATGCTCCTGCCGCTGTTCCGGCTGCTCCTCGGAGCGTGTCGCAAACCCAATGAGAGCTTCCAGAGCCTCCTCCAGACAGGAAAGCGGCGGCTTGTCGATGTACCATTCCAGCATCAGCAGCAGCTTTTCCCGTTTGGAAAGAGCATCGTCCTCCTGCATATCATAAAACCGCAGCCAGTCCCGATAGTCGGTATAGATCCGGTATGCCTTGCCGTCTACTGTCACCGTGTCCGGCAGGGCATCATACAGCAGATTCATCGTCTGCCGCCTTTAGGCAGATACTTCTTTTTCAGCTGCATGGATTCCGCCTGAGACTGTGCCGCCTGTTTTGCCACAAAGGTCAGGAATTCTCCGTACACTGCCGTATACCGCCGTGCATGGTCTGGGATGCCGGAAAAGATCTGCTCCGCCGTACCCTCGCCAAAGAGCGTATCATAAAAAGTGCGAAACGCCTTGCAGTATGCCCGGATGTATGCCGCCACACCGGCAGACTTGTCCTCTGGCATATCCTGCTCCAGCTGTGCCAGAGCAGCCTCATACTTTTCCACGGTGTCCGCTTCCTCAATGTCCAGCGGCAGCTCCAGCCCGTGGATATGCCAAATTGTCAGATCTTCTTTCATTGTTCATTCCTCCTTACGAAGCACTGCACTTAACGGCATAGGTATTAGAACCCAGTGTGCCGTTTGTAACAGTAATGTAGATATAATCGCCTTCCTTGACGGTAAATGCCACACCAGCAGTGGTAATGGACGAAGACTTTCCGTTGCAGGAAACCGTAATGCTAAACGTATTGCTCTCCGCTGCTGCATATACACTCAAAGAACCGATCTTGCTGACCGTGTACTCCGTAATGTCGGGCTTGAATGTCGGTTTCAGCAGATTCTCACTGCCATAGGATACCGACAGCGTTTTCAGTACCGGCTTGGTGTTGGTGGAAAGTGTAATGGTCTGAAAATCATCAGTGCTGAACACCGTAACATCCTCCATTTCGCCCCTTGTCTTAAAGTTGCCGGAATAGGTCATGCAGTCTGTGGTGTCGCCGTCTGCATCCGGAATAACAGCATAGTCACGCATCTTTGCCGATGCCGACCAGATGCCGTTGCTCCCTTGCTGCAATGTGGTCATATCCACGCTGATGATCGTGCGCACCGCATCCTGTCCCAGCAGTTCGTTCTCGTGGATGTCGATAATGTCATCTGTCACAGGATGCTTTTTGTAGCGATCCAGTGCATAGGCAATGGCAGTGTTATAGGCGGTAATATCCGTCCGCTTGAAATCCTCGTCCACATACTGCCGCTCATACTCTGTGGGATTCTTGGACGTGGAAAGACTGGTGAAGCCCTCCATGCGTGTATAGACGCTCTGTCCCGGCACATGATAGAATGCCACCTTGCCGGTACGCAGCACAAGGTCTGCGTTTTTCAGATTTTTACCCATGTGTAAAATACCTCCTGTCCTGATAATACATCAATTTTAACTGGATCTGATACCGTGCGGTATCATCGCCGGTGTCATAGGCATAGCCGCTGGAAGCAATGTCTATGCGGTATGGTGTCCGGTAGTCGCCCAGATCCGGGAAGATGCCCTGCCAGTTGTTCC
>ERZ773218.1361-NODE-1361-length-23828-cov-3.066672_pt1 | contig 23828 bp, 20 predicted proteins | sample MGYA00580527_ERZ773218 | MGnify/ENA primary metagenome ERZ773218 (study PRJEB29015, sample SAMEA2737763) | human gut metagenome | biome: human gut; feature: human-associated habitat; material: faeces | place: China | collected 2012 ...
ATTTTTAGATACCCTGCTGACACATCTTCATTTGGAACCGCAGGTGCATTATATTGCCAAGATGTATATGGCGGCGGTGGCCGTAGGTGTGATACCGTTTTTTATGTCAACCTCGCTGCGCGCTCTGATAGATACTTTGGGACATACAGGTATCACAATGAAGATTTATTTGCTGGCGCTGCCGGTAAATGCCTTTTTAAACTACTGTTTTATTTTTGGAAAACTGGGAATGCCGCGTTTGGGCGGGGTTGGCGCCGGTGTGGCGACTGGTATTACCTACTGGCTGGAATTTGCTATTTTTGTCTGGATCGTGCATAAGCTGCCGGCTTTTGAGCATTTCCGGATTTTTAAAGACCGTTTCCATTTAGATATCAAACAGCTGCGTGAAAATCTCAGCATCGGTGTGCCGATTGGTCTGGCAATGTTTATGGAGGCCAGTATTTTTGGTGTAGTTGCACTGTTCATTGCCAAGTTCGGTACAGTCATCATTGCGGCGCATCAGGCAGCGTTGGGCTTTACTTCATTGCTTTATATGGTGCCGCTCAGTTTTTCAATGGCGCTGACGATTTTAGTTGGGGTCGAAGCAGGTGCCAAACGTTTTGAGGAAGCGCAGAAATTCAGTCGTATGGGCATTGCTCTCAATATGGCCATCGCGATTTTTCTGGCGGTGCTGGTTTACACTAACAGACCTTATATAGCCATGCTCTACACTACTGACCCTGTCATTATTGAAAAAGTAGTCGGCTTTTTGTTTTATGCGATCTTTTTTCAGTTGTTTGATGCGACGGCAGCGCCGATCCAAGGAATCCTGCGCGGGTATAAAGATGTTAAAGCAACCTTCTATTCCGGTTTTTTTGCCTATTGGGTGGTTTGTCTGCCCTTGGGCTGTTTCCTGGATTTTGTAATGGAGCATGGTCCTGCCGCATATTGGCAGAGCCTGGATATAGGCTTGTTTTTCTCGGCGGGTTTCTTAACGCTGAGGAGGTTCTGGTTGCAGAAAAAGCTGGCACGTGAACAAATATAAAAACCGCAATAAATAAAAACTCCGGCTGTTTAGAAGCCGGAGTTTTGTGTTTAAGTGTACGTCTGTTTTAAAAAAAGTAAATAGCAAAACAACACTGCGGAATACTTAGCCCTTTGGGGGCTAAATTTTTTGTGTGGACTTGAATAGATCTCCGATCTCGGGTACTTGCCAAAGCATCCGGGGTTTTTCTTTTTTACGTTTCCTTGTCGCCAGCGGCGCAGGCGGGCAGCAGGAGGACAATGACCACGTGCGGAGCATTGCCCGCTGATGGTTGTTGTATAAGTGCCGGGGAGGGGCAAAACGGAAGTTTCTGATAAATATCCGTTTGCATGTCTTGTGGGGGGGACAAAGGTGCTACAATAATTATGATTATTGCTCTGGGGAATAAAAACACCGTTTTAACAAAAGAAAAACAAAAGAAAACAAAAGAATCTATCTGAAAAAGGGAGATGTGACTATGACAGAAATAAAATCAGCAGGCGAAGCAGAGCTTGCGGCCATAATGGGCAAAGGGCAGGGCAAGGCCCCGACCGCCGGCATCGAAAAGCCTGCACCTGCAGCGCCCAGACCCTATATGATGTTCGACGCCGGCGAAGTGCAGCAGGAAAGCGGCAGCGCAGGCATCAGGTTCGACTTCAACTACGGCGTGCGCGTCACCGTGCCCCAGGGCGAATACCGGGTAAAATTCATCGACCGTAAAGCCTGCCTCACCGTCTACGACGCCCCTGCCAGCGGCGTTTTGGTCACCAGCAGCAAAAAGTATTTTGTTGATTTTCGCATCGAAGTATACGAAAAAGATCAACTGATCTTTGCCCACGACCTGGACCTGCGCGGCAAAAAAGTACTGCTCAAATTCCCCGTCGGGATACTGGGAGACATCCTGGCCTGGTTCCCCTACGCGGAAGCCTTCCGGCAAAAACACGGCTGCCAGCTTTACTGCGCCATGGCCGCAGAACTGGCCGAACTGTTCAAACCGTCCTACCCGGAAATAAACTTCGTCCAGCCGGAAGAACGGCCGGAAGGACTGTACGCCAGCTACTACATGGGCATCTTCTTCCCCTGCGACGACCGGGTACATCAGCCGTCAGACTTCCGCATCCGGGGCCTGCACCAGAACGCGGCCATGATCCTGGGACTGGACGAAGGCGGCGAACCGCCCCAGCTCAGCGTAAAGCTGCTGCCCCAGGACAAAAAGCGCAGGATCCAAGAACCCTACGTCTGCATCGCCGCCCAGTCCAGCAGCCAGGCCAAATACTGGAACAACGGCGGCGGCTGGCTGGGCGTCGTCAAATACCTGCAGGCCAAAGGCTACCGGGTACTGTGCATCGACCGCGAAAACGTCTACGGCATGAACAGCCGCTTCAACATCATCCCCTACGGGGCGGAAGACTTTACCGGCAAGCTGCCCCTGCAGGAACGTATCGACCTTTTGGCACAGGCCGACTTCTTTGTCGGCCTGTCCAGCGGCCTCAGCTGGCTGGCCAACGGCGTTGGCATACCTGTCGTGCTCATCAGCGGCTTCACCCTGCCGCTGAACGAATTTGCCACTCCCTATCGGGTCATCAACTACCACGTCTGCAACGGCTGCTGGAACGATACGCAGATAGTCTTCGACCATAAAGACTTTGAATGGTGCCCGCGGCTGAAAGGAACAGAACGTCAGTATGAATGCAGCCGTTACATCACGCCGGAAGCGGTAAACAAAGTCATCGACCGGCTGATGGCAGATCACAAACTGGACCCGCTGGCAGCAGAAGCAGGCAAAGGTAAAGCTAAAGCAGCGGCAACAAAAAAGAAACAGGAGCTGATAAAAAAATGAGCCTTTACTACTACAAAGACATGTTCAAAGTACAGGACCTGGAACAGGCAAAAAACATCATCCTGACAGAAGAACAGCAGGGCGGTGACTACCGCCAGCGTTGGGAGCGGGAAACAGAATACATGAAAACTCTGTTTGCCGGTGGACTGGGCGATTTAAACGGCAAAACAGTGTTGGACTTTGGCTGCGGCATAGGCAGGCTGTCCAAAGCTCTGCTTGAGCAGTACGACTGCCGGGTGCTGGGAGTCGATATCTCGCCCGACATGCGCCGTATGGCGGCAGAGTATGTAAACAGCGACCGCTTCAGCGTCATCTCCTACGAAATGTTCTGCGCCCTGGCAGAGCGTGGCGGACTAAAGGCAGACTGCGCCATAGCAGTCTATGTCCTGCAGCACGTCTTCGACCCGGCCCATGACATAAACTGCTGGTGCTGAATTTAAAACACCGTGCAGTGCCGGTGATAGACAGCGAAAACGGCCGCAAAAAATTCTACATCGACGAACAGCCGGAAGCATCGGCAGACGTGGCTGCACTTTTGGAGCAGCAGTTCACAGCTCTTAGCGAACTGGAACTGGCTGCGGAGAAAATATCGGTAGTAACTAAACACTGGTGCCGAGTATATGGAAAGAAGACAGGCCAATGAAAAACAACGGAAAAAGCAGAGGTATGGACAAAAAGAAAGCGGAAAAGATCCTGGCGACAGTAGTCATGGGCATGAACCTTGTGAACACAGTAGCTCCGCTGGCAGCGCTGGCCGGGGCAGAACAGAAGCTGGTTGCTGCGCCGCAGCCGGCACGCAGCGAGGCCGAGCCTTTGGACTACGCCGTGCTGCCGCAGCTGGCAGACATGGTGGACCGGGCCATATTCGCCCGGGCCGAAGCAACTGAGTATGACGGCAATGCCAGCGTAGCTTCCATGGTTTCCGGCGATGGCCAGAATATAACTGCCGGGCAGAGCGGCACGGTCAGTACCATGAACGGCGGCACGCAGAATATCTCCATCGGCGGCAGCGGTACGGTCAGCACTATGAACGGCGCCCAGCAGAATATCGCCAGCGGCGGCGTGGGTACGGTAAGCGTCATGAACAGCGGCCTTCAGTATATCTTCAGCGGCGGTAAGGGTACAGTCAGCACGATGAAGATCGGCCTGCAGAATATCTTCAGCGGCGGCAAGGGCACAGTCGGTACCATAAACAACGGCTTTCAGAGTATCTCCAATGGCGGCGTGGGCACGGTCAGCACCATTAATGGCGGCAATCAGACTATCTCCAGCGGCGGCAGCGGTACGGTCAGCACTATGTCCGGCGGTACGCAGGAAATCAAGCACGGCGGCAGCGGTACGGTCAGCACCATGAATGGCGGTGCGCAGCAAATAGGCAGCGGTGGCGTGGGTTCAGCCCTGGGGATTTTAGGCGGCCAGCAGCAAATAGCCAGCGGCGGCACTGGCTATGTCGAGCACGTTACAGCAAAGCAGATCATCTCGGGCGGCGGCACTGGCATTGTCGGGACGGTAACGGCAGGCGATAGCTGGAATTTGACAGCTGGGCAGACAGGTATCGCCAACAGCATGAATGGCGGTGCGCAGACAGTCTCTGCCGGCGGCGTGGGCACGGTCAGAGCCCTGAATAGCGGCACGCAGGCTGTTTTGACAGGCGGCACAGCAGCCAATACCACCATCAACGGCGGCACGCAGAATATCGCCAGCGGCGGCACAGCCCTGGCAACCGAAGTTAGCGGCGGCATGATGCAGCTCGCCAGCGGCGGCATCGTCAGCGGTCTCACGATGACAGGCGGCAGTCTGGAACTGTCAGCAGTCAGCGGCGGCAGTTTTGCCATCAACGGCACCCTGTCAGCCACTAACGCCAGTATTGATATGACGGACCACAGCTTCGGCAGGAACAGAGCCTTTATCCCTCCTGCCTACGAGACCCTGACCATCGACAAACTGAGCGGCAGCGGCAACACCTTTATCATGGATACCGACCTTGGCAGCGACAATGACAGCAACAGTGATAAATTGATCATCAAAGATGCCGACGTCGGCACCCACTACGTCCAGATCAGGGACCTGAGCAAGCTGAACGGCATCCAGGTCACAGGTGAACATAAACAGCTGTTGATCACCGATAACAGCGGCAAACTGACCTTTGAAGGCAAAGGATTCAATGCCGGCGGCCTGTGGGACATCGACCCGACCCTGGCCAAAGGCGACACGCTGGGGCAGTCGGCCAACAACTGGTATCTGACAAAAGTAGCCAAAACTGCCAATAACGACACCCGGGTACTTTTGGAGGCAGCCAACAACAGCTACGCCCTGTGGCGCAACACCAACGACAGCCTGCGCAGCCGTCTGGGAGCACTGGGCAACGGCAGTGAACACGCGGACGGCATCTGGGCCCGTACGCAGGCGGGCAGGTTCAGCGGCGATAACTACGAAGGCCGCTACAACCTGTACCAGTTTGGTTACGACAAAGCCGATAACGCCAAAAGCATCTACGGCCTGGCGGTAGACTACGGCGACGGCACAGGCAGCTACAGCCCGGGCAGCGGCAAAGACAAACTGAAAAGCTTCAGCCTGTACGGCGTGTGGACGGCAGATAACGGCAGTTATACCAATGTCACGGCCCGTTACGGCATCGTATCGACTGATTTGGAATCCTACGGCGACTACCCTGACAAAGCCGAATACAAGCAGCACGCCTGCAGCGTCAGCGTCGAATACGGCAAACGCTTTGATCTGGAGAGAGGGCTGTTCATCGAGCCTAATGCCCAATTCACACTTGGCAGGCTGGGCAGCATCGACTACACCACCGACCGTGGGGCCAATGGCCGTATCGAAGGCATGAACAGCGCCCTCGGGCGTATCGGCTTCGTCATGGGACAGAAGATAGAAAACGGCAGCGATATCTACCTGAAAGCCGACCTGCTGCACGAATTTGCCGGTGAGCGCGACCTGGTTTTGACCTCGGACGCAGGGGGCACGAACGATATATTAACGAAGCACAATGACTACGGTGATACATGGTTTGAGCTGGGTCTGGGCGGCAACGTCAGGATCAGCAAAACGGGCAACTTCTACGGTGAAGTGACACGCGGCTTCAGCGGCGACATCAACAAAAAGTGGAGCGTCAACGCCGGGCTAAGGTTCACGTTCTAAGTGAGCTCCGCGTTGCTGCGAGCAGTAAAATAAATCCGAATAAATGGAAAAACACTGCTGTGAACTAAAGTTCACAGCAGTGTTTTAATATGTTTTGTAATTGTTTGAAATTTATTTTTCGTTGACGATCAGCGCCATAGCCAACAGGTCATCCTGACCAATATTTTCGATGCTGTGGCTTTCGCCTTCGGGGCAGAAAACAACTGCGCCTGCAGTCAGCGTGCTTTCAGTGCCATTGTCATTATATAAGGCCGTACCCTGCAGGATATAAATAGTTTCGCTGGTGCCTTCATGTTTGTGGTAACCGAGTGAACAGCCGGGTTTAAGAATTACGCGCGCATAAGCGGCTATTTTGCCGCCGTAAACATTTTCATCGACGATGTGCTCCATAATAGTATTGCCTTTACCGCCGGCCCGGCGTTCAAAAATATCGGTTTTTCTTTCAGTGACGATCATCACAAGCCCCTCTTTCGTTATAAAATACTGCTGTTGAAATAAGATTCGCAGCTGTAAGGAAAATTCCTGCAAAAAATTTCAAAAAAAATCAATTTACCTCTTTACAAATTTAGCATACTAAAGTATAATCAAAAGCGTAGTAAGAAAACAACACCTTAGAGGGGGATGGATGATGAAGAAATTTTTACTTTTGGCTATGACGCTGCTGATGGCTTTGTCTTTGGTTGCAGGCTGCGGCAGTGACAGTCCTAAAAAAATGGTGATAGGTCTTGATGACAATTTTGCGCCGATGGGCTTCCGTAATGAAAAGAACGAGATCGTCGGTTATGATATCGACCTCGCTAAAGAAGCCTGCAAGCGTGCTGGTATGGAAGTAGAATTTAAACCGATCGACTGGGCTTCCAAGGAAGCAGAGATCAAGGGTAAGCGTATCGATGCGATCTGGAACTGCTTTACAGTCAACCCGGAGCGTCAGGAAGCTTATACGCTCTCCAAGCCCTATATGGTAAATGCTCAGCTGGTAGTTGTTCCTAAAGGGTCTGAGATTACTAAAATTGCTGATTTGAAGGGTAAAGTTCTGGCAGTACAGGATGACAGTACCGGTTCTTATATTCTTGACAGAAATAATGAACTGAGGGCTTCCCTGAAAGATTACAGAAAATATCCTGACTTTGCTGCTGTTTATATGGATATGGACGCCGGCCGTATCGATGCCATGGTAGTTGACGCTGTTCTGGCTCGTTATTATATGGTCAAACATCCTGATAAATATGTAGCTTTGGAAGAAAATCTGGGCGACGAAGTCGTAGCGGTTGCCTTCCGTAAGGATGATAAAGAATACAGTGAGAAAATCAACAAGGCACTGGATGAAATGAAAAAAGACGGCACCATGAAAAAGATTTCTGAACAATGGATGGGTGTTGACATCACTAAATATTAATAAGCTCCGGGCCGATGGCATGAGCTGTCGGCCCTTTTACTCTACTTATTTTTAATGCAGATACGGAGACTCATAATGGATTATATTATTTCCATCCTGCCTCAGATGTGGCTGGGAACGATCGAAACTTTAAAATTGTTTTTTATTACTATTGTTTTGTCAATACCTTTAGGTATACTGCTGGCTCTGGCGAGGGTTTCGTCACTTGGCAGTCTGCGCAGTGCCGTTGGTGTCTATGTCTGGCTGCTGCGCGGTACGCCGCTGATGCTGCAGCTTTTATTCGTTTATTACGGACTTCCATTTATTCCCGGTATTGGGATCAGGATGGATGATTTTCAGGCGGCTATTTTTGCGTTTGTACTTAATTATGCCGCTTATTTCTGCGAAATTTTCCGCGCCGGTATCCAGGCTATTCCTAAAGGCCAGTATGAAGCGGCCCGTACTTTGGGTATGAATTATGTACAGACCATGCGCCGTATTATTCTGCCGCAGGTTTTTCGCATTATCCTGCCGCCTGTCAGCAATGAGACGATAACTCTGGTTAAAGATACTTCTTTGATTTATGTTTTGGCAATGAATGATCTGCTGCGGACGACACGTAATCTGGTGCAGCGTGATTTCAGTATTACGCCGTTTCTTGTAGCCGGTGTTTTTTATCTGCTGATGACGCTGGTTTTGACCTACGGATTTGACAAACTGGAAAAAAGATTTTCGAAGTACGATTGATGGGAGTAAGCCATGAAAAAAATCGAAGCACGTAATATTCATAAAAGTTTTCAGGAACTGAACGTTTTGCAGGGTATAGATCTTGATGTCGAAGAAGGCGAAGTCATTGCCGTCATCGGTCCCAGCGGCAGCGGTAAAAGTACTTTGCTGCGCTGTTTGAACAAGCTGGAAACTATCAACAGGGGCACGATCATTATTGACGGTGAGCTGCTTGCTGATACCAGCAGCACAGGTGAGGTGGTATATGCACCCGGTGACGAAAGCCGCCGAATTGCCTGTAAAATGGGAATGGTGTTTCAGCAGTTTAACTTGTTTCCGCATATGACAGTGCTGCAGAATTTGATTGAAGCACCGGTGCAGGTGCAGAAGCGCGACCGCGCCCAAGTAATCGAAGAATCAAAAATACTTTTAGGCAAGGTTGGCTTGTCCGAAAAAGCGGATGTTTATCCGCGGAAGCTCTCCGGCGGTCAGCAGCAGCGTGTAGCTATCGCCCGCGCTTTAGCGATGAAGCCGTCGATCATGCTTTTCGATGAGCCGACATCTTCGCTGGATCCTGAATTGACAGGGGAGGTTCTGCGTACCATGCGTGAACTGGCTGAAGAAAAAATGACGATGGTGGTAGTGACTCATGAAATGGGTTTTGCCCGCGAAGTAGCGACCAAAGTTATTTTTATGGCTGATGGCAGAGTACAGGAACAGGGCAGGCCTGAGGATATTTTTACTAATCCGAAAAATGAACGTCTGCAGGCTTTTTTGCAAACTGTGTTAAAATAAAAACAGCGCCCTGAGGCGCTGTTTTCGTTATCAATGAGGCAGAAGGATGAATGATGAGGGGAGAGCTGCGAAATGAAAAGCAAGAATATCAATCAGCTTGTATTGGCCGGGGTACTGTGTGGTATCGGTATCGTTGTGCCGATGCTGATGCCTAAAATAGTGATCGGGCCGATGTCGTTTACGCTGGCCAGCCATGTGGCTATTTTTATTGCGATGTTCATATCGCCGAAGCTGGCCGCAGTAGTTTGCTTGGGAACGACGCTGGGCTTTTTTATGACGACGCCTGTAATTATTGCTCTGAGGGCTGCCAGCCATATCTGTTTTGCCCTGCTTGGGGCTGTGCTGATCAGAAAAATACCGGAAATCATTGAAAAGCCATTGCCAAGCACTGTGTTTAATGGTGGGCTGGCCTTTGTACATGCTCTGGCTGAGGTTGCCGTCGTTTCACCTTTCTTTCTGGCCGGCAGCATTTTCAAACCGGAACAGCTTGCCGACGGTTATGTTATGAGCGTACTTGTTCTGGTAGGGGTTGGTACATTTTTACATTCGCTGATCGATTATACTGTTTCGATCATGCTGTGGAAGCCTGTACGTGCTGCATTGCCTTCGCTGGCCGAGCTGCGTGAATAACGGCAGTAAAGGTGAATGAGATGAAAAAATAAATAAAAGCACCGGCCGCCATCGGTGCTTTTATTTATTTTAGGAATTGACTAATACGGCAGAAAGTATACAATTAAAAGCAGGTTATAGAGAAAAGGGGCTTTTAAGTGGAAAATCGCGAGTATATAAAAACAGGTTCGCAGGTTTACTGGCGAACGCTGTTTATTATTTTTTTAGGAAGTATGGCGGCTTTTGGTGCCGAGTACTGTGTGCAGCCGATTATACCGGTTATTGCTCCCAGCTTTGGGCTTAATGCAGTACAGGGAAGTCTGGCAGTATCTTTAGGATTGATGGGGATGTCAGCAGCAATGCTGCTGATTGCCGGTTTGGCACCGCGTTTTGACCGTAAACTGGCAACTGCTGTCGGCTTGATAGGCGCTGCAATACTGACTATTATGATAGGCTTCAGCGGCAGTTTTGAAGCTATTCTGGGGATGCGTCTGATACAGGGATTGCTTTTAGCTGCATTTCCTTCGTTGATAATTGCTTACATCAATGAGGAATTTGAGCCGTTTAACGTCGGTACTGTAATTGGGATCTATATCAGCGGAACAACAGTGGGAGGTCTGTTTGGACGGCTTGTGGTCAGCGCGATTACTGATTTTGTTTCCTGGCGCATGGGGCTGATTGTGATCGGCATTTTATATCTTGCTGTCGGTATTGCTTTTTTTATGCTGCTGCCTAAACCGAAATATCAGCGGCAGCGCCAGTCAGGCGGACTGCAGCTGATAAAAACCTTTCATACCGCTCTGGCAAATAAGAAATTATTATGGATTTACCTGGTTGCATTTTTGATTATGGGTTCTTTTGTTGCTGTTTTTAACTTTATTTCCTATGTCTTACTGGCACCGCCTTATTCATTAAGCCAGACTGTAGTAGGGCTGCTGTTTGTAGTCTATTTGTTTGGAACCTTCAGCTCTACCTATATGGGCAGATTATCAGATCAGCATGGTAACGGGCGCGTACTTATTCTGGGCCTTTTGATAATGCTGACCGGCGGGCTGCTGACTTTACTGCAGCCGCTTGTATTTAAATTTATAGGCCTGGCCATATTTACTTTTGGGATGCTGGGTTCACATTCTGTAGCCTGCGGCTGGGTAGGAAAACTTAATCATGGCGATAAAGCGCAGTCATCGTCGATGTATATGTTTTTCTATTATGCCGGTGCAAGCTCACTGGGGACTTTAGGCGGCGTATTTTTGGAAAGCTATGGCTGGAGCGGTGTTATCGGCATGGTTGCTGCTGCGGTTATTATTTGCCTCCTTGTAGTAGTCAGGCTGGAACTGGCGGTAAGTCAGCATTTATTGTGGCATCACTAATAAAATAGAGAAAGTCAAAAACAGCAGGTGGTAAAGGTTTGCCGCCTGTTGTTTTTTATGTACAGACAGAAAAGCAGTAAAATTTGAAAATAATTCACTTGACCTGGAGTGCGCTCAAGGTTGTATAGTTATGTCAGGAGCAGTGGAAAGACAACAAAGTAAAGGAGCGGAGTAAAGATGAAAGTAATATTGGTTAACGGCAGCCCCCATGAAAAAGGCTGCACATATACGGCGCTGGCAGAAGTTGCGTCTGCATTGGAACAGGAGGGCATCGAAACAGATATTTTCTGGATCGGTACGAAAGCTATTGCGGGCTGTATTGCCTGTCACGGCTGTGCCAAAACTGGCCGCTGCGTTTTTCATGACAAGGTCAATGAATTTTTGGAGCTGGCATCTGCTTATGACGGCTATATTTTTGGTTCGCCTGTACATTGGGCTGCAGCCGGAGGAGCGATAACTTCTTTTATGGACAGAGTTTTTTATACTGCCGTTTGTTCAGGTCAGAAAACTTTTTACCTGAAGCCGGCGGCTGCGGTGGTATCTGCCCGCCGTGCGGGAACGACGGCAGCCTTTGAACAGCTGAATAAATATTTTATGCTGATGCAGATGCCTGTTGTAGCTTCGCAATATTGGAATATGGTACATGGCGTCAATGCTGAAGAAGTAAAACAGGATTTGGAAGGCTTACAGACGATGCGTACGCTGGGCAGAAATATGGCTTTTTTACTGCGGTGCAAAGAAGCCGGTTTGCAGGCTGGTGTAGCATTACCACAGCAGGAAACGCCAGTTTTTACTAATTTTATTCGCAGCTGAAGCGTTTGTTTAAAGCTTTAGCTGCAGGTAAACAAAAAACTCCCGCAATGCGGGAGTTTTTTGTTAAAAAATAATTTAGCGCTTAGACTGTAATTTAGCAATAAATTTAGCTTTGTCAATAATGAAGCGCTCGTGGGTACCGTTGCCGATCGGTCCATGATCATCGCAGGCGCCTACCTTAAATGTAAGCTTGCGTCCTTCAACGGCTATCAGTTTGGCTGTAGCAATAATTTTTTTCCCAAGCAGCGTGGCGGCTTCATGAGTGGTGTCCATTTTGATGCCGACGCTGCTGGTAGAGGAGTCAAGGCATGGAAGGATCGCGTTGCAGGCGGCCTGCTCCATCAGGGCTATCATGGCCGGAGTAGCAAAAACATCAAGATCGCCGCTGCCCATAACTGCTGCAACATTGGTGGTGTCAACGATTGCTTCGGCTCGTCCTTGAAGACCGGGTCGTAGTTCAACTTTCATTTATTAAACCTGCCTTTCTGGGAATTAATATTTTATATACTGCTTACATATTAACTTGATTTTTAGCATTGTGCAAGTGGGTTTTTATTTAGTATAATAAAGAATATACTGCTGCTGGAAAAGTGGATCGGATCAGGCAACGGTAATTTTAGCGGCTTGAAGCCGCGGCGGGGAGCGAAAGCTATGCTTTTTTATGAAATAATCAACGATCATCCGGCAGAAGACCCGGCTCTGATCTGTCAAGATAAAATGCTGACTTATGGTGAAGTGCGTGAGGAAGTTACTTTATGGGCTGCGCATCTGCAGAGCAGCGGCGTATGTAAAGGCGATAAAGTCGGCCTGTTCAGCAAAAACTGCAATGAATTTGTGATCGCTTATTTGGCGATCATTAAAGCCGGCGGCGTTGTTGTTCCATTTAATTTTCAACTGGCGGCGCCGGAGGTGGCCTATATCGTTCAGGATGCAGGTATGCGCGTAATGGTGACGCGGCAAAAGCTGGAATTAGATGCCGCATTGCAGGAATGTGGCTGTGGCCCGCTCAAGCAGCTGGATTTCGAGGATCTGCGTCAGCCTGTTGACAGGAGTTATGAAGATATAGCTATGGACGATAATGATAATTGTACGATCATTTATACCAGCGGTACGACAGGGCATCCTAAAGGAGCAATGCTGTCACATCGTAATTTGGTTGCCAACGCGAAAGATTTTACGCAGAGGGTGTTGATGTATTCTTCTGATAAGACCTTGTGTGTGCTGCCGATGTATCATTGTTTTGCCTGGACTGTTTCCGTAGCATGTCCTTTATTGCATGGCTGCTGCATAGTTGTACAGGAAAATTATACTTTAGCTGAAGCACTGCGGTTGATCCAAAGGTATGAAATAACACAGTTTGCCGGCGTACCGACGATGATCCAGATGTTTGAAAAGGGTGCCGACAGCGGGCAGCTGGCATCAGTACGCTTTTTTATCAGTGGTGGTGCTTCCTTACCGCAAAAGCTGGCAAAAGATTTTAAGAAAAAATTTGGAAAGCCCGTACAGGAGGGCTATGGCCTGTCAGAGGCTTCGCCGGTCTGTACTGTTAATCCGGCTGAAAAAATCAAGGTCGGATCAATTGGACCGCAGCTGCCGAATGTAAGAGTTGAGATCCGTGATGAGGATGACAGACGGGTTGCCAGCGGCACGGTAGGCGAGCTGTGCGTCCGGGGGGACAATGTGATGTTGGGATATCTGAATCGCCCGGAAGAAACGGCTGCAGCTTTACGCGGCGGCTGGCTGCATACAGGTGATTTGGCATATCAGGATGAAGAAGGTTATATTTTTATCGTTGACAGGCTCAAGGATATGATTATTACAGGCGGGGAAAATGTTTATCCGCGTGAGGTCGAGGAAGCGTTGTATCATCATCCGGCAGTGCAGGAAAACGCTGTAGTAGGTGTGCCGGATAAGCTGCGCGGTCAGGCGGTCTGTGCTTATCTGGTGTTGAAGGAGGGCGCGGCGGCGACAAAACCGCAGCTGCGGCGCTTTTTAATGGAGCGTCTTGCCAGTTACAAGGTACCAAAATATTTTTTCTTCTGCGAGCAGCTGCCTAAAAATGGTACAGGTAAGGTTATGAAGACAGCTTTGCGTGAAAATGCTATTGAAGATTTAGTTAATCGTCAGAATTAAGACAGGCGGTGTAAAATGCAAGTAGAATTGCGAAAGAAATATTTAGATTTACTGGATACGCTGCGCAGTTACGGCAGCGTTGCCGTGGCTTTTTCAGGAGGCGTCGACTCTTCGCTGTTATTGTATGCCGCACGCGAGGCTTTGGGTGATAACGTACTGGCGGTGACGGTAAGGACGCCAAGTTATCCGGGACACGAAGCGAGGGACGCGGCACAGCTGCTGCGCGAACTGAAAATACCGCATTTTGAAATCGGTGTCGATCAGCTTGCTGTTCCGGGATTTGCAGAGAATGGTCCGGAACGTTGTTATTATTGTAAACGTGCCTTATTTGAAACCGTTGTGGAGATGGCTGGGATGTATCATTGCAGCTGCGTCGCAGATGGTTCCAATATAGATGACGAAGGTGATTACCGCCCCGGGATGAAAGCGATAGCAGAGCTGGGGATCAAAAGTCCTTTTCGGGAAGTGGGACTTACTAAAGAAGAAGTACGGCTGCTGTCAAGGGAGTTTGAGCTTTTTACCTGGAATAAGCCTTCCTATGCCTGCCTGGCCTCACGTATACCTTATGGTGAAGTTATTACTGCAGAAAAACTGCAGATGATAGAAGCAGCAGAGCAGATTTTGCTGGATCTTGGTTTTGCCGAAATGCGTGTACGCTGTCACGGCAAATTGGCGCGCATTGAAGTTGCTGAGTCCGTTATTGAAAAAATTGCGCAGCCGCAGCTGCGCCGGAAGATCGTGGAAGCTTTAAGGAAGGCGGGGTTCCTGTATGTAAGTTTAGATCTGGAAGGGTTTCGCAGCGGCAGTATGAATGATACATTGACAGATAAGTGATTCTGAAAAACACTTCGGCCCCTTACCTCCAGCGGGTAAGGGGCCGTTTCCAAGGGATTACCGCCTTCACAAGACGGGAATATGTATATTAACTGATCATTTTACGATCACTACGGGGCATTCTGCATATTGCGAAATCTTCATGCTCACGCTGCCCATCAGCAGTTCGGCCAGCATGCCCATACCTCTGTTGCCGAGCACGATCATATCAGCTTCGGCAGTTTTGGCATATTCCAAAATCCTCTCAGCCGGGTCGATATCAACGATCAGACGATAGGATGCGGTAGTGCAGCCCAGCTTATCCAAAATACCTTTAGCGATATCAAGCGGAGTCGGATCCGGTTCTTTGGCTGCCATTTCAGCTTCTTCAATAGCATTTTTAGGTTTTCTTGGCGGAACTTTAGTGTAGTCGTAAGGTACAATAACATTGACTACCATAATTTCGCTGCCAAACGGTTTGCCGATGCCGGCTGCAAACTCCAGTGCACGCAGCGCAGTTTCGGAACCATCGAACGGTACAAGAATCTTTTTCATCATGGTAAATCCCTCCTTAAAACATCCGCGCCTATAGATCAGATCGGAAATGTTACAGGCGGTAGTGGTAACACTCCGCAAAAGTCAGGTTAAAATTTAGATGATTTTCAGATGACATCTTGTTTTCTTTTTGTATATACTTACTTCTACAAACGGATCAAAAATCCTGCTGCGTGAGCTGTTGAAACCAGTAAAATTTTTGCGAAAAATATTACAGAAAATGCTGGTTTTCAGGTTTCTTTCTGCAGATAAAAAAGCACTGACGTATTTAATAACGGCAGTGCTTTTTGTTATTTGTTAAGGGGCCGGGAATATTATTTTAAGAGCCCGTTGGTTGTAGTAATAACTTCGGGGGCACGTTCAAAAAGAAATTCGCCGTCGCGGACGGAACAGGCAACGGAAACGCGATTGCAGACTGCTTCAAATTCGCCTTTGGCATTGAGAACGATAAAGTTGGCCGGTTTGCCGGTTTCGATACCGTATTGATCGAGAATATTCAGGGTGCGGGCGCCGTTGACTGTAATCAGGTCGAGGGAGTTGCTGATTTCTTCGATACTCATCATTTGCGCGATGTGTATACCGGCGTCAAGAATATTCATCAGATTACCGTTGCCGACAGGATACCAGGGATCGCTCATGGAATCCTGCGCAAAGCAGACGTTGATGCCGGCTTCGTTCAATTCCTTGACACGCGTCAGGCCGCGGCGTTTGGGGTAGTTGTCAAAACGTCCCTGCAGATGGATGTTTTCGGTAGGGCAGGAAATAAAATTGACTTTGGAAAGCCCCAGTAATTTGAACAGCTTATAAGTATAGGCATTGTTGTAAGAATGCATGGCACAGGTATGGCTGGCAGTGGCTTTTTCGGCGATGCCGCTGCGCAGTGCTTCGGCGGCCAGGACTTCGATAAAGCGGGACTGGTCGTCGTCAGTTTCATCGCAGTGGATATCGACCATTTTGTCGTATTTTACTGCCAGTTCGAAAGCTTTCTGGACGCTTTTAACGCCGTCTTCACGTGTATATTCAAAATGGGGGATGGCTCCGACCAGGTCAGCGCCCATTTTGAGAGCTTCTTCAACTAATTTATCACCGCCCTGATAAGCATACATCCCTTCCTGCGGGAAGGCGATGATCTGCAGGGTGCAGGTATCTTTGACTTCTTCGCGCAGCTCCAGCATGGCCTGCAGGGCTGTAAGCTTGGGATCAGTCACGTCGACATGGGTGCGGATATATTGCACGCCGGTAAGGATCTCCTGTTTCATGGCCTGACGGGCGCGTTCTTTGATTTCTTCTTTGGTCAGCCTGCCTTTAGTTTCAGACCAGCGCTGGATGCCTTCAAATAAAGAACCGGTTTTGTTGGCTGCCGCCGGATTAAGTGCAGTGAAAACGTAATCAAGATGAATGTGGGGATCGACATAAGGCGGTACGGCGAGTTTGCCTTCAAGATCTACGACCTTCTCAGCTGTTACTTTTGCGGCAAGACCGGGGCCTATCTCTTTAAATTTACCATCAGTTATATAAATGTCCTGCAGGCCGTTCTGACCTTTTAATTTGGCGTTGGTGAATAATATGCTTTTCATTATAAAGTCTCCTTTACAAACTTAATGTTGTGGCGGAGGAGCTTCGTAACGAAAACTCTTGTCGCAATCAGTATAGCAAGTCGAAATATAAAAAGCACTGTATGAATGATACAAAAAGAGCAGTACTGACTTGTGCAAAAAATGCACTTGCAGGCTGGAATGTTTTTGGCCTTTTTGTACGTTGTGTACAAGGTTGAAGCGGGGGTATACTGAAAGCACAGTAAAGCTAGCTGCTGCACAAAAATAAACGGCTCGGGGACAGGACGAAAACTCTTAGTCAAGTAAGTTCCTAATTAAATGCGGCACTGCCGCAGGTCCTCACAACTTTCTTTCTTAAAAGAACAAAGCAACAAGGAAAAATGCAGGTAAACGACATTAAAATATGGATATTAAAGGAGCGATAAATCATGATCAGAATGAACGAAATGACCTGGATGGAATTTAAAGCGAAAATCGACGAAGGAGCGATCACTATTCTGCCTATCGGCGCCTGCGAACAGCATGGCCCCCATCTGCCGCTGTGTGTAGATACGGTTCTGGCTAACGGCTTTGCCGAAAGACTGGCGCAGCGTGTTGGCGGTATGGTAGCGCCGGCAATCAACTATGGTTATAAATCTAAACCTCTTTCCGGCGGCGGCCCCCTGTTCCCGGGAACTGTTGATTTGAACGGTGATACTCTTGTCCGTTTGACCTATGATGTTCTGGAAGAGCTTATTAAAGACGGCGTGAAAAAAATCATGGTGCTTAGCTGTCACTTTGAAAATGAAGCTTTTGTCTGCGAAGCAGTCGACCTGATAGCTCAAAAATATGGAGAACAGGCCAAGATTTTGATCGCTAACTGGTGGGACCCGATGCCGGCAGAGATCATCGATAAAGTGTTTGACGAAGTACCGTTCCCGGGCTGGGCTTTTGAGCACGCAGCTGTTACGGAAACCTCTCTGATGATGGCTTTCGCCCCTGAATTGGTGCATGAAGAAAGAATGGTAGATACCCAGGGAGCGACTCCCTGTCCGTATCATATCTATCCTGTGCCTAAAGATGCGGTTCCGCCTACCGGCGTACTTGCTCCGGCGCGTTCTTCTTCAGCTGCCCGCGGACAGCTGATCATTGACAGTGTTTTAGATGAATTGGTCAAAATCTGCGATAAAGAATTTTAATTCCGGTTTAGACAAAGCGGCGGATCTGCCGCTTTGTCTTCCATAAAGGAGAATTATCATGGCTAATACAAGTACCAGGGGTATTTTACTGACGATGCTGTCGGCTGTTACCTTCGGGTTTGCCTTTACTCTAGGGCCGATGACCTATGGCGAGGCTGGCAGCAATCCGGTGACCCTGACCTTTTTGCGTAATTTTTTGAGCTTACCGGTGCTTTTGGCGATTCTTTGGTATCAGGGCATATCTTTACAGGTCAGCGTCAAAGAATTGTGGAGCCTGACTATTTTAGGCGGTATCGGTAATGCTGTGACTACGCTGATGTTGTTTATTGCCTTTTCATTGATCGACGTAGGCGTAGCAACAACGATCCACTTTATTTATCCTGTTTTTGTGACTATCGGCTGCGTACTTTTTTATAAAGAACGGCTGGGACTGCAGAAATTTATTGCTCTGCTGATCGCTACTGCCGGGATTGCCTGCTTTTTTCTGGGTGTGGATATGAGCGCTGGTTTCAGCGGCGGGGCTTTTCTGGGGCTGTTTTTAGCGGTCGCTTCCGGCGTTACGTATGCTTTTTATATCATTTATATGGATAAAAGCGGTTTGAAAAATCAGCCTGTTTTTAAAATTTCTTTTTATGTAGCACTGATGTCTTCGATCGCTATGGGGATCTTTGGCATAGGAACAGGTGAATTGACTTTGACGACTCTGACGCCGCAGGCCTGGTTTATTTCCACTGTGTTTGCATTGCTGTGTACGGTGGTAGCCCTCTCGCTGCTGCAGATAGGCATCAAGCATGTCGGTGCTTCTACTGCCGCTATTTTGACTACCTTCGAGCCTATTACCAGCATTATCTGCGGCGTACTGCTTTTGGGAGAAACAGTGACTACGATCAAGATCGTTGCCTGTGCCCTGATTATGACGGGCGTAGTTACACTGTCACTGGCAAAACAAAAAAAGCCTCCGGAAGAGGCAGTTACCGTTCCGGAAGGCTGATAAATTTGAGTAAACCTACAAATCCTCCTGTAAATAAAACAACAGTAAAGGACCGGACCGCTGCTTGAGGGTCTGGTCTTTTGCTATTCTTCCAGGTAGTCTTTGGCGACGATGCTGCTCAGCAGCTCAAGTCGTACCAGGGCATCGTCGATATCGCGCCCCAGCAGATCACGGATCTGGTTAAGACGGTATAAAAGTGTATTACGGTGAATAAACAGTGCCTGTGATGTTTTAACAAGATTGCCGTTGCAGTATAAGTACTGACGCAGCGTTTCCAGAAGCTCCGAATTATTTTTGCTGTCATGCTGCAGGAGCACACCGAGATTATAGTGATAGTATTCGCGGATTTCTTCTTTATCATCGATTTTAAACAGCAGGCGGTATAAACCAAGCTGGGAATAGTAGACAATGTGATTGCTGCGTCCCATCTTTTTCCAGAGCAGCAGCGCTTTCTGCGCTTCCTGATAACTGATTTTGATTTGTTCGACATCGGCGTAAGGACGGCCAAAGCTGAGGTAAAGGTTGCTGCCGCTGTAGAGCTGGCTTAAAAGACCGCAGACGGTTTCCAGATAAGCTGCCGCCTCAGCTGCTTTTTCCTGTGTAGGCGCGCTGGCAAGGCAGATCACATTATTGCCGTAGACCAATGTGATGACCGGCAGCTGTTTCTCTTTACAAAGACTGTCGACAGAATGCTGCAGTTTATCTTCAAGGCTGTCATGGCCTGCATCTGTCATGATTTCATCAGCGGGGTGACTGACGTTAAAAACAGCAATAAATTTATATTCCAGTAATTGGATATCGTTGATGATCGCTGTATCAAGCATTTGCCGGTAATCAACATCGGAAGCAAAAAGCAGGCGGCCCAGAAAGTTTTTTGACTTTTTGATTTCAAATTTATCACGCATTATCAGGTCGGTTATTTCGCGCGTTACATCAATCAGCTTTACGTCCCAGGGCATTTCAAAAAGCGGGAAATCGGCTGCGTCGGCCTGGGCCAGCAGTTCTTCTGGAATAGAGTTGATATATTCATTGCCGACCAAGATTACAAGACCGGCTAATTTTTTCTGGATACATTCTAAAATGAGATCCTTAAGTTTATCGGCGCTGTGCACAATGCCGGTAATAAACAGCAGCTCGCCGCCGTGTACCCATTGCGAGACAGTTGAAGTCTGTCCTACGTAGGGCCAGGTGACCGTACGGTCCAGGCCGTTTGGCCCGGCAACCAGCTTGATACGTTCAAAATATTTTAAAGTCAATAGATCCTGACAGGTAACAGACATGGTAGGCCTCCTTGTGGTCGAATAGTCAAATGCTTATTTTATTATATCAAATTCCAATACTCGGCAGCAGGAAATTTAAGCGGACGAATAAAGTGTAGCTAGTGTTACAAAAATTATTTATTATTATTTATACTCTAAAACATGAATTTTCAGAAACTGCGTGCTATAATTAAAGTAATAAGAAAAATAATAATTTATGGGAAGGTGTGAGTTATATGACGGCAGAATTCAAAAAATGCTGGATGCTTAAAATTTATACGGGCGAGGACGTTATAGTAGGCAACGATCCCCTGTACAGAACGATTCTTGAAGAAGCCCGCCGTTTAAAGATCGCCGGCGCTACCGTCATTAAAGGTATCGAAGGTTATGCGACCGAAGTGCGTGGGATCGACCGTCGTCCGGTATCACTTTTTACCGGTGTTTCCAACCTGCCTGTTTTGGTGACGATCGTCGATCAGAAAGAAAATTTGGAAAAGCTGATCCCGTTTTTAGAGAAAAAGGCTACGCATGCGCTGGTGTTGTTTGAAGAAAGTACGGCTTTGGTTACTGACTATATGCGTCAGGTGATTGCCAAACGTCAGGCTGACGGGCTGGAAAAATAAGTTTTGCCCTTATAAAAAAATTTGGCCGCAGGTTTTACAGCCTGCGGTTTTTTATGCCCGACAGCGTATTTATCGGCAGGACTTAGCAGGATTTTTCGGGAAGATTGCGAATAATAATAAGTGGTTTACTATGCCTGAAGGAGGGTATGCAAATGGATATGAATCAGGAAACTAAGGTCACTGTCATTGACGACCGGCTGCGTCAGGAGGAAGCTGAAACTTTGTGCCGCTGGGCTGCTGCCCGCGCCGGGGTTATCGTTGTTGCTCCGTTGCTTGGAACAATGGCGCTGATTGCTAATGATGTGTATCTGGTGATAAAATTAGGCAGTGTTTATGAAGAAGAAATCGGAGAAAAGGCGGCCGTAAGCCTGCTGAGTTCTTTAGGAGCTTATTTTGTAGGCAGTACGCTGACGACACTGATCCCGTTTGCTCCCTTGCAGATACCTGTAGCTGTAGGGACTACCTATGCGCTGGGACGGGTCGTTACCGAATGGCTGAAGGCCGGTAAACCGGCGGACCTGAGTCCGTTTAAAACTGTGTATGATGATGCTTTGCGTGAAGCAAAGAAAAATATTGAGCTTTTTAAAAATGACCCTAAAAAAGATGAACCACTGGGTGATGAAAGTAAAAAATACGATTTGTGATCAAACCATAATGAATGGAGGTCCTTTATGTACGAGAACTATGATGTAGCGATTATCGGCGGTGGCCCTGCGGCTGTTTTCGCAGCTTATGAATTTACTCTGAAATATCCGACGGTCAGTCTGATCATGCTGGAGGAAGGCAATCCAATCGAACGGCGTCAATGTCCGCTGGCTGCAAAAAAAGTGGATCATTGCCTGCGTTGTGTCCCTTGTGATATCATGCGCGGTTTTGGCGGTGCCGGTGCTTTTTCGGACGGTAAGTATAATTTTACGACTGAATTCGGCGGCTGGCTGAGCGAGTATATTCCGGAAAAGACTGTAATCGAGCTGATTGATTATGTTGATGAGCTTAATTGCCGTCATGGCGCTCCCGGCGAATATTTCAGCACAAAGAACAGTACTATCGGCGGTCTGGCGCTGGGACATGATCTGCATCTTTTAAACGCCAAGGTCCGGCATCTGGGGACTGAAAATAACCTTATTATTATGGAGCATATTTATAAATATCTGGCTGAGCGAATGGAGATCCGCTGTAATACCCATGTGGAAACTATCAAACAGCACGGTGACGGTTTTGAACTGGGCGTTCGCGGCGAGGATAAAGCTGATATTCGCTGTGATTATCTGATCGCTGCTCCCGGACGTGCCGGTGCGGAATGGTTTACCGAACAGTGCCGCGGACTGGGATTGTCCTTTATTAACAATCAGGTCGACGTAGGCGTGCGGGTAGAGGTGCCGGCGCAGGTCTTTAAACACATTACTGACGAAGTCTATGAAGCTAAGCTGGTCTACCGGACACGGCAGTATAATGATCTGGTCCGTACTTTCTGCATGAATCCCAACGGTTATGTAGTGGCCGAAAATACTGACGGCATCATTACAGTCAACGGGCACAGCTTCCGCGATCCCAAGCTGCACAGTCATAATACGAATTTTGCTTTACTGGTCAGCAATAAATTTACGGAACCGTTTACTGAACCGCATCAATACGGCAAACGTATCGCTTCTTTTTCCAATATGCTGGGCGGCGGCGTGCTGCTGCAGCGTTTCGGCGATTTGATCAAAGGCCGGCGTACTAATGAAAGACGTCTGGAAAAGAGCTTTACTAAGCCTACCTTGTCGGCTACGCCCGGCGATTTGAGCCTGGTGCTGCCTAAACGCCATTTGGATAATATCATCGAAATGATTTATGCGCTGGATAAGGTGGCGCCGGGGATGGCTAATGCCGATACCCTGCTTTACGGTGTAGAGGTAAAATTCTACAGTGCGCGTCTGGAACTTGATGATAAGCTGGAAACTAAGATCCCGAACCTGTTCGCCGTCGGCGACGGTGCCGGTATCACCAGGGGGTTGTCACAGGCCAGTGCGAGCGGAGTCCATGTTGCCCGCCAGATCGGCGCGCGGCTATGCGGAGGAGCGGATTAATTTTATGATGAACGGAGCAAAGTCATGACCTTGCCGCTTATCAGTATGCGGCAGATAACGAAACGGTTTCCCGGCGTTATCGCCAACAATAAAATAAATTTGGAATTGTACCCCGGTGAGATACATGCGCTCTTGGGTGAAAACGGCAGCGGTAAAAGTACTTTGATGAGTATCCTTACAGGTCTTTACAAGCCTACAGAAGGCTGTATCATGGTTGGCGGGGAGGAAGTAAAGTTTGCTTCGCCTGCTGACGCCATTGCCAGCGGTATCGGGATGGTACATCAGCATTTTAAACTGATCGAATCTTTTACGGTAGCTGAGAATATCGTTCTGAGCCAGAGCAAAGGCGGTTTTTTGCTGAAACCGGAGCAGATCATAGCAGATATTGAAAGTCTGGGTGAGAAATATGGACTGCAGGTAGATCCGCGGGCCTATGTCTGGCAGCTTGGTGTGGGAGAAAAACAGCGCGTGGAGATCTTGCGGATGCTTTATCATCGCAGCCGTGTGCTGATCCTGGATGAGCCTACGGCTGTTCTGACGCCGCAGGAGACACGCGAGCTGTTCGTCAATCTGAGAAAGATGGCAGACGACGGCTGTGCGGTAGTTTTTATTTCCCACAAACTCAACGAAGTCGAGGAACTGGCCGACCGAGTAACTGTTTTGCGCGGCGGCTGTGTAACCGGCAGCGCCGCAAAAGAAGATATGCGTCGCGACAAGCTGGTGCAGATGATGATCGGCCGCGAGGTGCTGAATACCTATGAAAAAAACTGCGAGCACTGCGGTGAAGTGGTGCTGCAGCTGGAGCAGGTTTCAGCTCTCAATGATATGAATACGGTTGATATCAAAGCATTGAACGAGCGCATACAACAAGAGAGTTCTTTTGTGGATATGATTAGCATGGAGATGAACAAAGTGATCGTTGGACAGAAACACTTGGTGGAAGGACTGATGATCGGTATGCTTT
>ERZ773218.1364-NODE-1364-length-23806-cov-5.315060_pt1 | contig 23806 bp, 21 predicted proteins | sample MGYA00580527_ERZ773218 | MGnify/ENA primary metagenome ERZ773218 (study PRJEB29015, sample SAMEA2737763) | human gut metagenome | biome: human gut; feature: human-associated habitat; material: faeces | place: China | collected 2012 ...
CAACCATGGTATTGTCTTCCACATTCAGCATACGTCAATATCGCTGTGTAGTCAATCTTTGACCATTGCTTTTTCAGGAGCTGAAAGCAGTGGGCCTCACTCTCCCACAAAATACCTCCCATTCCTCTTCCGATCAAACAATGCATAATACTGCACCGTCTGGGACCTCTCGATCCATTCCCTGTAACTATTCTATGCCCAGAGATCATACCAGTCCCCATCCGCGGTCACATATCCGGCGAAATTAAACACCGGGATCTGCGCTCTCTGGTTCATCCGGTAACGGTTATCCGCAGACGGCTCCAGATCATAAAGCATAAAGCAATTATTCAAGCCACTTTTCTGCCTCTGGATAATATTTTTTCGTAGCTTCAAATATGAGGAAGCCTACCTTACGCAGTATAGCAACATCCGGGAAGCACGGAGGGCCATCAGAAGCTATGTACATACCTACAATTTTGAGCGCTGTCATTCAGCAATCAACAATCAGACACTCGCCTCATATCATTATCCGGCACTGCTGATTGATCATGCTGCTTAATGGGGACACTTCCCCAACTCAGCTACATATATCGGTTCATTATAAAATGCTTGAATTTTTGTCTTGACAACTGAACCACTATACCTTCAATTTCCAGCACGTTATACCAGGCTTTTGCCAAATCCAGAATCTCCTTGCAGTCCTCATCCCTTTTTCCGAGTTTCGAGCTGTCTAAGGACAGATGTTTCATCCCAAGGCTGATCAATAACTGAAGTGGGATACTCTGCTTTCTTTCGAGTTCTCTGAATATCATAAAACGATCAAGTAATGGAACATAGCTATCCTCAAAATATTGTCTCCACAGGTAAGCAAACAGTGTTCGTCCACCAATGTATACGACTTTTCTTTCAAGTATTTCAAATATACTTTTATTAACCTCATCATTCCAGTCAATACATCCATTTGTTGCTGACAGCTCGACTCCATATTTTTGTATAATGAGAATTGATTTTCTATTTCTTTTAAAAAATCATCACAAAATATATCATATTCACGTTTTTCCACCAGTTTCATGCCTAGCTCAAAAACACCTTTAAATACATCTTTCCGTATCGGGAAATAATACACATTCCCTATATAAGAATGAATCGTAGCACACAGTATTCTCTCCTTGCTATAGTCTTCCATTGTAAGTTTTTCCTGCAGCCAATAATGCCTTGCCATACGGAAAAAATATGACTTCCTACAATTTCTCCCTTTTCTTCCATCTTCCATAATTGGGCGCTGGATACTTTTTTCAAATGTACCGTCCTCTTTAGCAGAATATTTTGCCATATTAGCTATCGCATCTGTAATTTTTTTATGATCACTTTCATTTAAAATATCTGTTGATTTTTGATGTATATGCATACTGGATAGATCCAGTTCATTTAATGCACTGATGCAGGTCTCCCAAGTGTTTTGGTTTTCAATAAATTTCACGTTCTATTGCTTCCTTTCTGTTTTTCCTGACGGCTACACATAACATTGCCGGATTATTATCTTCCCACGCGCAAATGTATACACAGTATTTACCATTCGATAGTAACCCTATTTTGTGCTTTATGCAACATACTATGTTTCAAAATCAGTGAATTAGTTTCAAAATCCAGTTGTAAAAGTGTCCTTTATCACATATACTATTACTATAGGCTTAGGAGGTCCAAAAATGCTGATTAGATTTGCTGTTGAAAATTATAATTCTTTTAAAGAAAGACAAATATTTAGTATGGTCGCCGGAAAACAAACACGACATCCCTCTCATTGTGTCACAGTTAACGGGAAGCGTTTATTAAAAAGCAGTTTTTTCTTTGGAGCAAATGCTTCTGGAAAATCAAATTTTGTACGCGCGTTAGATTTCATGCGCCGAGTTACTTTAATCGGAGTAAAAGCAATACGATATAATGACCGCTTTTTCCGTATTGATTCAAAATACAAAGAAAAGCCAGGCATTTTTCAAATTGACTTTATTGTTGAAAATATTGTTTTCTCATATGGTTTCGCAATCAATTATCTGACTCGCGAATTTTGTACTGAATGGCTTTATCGCTTAGATTCTTCAGGAAAAGAAACCTGTATTTTTGATCGAAAACAAGGCGAGACAATTATAACCGGTCTTCAGTTAAATAAAATTTCCAAGCTTCGCTTTAATATCTACTGTGAAGATTTAAAAGCAGATGAATTGCTTTTATATGAGATCGGTAACAAAAAGCTCGATAAAGATTCCGCCTTATATGATTTCATTGTTGCATACGAATGGTTTAAAAATCTTATTGTAGTGTATCCGGATTCTCATACTCACAACAAAAATGATTTTTTCTTAAATCCAACATTTGACACCGATTCTATGATCGATATGCTTAGGGCTTTTGATACCGGAATTGAAAAAATAACAAAAGGAAAGCAACCCGCCGAAAAAGCGTTTTCATTTTTACCAGAGCAAGTCAAAAATGATATTTTGGATGATATCGAACAGACAATGAAAGATAATCTTCAAAATCAGGCACGATGCAAAATTGAAATAGGTAATTATCAATTTGAAATTTCTATTGAAAATGGAGAAATCTTTGCGGAGAAAATCATGCTGAACCACGGAAATCCCAAAGAACTATTTGAGCTTTCTGATGAATCAGATGGCACAAAACGCTTATTTGACTTAATTCCATTATATGAGTTTGGGCAAAAGGGAAAAATTATTGTAATTGACGAGCTTGATCGTAGTTTCCATTCAAAGCTTACTGAAGAATATATTAAACGCTTTTTTGAAATTACAAAGGAACACTCTTGTCAATTAATCTGTACAACACATGATTTAAATTTGATGGACTTACAAATTCTACGACAAGACGAAATTTGGTTTGTTGAACGCGAGAGCGACCATAGTACAAGAATATATTCTCTAAGCGATTACAAACAGCGTTTTGACAAAAATATATTAAATGACTACTTAATTGGACGATATGGTGCTATCCCATATTTTCAAGATAACGAATGGCAGGTGAATGATAAATGAGTTTATCCTATCGTTTAGGCAGCAATTCATTATTTATTCGTCCTCACGAAGATTCTATAGAGCCAAAGCGTGTTGTATTCCTCTCTACTGAAGGGACAAAAACAGAAGTACAATATTTTCATTTTATTGAACAATATCGAGAGCAACTTGGAATTGATGCAATCATCCATATTGAAGTATTACGAAGACATGATACAAATAGCGACCCGGAGAATGTATTGGATTTGTTGGAAGAATATATTCATTTCAGAGAAAATAATATATTTGAAAAAAGTATTGATTCTCTTCGTATAAAAGAATACCCTGTAGATTTTATAAAGTCTTATTTAGAAGATCCTTCCAACCTCCCTCAAAGAGAACGTAAAAGGTTTGAGGCAGTCTTAATGGAAGAGCATCTTGATCTTCTGTATCTTGACTTTCTTAGCAAATACCAGGGAAAAGATGATGCATTTGGAGTCGTAATAGATAGAGATTGCGGCAGCCATTCACTCGAGCAAATGACCAGCGTTCAAGAAAAATGCAAAGCTAAAAATTATTTGTGTTATATCACAAATCCATGCATTGAATTTTGGCAGTTGCTGCATGTCTCAGATGTTGCAACCGAGTATGCAGAATCATTAAATGACATTCTCGAAAATAAGTTGGACAATAAGAAAAACTCTTTTGTCAGCAATTTACTATATGAGAAAACAGGTCAACGGAAGGCAATTCAAACAAGAACTTTCGAAAAGTTTTATCTACCTAATATAGATTTAGCAATAAAACGTGCAAAAGGATTTGCAACATCTGACCAATTGTTAGAAAAACTTGGATCGAACTTATGGGAATTAATAGAGTTTTTGCGGAAAAGTAATAGTGTATAAGCGTAAACGTCAAACCATCCGCCTACCAATAATAAAACGCCGCTTCATCAGCAGCGTAGTTTCCTGCATTCATCTGGAAGCGCTGAGGACCAGGGCATCAGATCATCCAGTTTTGAGGGATCTATATTTCCATTTTCATCACTGCGCTTCGGCAGTTCTGTAAGGATGTATCGAAAATAGTAATACGGGCGCAGGTCATTCAGTTTTGCTGTCTCTGAGATACTGTAAACCATAGCACTTGCGGACGCTCCGTTTGCTGTGTTATGGAACATCCAGTTCTTTTTTCCGATACAGAAAGTGCGGATCGAGCGCTCAGATGCAGAGTTGTCGATCGGAACATCTCCGTCTGTTAGGAATACCTTCAGATAGGTTTTCTGATGAATGAGGTACTGCAGTCCTTGACCAGTCTTGGATTTTGGCGGTACGGTACATTGGGATATCTGCTCTTTTACCCACGCAAAGAAATCCTCAACCAGCGGCTGGATGGTCTCCTGCCTTTTTTGAAGACGTTCCTCTGGGGAGAGTCCTTTCAGCTCTGTATCAGCATTATAGAATTCTCCGATCTTCTGCAGTGCCACATACGCAACGGAATTCCGGACAGCAGAGGGATCATTTTTATCCATTGCCTTTACTGCATCCGCAAAATCACGTCCGGCGTGCGCCCAGCAGTTCGCATTCGTCACTCTTGGCAGCTTTTTATCTACCAGATGGTATTGCTGTAGTCCATCAGTGACAAGAATGCCTTTATAGTCCTTATAGAACGAAAGAGGTTTCTGATGGTCCCGCCCTTTCTGGTATTCATATATTACAATGGGACGTTCGCGGTAGAACTCGCCGGAACGATGGACCCACATGTAACATTTACTGTTCGGACGGCTGCTGTCCTGAATCACCTGGGTCAGCGTTTCATCTGCCTAGGTGACATGCAGGCTCAGAAGTTCCTCTTTCATCCGCTCCACAAACGGTGCAAAATAACGGTCGGCGCATTTGATGATCCAGTTCGACATGGTCTGTCTGGATATCGATACCCCGTTCCTTTATAATACTCACATATTACCTTCCGCACAAGCCATCCAACCCAATCACTCAAATTTGTATTCACCGTATTCTGTATCTGATACATCTCTGTCTGCTCTTTTATATCAATCTGCGGCCAGCACACATCAATCTTTCTCTCCGCAGTGACCAACCGTCCCTCATGAAAGAACTTTGACCGCTGCCCATAAAATTCTTTGCATATAAAATTTGCAAATGTTTCATTCGAATATTTTTCGACCAAGTTTTTAATATTAGAGACAACTGAATACTTCATATTTCCGCACGTCGGACATCTCTCCGGCTGCACTCCCTCGAGCACGGCCAATGGCTCCAACGCCGAAACCATGAGCGAATTAACAGCATTTGATATCCCCATGTCGCAAAGATAACCCCCGCATCTTTTCTCCATGATTTTTGCCGTATAAAACTGACGGCATGCGTTTACCAGCAGTTCCACTTTATCTTCATTAAAATTGCTCGCCGCAACATCCGTCCATAATCTCACAGCCTCCACCGGCACAATTCTGTTCCCGTCCCGATCAGTCGGTAACTCGTCAAGATCAACCCATTCATAGTCATATTCTGTTGTATCTAAAGCTCTCAGACTTTCCGAATACTCACGAAACGGTACTATGGTGGTCTCCAGCGAAGTTATATCGCAGAAGACATCAACAAACAACATCAATATATTACACAGCACAACCACTTTCTTGTTGAGCAGATACTCCAGATCTTTTGCCCCATAGGCCTGCATCTGCATATAGATACTGGTTCTATCCTTTTTCACCACGCAGCCCGTTTTCCCGTCTGTCTCGCAGCAGATTCCTGTCCCCTGATTCGGAATATCGATTCTCACATAAAAATCGTTTATGTCCTCTATATCCCGCGCTTTCCTAATAGCATCCCTTATCCCCTGCTCTTCCCCTGCCTTTACGTTTTCAAAATACATATTCTCTATACATCCCTTGTTCTTATAGTCAAAGCTGACATCTCCAAAATTGCATCGCCCAATATATACCCTATTCTCCCCAGGTTTCCGAAATGGCTGATAAAACCATCCATTTTCCCTGATCATCTGCAGCTCGCTCCAAAGTTTCCTTAGGAACAGGTTGCTGGCTTCAATGTTCTTTGCTTTTATTTGTTCTCTTATTGTTATATATTTTTCCATATGTCTGCTTTTATCCCCCTGCCTGTCAACTCATTCTAGCATACCATCGTGCACTTCTTCTAAACTTTTTAATCAAACGTTCATCGTCTCGCAGGCATAAATCTCACTGCAGATATTCTAACTTTTAAAACAGAATATTGATTTTCACACGCCGGACAGGTGATGGATTTCAACCCGTATTATTCATAAAAACTGTCTACGTTACAACCACCACTTAGAGTATTGGCTTCCGTGGTCGGAAAAACTTCCAACTGAGATACATAAACAATAAACCTGGCTATCTGAGATTAAATCAGGCAGCTTATTTTTTAGCAAGAATATGCGTTGTACCGTTTACCTTTTTCTGTAATTCACCGTCAAAATCTAAAAAGCAACAGTGCCGCCGCATGTATAAACAACTCATACACGCAGCGGCACCTCTGTTTTATCAGGATCACGCTCTCCCTTAATGCGTCCGTGCTTCCGCCCATCCAGTATTCATATAATGCTCATAGTACTTCCTCAAATCGCTTCCAAACGCGGTCTGAAGATCGGTATTATTCTCTTTGTATACATTCACATCAAACTCCGCGCACCCCTTTCGTCCCTCTGCCATGCCAGAATTATAAAAATGCGTGAACAGTGCCAGCTTATCTGTTCCAATCGCAGTCTGAAGATCCGGATATGTATTGTAGTAATAATCTGGATCAAACACTCTGGAGTAAGAGTTCATCAGATCATAGGTGATCGAAGGTGCTTCTGCTGCCGCGGTGCTGCTGTTTCCTGCAGAACTATTATCTGTCTGGCCCCCCACTGCATACGGGCATACACCGTTCGTATGCAAATGTGCAGGATGTCCGTTACAATGGTAATGATAACTTCCCAGCCCACTCTTATTCTTATTGTCACGATGACCTCCATTAGCATCTGTACGTCCCGAATGAGCTTCGGCGATGATCGTGTTTGCAGTAAAAACAGTAGTCGTTGCCGTGGACAGTGTCATGCATGAAAGGAAAATGATTCCGCACCTTTTCAGTTTATTCATAATACCAGCCCCCTGTATTGTATTTGTTATACTTTATTATAGGACGGACGCTGGCGGGTGTAAACCGTAAAGCGGGTGTATTGCAGAATTTTTCTTTCTTAACAAGCACTGCCCCACCTCTATCCGATTCGAACACAGGTGGGAGGTGGCGGAGGAATTTTTCTTGAAAAGGAATCTCGTTTAACACGTAGACCATACGGCAATACATTGGAATTGCCGGAATTAGAAACATTATTAAAGCTATACCACATGCCTTCTGGAACAGATTGGGAGCACCTGTACTCCATTATAATGAAATATGGGAGACTATGAGAAAGGCTCGGTAAATAAGATTCTTCTATGATAATTAAGGGAGTTAGGCTCTCTTGCAACAGAATTTACGATTCCACTTAAAAATACACAGACCCATTACTAAGCAAAGGAACTGACTATGTAGGGATTCCTGCTCCACTGATCGTTAAAAACTGACCAGGAACCATGAGGTTCGCCTCCGTTACAGTATCTCAGAGACAGCAAAGCTGAATGACCTGCGCCCATATTACTATTTTCGATACATCCTTGCAGAACTACCGAAGCGCAGTGATGAAAATGGAAATATAGATCCCTCAAAACTGGATGATCTGATGCCCTGGTCCTCAGCGCTTCCAGATGCATGCAGGAAACTACGCCGCTGATGAAGCGGCGTTTTATTATTGGCAGGCAAATGGTTTGACGTTTACGCTTTAACGACATTTTTCTATAGGTAGCTGTTATATATAACAAGCGCGACAAGCCTGATTCACAAGCTTATCGCCCTCCTTACTTTCTCTCTTCAATAATTTCATCTAATGCATCCGACAATAGCTTCGCTCGTTCCCACTGCTCGGATTTTGGCTCCGAATAAGTCATAATGTCATTATAACGATATCTTAGTGATACAAGAATATTTATTTGGGATTCTGGGGAATTTTCTGCGTATTTCAGGCTTTCAAAAAGCCATTTAACTGACTGCAGATAATATGAAGTAATAATATCCCGGTCACCATTATAGTATTGGTAAGCCAAGGCATAACAATGAAAATCTTCAGCCAGAAGTCTGGCAAGCGAAGCTTTTCCATAAATTGTATATGCATCCAAACGAACAGTAATAATATGATCTTTTTCTCTTGAAGATACCAAAGTATTATCCTGGGCACTGGCTTCCGAAACCAAATTTCGGAGTGATTGATCTGCTCTAATATCAAAATCATTCAGATACTGACATGCAATTACTGCTTCAATATCAGCCTTTAACTTGACTGCAGCTTGCTCAGCAGTCCAATTTGTACTAATGGCATATTCACCTGTCATAAAGAGGAACTTTGCCCGCTCCTCAGCAGATATGGACCAGTCCTTTGTCGGGATTTCCAACCGCATTCTGCGAGCCTTTTCTATCTGTTCAGCTTTTACAGCTGTTTCATCCATAAGAGAATAGTCTGAATTTTTAACTGAATAAACCTCCATAGACAATTCATCCCGAATGTCTTGCGGCTCTAATGTTCGAGATGACTCTACATTACTATATTTGTCATCTGAAGATACCACCGTTTTATCGACTATTGTTTCTTCTACATCTATATCAGTTTTCTTTTCTTCCATTTGAGCAGCCTCATCAGCAGGTCCATATGCAATAAATGCCTTTACTGCCGCAGCTGTACGCGCATTTCCATGAACACTCGCCCATACTGCCCCACCAGTAACGCTCAGCATGAGTATAGCTCCAAAAAAGACTTCTCCACTCTGCAAGACAATATCAAAAAGACACCCAAACACTATTACAGTTTTCTGCCATGGACTCTGTTGCATATTGCGAAGCTAAACGGCCGTCTTTGCGGAACAAAACGGCCGCATTCCGTTTCTGAACAGCCGAATTTCTACCAGTCTCTGCAATCCAATCCTTATAATGATAGTAGCCATCCCAGTGGTGGTGAATAGATCATTTTAAGGAGGATAATGTATGCAGTTAGATTACAAGGACATCATTATCAAACACTATGCGCTATCAATGTCTGGTAGCGAAATAGCACGTCAGACTGGTTTCAGCAAGTCTGGTGTCAATGACTTCTTGAGAGCATTCAAGAAGTGCGAAGATCTGAACTATCCATTACCAGCAGGTATTACCAACTATGGTATTGCCCTAAAAGTGTATGGGTCTGTACCAGGATCAGGAGGTCGAAATGAGAACATCGAGTTACCTGATTATGAAGAGGATGCCAAGCTTATGGCGACACGAAAAAACATGACACTCGTGTTTCTTTGGAATCGCTATAAGAAAAAGTGCGAAGAAGAAGGTGCCCGCTGTTATCAGTACAGTCAGTATTGTGAACTCTACAACAAGTGGTGCGAAGAGAATTACGAGACAGTCCACTTTGATGCCATTATCGCACAAAAAATGGAAGTTGACTTTGCTGGTCAGACCTTCTCAACGACAGATCCTCTTACCGGCGAGATCATGACCATCGTTGTATTTGTAGCCATCCTTCCTTATTCGCAGTATATCTATGCAGAAGGGATGCTCTCAACGAAGGAACCACAGTGGATCGAGGTCAACAATCACGCACTGGATTACTTTGGTGGAGTTCCTGCTTTAGTAGTCTGTGACAACTGTAAACAGGCCGTTATCGTTAATCAGGACTGGATCGAGCCGGAACTGAACAAGGATTATGCTGACTGGGCTGATCACTATGGCACTGTTATTCTTCCTGCGAAGGTCCGTAAGCCGAAATTCAAGAGTTCTGTAGAAAACGCAGTAGGCATTCTCGAGAAGGGCTTCTTCCACAAACTTGAAGAACGTCAGTATTTCTCACTGGAACAGTTTAATAAGGATCTCTGGAAGGAACTGGAGGCTCTGAATAAAGAGCCATTCAAGAAGAAGGAACACAACAGATACTACTATTGGGAAGAGGAACAAACTGAATTGATGCCGCTCCCCTCCATGCATTATGAGTACATGGAGAGAAAGACGGCAAAGGTATCAAGCGACTTCCACGTACGCTTTGACAATGCTTATTATAGCGTAGATAAAGCATTTCTGCACAAGAAAGTATCTATTAAGGCTTCTTCAACCGTAGTTCGTATTTATTCCCTTGCCGGAGAGTTTCTTTGTGAATGGCCCAGAGCTACCCGTAAGGGGCAGTGGTCAACCAATCCTGAACACCTGCCAGATCACTATAAAGGATTCACTCAGTGGAATGGTCCTTACTTTATTCAGAAAGCGCAACTCATTGGCAAGAATACAGAGACTGTTATCCGGACGATCCTCAAATCCAGACCATACGAAGTACAGACCTATCGTATGTGTCTGGGTATTCTGAACTTTACAAAGAAGTACAGCAATAAGACTCTGGAAGAGTGCTGTAAGCAGGCGGTTGCTCTGAATAAGCAGAAATATACCTTTATCAAGAATACGATAGCTGTTGTAGCAGATGATCTCGGAGAAGCAGGCTATCATCATCCCACATCGGCAAAGAAAGAACCGGTACGCGGAGGGTATGTAATGCCACCGGAATCTTCCAGTATCGACACTCTTTTATCACGCAGCAAGGCTCTTGCTGATCAGATACGAGAGGGGGCCGATGAATAATGCTTACAGGAACTGTACTGATAAATGAACTCGTTGATGAACTGAACGAACTTAAGCTTTCAACTATGGCAGCTACATTGGATGATCTGTATCACAAACCCGGATTTCTGGAAATGGATCGGCTTACGCTTATTGCAGAACTGATCGGACCACAGTTTCAGGAAAAGGTCAGCACGACATTAAAGAATCGCTTAACAGCGGCACATCTGAAGGGCTCACCTGAAGAATTGTCAGACTGTGTGGACTCTGACAAGCGGGAGTATCTGCCTGCCGGTATAACAGAGGTTCTTTCCTCTTTTGACTTTATTGAAAGAGGCTACAATCTCTGTATTCTTGGAGAATCAGATGCCGGAAAGTCTTACCTTGCAAAAGCTATCGGCATAAAGGCCTGCAACCGATATAACGTCGGTTACTTTCACAGCGAGGAACTTTTGGAAAGCATGGTAGCTCTTAAAGAGCAGGATTACGATAAATATGCTCGCAAGATGAAGAAGTATCTCAAATGGGAACTGATCATCCTGGATGACTTCCTGCTTCACACAATCACTGACGAAAGAGAGATTAAAATCCTCTTTGAACTTCTGGAGAAGCGGAACGAGCAGAGGAAAAGCACCATCGTATGCTCACAGCGTGATCCGGATAACTGGAAAGCGATGATCCTCAACGATGAGGTATCTGCCAATTCCATCATGAAGAGAGCTACAAAGCACTACACAGTTAAGATCAACACACGATAAGCGGTGGTCTTCTAACTAAAAAATAGGCGGCCGTTGACTTCGGAAAGCGGCCGTTCTAAAACAGAATGGCGACCGCTGAGCTCCGTAAAATGCATCTGTGAAGAACTCATCATATTCTTATATTCATCAGTGCTTTTATATCGTTCTTTGACGATATCCCATATTTCCTTCAGGATAACTGTAACAATAATACCGTAAATAGACCATAATAAAAGCCCTGGAACATGTTCCAAGGCCAATTCAAACAAAATACCAAAAATGAGCGCTCCTATAAGTCCAACTTTGAAAATCTTAAAAAAGTGAAATTTTTGCGATATAATCCGTCTGGTCTTATCTATAGGTAGTTTCTGGTGATCGGCCTTTTGAAAACCGGATATACGATTGCTCTTCAACAACTTTTTATTTCCGGGCTTTTTCATGTGCCAACCCCCTCTTCCTAATAAAATCGTACCTTTTAAGGGTAACACTATTTTTCATAGATTGCAAGTTTTTCTTTTGCCCATACACATTTCTGAATATCTACAACAAAAATTTATGATAATAAAAGTACAAAATACATAAATGGTAAAACGTACACCAGCCACTAAAACCAGCCACCTCTCCTAGACGTCCTTAACTGTTCTATTTTATCTTACGACAAGACGTCGGCGTTTTAAGTGACCACGACATAAAATCACCCAGAAAAACGTGCTATCCTTTTTCTTGGAAACTTTTTCAGGTAATTCCGTCAGAAGATACTCGACATACAGGTACGTTTTCAAGTTATTCACCTTGTCAGTTACGGTGATGCTATATGCAGTTGCGCCTGCCTGAGTTCCTTCCACAACATTATATCTAAAACACTTTCGGATCATACGAATCAGAATCGACAACAGATACTCTGCAATTGAACCATCTCAATTTTCATTCCTGCTGCATTAAATTCTTTAAGCATTTCAAATTCCGCTTTACCTTTCCGCCAATAAGAAGTCTCTCCATATATAAACTAAGACTTTCCAGATCTAAAATGGAAAGTCTTAGTTTATTGTTGTCAGTCCGCCGGTCTCAGCAGAATACAGTTAGCAAATATTTTTCTCGTAGAATCCTTCCTGACTGTATTCTGACCATTTCAGGTACATTTCCTGATAGTTCTGTTTGATGAACTCCTGGATTTTTCGAATTTCTCTATCATTCAGAATTCCACGATTCTGTACCAGGGTGTCACCGTTATCTTTCACAAAGAACTTTGCAGAGCCAGTTTCCGTCAGTTTACGGTCACTGGCGTGCACATGCATACACTCAATAACGCAGTAAGATGTGAAGTAAAGATAATACCCTGCAATTTTGTATTCGTAATACTTCGGCATCTTAGTCCTCCATAAACTTCCGGTTCTTTTCCAGATAGTCTCTCGCGATCCGAACCTCAATATCATCCATGCTGGTCTCCAAAACCTTACCATCACTTGAAAACACTACGGCCCGATCAGGACGATTCAAATTCAAAACACGGAATCCCTCAGCGCAACGGGTAAACGCATAACCATTTACAATCATATCTGCCGCATCTGCAACCTGCTTCACATCAACCATTTGCCACCTCCACGCTTTTGATTGGATTTAAGAACTTATCGACATCGAAATACAAATTCTGGAGAATCGGAACTAAATCAATATATTCTTCTTCCGGTTTCTCGTTGTGCTTATACTTTGCCATAACAACAAGATATCCATTGTCCCACTCTTTCACTGCTGTATATCGTTCCAACGAATACGGAGCAATGAACCGGATCACATGGTTTCCGAACTGGAACACGGTATAGTTTTTCTCATTACTAAGAGTTGCTACGCCACTCATGCCAATTCCTCCTTCAAAAGTTCCGAAACCATTTTATAGGTTCCATTTATTGTTTCCACTCTTTGATATCAACCATGGTATTGTCTTCCACATTCAGCATACGTCAATATCGCTGTGTAGTCAAGCTTTGACCATTGCTTTTTCAGGAGCTGAAAGCAGTGGGCCTCTTCCGGAGTAACAACTCCCCACATTTTATTAAACGTGTACATGTTAAACGGCAGCGAATACAGCTCCCCATGGTAATTCGCAACCGGAGAATTTGTAAAACGATTGAACTCTGCAAACTGGTTCACATACTCCCAGACTCTGCGGTTATTGGTATGGAAAATATGTGCGCCATACTTATGTATATGGATGCCCTCCATGTCCTCTGTATACACGTTTCCAGCGATATTCGGTCTCTTATCGATCACCAGAACCTTCTTTCCTTTTTTCTTTGCCTCATGAGCAAATACCGCACCGTACAGTCCTGCACCTACTACTAAATAATCGTACATCGCTTATCTCTCCTTAAAAAACAACTTATTTTATATACAGCCTTCGTATTGTAATCCTCATGTGTTGTTCTTTCTCTTAACCATATCTCTCACCACCACAACAATCCATGCAACAACAACAATCCCAACAACCTTCACCCCAGCAGCCATCCACCACATATCTGCCACCGGCAACACACTAAACATATACCTATCCCAATCAAAATACATCATCTCCAGACAATGCACCGCCAATACAACCATAGAATTCCTTCCCAACCAGGACAGTGCAGAACTCGTAATTCCTTTTTTCTCTAAAAAGCAAAAGAATCCTGCGACACATACACTCCCGCCAATCGCTTCAAGAACACATACCGGTCCCATAGGATAAGACCGCGTTGCCAATTCGATATGCAGCTTCATTCCGAGCGGTATGATCCACATGAACCCAGCAACCAGCATCGTAATATTAAATTTATTTTTAAACAGCTCATACTTCGCCAGATAATCCCCAGCCATTAAAAACGGAAAAGACACCAGTGCAACATCAAGGCTCCATGGAAGATATGCGTATTTCTTTCCGATAACAATTCCGACCATCGAAATAAAGAAGATTATCAGCAGCTGAACCGGCAATTTAAGTTCTGCAATCTGTTTCATCACAACAACATAAAGAATTCTCGCAGCAAAAAGGCAAATTACAAACCATACAAGCCAAACCGAATGAATATCCCTCAATATTGTAGAGCTTCTGCTCATCCCCAGGACCATAGCTATCAATTTATCTTTTATATGTACCAGATTATCCATCCCGGTCCGCTGCCAGCCCTCCACCGTATACCAGACAGTGGATATCATACATACAATAAAATACGGAATAAGAAGGCTTTTCGCTGCCTTTCTGATCGTATTTCCGACAGAATAATCCCTGACAAAATAACCATTTGCCATAAAATAAAATGGCATATGAAACGAAAATATGATTGCTCTCAAATATGGATTTACATTTGATATATGCCCGATGATCACCAGCAAAATAGTAAATCCCTTTGCCATATCCCAATATTGTATTCTTGCCTTTTTATCGCTCATCCATCTACCTCTTCTATGTTGTAGTCAGCCTCCTATTCCGACAGATCAAGATTCATAACCAAACACTTTTTTGACTATCGGTACTCTGGAAATAATATAAGCAAAGCCCAGGTCTACCACAAGCTTTCCTGCAATAACAAACCACAGCTGACCGCTTTCAGATATCCCCATTCCCTCAAATCTCCCTGTAATCATCCACCACGGGAACAGATCAAGTTCAATTATATGAACACATAATACCAATAAACTATATCTTCCAAAAAAAGCAAGAAATTTCCCTGCTATCCTAAACTTAATCTCTATCATTTTCGAAATATATATAACTATAACACACGCACACATACTCCCAAAAACATCAACAATTCCACGTCCAATATCACAATGCACCAGCCAGAACGATTGAAAGTCTTTCATAAAAAAGAACCATACAACAGCTGCAAAAAACAATCCAAAAGTCTTTGCTTCTGCTGATAATTTTCCAATATTATCTTTCACATTCCGTGCAATATATCCAATATACATAAAGAGTACAGCACACGCACCGGCCTGTATACTCAATGGGAACCAGAATATCTGTCTTGAAAAATATCCAAAAATAAATAAGCCAATGATAACTCCCAGTCTGACATGCCTTTCAAATTGTAATGACAGCCTCAAAAATATACAGCCCCAGAAAGTAGCCCACAAAAACCATATTGCTCCAATTCCCGGTATATAAAATGGTTCATTATAAGAATCTCCCGCTCCATAAACAGCCGCATAACTCCATCTTCCTAACTCTGAAATTGCATCACCCTGAATAAAACCTTTTAAGGTTCCAAGTATAATGATCACAATACAAGTCACAATATATGGAACAATTAATGTTCTAAGTTTGTTTCTTGCATAATCTTTGATTCCACACTTTGAATTCATGAAATAGCCCGTGATAAAGAAAAAAATAGGCACATGGAATGTAAACACAACACGGTTGATGAGCGAGTTGTTCAGATGCCCCAATATAATGCAAATCATTGCAATTCCTCTGGCTATATCAAAATATTGTACTCTATTTTTCTCTTTACCCGCATTCATCTCAAATATATCTCCTCTGAAATATGATACTATCTACCGATTTAACAAGACTTACTCCACCGTCACACTCTTCGCCAAATTTCTCGGCTTATCCACATCCAACCCTTTCGCCACTGAAACATAATACCCCAGCAGCTGCAGCGGAATCACCGCCAGACTCGCCGCAAACAGCGGATCCGTCTTCGGGATATAGATCACAAACTCCGCACAGTCCTCGATGCTGTAATTTCCATAGGTCGTGAGCGCCATCAGGTACGCTCCGCGGCTCTTGCACTCGACCATGTTGCTGACAGTCTTCTCATAGAGATCCTGCTGTGTCAAAACACCGATCACCAGCGTTCCCGGCTCGATCAGGCTGATCGTTCCATGCTTCAGCTCCCCGGCCGCATAGGCCTCAGAGTGGATATAGCTGATCTCCTTCATCTTAAGACTGCCTTCCAGACTCACCGCATAGTCGATTCCACGGCCGATAAAGAACATATTCTGTGCGTTCATCTGCTTCGCCGCGAACCACTGGATCCGCTCCTTATCCTCGAGAAGCTTCTCGATCTTATCCGGGATCGTCTGAAGCTCCGCGATCAGCTCCGCCGCCCTGTCCTCATCGATCATTCCACGAACACGGGCAAATTCGATGGATAAAATATAGGACGCGATCAGCTGTGTGCTGTATGCCTTCGTCGTCGCGACCGCGATCTCCGGTCCCGCAAGCGTGTAGAAAACATGGTCCGCTTCCCGGGCGATCGTGGATCCGACTACATTGACGATCGCTAACGTCTTAACCCCATGGGCCTTCGCCTCCCGGAGCGCCGCAAGGCTGTCCGCCGTCTCTCCGGACTGGCTTACGATGATCACAAGAGAATTCGGCGCAAACAGTATTCTCCGGTAACGGAACTCCGACGCAAGCTCCACGCGGACTGGGATCTGCGCCAACTCCTCGATCACATACTGGGCCGCAACACCAACATGGTACGCGGAACCACAGGCAACAATATAGATCTGCTGCAGCTTCTGGATCTCTTCCTCCGTAATTCCAACTCCACTAAGATCGATCTTGCCATCCCGGACAACCGAATTTACTGTATCACGGACCGCTTTCGGCTGCTCATGGATCTCCTTCATCATAAAATGCTCAAAGCCCGCTTTCTCCGCAGCTTCCGCATCCCACTGGATCTCCACCAGATCTTTCTCGATCTCATCGCCGTCCAGATTGTAGAACGTCACATTTCCCTTCTGCAGACGGCACATCTCCATATTTCCGATATAATAAACATTTCTCGTATACTTTAAGATCGCCGGAACATCCGACGCGACAAACGACTCGCCATCCGCAACACCGATGATCATCGGGCTGTCCTTTCTCGCCGCATAGATCTCTTCCGGATAATCCCTGAACATGATGGCCAGCGCGTAAGAACCGCGGATCCTCACCATTGCATGGTTGATCGCGTCCACCGGCGTATGCTCATACTTCTTATAGTAATAATCGATCAGCTTGATCGCAACCTCTGTATCCGTATCAGAATAGAAGTTATATCCCTTGTGCTGCAGTTTTTCCCGGAGTTCCTGATAATTCTCAATAATTCCATTGTGGACACCAACTACATTCCGGTCATCACTGCAGTGCGGATGTGCATTCAGCTCACTCGGTTCCCCGTGTGTCGCCCAGCGGGTATGCCCGATTCCGCATGTTCCGTGCATTGCGGTTCCATCATTCGTCTTTTCCGCAAGGACGCGCAGACGTCCTTTCGCCTTTACGATCTCCACCTCATTTTCACCGTTACGCACTGCAAGTCCTGCCGAATCATATCCGCGATACTCCAGCTTTGCGAGACCATCCAGCAGTACCGGTGCCGCCTGTCTATGTCCAGTAAATCCAACAATTCCACACATATATTTATTTCTCCTTCAGATTCAATTAATTACTTTGTCCTTTATACAGCTGCAGGGACTTGATTTAAAAAATCCAGTCCCTGCCACTACATACAACTATTTCTGCATTTTATTCAATTACCACACATCCAACAACACTTTTTTTCAAGTCATGGATCTTCTCAATCTCCGTCTCAATAGCACTGTATTTCGATGTCTCACACTGCTCCACAAGAATCACCCCATCACACAAAGGAAGCTCTCTCACTGTCTCGACATCTTCAAGCATACAATTTCCAACTACTGTCTGAATCTCTCCAAGTTCCGACTTTAATGCTTCTGCGACGCGCATTAAAGTATCTGCCGGTGCACTTCCGGTAATTAAGAGTTTTTTCATATCTCCTGCATAGTTCTTTACATTCGCTGCAATCAAACGATACTCTGCTGTCTCATCGGCATTGCAAGTACGTCCTTCCAGTCGGTTTAACCACGCATCGACAATGCCGACTTTTTTCCCGGAGGAGAGTTTTCCAAGAATTTTTACTTTGTAACGTTCCTTCAGCTCTTTTGCGGAGTAAACCTTATCTCCCATAAGGAACACAATACAAACAACAAACGCAACTATAAACGCCCCGCCGAAACCACCGACCAGACCAAATTTTATGGCACTCTTTAAAGCAGCCACCTTGGAAGAATCCTCTTTTTCCGGCTCTTCCAATTCATCGAGATCTTTCTGTTTTGTCTGGAGACTGTCGTTTAAATCTGTAAGTTTCTGGGACTGCTGCCTCTGGAGATCCGCAAGGTCAAGATCTACTTTTGAGCTTATTCCCTCATTGACGGTAGAAACAGTATGTTCTCCAATGCTTGCTGTGATCTGTGCCTGCATATCAGCTACATGTGCAAGAAATGCATCAAGAACAGTCTTTGCTTTTTCTTTGCTTGTATGATTGACATTAATTGTAAGAAGGCGGCTGAACTGATTTTTATCTACCCCTATGGTACCGATCGTCACCGTAACAAGCTCCTGAAGATATCTTGGCTCCGTTCCGACCTGCTTCGCGACATCCTCCATCACTGCACTGCTCGTCAGCATTGACTGATATGCCTGAAGGATCGTATCCGTATAATCACGGTTCTGATATGCCATTCCTGGCATGATCTCATATCCTGTGGATACATAGAGATCTACTCTTGCCTCGCATACATCATACGGGCTCATATTGATCCAGATCGAATGATCGAGATACTCTTGCTGGTTCTCGATATCTGTCCGCAGGTTTTCAATCTCCCGCGTATAAGTATCTTTATTCTTCTCGTAGAGCTCCAGATCTGCTGAATAGGTCAAATCTGCCTCTTTTCGCACTTTCGGATCACTCTGTTTTTTATAAGTCATTATGCCCTTGATACCACCTAACAGCAACCCACAGATCACCGCTACAAGGATCAACGGTCTCCATTTATGGAATACCGCAAACATCAAATCTTTTAAATCGATCTCCTGCTCATCTGTATTGTAGTCCATCTTCCTTCTCCTTTTAATTTTTTATCTCGATCCACGCCCTGTCAATACAACCTTGACCGTTAAGATCAGAATCTTAATATCCTTTAAGATCGACCAGTTGTCTATGTACTGCATGTCCAGGCGGACAACCTCATCGAAGTCCTTGATATCACTTCGCCCGCTGATCTGCCAGAGACCGGTAAGTCCTGGCGTCATGCTGAGACGGCACTTGTGCTTCGCCTCATAATGTTCAAACTCATCAACGGTCGGCGGTCTCGTTCCAACAAGACTCATATCACCCCGAAGCACATTCCAGAACTGGGGCAGCTCGTCAATACTCGTCTTCCGGATAAACTTTCCGACCTTCGTGATCCGCGGATCATCTTCCATCTTGAACATCAGGCCCTTTACTTCATTTGATGCCATCAGCTCTTTTTTTCTTGCCTCCGCATCCTTATACATAGAACGGAACTTATAGAACGTAAACTTACGTCCGTTCTTTCCGACACGGGTCTGTCCAAAAAACACCGGTCCCGGGGAATCCAGCTTGATCGCCGGTGCGACAAAGATCGTAGCAATTCCAAGGATTACCATTCCGACCAGACTGCCGACAATATCGAGCGCCCTCTTTGCGATCATCTGTCTCGTTGAGAACAGATTTCTCGCAAATGTGACCGCCGCGTACTTTCCGACACGGTTTAACGACTTCTTTCCGGAAACCGAAAGATCAAACGCATCAATATTTATATCCACAATGATTCCCATCTGCTCCAGCTCACGAACCCATTCGTTCATAAGCGGAGTGCGCATCAGCTTGTCATCGATGATAAATACCTCGTCCACATCGTTCCGGATCACATAATTTAAGAAATCCTCACGGTGCGCTACCACCGGGATCTCGCCAATCTCTTCCGCCTTCGCCTCGTCCGTAAGTACCAGACCTGCGATCGTCCGGTTCCATTCATTATACTCCTTAAGATTCTCAATCACATCCCCGGCCTGATCCGATGAGGTAACAACGAGAAGCCGATTGCTGTGGCGGCTGTTCCGGTAGACCTTTACCATATACTGCTTAAAGATCACTCTCGCCGCATACATCATGAATGTATTAATCACGATCTGATAACCAAAGACGAGACGCGAGAGATCTGCGGAACGGTGCATCACAAACAACGCCATAATCAGGACTGCCGAAAAGATCAATTCCGACTTCACAACGTTTACAAACTCATCGAACATTCCTCTCCGGAAAAAATGATGGCTGAAATCCATCAGCACAAAGATCAGACCATACAGGGCGATTGCGAATAAAAGCAGCCAGATCTGGTCACCATGCTCAAACCTTCCATAAAAGATTCCGTAACGGATCCAGAAGGCAATTCCCATACTGACAATCAGGCTGCACAAGTCAACGATCAGTACGAGAATACTCTCAAATGTTTTCTTGTTTTCGTACATAATACTCTCTCCCAGGTTCTATTCTGCTTATTATAACATAGAACCTGCCTTAATACTTTACTTTTCTATGAATTTCGGCATAGTTTTACCCTAAATTCCGATACATGCCCAACTATTCTATCATAGTTTTTCTGTTTGCAAAAGGCAAATTTCAATAGTTTCTTGTTGTTCCTTTTCCATTTTACATTTCTTCTGCCACTTTGCTTCCTCAGAGCCTTAATTTTACTTCTCTCTGCCTATATACCGTCCTACCGTCTTCCCCTGTTTCATTCTTGAACGTATCATATATCTCCCATACAAATTTTTCATCACTTGTCTCCGGCACATGCTGCCGTATGCACTCTTCTATTTCCTCCAGATCACAAAACATTTTAAAATTATCCTCGTTCAGCCTATAACCATATACTCCACTTAGCGATTTACTGGTCATGTCCCACAAAAAGCGATAAATATTTTTAGGCGTTAACATATGATGGAACGCTTCCTTAATATCTACAGATGAATCACGTTTTACAGCATGATACCATCCCCATATATTATGTTCCCGGTAATTCAGATCATCATACAGGTCCAATTCATTCCCTATCACATACAATGCCATGGCAAGCAGTTCCTCATACACTTTCCCCGCACGGCCGTTGTATTTTATTTCTTTCTCTTCGCTTCCCTCTACTTTATTGTGCCATATGATCTCACTAATTTCCTGCATTCTACTGTACTCGTTCTTCATATGTAGCAGGAAACCTTCTAAAAATCGGTCTGATACCTTTTCAAGTGCCAATGAAAGAATATAGATTGCACGCCTCTTTGGATCCAGCCTAAAAAACAGCATCATCTCATCCGCTGTTGCTGCGTAATCATATAGTACATCAAATAATGTTTCCCATCCTTCTGTGGACAGATCTGTCACATACAATTGAATCCTTTCAAACAAAATTACTTGTTCTTCTATGTCACATGTGCTACAGGCTTTCTCCAATTCTTCCGCAGCTTTTTCTGTGTCTTTTCTGTTACACAGCCAGATCAACTCTTCCACTGTATTTTGATTGCCCAAATTCTTATTCATTCGATGCGTAAAATACATCGTAAAGAAATATCCACTATAGATTCGACGCTCTTTTATCGTCTTCTCATAGTCATCATCTCCGAATTCATAATTCAAAACATTCATCTTATCCTCTGCATAATGTTTCACACTTGGGAAAAGTTCTTTCAACAATATTTTATATCTGTTATATTTTTCATTTTCGAACAACTTCTGATAAAATTCTTTTATCTCTTTATTTTTCTTCTCTAACCGTTCTTTATAAAGGAATTCATGTCCAAACAGCATTTCCCTGTCCTTTGAGACAAAATATGTTGCATTATTCCAGATTATATCATACAACTCTCTGTTTTCCCTTTTTATAAATTCAAGAAGAGTATAATCACCAATATTGAGCTGCCCTGCAAGCCGCTTTCCCTGATCTTTTGACAGAAAATAAAAGCTGCTCATAATTGAATTCAAAAACCTTTTGATATCCCGAATGTCCTGGATATATTCTGCTATCAGCGACATATGTTTTAAGATCAGCTTCTGCTGGTTCTCATCAGTCTTATATACTTGCAATATATTATCCATGCAACAGAGAAGCACATCTCTCTTAACTTCTCCGTCAAATTCCGGTATGCAAAATTCTACCTGCACGATCTTTTTAAGATATTCCATCCCATAATGCTGCTGCGCAAGCATACTTTTCAACACTTCAGGATCATATGAAAGAACATAAATAACTTTATCAAAGTTTAATACATCTGCAACCGTCTTCAACAAAAACAAAATTTTCTCTGGCCCCAGTCGCTCGATATTATCCAGTATAAAAACAAACCGCTTCTTTGAAAGCGACATGTATTCGTTAATTCTGTCGCGAATCACCGAAACCGTTGCCTTATCTTCATTTAAGAATGAAAGCTTAACTCCCCGCGTTGATTCATGAGCATTAAAAATCAATGCCAATAGATCTCTTTTCCACTTTCTCAGTTTTGAAACACTGTAATCAACTTGTGAATGCTTAAAAATAGTGTCCAAGATTCCACTAAGCAAAGCAGCCTCATCTTCATAATTCCACGGGTCGAAGTCATCAATAATTAAAATATTCTCACTTTCCTGCAAACGTTTCTTTACAATATTCAGAACCGTAGTCTTTCCGCTACCCCATTTTCCACTTAAGCTAAGTACAAGCTTTTTATTGGGATAGCAGTCCGCAACTGTCCTGATAATATTTTCTATCAGGTCCTCTCTGTGTAAAAGGTCATAGTCCACAGCCTCTTCATCTAGTACGAGCATCTCTCCACTATATCCAGCCAGCTTTCCCTCATACAGATCCTTTAATGTGTAGGTTTGTTTCTTCTTCTGCTCACGTTTTTCTCTCTGTCTGGTTTCAATTACCTTCATGCGATAAAAAAGGAATGCTAAATCCACTATTGTGAATATACATGCACCCAACAGCTTATACCTTGCAAATATCGGATTCCCTATAACGAAAGCGACTGTCATAAATACTATATATAATCCTACCGTATACAGTCCCCTTATCATCCACGCATCGAATTCTGAACTGATCGGCAACTTCATAGAGACATCCAGCCGAAAGTATATACATACAATCGCTAACATTACAAGAGTGATTGTCGCAAATTCATATCGTCCAATGCTATTTACGATTTTGGTAAACGTATTACCGATATCTAAAAACAATATAATCAAAAATCCAGCTAATCCATATGGCAATTGTTCTTTAAAATATTTCATTAGTATTTCCTCCACCATACTTTTACGTCACCACTTGGGTTTCCTATCACTTTACAGTGCTTAATTTCTTGATACTTCTATATTTCCATATTATCATCTCATCTTTATCTTCTCAAGCTTTTATCCCACGCTCTCTTTATCTGCCATATATTTGCCAAAATTTTTCCTGAGATTTCATTAGGTATATGTCTATTCCAAATAATAACAATTATTTGAGGTTGAGATATCCGAAAACGATGATAAAGATG
>ERZ773218.1371-NODE-1371-length-23707-cov-245.748520_pt1 | contig 23707 bp, 17 predicted proteins | sample MGYA00580527_ERZ773218 | MGnify/ENA primary metagenome ERZ773218 (study PRJEB29015, sample SAMEA2737763) | human gut metagenome | biome: human gut; feature: human-associated habitat; material: faeces | place: China | collected 2012 ...
AGTCCTGCCCAGTCATATCCGTAGCGTTTGATGTCACGGCCACGAAGAATCGGTCGTATAAGTTCAGCCGTTCGTTTGCGCTCCTCGTCATCAGCACAATTAGAGAGAATTTCGTCACGTTTCTCGGTGGTTATTATAAAGGCATCATTGTAGCCGGTCTTTATGCCATAGTTGATTTGAATATCCCAATCCTTGAGTGGTGTACCCACAGCCTCAATCTTGCGCTTGATGCTCTGCTCGATTTCGGAGAGGATAACCCACGAGTCCGACGAGGTGAAGGAGCAGACAGAGTGGTGTTGCTGCACGAAAACGCTCAATTGTTTGTTTCAATGAAGTCATGAATATAGCGATCGAGTGTATTGCGGTCAACATGGCATATCTTGGCAATTTGTCTTTTTGATGTACCATTAAGTAACAGCTCACGAATTAGTCGATCCTTAGGATATAGTTTGCGTACGGTTGGCGTGGTTTTTCGTCCTTTGGGTCGTCCAAGTACAATACCCTCTGCTTTCTTTCTTGCCAAGGCCTCTTTAGTACGCTGGCTGATGAGGTTGCGCTCTATCTCTGCCGACAGCCCGAAGGCGAAGGCTAACACCTTGCTTTGAATGTCATCGCCAAGTCGGTAGTTGTCTTTGATAGTCCAGACTTTAGCCTCCTTTGTCATGCAGATATTCAAAATCTCCATAATCATAAATAGGTTGCGGCCTAAGCGCGAAAGTTCTGCGCAGATGATTAGGTCATCTTTCTCAATGCGATTGAGAAGTTTACCCAACTCACGCTTGTTATATGACTTGGTTCCACTGATAGTTTCTTCTATCCATCCATCAATGGCAATGTTGTGTGATGTACAAAACTTACTAATCTCAAAACGTTGGTTCTCCACCGTCTGTTTGTCGCTGCTCACTCTGATGTATCCGTAAATCATTTTTTTCTTGATTGTTTATTTTTTAGTCAATAATTTAATATCTTTGCAGCAAAATACCAAATTGCTATGATAACGAAAGAAGAACTTCAACAGCTGCTCATGTCCACGGAAACATTTCGCGTGGAGCGCACCGTATCTACCGGCGATATGGACAAGTTTCAAGAGGCTATATGTGCTTTCTCCAACGACTTGCCTGGCAGCAAGAAGAACGGTTATCTGATAATTGGTGCTCATGACAACGGCAAGTTGTCGGGGCTGAAGGTCGATGACAACCTGATGAAGAAGATTTCGGGCATACGCTCCAATGGTAATATCCTGCCGCTACCTGTAATGTCGGTAGAAGTATTCCACTTCCCTGAAGGTGACTTGCTGGTGGCAGAGGTCACGCCTTCGCTTGCACCACCCGTACGCTACCGAGGCCGCACATTCATACGCATCGGTCCGCGTCGCGACATTGCTACAGAGGCAGAAGAACGCATACTTACAGAGAGGCGCACATCATATATGGCCACATTCGATGCCACGCCTTGTTTCACTGCCAAGATGGATGACATTGACACCAAGTACATAAAAGAGGAGTATCTCTCGACTGTGTTTGATGCAGAGTTGCTGGCTTCCGACCAACGCGATATCACAGAACAACTGGCCTCGCTGCATCTCTACGACCCAATACACAACTGCCCCACCTACGCGGCACTCGTGCTGTTTGGACGCAATCCCAAGTTTTTCATGCCAGGCGCATACTTGCAATACGTGCGTTTCGCTGGCACTGACAGAGGTAGCGAGATTCTGAACGAGCGTCAGTTACATGGCTCGCTATGCCAGATGCTGCCGCAGTTGGAGAGTTTTGTGCGCGATGCCATCATAACAGCGCGTCCTGTTCCAGTGAGCATACTACGTGAGAAGACGGTATACAACTATCCTTTCTTCGCTCTACGCGAGTTGCTTATGAATGCCTGCATGCACCGCGATTACCAGTCGAACACACCTATAAGGCTATATCAGTATGAAGACCGCATAGAGATTCTCAACGCCGGCGGATTATATGGTGATGCTCGGCCTGAGAACTTCCCGAATGTGAACGACTATCGCAACCCCATCATAGCCGAAGCTATGCGTTACATGAAGTATGTGAACATGTTCAACCGTGGCATTCAGCGTGTCACCGATGCGCTACGCGAGAATGGCAACCCCGAACCACAGTTCAATGTCAATAAGATAACTGCCTTTGAGGTTGTGGTAGGATTGTCTACTGACGAGAACTTAGTCAAAAACGCGAAAGTGACTAAGTCAGTGACTAAGTCAGTGACTAAGTCATTGGATAGTCCAGAAGCAATTAAAAATGCAATATTGGAATTCTGCATTACACCGAAGAAGATGGTAGAAATTGCGGAACACATTGGATTAAAACATCTTACATACATAAAGAAGACCTATATCAATCCTCTTGTGGAAAGTGGGGAATTGGCTATGACCATACCAGATAAGCCACAAAGCAGACTGCAAAAGTATGTAGCGACTAAGTCAGAAAATGACTAAGTCAAAATAACAAAGATATGTCACGACTTAATAAATTATACGAGGCAATGGAAACCCTGCGCAAAGAAGGGCTTCCTGTGGGTGAAGACTTGGAGCGTAAGGCCAGCGAACTTGAGGAAGAAATCATCAAGAAGGAGATACTTCCGGTGTTGACCAAGACCATTGAACCTGCATTGAAGCCTGTGCAGCGCGAGTTGGTGTTGGTGGTGGACTATGTGCCAGGGCAACCGCTCAGCGTACACCTCAGCCGCAAGCGTAACTTTACGGCAGAACTGCCCGACGCAAAAGAGATTGTTCTTGACCCGGAAGTGAAGCATACGGAACGTACTGCACACACCGAAGAAAAGGTTGAACGAGGGCCTGCTACAGACTTGTCCGTAACATTCCCCGACGGAACGATTATTGCCAGCAAGAAAGCGACAGACACATTTGTACAAGTGGTTAAGAAAATTGGCGTGGCGCGAGTGCGACAGGTAGTAGAAGAGAAGAACCTGAAGTTCTGTAAGGTGCCAGTTATCTCTAACCGTAGGGATGCCAAGTATGGACGCAGTCAGAAAGACCTCGGAGATGGCTGGCTTCTCATTACGCACAGCAATAACCGCTTGAAGAAAGAGTTCTTGGAAAAGGTTTCAAACACTCTTAACCTTGGGTTGATTATTGAAATACAATAAAACACCATCGGCGCAACTCTCGTCATGAGGGCTGCGCCGAGTTGTTTTATGAGGGTGGTCATCCCTGGAATTTGGGTATAATGAACCAGTAGAACAGAATAAAGAGGAAGACCAACAGACCCAGCACCACACAAGTTTTGTAGCGACTGCTGTAATATGCGCCGAAATATTTTACAACTGCTTGCAGTCTTTTGTTTTTTTAGAACCCGATGCTGCAACCGCAAAAAACAGGGACAGGTTACAAAAGCCATTTCACAACGTCTTAAACCCAAAACGGCCATTATAATGTAGTATTACATGACAGCTTGCAGTATTCTGTTTTTTATAAGGCACCTTTTGCTTGTTTTTAATTGGCAATAGTCCGCTATTTCTCATAAAAGCCAAACAAAATTCACTCGCCCCCAAAAAGCAAAATCCATGCAAGCCCTAATGACCAATTGGGGTTAAACGCAATGAAACATTCACTGCTCAGAAACAACAGAAGATTATGAATAAGACTATAATGACAGCGGCTTTGGCTCTCTTTGTCATCGGCAGCGAAGCGACAGCAAGAGAAATGGCATCGGCAAGCAAAATGATGTCAGCAAGCCAAAAAACGACAACAAGAAAGAAGACTACGGCGAGAAAGAAAGCGACAGGGATAAAGGTAGTTGACCTGAGGACCGAACGCATGGTATCGCCTATGAGCATCGGCACGACAACGCCTCGCCTGGGATGGCGAATCACGGCAGACAAGAACGATGTGAGACAAAGAAGATACCACATCATCGTGGCTTCATCAAAAGACAACGCAATGCAAGGCATCGGCGACCTGTGGGACACCACGGCTGACAGCGACCAATCGCAATGGGTGGAATATGCCGGAAAACCAGTGCGCAGCAATACTACCTGCTACTGGCGAGTGAAAGTGGAGACGACACAAGGCGACTCTGAATGGAGCGACGTGGCGATGTGGAATGTGGGACTGATTTCTGAATCCGACTGGAGCGGACAATGGATCGGTTTCGACGCCGCCAAACCGTGGGACAAAGAGGAGCTGCACAGCAAACTGTCGTCGAGATATCTCAGACGGGAATTCTCTCTGGACAAACCCGTGAGGAAAGCTACGCTATACATCAGCGGACTGGGAATGTATGAGGCGTTTATCAACGGGAAGAAAGTGGGCGAACAGGTATTGGCTCCGGCACCGACAGACTACCGCAAGACGGTGGTTTACAACGCATTCGACGTTACCGACATGATGCAGTCAGAAAATGCCATTGCCGTGGCACTGGGCAACGGACGATACTACACCATGCAGCAGAAAAAGAAACCGTACAAGATAACGAACTTCGGATACCCGAAGCTGCGCGCCAACATAATCATAGAATTTGCCGACGGCACGAAGAAGACCATTTCAACCGACACGAAATGGAAGCTCAACGCTGACGGCGCAATACGCTCAAACAACGAATACGACGGCGAGATTTACGACGCACGAAAGGAGTTCAAGGGATGGACAACGGCTGGCTACGACGACTCAAAATGGGAGAACGCCGAACGCACCGCTATCCCCACCGGCACGCTGCGCGGAGCTATGAGTCCAAACATGAAGGTGATGAAGCAGATGCCGGCACAGACTATCACCATGCATGGCGACACGGCGATAATAGACCTCGGACAGAATATCGCAGGATGGCTCAAGATGAGGGTAGAGAATACTGCAAGCGGCGACTCCATAAAGATACGCTTTGCCGAAACACTGACTCCCGACGGCAGACTCTACCGCGAGAACCTGCGCCATGCGCTGACGACGGACTGCTACGTGGCTGACGGCACGGAGAAGGGCAAATGGTGGAACCCGACATTCGTATACCATGGGTTCCGCTATGCTGAGATTACCGGACTGAGAAGTCCGAAGAAGGAGGATTTCATAGGTGAGGTGGTGAGCGACGAGATGGAAAAGACCGGTACGTTCACCTGTTCAGACACCATTCTCAACAAGGTTTACCACAATGCGGAATGGGGAATACTCGCCAACTACAAGGGAATGCCCGTTGACTGTCCGCAGCGCGACGAGAGGCAGCCGTGGCTCGGCGACAGGACAAGGGGCTGTCTGGGAGAATCGTTTATCTTCGACAACAACCTGCTCTACAACAAATGGGACCGCGACATCACTGAAGCCCAGCGAGAAGACGGATGCATACCCGATGTGGCACCGGCATACTGGAACTACTACTCCGACAACATCACATGGCCGGCAGCACTGCCTTTCTCCATGGAGATGCAGTATGACCAGTTCGGCGACCTGTCGGCTATCAGCAGATATTATCCAGCCGCAAAAAAATGGATAACCCACATGGGCTACCAATATGAGAAAGACGGACTGATGCCTCGCGACAAATACGGTGACTGGTGTGTGCCGCCAGAAGACATCAAGATGATACACAGCAAAGACCCAAACCGTACCACCGACGGGACCCTCATAGCCACAGCATACTACTATAGGCTGAACAGGATGATGGAACGCTTTGCCGGCATCCTGGGCAAAAGCGACGATGCACAGGCTTTCGCCAAGAAGGCGGAAGAGGTGAAGACGGCTTTCAACAGAAAATTCCTTACTATAAAGAAAGACACCCATGAGGCTTACGGCGGACTGCTGTATCCCGACAGCACATTCTACGGCAACAACACCTGCACAGCCAACCTGCTGCCGCTCGCTTTCGGAATGACCGACGACCCGTATGTGAAGACTGAGGTGGAGAAGAACATCCTGAAAAACATCATCACCCTGAACAAGGGCAGGATACCGTGTGGCGTCATCGGAGTGCAATGGATAATGCATACGCTCAGCGACATGGGACGCACAGACGTGGCATGGCTGCTCGCCACAAACAAGGCATACCCGAGTTGGGGATATATGGCAGAAAACGGCGCGACAACGACTTGGGAGCTATGGAACGGCAACACGGCAAGTCCGAAGATGAACAGCGGAAACCATGTGATGCTGCTCGGCGACCTCGTATCGTGGATATACCAAGACCTCGGAGGAATAAACAGCGACCCCGACAATCCGGGCTACAAGCATATCATACTGAAGCCGGACTTCAGCGTTGACGAAATCGATGACATCAGCACGTCGTACAAGAGCATCTACGGCAACATCCAGAGCAAATGGAAAAAGCAGAACGGAATGCTGCACTGGCAAGTGGAAATTCCTGCCAACACCACAGCGACACTACACATGCCCGACGGCACGACAAGGGAAACGGGATCGGGAAAATATTCGTTCACCGAGAAACTGCCAATGAGAGACAGCAGTATCGTCACTGACGAATTCCTCTACACCAAGGCTACATTCCCGGAATGCCATTCGGCTACCATCGCAGAGACGACAAAGGGTGACCTCGTGGCAACCTACTTCGGAGGAACAAAGGAGCGCAATCCCGACGTCTGTATATGGGTAAGCCGCAAGGTGAAAGGCAGCAAGGAATGGACAAAGCCACAGATGGTGGCAGACGGCATCATCAACGACACACTGCGCAAGGCATGCTGGAACCCGGTGGTATACCAGATTCCACAAGGCGACCTCGTGATATATTTCAAGATCGGCAGCAACGTGAGCGACTGGTCCGGATGGATGGTGAGATCGAAAGACGGCGGAAAGACGTGGTCGAAGCGTGAACCGCTGCAGAAAGATTTTCTCGGGCCGGTGAAGAACAAGCCGGTGATGAGCCGCGGCAGACTGATTGCTCCGTCGAGCATAGAGAGCAACGGATGGAGACTATACTTCGAATACTCCGACGACATGGGAAAGACATGGCAGCGCACGGACTACGTAGAAGCTGACAGTATCACCATTGAGGGAAAGAAGAAACTGAAGGACCTCGCCATACAGCCGAGCATCATCTTGCTGAAAGACGGCAGGCTGGCGGCTCTGGCACGCACACGCAGCGAACATATAGGCATAACATACAGCGAGGACAACGGCAAGACATGGTCGAAGCTCAAACTCATCGACACGCCAAACAACAACAGCGGACTTGATGCCGTGACGCTTTCCGACGGCAACCACGTGCTCATCTGCAACGACAAGCCTATTCCCAACGGAATAAAGAATGGCAAGGGACTGCGCACTCCGCTCTCGCTGATGACAAGCAGCGACGGCGAAAGCTGGCAACATTGGATGACGCTCGAAGACTCGCCAATCAGCCAGTATTCATACCCCTCGATAATCCAGACCTCCGACGGACATATCCACTGCATCTACACATGGCGCAGACAGAGGATAAAACATGTGGAGGTGAGGACTGACAAGTAAACGAATAGAAAAGTTGAAAAGTAAACAGGTCAAATAACTTGACTCGTTGAAAAACAAACAAGTTGAAAAAGTTGACAACAAACTTCAATGCCCAATGAAACATCTACTATCCATACTCCTCATGCTGCTTGCCATCAATGCAACCGGCATGAACGCCACACCGACAGAAGGCAAGACCTCCGTAGCGGGATTCTTTCCGCTCAACGGCAGCGGACGCATAGTGTATAACTTCAACCAAGGCTGGCGCTTCCATCTGGGCGATGCCAAGGGAGCGGAGGCTACTACATTCAACGACTCCAAATGGGAAGTGGTATGCGCTCCACACACCGTCCGGCTCGAACCATCTGAGGCGAGCGGCGGCAGAAACTATCAGGGCGTAGCATGGTATCGCAAACGCTTCCGGATGCCGAAAGGCATGCTGGGAAAGGATGCTACACTGTATTTCGAAGCCATAATGGGCAAACAGGAAATCTACGTGAACGGCAAACTCGCCACATCCCACCTCGGCGGCTATATGCCCATTATCATAAATCTGACACAATGCGGAGTGAAGGCCGGCGACGAGTGCATCATCGCCGTGAAAGCCGACAACAGCGACGACAAGAATTATCCGCCGGGCAAGAAACAGGCGGCCCTGGACTTCTGCTACCACGGCGGAATGTACCGCGACGTTTGGCTCATCGGCAAATCGCCGATTGCCATTACCGATGCCAATGAGCAGAACAGCGTTGCCGGAGGCGGAGCATTTCTCCACTTCGACAACATCTCGGAAAAGAAGGCCGACGTGTTTGTAAACGTGGAGGTGGGCAATAAGTCGACTGCCACTGCGTCACCTACCGTAATAGTAAGGATAAAGGACAAGGGAGGCAAGGTGGTGGCCACCATGAAACAGAAAATCTCTGTTGCTCCAAAATCTGCAACCACGGCAACGCCACACACCACACTCCGGACGCCTCATCTCTGGAGCCCTGAGTCGCCATATCTGTATGATGTGGAGATAAGCGTGGTGAACGGCGGAAAGACAGTAGACGGCGGCATCCTGCACATGGGAATACGCAATGCGGAATTCTGCGGCAAAGATGGTTTCTGGCTCAACGGCCAACCTTATCATCAGCTCATCGGCGGCAACCGCCACCAGGATTTCGCCTACGTGGGAAATGCGGTGCCTAACAGTCAGCAATGGCGTGACGCCAAGAGACTCAAGGATGCAGGAATGACGATAATCCGCGCTGCCCACTATCCTCAAGACCCGGCATTCATGGATGCCTGCGACGAGCTGGGACTCTTCATCATCGTACCTACTCCGGGATGGCAATATTGGAACAAAGACCCTAAGTTCGGCGAACTGGTGCATGAGAACACCCGACAGATAATCCGTCGCGACAGAAACCACACGAGCGTGCTGATGTGGGAACCGATTCTCAACGAGACACGTTATCCTGAGGATTTCGCACTGAAAGCCCTCGACATAACACACGAGGAATTCCCCTACCCTGGTCGTCCTGTAGCCGCCGCCGACATGAATTCGGCTGGAGTGAAAGACAACTACGACGTGCTCTACGGATGGACTGACGACATAGGCAAGGAGGGCACACCGGAAAACAAATGCATATTCACCCGTGAGTTCGGAGAGATGGTGGACGACTGGTATGCACACAACTGCCTGAACCGTGCTGCCCGCTCATGGGGCGAGAAGCCAATGCTCACCGCCGCCCTCTCTCTGTCTGACACCTACGGCGAGATGTTCCACGGCCAGCGCCAGTTCATCGGCGGATGCCAGTGGCACCCCTTCGACCATCAGCGCGGCTACCATCCCGACCCATACTACGGCGGTATCTACGACGCCTTCCGCCAGAAGAAATATGCCTTCGAGATGTTCCGCTCACAAGACCGCACACAGGAGCCTATGGTGTTCGTGGCGAACGAGATGACACAGTTCTCCGACGAAGACGTGGTGGTGTTCTCCAACTGCGACAGCGTGAGACTGACACAATTTGAGGGCGACAAGGTGCTCACACTACCCGTAGTACACGATGCCGGCGACAAGCCTTGCGCACCAGTGGTATTCAAGGGATTCTGGAATTTCTGGAAGGCACGCGAATATAGCTACAAGCAGCGCAACTGGCAGCGGGTGAGTCTGCTTGCCGAAGGAATAAAAGACGGCAAGGTGGTATGTTCTGAAAAGAAGATGCCGTCGCGCCGCAGCACCAAAATCCGTCTCTATGCCGACGAGATGGGCAGAAAGCTGACAGCTGACGGCAGCGACTTCATCGTGGTGGTGGCAGAGATTACCGACGACAACGGCAACGTGAAGCGTCTGGCAAAAGACAATATCATGTTCAGCATCGAGGGCGAAGGACGCATCATCGGTGATGAGACGATTTTCGCCAACCCTCGTGCCGTGGAATGGGGAAGCGCCCCTATTCTCGTTCAGGCTACCGACAAACCGGGCAGCATCACCATCCATGCCCGCAGCGCCTTCTCTGGTGTGTACGCTCCTGCAGAAGCCACGTTGACGATAGAGAGTGTGGCTGCCGAAATGCCGAAATGCTTCACCGATGAACCGTCTGCCAAGACCGTCCGCACGGCATCTGCCTCAGCGGCAGCCTCTCAACAGATGACCGACGAGGAGCGCCAGCGCACTCTCGAAGAGGTGAACCGTCAGCAGATGGACTTCGGAATACAATAATCACCAAACGGTATTAATGCAAGTTCTAATTACCGGTTTTGGATAATTGCATAGTCTGTACAATACACATCACGCCGCAACACCGACTGTCTCAACGATTCAGAGACTATTGGTGTTGCGGCGTGACCGTTTTCTTATCCCTATCAATACTATGGATTAAGCCCGAACCAGTCATTATGCCTGTCTGGATTTTATTCTATAAAAGTGAGTTTTTTTTGGCTTTCAGCCCAAATCAATTATTAGGACCTGTTTGGGTTTGTATTTTGGGAAGAGGGGATTTTGTTTGTTTTTAATTCGCAATAGCGGGCTATTGCGAATCAAAAATTTGCAGGCTATACAAATAAATAGTATATTTGCACATTGACACCAGCTGGATTCATTCCGGTGAATAAACGGGACAAAAAACTTTAGAATCATGACACGCGAAGAAACAGTATTGAACTATCTCAGAGAACATGACATACCATTCACCAACTACAACCACCCCGAAGGAAAGACCATCGAAGAGGCTAAACAATGGTGGAAGGATGACGGCAGCGTGCACTGCAAGAATATCTTCTTCCGCAACCACAAGGGAAACAGGCATTATCTCGTGTGTTTCGACAGCGACCACGACCTCGCCATACACGATCTGGAACATCTGCTGAAGGAATCGCTCGTGAGCCGCGGACTGCCTTCATGCGGAAAACTCTCGTTCGCCTCTCCTGAACGGATGATGAAGTATCTGGGACTGGAACCAGGCAGCGTGTCGCCTTTCGGACTGATAAACGACACGGAAAACCACGTGCATCTGTTTCTTGACGAGAATCTGCAGAAGGCAGACTCCCTGTCGTTCCACCCTAACGACTGCCGCGGAACGGTGGTGATAAAGCGAGAGGATTTCGAGCGGTATCTCAGCATCGTGGGCAACACGTATGAATACATAAGACTATATTGACAAACAATCGGAATTTAGCATTTGTAGATTGCAAAATCATAGTTTTTTTACACAAAGCGACATGTCGAGTGTAAAAAAACCACTTACCCATATATTTATTTTACTTTTATTTCTTTCGTAAAGAAACATTTACTAACTTTGCATTACAAACCTTACTTAAGGTTAAATATTGCTAACAGCAAAAAAGGATGAGGAGGGGAACATACATACCCTCCCCCACAATAAAAAACATATCTATCAAACAAAAAAACAAATTGTAAGCTAATCAAGGACTTGCAAGTATTATACTGACATTTTTCAGCAGACGATGTGAACATACATGTCTTCTGGCCAGTTTGTCTACTTGTCCTTCATCTACTCGACTACCAAAAACAACTTAAAAACAAATAACTTATGACAACGAAACAATTATCACTACACTGCAAGAGCATCGGAATGATGTGTCTGGCAGGAGGAGCGCTCACCATGGCGTCTTGTGCACAAGACGACCTCACGGGAGAGCAATTCGGCAGTGGAGTTAGGAATTCGCAGCTCGTGGCACCATCGGCCGACCAGATCAGCGTGACGCCGAGCACCGACGGAAGTCAACAGATCATTGCGTGGCCCGTGGTGGAGGGAGCCGGCGGCTATCATGCCGTGCTGACAAACGTGGACAACGGAGAGGTGGTGAAAGACACACTCATCGACGGAATCACATTTGCGGCACAGCGCATCGAAGACACCAACTACACGTTAGCCCTCTCGGTGCTCGACAACGAGAAACTGAACAACAAAGGTTCTGAAGCCGTGACGAAGGCTTTCAGCACATTCACAGCCACCTATCAGGTGATTCCTGACGGTACCGACCTCGCCACTTATTTCGAAGAGAATGCAGTGCCCGACGAAGGACTCACCACCATGCTCTGCTACGACCTTCAGCCAGGAGGAGAATACACGATGTCGAAGAGCGTGGACTTCGGAAACAAACAGGTGACGCTGCGCACTACAAGCATCTCTAACCATGCCAAGCTGAAGCTAACGGCAGACAACGTGTCGATAAAGACCGGCACCATCTTTGCCCTGAAGAACCTCGACATCGACGCATCGCAGTCGTTCGACCCGCTGATAAGCCTCTCTACTCCCGACGAGAGCATCAAGGGCACTGGCGACTACTACATAGTGCGCGGAGCACTGACCATCAACGGATGCAACATCACGGGAGTGAACAACAATCTCATTTACGACGGCAACAAGAAATACTGCTATGAGAGCGTGGTGATAAACAACACCATGGCTCATCTCACACTGAGCAGCCAGACAAACGTCAGCGGAAACGCCGTGATATACTTCAAGGGCGGATTCGCCAACACGCTGCAAGTGAGCAACTCCACGATATGGAACACGGGAGACAGCGACAGCAAATACTTCGTGCAATACAACAACAGCGGACGCGCCACACGTGCCGGATACAACAACAGCAACGTGAACTTCCTGAACTGCACTTTCTACAATATCGCAAAGACTGGACAGTGGGCTAACTATGGAGGATTCAACGGACAGAAGTGTTCTTATTTCGACGTGGAGCGCAACATCTTCGTTGACTGCGGAAACAAGCAGGTTATCCGACGCATTCTGGGTGGACGCTCGGCATCGTCATACGACGTGGCGAAGACTCTATTCAACACCTATATGTTTGACGGAGAATTCGAAAGCACCGGTGGTATCGTTGAGAACTACGACGTGACTGGCAACTGTCTCGAAACCGACCCTGGTTTCAAGGATGCCAAGAACGGCGACTTCACCATCAGCGGTTCAGCACAGTTGGAAAACAAGACTGGCGACCCTCGCTGGATAAAGACAGCTGAATAACAAGAGACTGGCAACAATCGAAAACAAATGAAACACAAGACAAGAATCATGAAAAGGAAAACGATAATCAGCTTATGCTTCGGATGCTTGGCATTGGTTTCCACACCTATCCATGCACAGCAGCAGAACCAGACAATAAAGGGCACCGTGGTTGACCAGAACGGCGACCCCATCATCGGCGCTACAGTGCGCCTGGTGGGCAGCAAGGGAGCAAACACTGGTGTCATCACCGACATCGACGGTAACTACAGCATCACGGCGCCAAAAGGCAGCAAGGTGAACATATCATACATCGGATATCTATCACAGACGGTAGTGGCCGGCGGAAAAGCACAGCTCAAGGAAGACGCCCAGAATCTGGAAGAGGTAGTGGTAGTGGGCTATGGCACACAGAAGAAGGCCCACCTCACCGGTTCTGTCGGCACGGTGCCGATAGACGACATCAAGGACCTTTCTGGAGCAAGCCTCGCATCATCCCTCTCCGGACTCATCAACGGAGTGAGCGTGAGCGGCGGCGACAGACAGGTGGGACAATCGTCGAGCATCACCATCCGCGACGGAGGTGTATTGCGTGACTTCACAGGAAACGCTGCCGGTCCGCTCTACGTCATCGACGGCTACGTATATCCTAACGATATAAAGAACCTGGGCGAGGAGGCGTTCAATAACCTCGACCCTTCTGAAGTGGAGAACATCTCGGTATTGAAAGACGCATCGGCTGCCGTATATGGAGCTCGCGCCGCAAACGGTGTGATTCTCGTCACTACGAAAAAGGGAAAGATGGGAGCACCGAAGATTTCATACAACGGCACATTCGGTATCGCCGACGCAATGTCAACACCGAAGATGCTCAACGCATACAACTACGGCCGCCTGTATGACATCATGACCGACAACGACCCGAGAAGCACATCGCTGAACCGCACCACGTCATTGTTCCAGCAGGATGAGCTGGAGGCTATGAAGGGACTGAACTACGACCTGCTCGACAAATACTGGGATACGGCAGTGACTCAGCAGCACAGCGTGAACGTGAGCGGAGCCACCGACAAGGTGAACTACTTCGCCGGAATTTCTTACTTCACACAGGACGGTAACCTGGGCAAACTCGACTACGACCGCTGGAACTACCGTGCGGGTGTCGACGTGAAGATAAGCCGCAACCTGAAGGCCAACCTCAACGTGAGCGGAAACTTCAGCGAACTGAACAAGCCTAACAACTCGATAGGTAACGGCGGACTGGAGAACGACTACCGCAACCTGCTCTACCGTCCGCGCTACATTCCGGAACAGGTGAACGGCATGCCGATTCTCGGCTACGGTGTGAGCAACGCCCAGACTAACGATTCGCAGACATATTCTTATGGTCTGATGCAGAACAACGGCGACTACGCTGAGACGAAGACAAACAACATGACCGTGAATGCCGGACTGGAATATGACTTTGAATGGAGCAAGGTGCTCAAGGGTCTGAAGCTGAGGCTGACATACTCTAAGAGCATCAACAATGACAAGGGCAACCAGTATGGTTCCAAGTTCACATTATATAAGATGGTGAACCGCACCGGTAGCGGACAACATCTCTATACGCCAATCGCCGGCGAGGAATACGACACATACCTCTCACAGGACAATTTCGAGCCAACGACACTCGACAACGGCAACTATATCTCTCGTTCGATGTCGCGCATGGACAACTACCAGATAAACTTCACGGCAAGCTACGGACGCAAGTTCGGTCTCCACGACGTCAATGCCCTCTTCTCAATAGAGAAGTCGGAGTCTGAATACGAGGATCTGGGCGGTCATGCCACGGAACCTTATTCATTCACCAACTTCCAGTCTAACGGTGCTTCGGGCACTAAGACTCCAAGCTGGTCGAGAAGCGAGTCGGCAAGTCTCTCATATATCGGACGCTTGAACTACGCCTATGCCGACAAGTACCTCTTCGAGTTCCTCATCCGTTCTGACGCTTCTACAAAGTTCGCCCCCAAGAATTACTGGGGTGTGTTCCCGTCAGCAAGTATCGGATGGGTGATGTCACAGGAGAAGTGGTTCAACAATGCCCTGCCATGGGTTGACTTCCTGAAACTCAGAGGATCATTCGGTCTGACAGGCCGCGACAACACCACAGCATGGCTCTGGATGCAGCACTACGGCATCTGGAACAAGACAAGCGACAATGCCGTGTTTGGAGAAGGAACGACAAACAGCGGACAGTCGATACGTATGGATAACGGTAATGCCGACGTGAACTACGACGTGCATTGGGACAAGTCGTACAAGGCAAACTTCGGTATCGACTTCAACGTGCTCTCACAGCGTCTCGCCGTGACTCTCGAGGCATACAAGGTGTGGAACCGTGAGATGTTCATGAACCTGTCACAGTCGGTACCGGCAACGGTGGGCTGTCTGTCGGCTTCTACCAACCTTGGCAAGATCGACAACTGGGGCTATGAGGCAAGCATCACATGGAGAGACAAGATAGGCAAAGACTTCAAATACCGCATCGGTGTGAACTTCGGCTATAGCGACAACAAGGTCATCAACAGCGACTTCGCAACCGACTACGTGTATAAAACAGTGCAGAAGGGCGACCGCTTCGATATCGGAACATGGGGAATGGAATGCCTCGGAATGTTCCGCAGCTATCAGGAGATTCAGGAGTATGTGAAGAAATACAACATCACCAACTATATGGGAATGGCTCCAGACCAGATCAAGCCAGGTATGCTTATCTATAAGGATGTGCGCGGAGCTGGCGGCACAGGAACGCCCGACGGTATCGTCAACGCCAACGACGACCAGGTGCGCATCTCCCACCGTGCCAGCAACCCATACGGATTCACCACCAACCTTCATGCCGAGTGGAAGGGACTCTCTGTAACGGCTCAGCTCAGCGCCAGCTGGGGTTCGCGTTCTGTGATTCCTACATCTGCCCTCAAGGCTTCTTACGGCATTGAAGCACAGAACATGCCTTCGTTCTGGAATCCTGACGATGTGTTCGTATACAACGACATAACAGACGGCTCGGGCAATGTGGTGGTATCACAGAACCGCGACGGTTCGCTGCCAAACCCATCATACACCATCAACAGCCAGGCATCAAGCTTCTGGACTGTCAGCGGCACAAGGGTTTCGCTTAACCGTCTCACCGTGGCTTACAAGATTCCTAAGATGGCATGGTTCAAGACAATCGGCCTGGAGAGCGCCAGGGTGAACATCACAGGACAGAACCTGCTGAGTTTCTACAACCCCTACCCTGACAACTTCATCGACCCTCAGTGCAGCTACGGCAGCTATCCTAAGCTCCGCAAATGGACTATCGGTGTGAACCTGACTTTCTAACGTATAACTCATAATCAAGGAATAACAACAATGAACAAGAATATAATAAAAGTTTGCAGCATCGCGTTTGCAGCATCTTTTCTCGCCTCATGTAGCGACAGTTTCCTCGAGGAGAAGAAAGACAACAACAACGTGAACAAGGAGGTCTACAACGACTTCACCGGAGCACAGCTGCGCGTCAACTCCATCTATGGCGAATGCCTTCCAAACCCAAGTTCGGTATCGGGATGGAACAACAACTGCACGGGTCTCGCTTCCGACATACAGGCAAAAGCTACAGAGGAATACTGCGGAATGAGCGGTTCGAGCGAACAGAGCTTCGTGAATCCTCTCTATGAGCTTGATGCCCTTACCGGCAACGTGGTGCCTGATTATTTCACCAATGAGCAGAAGCATCTCTCCAACGTTTGGGGACGCATCCGCAACATCAACGACGTGATTGCCGGACTGGAAGGCTGCACACTGAGCGAGAGCCAGAAGAACCAGTTGCTCGGACAGGCTTACTTCTTCCGTGCATGGTGTTACTACCAGCTCGTGAAATGGTATGGCGGTGTGCCTATCATAAAGGAGGTGCAGGAAACTTCTCCAAGTTCGTTCACACCTCGTTCATCGGCAAAAGACTGCTTCTCTTTCATCATCAGCGATCTCGACACCTCTGCCAAACTGCTCACCGATGCCACCACACATGGCGGATGGAGCGGAGAAAACTGGGGCAGAGTGACTTCCGGCACGGCGCTTGCCTTGAAAGGACGCGTAATGGTGTTGTGGGCAAGTCCGATGTTCAACCGCGCCAACGACCAGCAGCGCTGGAAGGATGCCTACGAGGCTATAAAGGAGAGTCTGCCAGTGCTCAACGCCTGTGGATACGACCTCTACACCGGTACTAACGATGTCAACGCTTCTGCCTTCGCCACGATATTCGGACAGACGAAGAACTGCGAAGATGTATTCGTTACACTCTTCAACACCGAAGACCCTATGCAGAGCGGCGAGGCTGGCGACAAGGGAAAGAACAACTACTGGGAGAACAATATCCGTCCGGCAAACACCAACAACCGCACCGGCGGTATGGAACCGTCGGCAATGATCGTCGACATGTTCCCTATGGCTGACGGCAAGCTGCCTTCTTCGGCATCTACATACAACAAGCTGGAGAAGTCTTCATTTGAATACGACCGCAACTATCCGTTCATGAACCGTGACCCTCGCTTCTACCGCACCTTCGCCTTCCCTGGTGTGCGTTGGGCTTACAACGGCGATGCCAGTCAGGGCGGAGTGAACAACAACCCTCAGGACGGTGCCAACTATGCTCTTTGGAACTATGTATGGTATACCAACCAGGATGATGCGGGCAACGTGGAGAGCGGTGAGGCTTATGGTGCCGACAACCTGCTGAAAAACAAGAAGGGTCTCTACGTCAGAAAGCGCACAAGCGACTACGACCTCGGTTCATCGCTCTATGTATACAACAGTGGATACTCTCGTGGCGCATTTGCCAGAAGCGCTTCGCCATTCATCGAGATCCGCTACGCCGAAGTTCTCCTCAACTATGCTGAGGCTGCATGCGGCGCCGGTCACATGGATGTGGCTGTAGAACAGTTGCAGAAAATTCGTTCGAGAGTGGGCTACACGGCAGAAAACAACTACGGTCTGCCTGCCAATCTTGCTTCCGATCAGGCCACTTGTATGAGTGCCGTACTGCTGGAGCGCCAGATAGAATTGGCATACGAGGGCAAGCGTTTCGACGATATGCGCCGCTGGATGCTCTACGATGGTGGAGCGACAAAGGTAGCAGGTGCGCCCGACACTTGGACTCTCACCGGATGGGGCGGCAACACCTGTCAGTGGCTCGGATTCACACCGCTCAACGGACAGCGTCGCGAGCGCATGGAGTTCCGTGTGGCCGACAAATATGGTGTTGGCGGCACTACCTACGAGAGCGACCCTCTCATCAAGGCTGGTGTCAGCCGCTGTCAGCCGATAGACCTTCGTCAGCCGCTCGCCACACAGCAGGAGCAGCTCAAGACATGGTATCAGGAGAACCTCGTGAGAAAGGACAACAAGGGTGACGGCCGTGACTCTTACCATCAGGACCTCACCATCAGCTATCGCGCAAAATACTACTTCCTCGGCTTCTCGCTCGGAGCAATGAACCGCAACGATGCCCGTCTGAAGCAGACAATCGGATGGAGCGACAACCGCGGCGGTACCGGTACTTTCGACCCGCTGGCTGAAACAAGCAAATAACAGGAGTCTGAACCCGACAAATAAAAATGGCACGCCATCATTCGGCGTGCCATTTTTATTTGAATCCCAACCGGTCATTAGCTGAAACAGATTGTCCGTCTAACCCAAGCAAGTTCTGATGAGCGATTAGGGTTTAAGCCTCTTGACCTTTCTTCTCCAGATAGTCGGCGAATATTCTTGCTGCACTTTCCACCTTTGCCGCACAAGGACGCTTCTTGTAGTATTCCGCCGTGCGCTCCGAAGCCACATAGCTGTTTGCAGCCTTCTCGTAGCCTTTCAGTCCGAGGATTTCGGCACAGATTATAGAACCGTTCTGCTGCTTTGATTCTTCGAGCAGCTGCTGCACAATCTTGTAGCAATGTGATTTTCCCTCGTTGTCAGCGCCCTCGGTCTGTCCTTCTTCCAGACCAATGAGCATCACCAGTCCCGACACTGCACCACACATCATGCGCATCTTGCCTACTCCGCCACCGAATCCTGCAGCGATTTTCAGAGCCAGTTTCTCGTCGAGTCCATAGATGTCTGCAAAAGCAGCCACCACACTCTGACAGCAGCCATAGCCCTGCATAAAATAGTCAACGGCACGATTAACGTGTGCTTCCAATTCTTCTTTCATGTTTATTGTTTTGTTTAAAGTTTTGTTTTTCTTATAAAAAGTCTGCAAATGTAACGTTTTATTTCGGAAAATACTATAAGTCTGTTATAAAAAACCGGTTACTCCCCAACAGTCTGATGCCCAATTTGTGGTATACAAATATCTGCCAGCTTTTCTATTACATTGTCTAACTGTTCCCGATAAATCAGTCCTTCTACATATTCTTCCGGGATTGCGCTGTAGCCAAACTTCGCTCCCAGTATAGCACAGGCAGTAGCTGCATTCGTATCCGCGTCCCCACCGGCATTTACCACCTTCAGCAAACCGTCTTCAAACGATTCCGCATGCCAGAAGGCCCATAGTGCAACCGACAGCGTCAGCAATGTGTATCCCATGCAATCGTCGTTCATCAGTCTGTTTACATCTTCCTCCTGCCATGCCATCATGACATATTCCGAAATCCGAGGGTCGTATTTTTTTGCCATGTCCAATATGGCGGGTACGGACGGTATCTGTCTGCCATAGACCAATGCATGTATCAATTCCGACACTATCAAGCAGGATCCAACGCATCGAGAGTCGTAATGGGTCAGCTTGCAGATATTCTCGGCACACACGGCAACGGCTTGCGGGAACAATCCGACAACGGATGTACGCATCACTCCCCCATTGGCAGCAGACTGGCATTTGCTTATTTTCCATACCATTTCAGACACTTCGAATGGTTTCTCCTCATATTCGTCTGCCGTCAACACATGATGGGTATTTATTCCTATGCCCATTGGTATTCCGTTTGCCCATTTCTTGAAGTGTTTAGCCACGTTTCTGAAATCAACTCCTCCATCTTCTATCACGGCATCGGCTATACAAAGCATCATGTCTGTATCGTCGGTCCAATCGCCTATCTTCCACCTGCTCCTATGCGAGTCTTGAAGAATCTGACTGTAATGCCGCAATCCATCAGGATATTTCCATGCTATATCCTCATCGGTCATTCCCTCCGTGCCCAAGCCCAGGGCATCTCCCACTGCCTGTCCGTAGATGACGCCTTTGAACCTGTCGTAGATATCTATATTTTCCATGATGTATCTATTTTTTTAATCATAACTCTCCAACTTGCCTCATCGCCGACTCGCCTCCCAGTCATTCAGCACTTTTAGCATGTCGTCTGGCAGATAGCCCAAAGCTTTTCTCCGCATCTCTTCGGGAATCGGCCATATTGCCTCTGCTATACTTCCCACTATGGCACCGAGGGTATCGGCATCCGCCCCAAGAGAAACGGCAGTGCGGATGGCATCCTCAAAGTTGACGCTCTTGCTTATGATGCATAATGCCACTGGAACGGTTCCCTGACAGGTCTCGTCAAACCTGTTCAATACAGACTCTCGACGTATATTGATGTCGTAGCCAGAGAATTCCACGCATGGAGCTATCACCTTCTCCATCATCTCGCCATGAAGAACAGGTTCTCCTTGATGACACCTGCGCAGCTTCAATGCCAGATGTATGGCAAGGGCTACGGTCTGTGCGCCCTTGACGCCTTCAGGATGGTTGTGTGTGCAGGCTGCCGACTGTTCTGCATTGGCAAGCACACTCTCTTCGTCGGCGAAAGCCCACCCTATGGCACTCACTCTCATCGCTGCTCCATTGCCATAAGACCCATAGGGCTGTGGCTCGTCGCTTCTCACCCACGCATTGAAACTGCCTCCATAGCTACCCATAGGGTTTGGATAGCGCCTGCACCATTCATGGAGCGCCGCTCCGTAGCTCTTCTGATGCATTATGGCATCTGCCACGGCGATAGTACAGATGGTATCGTCGGTAAAGTCGTTCTTGTCGGAAAACAACTCGAAATTATAATCATTGGTGGAGAAAAACTCCCAACGGCTACCGACAATGTCGCCGATTATCGCTCCTAACATAGTATATTAATCGTTGTGTATTTTAAAATTCCAACCGGAATCCTTTCTGCTTCAATTCTTTGTATTTGTCCTCATTGAAACTGAAGAGGAAAGCCTTGCGCTTTGGCGTAGGCCACACCGTCTCGTCGAGTTGTGTGAGGATGTCGAGATGCAGCATCTTCTTGGCAAAGTTGCGGCGGTCGAAATGCACGCCGAGGATTGCTTCGTATAGCAGCTGCAGTTCCTTGAGCGTGAATTTCTCGGGCAGCAGATCAAAGCCTATGGGCTGGAAGTGGATTCGCTCGCGCAATTTGCTCATCGCCATGCGCAGGATGCTCTCGTGGTCGAATGCCAACTGCGGGATTTCATCCATTGAAAACCACTGTGCCTTGGCAGCATCATCGCCTCCCTTCACCTCTTCCGTCTTCACCAGGGCAAGAAAGGCGATGGAGATGACGCGCTCTCGTGGGTCGCGGTTGGGCGAACTGAAGCAGTGGAACTGTTCCAGATAGGTGGCTGTCAGATTTGTCTCTTCCTTCAGTTCTCTCATAGCTCCCTCTTCGGCGCTCTCGTCTATATTCAGGAAACCGCCAGGGAACGCCCATTTCCCCTTGAATGGGTCGATGCCGCGCTGTATGAGCAGGATTTTTAGTTTCATTCCGTCGAAGCCGAAAATCACACAGTCTGTAGCGACTGCCGGATGTGGATATTTGTAGCTATACATTTTCTCTTCCATTTTCTCGATTGTTTTATGTTCCTCTTACACCCTTGCGTAAGTTTTACGCCGCAAAGATAATCACTTTTAGTATAAGCTCCAAATGTTATAGTAAAAATCGAGCAAAAGACACCTTATAAAAAACAAAATAATGACCGACTTGGGATAATTACAACTTTTCCACAATAATCATCAACCATCTGGTCACAATCACGTAAACTACTGAAATACAAGTACTTCCATCTTTTCACACCCACAAAAACCATCGGGTAACTGTCTGGATGGTTGGCTAAATTTCAGAGAAAAGTATAATTTATTAAACTTTTATTTGCTCAAACAAGGAATTTCTCCTATATTTGCGTCAAAAGTATAATATATTAGACAATGGAATTAAATGAAGTGATAAAATCTCGTAGAAAGGTGCTTGCTATTTCTCAGTTAGACCTTGCAGAAATGGCAGAAGTGAGTCTTGCTACAGTCAAAGACATTGAACGAGGGAAAGGCAACCCTTCTCTGTCTACTGTCAACAAACTTCTTGGAGTGTTGGGACTGGAAATGGATTTCAAGATACGTAAAACCATATTATAAAATAGAATGATATGAGACAGTTGTATGTCTATATGAACGACCTCAAGGCAGGTGTCCTGACTGAAAACACCCCTGGAAAAGAATATACTTTCTGTTATGACGAGAACTATCTTTCAACTGAAAACCCTTCCATTTCTGTCACTCTTCCCAAAAGAGAGGAACCCTATAAGAATGAATATTTGTTTCCTTTCTTCACGAACATGCTGCCAGAAGGTGCTAACCGTAGGAGCATTTGCCGTTCGTTGAGAATTGATGAGAATGATTTCTTCGGACTTCTTATTGCCATGGCAGATAAGGATTTCATTGGCGCCGTACAAGTAAGAAAGACAACAGATGATTGACATTAAGACTGGCATTTGAAAGGTGGTCACGCCACATATCCGTTATATATATAACGCTGTACTCATGAATAAAACATATACTTGGAATTCGTGAAACATAGACTTGAAATCTCTAAAACACAGACTTGTAATTCATAAAAGACAGACCTCGGATTCCCCCCACGCCGTGGGGAACAGAACCCCCTAATGTGGGGATGTCTTCCCCATGGTGTGGGGAAAATATGGGATGCCGAAAGGCATGATACTTCTATGATACTTCTATGATACTTTTCTGTAAAATATTCAGAAAAGTATCATCTGGTTAAATCGTTAGTCTATAATGTTTTAGTGGCTTGACGGCAACCAAGAATGATACTATGACACTTATAAGGAAGCAACTTGATACGGAAGGTTTTTGTTTTCCTCTTCACTACCAGTGGCGGAATTAACAAACAAGCATTATGAAGTTGTAATCAGCTCGGAATTTCCCACCTTTGTGGCGATGATGCCTTATTTGATATTCTTTATCTCTTCTTCTCACAAGCCCAATGCCTGCATGATAGTTTCTATAGGCACTCCAAGAGCCAGAAGATTGGAGGCTATCTATTCTTTGGCCTTTTTCTCGCCTTCAGTACGTCCTTCTGCATATTTCTTCTTTTCCGCAGTCCGTATGGCATTCACGATGTCGCGGTCGAAATCAGTATGTGGATTGATGTATTTCTCTGCCATAATGCTGCATTTATTACATTGGGGCAGTGGAAAATTTATTACTTCAATTTAGAAACTTCATCGAGTGACATTCCCGTCATTTCTGCAACAAGTTCAGCAGAAATACCCTTGAGAAGCATTTTTTTCGCGACCTCTACAATTCCTTCTGCACGTCCTTCTGCACGTCCTTCTGCACGTCCTTCAGCACGTCCTTCTGCTCGTCCTTCCGCACGTCCTTCTGCATATTTCTTCTTCTCCGCAGTCCGTATGGCATTCACTATGTCGCGGTATGCATTGATGCTGTCTTCATACAGTTTCAGTTCCTGTTTGTCGAACTTTGATATCTCTGCCTGTTCGAACAGACGTGTGAAAACAC
>ERZ773218.1383-NODE-1383-length-23481-cov-8.940195_pt1 | contig 23481 bp, 21 predicted proteins | sample MGYA00580527_ERZ773218 | MGnify/ENA primary metagenome ERZ773218 (study PRJEB29015, sample SAMEA2737763) | human gut metagenome | biome: human gut; feature: human-associated habitat; material: faeces | place: China | collected 2012 ...
TATAGCACAGATTGCCGGGATTGCCTTGTGTCGCAATGCTTTTTGGGTTGGTCAGTAGACATTAGATAGCTTGCAAATTTGCCAGTTGGCGTAGCTTGTTCAGCTTTGCCTTCTGTTTGTAGGTGAGTTGCAGTTGTGAAAGGTAAGCTTTGATTGTTGTTTCTTTTGTTGCGTGTAGCAATCGGTGTATATCCTTGTGCAAAATAATCAAGTTTTCGTATCTATCATTTCCACCTTGACTGACAGGCTTTTTGTGGTGACAATGAATTTCATGCAACGCCAGTATTTGTCCTGTTATTGCACATTTTCCGTATTGTGCCACATAGAGAGAAATTCGGTTATCCATATACTCAACACTTCTACCAACTTCCTTTGTTCTCATAAGTAGGAGCATAGTATTGGTGTCTATGCCAAGATTTTTATGAATTTTCTGTCTACCCTCTGGGGTGTATTTACACACCGATTTTTTCTTCCACATGGGATTCTTGTGCTTGATATATCCCACAGGAACCAAAGGCTTTCCGCTGTAAAAACGGATTTGTTTGCTTTTTCCGTATTTCTTTTCAATGAACGAAAACCCTTTGTAATCTCCCTTTGTGGAAAGTGCCTTTCGCTTTAATTGGCTTAATTTCACAACATCAACTTCTCGTCCCATGTCTGCAAAATCCGAACTTACACAGGTCGCAATCTGAAAATAGTTGTGCATACCCATAATCATAGCGTTGTACTCATTGATGAGGGTTACTCGTTCCTCATCGTTTTTGGGATGTGCTATCTTTTTGATTTGACCTTTCAGCTTGTCCGTTTCTCGCCTTTTTGCCTTATCACAGATATGTGATTTGACAACATAGGACGCACCTTTTTTCATAAGAGTGAGTTTAAAACCCAGAAATTCCGAATAGCCCTTTTTCAAATTTACGATTTTAGATTTTTCTTCACTTACCTCTAACTTCAAACGGTCATGAAGCCACGCTTTTGTTGCTTCATACGCTCTTTTTGCGTCCTTTCGGTTTGAGCAGAATATCTTAAAATCGTCTGCATACCTAACCATGTGCATTTCTTTTAGACCAGACTTGCGGAATGCGTCATAGGCTCGACCTCTGTGAGTAGCACCTGTTTTTGTGATATGGTCACGAATATTGTGAGCAGGTTGCTTTTCCCACTGGCTCGCTATCCACCAATCCAATTCATTCAGAACAATATTAGAAAGAAGTGGTGATAGGATTCCACCTTGCGGTGTTCCTTTTTGCGGATAAATTGTTTCTCCATTGGGTAAAACAATCGGAGCCTTCAGCATTTCTTTTATTACACATAGCAATTTCTTATCCTGTATCCCCATATTCCACATCTGTTTCATCAGCTTGCTGTGACTGACATTATCAAAGAAGCCTTTAATATCAATGTCCACAACATAGTGCAGGTGTGATTTTTGCATAAACGCATAGGCTTGTGCGATAGCGTGTTCTGCCGACCTGTTAGGTCGAAATCCGTTACTTCTGTCACTAAATTTAGCTTCACAGATAGGTTCAAGAATTTGGAGAATACATTGTTGGACTATCCTATCCCATATTGCAGGGATACCCAGCGGTCTTAGCTTTCCGTTGGGCTTTGGAATTTCAACTCTCCTAACTGCTTTGGGTTTATACCATTGGAGTTTCTTTCTCACAATTTCAACAAACCTCGTTTCGGGTATCTTTTCAATATCCTTAATCGTCAGTTTGTCTACTCCGCTTGTATTGCTTCCAGAATTGCGTTTAATGTTACGATATGCAAGGCGAATATTTTCCTCGCTCTCGATAAGCGGCATAAGATTATTGAAAATCTTTCTTCGTCCACTATCCGCATACAACATATCAAGCGTATCTTGCAGGTCGTAATACTCCAAATAGCGTAGTTTTGAGTTCTTTTTCTGCTTCGTAGTTGTCACAGGCATCTCCTCCTTTCGGATTTGATTTTCTTTGTCATACTCGAAGCTGTGAATGTTTACTTTGTTATTATTTGAAAATCATAAACGGCTAATGGCTGTTCCTCCGTTTACATTACAGAAACATCAACGGTCGTGCCATCGCTCTCACAGAAAACTCACGCAGTTATGATTTCCTGCGTTTACTAACCATTGGTTAGCTTTTCTGCTTTCCTCGTTCCAACAATTCTATCTATACATATATCCGTAGGTGTCCTCTCTAAGCCTGTATGCTTGATACCGCCTGTAACGGCATAGGGAATTTCATATCTTCGATTTTTACTTTTCCCCACATACTATCCGTTTGGATAACTGCACATTTCTATACAGCCTACTTATAGACCCTTACATTCGAGGATTCGTCAGACTTTTTACGGTCATTCTCACCATAGATATTTTGTAGACCTCCGGCATATAGGCTACACCATCCACCGCTGGACAGCTTTCGTTGCGGTGTTCACACAGCCGCAAGACGGTAGCTCTCTGCCGACTTCACCGAGCTTCTGAACATCTGCCTTTTGAGCAGAGCCAGTCGGAGTATTAAGGATGGCGTTTCAGGGCGTTACCCCATCATTCCACCAATCGAATTGTTAGTTTGCAAATATTCTGGTTCACCTGCCTTTCAAAATTTGCACCTAAGCTTTTCACTTAGGAACGAGTCGCACCGAAGAAGTAATCGTGAATCAGGAAATTGTAGCGGTCAAACTGCCGGTCAGATACCTTGTAGGCTCCAAAAGGCACGTTGCCGATGGCCAGGTCAAAGAAATCCTTTCGATCCGTCTTCTCAAAGCCAGTGACAGCAATATTGGCCTGCGGATACAGGTATTGCGCGATCCTGCCGGTGATGCTGTCCAGCTCCACACCGTACAGCTGACTGCCCGCCATGGATTCCGGCAGAAGTCCGAAGAAATTGCCGACACCGCAGGAGGGCTCCAGGATGTTGCCGCTCTGAAAGCCCATCTGCTCCACTGCCTGATAAATCGCCCGGATCACGGTGGGTGATGTGTAATGGGCATTCAGGGTGGAAGCGCGGGCCATCTCGTACTCTTCCGGCGTCAGCAGAGCCTTCAGCTCCCAGTACTCGTCAGCCCAGGCCGCGTTTCGCTCATCAAAGGCCTGCGGGATCCCGCCCCACCCAACATACTGGGATAGGACTTCCTGATCCTCAGGGGATGCCAGGCGGTTTTCCTTCTCCAGTGTTTTCAGGGTGCGGATAGCCCGGACATTGTTTTCGTACTTGGTCTTCTGCCCGCCCTCGCCCAGGTGATCGTCCGTGATATGAAAGTTCTGCGCCGGGGCAGGCGCTTCCGTCAGATCGGCTCCGTCAGCCACCGAGCGCTCCAGCTCGGACATAGCGTTGGAAACATCCGCCGGCACGGATGACGCAGACTCTGTTTCAGGCACATCAGCCGCCGTCTCCATCTCTGGTTCCGGTATTCTCCGCTGATCCAGCCGTAAGGGTAGGTTCCGCTCGTCCCGAGGCAGCAGCACTTCCAGCCGTTCTTTGCTCTCAGTGCGGAAAACGGGGATTCCGATGGCGTCATTCCGGAAGGAGACATCAAAAAGGCCTACCCGATCCACCACAAAGGGCTGACCATCTAGGTAGGCCGTATCGCCGGGAACCAGGTCATATTGGTATCGCGGGGCCGGTCGATCCACGGGCGGGGCGTTGCCGGTCAGGTCAAAGACGAGTTCCCGCATGGCAGGAGTTTCATCCGGGGTTGCCTCAGCGGCAGGTGCCGTTTCGGCGTCGGTGTCTTTGTCAGGCTCCTCAGAAGCTGCAGCCTCGTCTGTCAAAGGTTTCTCCTGTGCGGGAGCATCTGCCTCCACTTTCTCCGAATCGTCCTGCCGGTTCTGTTCATGGATGGCCGCTGTGGTTTCCTCCACCAGCTGAATAAAGGGGCTTTGCCGCAGAGCTTCCTCATCCACCAGTTCGCCGTCCACAATGCCGTAGCGATCCAGCTCGGCGCGGATCCTCTCAGGGTGGATTTCATCGTCATCCGTATGTGACGGCATGGGTTTCTCCGCCGCAGTGGGTGACTCGGCGGCGGGATAGGCCATTCTCAGCACGGGTGCCGGAATTTCCTGTCCGGCGCGTGCTTCCTGCAGCGCTGCCCATTGCTGGGCTTCCTCCGCGGACAGATAGGTGCCGTTTTCGATCATGGTGCGGAGATGCCGCTCCACCACAGGCCAGCGCAGGGTTGTCTCCGTATGCTCCGACCAGTCGGTGACCTTGATGCCCTTGCCGTCATAGTCCACAAAACCGCGATTCCCGTCCAGCAGGGTGAAGCTGTGACCGCCGATGCCGTATTCTTCCTTCAGGAAGTCCTGTGCTTCCTTCGGGGATGGATTTCCGGCATACATGGCTGCAATCCGGAGCTTTCCGCCTGCGAAGCCGGAGCCGTAGGTCAGCACATGCGCGATTTCCTCATCAGAAAGAGAAAGAGCAGAGGGCTTTGCTGCCTCTGCTCTGTTGAATATGGGTTCTGGATCAGGCGCTTGTGCGGGTTCCTGCACCACACTGTCAATGGCCGCTATCTGCTCCTCCTCTGTTGGGAAGAGGCTCAGCTGCTCGGACTCCTGTGTCAGGCGTAGACGAGTTCCGTCAGGATCGTCTCCTCCGCCTGGGCCTTCAGGCTGTTCATGAGCCCGACCCACTTGAGCTGATTCTCCGCCTTCAGCTGCTCGGTCATGCCAGCCTGCTTCTTCATCAGGCTCATCATGCTCTCCAGCCGCTCGTGGGCTGTTCTGTCGGTCTCCTGCAGGTGCTCCATCAGGGTTCCGTTCAGGATCAGCCGAGTGTACAGGCCGGGCCGGTTCTGCTCCAGGTGCCACATCCGCATGATCCCATACTTGCCCAGCGGCTGCTGTTCCGCCTCGGTCAGTCCCATCTCCGGCAGCAGGTAGTCCCCGTTCTTCGTGTACATCATCTCGCTCATGGTTCATGCTCCTTTCCATCTGTCGAATGGTTCTTTCAATCTGGCGCAGCACCTGGCCGCTGCCGTCGCTGACGGCTCTGCCCAGCTCTGCCAGTGCATTGAGGGTGTTCCACTTCAGCACCTCCTCAAAATCCTCGCTGAAGAGCTCCGGATCCAGTCCGCAGCGCTGCTGAAGGCTGTAGGAGATGCTGGCGGCAGCGGCACTCCTGAAGGAGTTCCCGATGCTGTCCATATCATATTCGGCAAGCGGGGTATTGTCCACGCTGTCGCAGATATCCTCAAAGTGCTCCTCCCAGTACTGCTGGGCAAGCGTGACCGCCACCTGCTCCAACTGCTCGGCCATCATGTATGCACCCGCTCCATACTGTGCTTCCAGCACGTCATGGACAGTATCCATATGCGGATTCTCCAGTACCCATGCCTCCACATGCCGGGAATTCTGCCGGGCACCGGTATCGGACACATCGAACACATACCGCAGGTACAAGCCGTTTTCACTGGGGGTCAGCAGGGCGATGCCCTTGGCTCCGCGCCGGACATAACGGTGCATGGTGTTGTTCCAGGTGTCAAAGCTGGCGCAGGCGGTGGCGTTTGGTCGCTGTGCGTAGATCAGGAGCTGATCGGAAAAGGAATACTTGTACAGCCGGGAAGCTGTGGTGAGAAAGGATGCCCAGTCCAGATAATCCCCGGTGATCTGCCGGGCCGTCTCATCCGCCTTCTGGGCATAGATTTGTGCTTTCGTGGGCATGGGATTCCCTCCTTGCCGTGTTATTCATGGTCTTCCTGGGGACTGGCCATCAGCGCTTCCATGAAGGCCATGGCAATATCGTAGGTTTCATCGTCGATGTCATCAGGGGCATCATCCTCCGGTTCGGCAAAGACATCCGGGGTGAGGATGTCGGATAGATCGTCGAACTCGCTATCCGTCATGCCCTCCAGCTTTTTTACGGTGCGCTCCGCCAGCGTCTTCAGCTGCTTTTCATCCGGCGTGAGGCAACGCATCATGTGCTGCAGCTCATGGATGGTGCCGGCGCGATTGCCGGGGTCGTAGAGACAGACCAGGTTGATTTCCTCAGTTGTGAAATGGGTCATGCAGTGTTCCTCCTGGTATTTCGTTCGCAATGGGAAATGTCACGCTTTAGACCTGATTTTGCATGAAAACGACCTGCAGGTCGTCCACCGCCATTTTTGAAGGTTTTGACGCCTGAAAACCCTTGCTATGCCTACATTCTCAGATGTCTAAAGCGTGACAGTGGTCACAGTTCCTCCCGGTGTTTTTGCTGCCGGCTGGCGTCCTGCTTTCGCTTCACTTTCGCGGCACAGGCGCGGCAGTATTTCTGCCGGTTGTTCGTATAGGTAAAGGGCCTCTGGCATTCTGCACACCGGCGCATCCCATCCGGCAGCGTATCGCTATCTTCGTTTGGCCCGTCCCACATATCCTCCTCCGCCCAGATGGCATACCAGACCATGTCGTTCAGATCCCAGTCCGCGGGCAGAACACAGTCCATGAAATAGTCGCAATCGATGGCACCATCATGGACAGAGGGATAATTGGGGTTGATGATATGGCAGCGCTCTTCTGTTTCCAGGCAGATGCCGCCCTGATAGTTCGCGCATTCATCCCTGGCCAGCTGCCGGATGCGCTTCAAAATCTGTTTGTCAGTCATGTTGCCTCGCTTCCTTCTGCCGGGCAGTGGGCCTGCCCGGCAGAGAGGACCATCAGTCCAGATCCGGACGGATGTCCTCCTCGGTCATAAAGATATTGAAGCAGGCAAGCTCCGGAATGGCATTTTCCTCCGCAACGATCTTCGCGCAGCAGAAGTCATCGGTGTCATCATGCTCCAGCGTAGCGAGGGCGTAGACTGGATGATCCAGTGTCTCACAGCGGTAGGATGCAAAATGGGGATCCAGGATCAGGTGATGCTTCCGATGGACCCAATCGATGAAGCCCAGCAGGAAAAACGCGATGCGGTAGGCTCCTTCGGCGTGGAAACGCTCGATCCAGTGCTCCTCGCAGATCTCGCACACGAATTCCAGGTCGCTGTAGGCAGTCAAGGCCAGCTTTGTGGCATCCACGATCATGTAAAAGGTGAGCATGGAGCTGTCGTCATGGAGCTCCTCCAGAGGCACCTCGCGGTCATGGTGCAGCAGTGCTTCCTCCCAATAGGTGACCACGATTTCGTCCACCGTGGTTTCCAGTACATCGGCAATGGCCAGCAGAGTGCCGGCCTCGCAGTGATCAATCTGTGCCTTCCCATTCAGGATATCCCGCAGGGTGGATTCAGGAACGCCGCTGCGGCGGCTCAGTTCGGCACGGGTCATGTGCTTTTCGTTCATCAGTTCAAGCAAAAGCATTCTTCATCGCTCCATTTCATGTTTTTTGATTTTCGGTTTGACGTGCTGCGGCTTTTCGGCAGCCTGTGCCTTCTCCATTTCCCGCAGCGCGCTTTTGTCATAGGCGTAAAGGTAGAAGTTGTAATCGCCCTTGCGGGGATTGCAGCGCAGGCAGTACAGATGGTTCCGGGATTCACCCTGGAAGCCGAAGCTGTCGTCACTTCTCAGTCCTGTCCCGCACTGTCTGCTCATGGAGGCAAAGCTCTGCAGGAGGCCATCCTTTCCGCGCAGGTCATTCACTGCCTCCTGCAGCTCCTGCTGGAAGGCCGCGTCCTTCAGCTGCGGCTGATGATCAAACCAGCTTGTCCAGAATTCCTGGCCGCTTCTACCGAAATCACCCCGCAGGTGACCAACGCAGGCCTTTTCCTGCATACTGTCCTGAGAGGCGGAATACATCCAGTCCTTCCTGTCCGGCTGCATGGGCGTCCAGACAACCTTCTGCCCTTCGCGCTCGGTTTCAGTAAGTAATGCCTCAAAGGCATACAGGGCTGTGCGTGAGAACTCTCCGTAGTAATCGTCCTGACTGTGGATTTCATCGGCCAGGCCCTGCTGCTCCCGGAAGGAAGAGGTGTCCTGTGCGTCCAGCCAGGCGGTAAGATCATTTCGCAGATCGGAAACCAGCTCCAGCATGCTTTCCCCGTTTTCCCCGCCATAAAGCATTTCCTCGGTGCCCATGTCCGGGTCCTCGGAGCTGAAGGACAGCTTCAGCTCGGCACGATTCCCGCTGCGTGTGTATTCCAGCGTCGTGTCCGCCGGATAGTCGTGGGAGTAAAACCTGTAGGCCCGCTCGTCCGGGCCGTTCGTATCCGGCATGGGGCGGTCCTGCAGGCTGTCCCTCCAGTTTTCATAGTCCGTGATGCTATCGATCATTCGATCATCCCTTTCCGGCACCGTGCAGTGCCCGGATTATCGTTCCATATCGTTTCGCTGCCGGGTCTTCGGTCGCGCCGGCTTTTCCGCTTTCGATTCCAGCGGCTGCGCTGCAGCCTGCTTTGGGCCATTGTTGATGATCCCGTCAATCATCCCATAATCGTCCTCGATCATCATTTCCGCATTCTTCAGCGGATTGTCCGGCGGAAGAAAATCAGGGAGCCTTTCAAAGCGAAAGCTGTCTGTGAACCAGGCGCTCATCTGTCCATTTTGTCTGAGCACCACCACATCGCTGACGCTCATGCTGCGGCCGGAGAACCCTCTCAGATAATCCGGATTGAAGCGCATGTACAGGTCAGCCAGCAGCTGCTGGGTTGAACGGCTGTCCTGGGCCGGCAAGGGTCCTGTATACACCAGCTGGTAGCGATCCTTTTCTACGGCCTGATTGAGATGCTGCAGCATGGACAGCGAGGCGAAGCGCACCGTCCGGTTCTCGCTGCCGCCTTCAGCTGGTAGAGGCCATAGGCATCGCCGGTCCCCTTCAGGAAAGCGTCTTCATCGGGAAAATTGGCCTCATCCATGGTCGTGTATGCCAACATTCTTTTTCCTCCTGTGAAAGGACGGGCAGCGCTGCGCATAGGCAGTCTGCCCGTCCCGGATTATTCAAACAGCACCATGCCGCTGGTCTTGCTTCCGTCGGAGAGGATCAGGGCGTACCTGTTCTCGCCATTCTCCGCCGCCTGCCGGCAGATGCGCAGACCGTAAAGCTCGACATTCGTGCCCCTCGCCAGGGTCAGCTCAAATTCGCAGTCGTTCCAGTACCGATCCCTGGCGGAATCATATTCGCTGATCGACCAGGTGCCGGACCATTCGATCTCTCTGCCGCTCTCCAGCGTGGAGATCCCGGTCATGCTTCCGTCCTCCCGGAAGGTGATGCGGCTGGCATTGATCGTGCTGCCCACATACAGCTTCCAGCTGCCAACAATGGCCTGACGGGCTTCCGTGAGTGCGTTCACGGTATCGGACAGGCAGGCGGTCGGCACGAAGCCGCGAAAGCGTGTTCCGTTCTCGGCAGCTTCGATGTACGTCCATTCACCCATGGTGCCAAGGCAGGTCACCTTGGTGTTCTCCTTCAGCTTCGCCAGCGCGGTCTGGCTGACCAGCGGATCGTCCGTCGCTTCGACATCGTAGTTGATCACGCCGCTATGCTGCGTGAACTGCAGCTCCGGCACCGTCACACCCTCCGGCAGGGCTTTGCTGGAGATGTAGCCGATTCGATTCCGCTGTCCCTTTTTGATGTCATACTGCACAAGCAGCCAGTCGCCTTCGCAGCCAAAGACCTGGATCCAGCCATTGGTGCTGACGCGGGCTTTGCCCTTGGCACCGCGGATGCTTTTGGTGTCCGGCGCGGAATACACCGCGTAGGTCTTGTTGCCGGTAAAGAAAATGACCTCGGCAGAAAAAGAACCAGCCGGAATGGCTGGCACGTTGGAGGTATCCATGGTGATGACCTGCGATGCGGCCGCAGGTGCGCTGACAGTTGGAGCGGCACCTTCGCCGCTGTCTGCCAGTGCACCGGTGGTCAGAAGACACAGGGCGAGGAAAACGACAAGCATTCTTTTCAACATGATAAAGCGCTCCTTTCAGTCGAAGGTGGGACGGAGAAAAGGCTTTCCGTCCCGGTAGTCCAGATGCAGCGTGGCATTGTACTTGATGTGTGACTTGGCGGAAACCAGTCCCTTCTTTTTCACAGAACCGTTTTCCACCAGCTCCTTCACGTCGCTGGCTGTCAGCGGCTCCTCACTGCCCGTGAGAATGCCGCCGGTTTTCCAGAGGGCAAAGCTGCAGGTTCTGTTTTCACACATGAAGCCCTTGGGCCGATCGGTCACCGCAGCCCCGCAGAGCGGGCAGGCACAGATCTTCTGCCGCAGCGGTGTAAAGAGTGATTCGGCATTGGCGACGCGGGTGGTGTCGCGTGTCAGCTCCTGCACGAAAGTCTGAATGTCGCGCATGAAATCCTCCGGGCGCTCTTCGCCCCTTTCAATCCGCTTCAGCCGCTGCTCCCATTCGGCGGTCATCTGCGCCGAACGCAGCTTTTCGGGCAGGACGGCAATCAGCGCCTTACCCTTGGCTGTTGGCACCAGAATGCGCCTGCGCCGGTCGCCGGTGCGATCCACCAGCTTGGTTTCCAGCAGCTTCTCCAGGATGGAGGCACGGGTGGCAGGAGTACCGATGCCCTTGTGCTCCGCATCCTCCGGCATGTCCTCTGCCCCCGCCGTTTCCATGGCGTGCAGGATGGTATCCTCTGATACGTTTTGTCAAGGGTGTTTAAGAACTTTTTTCGCTGTCATTCAAAATCAGACGCTTGATTTTGTCGCTCATGGTTTCTTTGCTCGTTTCACTGAAATGGATTTTGACGCGGTAGGTGGTCTTTCCGATTTTCTTTATCATTACAGGTGGCGCGGCTTCCTTTACGGTCAGAGGGGAAGCGGTTGCGGGGGTGCTGCGGTTGCTGGTGTCGTTGTTCATAGGCTCTCCTTTCCATGAGAAAAGCCCCATGCGGTCATACATGGGGCGGTGGTTTTGAGGTTGAAGTGGCGAAGTGGCAAAGTGGCAAGGTATCTGGGTTTTGCCACTTGGATTTTGCCGTTTCACTTTTTAAGAGCGTGATACCATGCCGCGCCAATGCGCTTTGAGGTAATGCGCCCGTCAAGGTTTCTCTTTGCCGCCCGGACGGTACGGGCGGATATGCCCGCTTCTGTGGCGGCTTTCTCTATGTCCTCGCTGGCAAGCTCTTTCCCGTCTGCCAGTAAATCCAGTATCAGCCGTTCCGCCTGTTCGGTCTTGGTGGCGGTGTTCCCGCCCGCGCCGGACAGCAGCTCGTCGGCGGTTATATCATATTCGCCTAGGCTCTTGCGGCTCCTGTGCCTGTTCTTGCTGCTCTTTCCATTGTTTGCGTTTTTTCTGCATATAGCGGCGGTTGTACTCGGCTTTCTTTGCCCGTCGGCGTTCCTGTTCGGCTATCGCGGCGATTTCTTCCTCCGTCAGTTCCACTTCCTCGTGTGGGATTTCCACCTTGCCCACGAAGTTAAAGAAAATCTCAATTTCCTGTGTGCGGCTTGCCCCTTTGCCCTCCGCTTGGTGGACAAGGATTTTTTCAATAAACTCATTTATCATGGCGGGGGTAAGCTCGGAAAAATCTGTGTACCGCTTTACAAGAGCGATAAACTTTTCCGCATTGACGCTCTCGCTGCTGATACGGTCAAGCTCCTGTTGGTCTTGGGTAATGCTTGTGTTCAGCCCGTCCAATTCAAGTTCAAAATCGTGTAGCATTTGCTCAAAGAGCTTATCAGAAAGTTTCCCATTGACATTATCCTCATAGAGCTTTCGTATCAAGCGGCTCAATTCATCGGCGCGTTTCTCGCTGCGCTGTTTCCTCTGCCGTATGGTCTTGATAGCCTTTTTCTGCCGTTCCCCGGAAGCGGAGCAGACTTGTTCAATAAAGGCGGCTTCATTGTTCTGCGCGTAGTTGCATACTTCCTTTATCGCTTCAAGTAGCAGTTCATTTACAACAACGGTGCGGATAAGGTGGGTGGTGCAGTAGGTGTCATATCGCTGATTTCCTAAATCGTATCGGGAGCAGTTGTATTCGTCGCGGTCTGGACGCCTTTTCCCGTTTGGTCGCCCCGCCCAATCCCGCGCCTTTCCCGCTTTCCCTCGATGGTTATACATCTTCGCCCCACAATCGGCACAAAACATTAAGCCGGTTAAGGGGTTGGCTTCTCCGATGGTGTCAGTTCTGCGGATTGTTTTTCTCAATGACTGTACGCGCTCCCATGTTTCTTTGTCAATGATGGCTTCCTGTGTGTCCTCGAAGATAACTAAATCCTCTTTGGGTGTCGCTTTGGAGCGTTTGTCCTTGTAGCTTTCCTTGTAAGTCCGAAAGTTTACGGTATGCCCCATGTATTCCGGCTTTGACAGAATATCGGAAATTGTATTGCCGCGCCATGCGTAAGGCTCGGTTGAATTGTAGTTTGACTTGTGATTTCCCATGCCGCGCTGTGCAAGATAGTAGGACGGTCTTTCTATCTTTTCCAACGCAAGAATACGGGCGGTTTCATACGGACCTTTGCCCTCTATCGCCATTCGGTAAATCCGGCGTACTACCTCGGCGGCTTCCTCGTCAATAATCCAATGGTTTTTATCATTCGGGTCTTTCTTGTAGCCGTATATGCAATGGTTTGTCAAATGTGCGCCGGACATTCCCTTTGCCCGTAAAACAGTTGTGATTTTGCGGCTGGAGTCACGAACATACCACTCGTTCATAATGTTCAAAAACGGCGCAAACTCGCTGCTTTCCCGTTTGTCGCTGTCTACACCGTTGGCAATGGCGATAAAGCGCACGCCGTTTTCTCTGAACATCACTTCGGTATAAAATCCCACTTGCAAGTAATCCCTACCGACGCGACTTAAATCTTTTACAAGGACATGGGAAACCTCGCCGCTTTCAATGCTTTCAATCATGCGCTTCCAATTCGGACGGTCAAAATTAGCCCCAGACCACCCATCGTCGGTAAAGTGGGCGCAGTTAGTAAAGCCATGCGATTTTGCATAATCTTCAAGCAGCTTCTTTTGATTGATAATCGAATTGCTGTCGCCTGTCAGTTCGTCGTCGCGGCTCAATCTCTCATAAAGGGCTGTGATTTTTCCGCTTCCTGTTTGCTTTGTTTTCATGGGTCAATTCTCCTTTCTATGGGCGATTTCTTATCCCCCTTTCATAGCATATAACATCTGTGTAGGATTTTGGCGGTGCGGTGAAATGCTCGGTGACTGTGGCAGTTACCTTGTCAAAGGTCTGTCCCTCGGTGATCTCCAGCAGTTCCCGCGCAAGCTCCGGGGCGGTGTCGTCGGCGTCTGTTTTGAACGACGCCTTAAATCGGCGGTCAAGCTCTTTCCAGCCGGGGGTCAGGATGGTCTTTCCCTTGGCGGTAAAGGTTTTCCCGGCACAGGTGAATGTGGCGGTGACAGCCTCGTACACATGGGGCGCGGCCACGGCGCACAGCAGCTTGCAGCACACAAGGGACAGCAGTTTCTTTTCCCCCTCGGCCAGCCCGTCAAAGCCTTTCTGCACAAATTCCATCGTCGGGACAATGGCGTGGTGGTCGCTTACCTTTTTGCTGTTCAGCACCCGGCCAAACTGCGGGGACAGGTCAAGCCCCGCCGCAAAGGGAAGCAGCGGCCACAGGCCGGACACAAGGCTTTCCGCCGTTGGCAGCATATCATCGGTCAAATACTGGCTGTCGGTGCGGGGATAGGTCAGCAGCTTCTTTTCGTAAAGCTGTTGGGCATAGTCAAGGGTCTGCTTGGCGGTAAATCCAAACAGCCGGTTTGCCTCCCGCTGCAAGGTGGTGAGGTCATAGAGGCGGGGCGGCTGCTCCGTCTTTTTCTCCCGTGTTACCGACACACAAACGGCCTGCGCCGTTTCACAGGCGGCTTTCAGGGCCTTGGCGTCGTCTGCGTTTCCCATGCGTTCACTGGCCGCCTCCATGCCGCCCGCCGCGATCTGAACAATGTGGTATTTCTCTTTCTGAAAGCTGCTGATCTTGGCCTCCCGGTCAACCAGCATTTTGAGGGTCGGTGTCTGGACACGGCCCACGGTCAGGGTCTTATGGTAGAGGATGGAGAACAGCCGGGTCGCGTTGATCCCCACCAGCCAATCCGCCTGCGCCCGGCAAAGGGCCGACTGATACAGGTTATCATAATCGGTTCCCGGTTTCAGGTGGGCAAAGCCGTCTTTGATGGCCGCGTCCTCCATGCTGGAAATCCAAAGGCGCTGAAACGGTTTCTTGCAGCTCGCCATCCGGTAGACGAAACGGAAAATCAATTCCCCCTCGCGCCCGGCGTCGGTGGCACACACAAGGCCGGTAACATCGGGGCGCTCCATCAAAGAACGCAGGGTGTCAAACTGCTTTTTCTTATCGTCGGGAATGATGTACTGCCATTCCTGCGGCAGAATCGGCAGGTCGTCATAGCGCCATTTTTTGAAACGCTCGTCATAAGTCCCAGCGTCGGCAAGGGAAACAAGGTGGCCGATACACCAGCTCACCAGATAGCCGTTCCCCTCCATGTAGCCGTCCTGTTTCTTGTCCGCGCCGATCACGCCCGCAATGCTGCGGGCTACGCTTGGTTTCTCTGCAATTACTAACTGATAGCTCATACTTCGTCCTCCTTATTTCCATCTTCACTTGTCATATCCTCGTCCGGCTCCGGGGCTTCGTCCTCGTCGTCCTCGTCCTCGCCAAAGTCATACTCGGCCAGATCGTCATTTCCTGTGGTGTCGGCTTTTTCCTTTTTGAATTTCAGGAAGTAGAGGGCTGCGCCGCCGCCCAGCAGCACCACCACAAAGAACACCACAAGGCCGCCCATGCCGCTTGGCTTTTCCTCCTGCGGCTTTTCTTCCTCCGGCTGGGGTTTAGGCTCCGGCCCGTTGCAGGCGGTCAGGTTGTTTTTACAGACCGGGCAGGCCGTATTGACGGCCCCGGCTTGACACTTGGCCGTACAGTTGCAGACCTCCGGCTCTTTTTTCCCGTCCTCCAACAAGGCTTGCAGGTCGGCGTCGTCCACTTGGTTGAGGAAATGCACCGCCGTTTCCTTGTCCTCGTTGGCCCGGTCGATCAGGATATAAAAATAATTCCCGGCCTTGGTGGTGACGGTGATAAGCTGCTTATCCCCGAAAAAATCATCCACCAGCGTAGCGTTGCCCTGCGGGGTGACGGGTACGCCCACCGGCTCCATGCCGCCGGTGGTAGGTTCTTCGGTTTCCTCCGGCACTTCTGCGGGGGCCTCGGTGGTTTCCGGCAGCGGCACAGGGTCAGGGTCAGCGCCCCCGGCGTAGGCGGTAACGGTCGTGGTCGCCATGCAGAGCGCAGCGGCCACAGCCAGCGTCAAGGTGCGGAACAGTTTAGATTTCTTCATGGGCGCTGTCCTCCTGTTCAAAGTCCGGGATCGGGGCCGGGGCCGCCTGCAACGCGCCGCCGCGCACAAAGGCGGCGAACTCCTGCGGGGTCATGTTGAGGCCGCGCACAAGCTGGACGATCTGCAAGTTTTCCTGTTCGGTCTTGGCCGCTTCCAGCTCCCGAAGCTGCTTTTGCAGCTCCGCGATCTTGCCCTTGGTTTTCTCAATATCCTTTTCAATGCGCTCCAATTTGTTCATTGCCATAGTGATTTACTCCTTTCTGGCGTTTAAGGCAACCGCCCGTAACAATAAAAATGCTGCTGCCAGTAGCTTGAATTGAGGTTTGTGTAGGAAATGGGGTCTCCGCAGTGCAGCATGACCGAATTTCCCACATACAGCCCCACATGGGACATCCCGGCAGTGTCATAAGTGCCGACGAAAAATACAAGGTCGCCGGGCTTGGCCTGCTCCGGGGAAACGGGAGTGCAGATGTTGTAAAGCCCCTGCGCCGTCTGGCGTCCCACATTCCAGCCGGAATGATTGATAACCCAGCTAATGAAGCCGGAACAATCAAAGCTGGTGCTTGGGGAGCTGCCGCCCCACACATAGGGATAGCCCACATACTTTTCCGCCTCGGCGATCATGGCGGCAAAGGCTTCGTCCTTTAGCGCCTCCGGGGGGATTTCATAGTAGGTCGGCTCTTTCGGGGTGGAGGCGTGGGGATAGCTGCCGTTGGGGAACAGGTCTGGCCGGTTGCCCAAAGTCTGCATATAGGCAGCATAAAAGCCCATCTGTTCCTCGGTGAGAATGTAGATGGGCAGGTGGGACAGGTCAAAGTTTTCCAGCTTCACATTGCAGATGTAGTAAGTGTAGGGTACTTCCACGGTGTAGGTGTTTCCCTCGCTGTCCGTCCTCGTTTCGGTGCGGTAGCGGGTTTCCGTTTCGATGGTCTGGGTCAGGATGTACTGTTTTTCAAAGAGCATAGCAAGATCGCCCTGTACCTCCCCCAAAGTGAACACGCCGTTATGCAGCGCGGAGAGGATGGAGGTCAGCACATAGGGGTCATGCTTGATCTCGTCCAGATCGAAACGGTATTCGTCATAACCGGGGTGCAGGCTTTCGTAGTTGTCAAGTTCGTGCTGCAAGTCTGCTTCCAGCGCGCCATAGGCGGCTTCGGCTCCCAGCATATCGCTGTCCTCGGAGAGATAGGAGGTGGCGGCAAGGCCCGTCCCGGTGCTGCCAAACATGGCGGTGCAGGATTGCAAGCCGCCCATCACCAGCAGGAGCATAAGGCCTACGCCGCCGACGATCAGCGCCCCTTTCCAGTGCCGGGCGGCAAAGGACGCGGCCTGTCTGCTTTTCTCTGCGGCTTTCTTGGCTGCGGCAGCCGTGGTCTTGGCGGTGCTTGCCGCCCCCTGTGCGGTCTGGCCCGCCGCCCTTGCTGCCTTGGCATATTCCCGCTTGATGTGCTGTTTCTGCCAGAAGCGGGAAACGGGGTTCTTGGTCGCCTGCGCCAGCTCCGGGTTGTCCCGCAGGGATTTTTGATACGCAAACTCGGCGTTGGCGGCGATGGACTTTCGCTCGGCCTTGGCTGCGGCCCGGTAGGGTTTGAGCTTGTGGCGGTGGACGCCGCTGCGGATCATGCGGCCCGCCTGCCGTTCCGCCAGTTCCTCCCCCTTGTGGCCGCCCTCCACGCCCACATTTTCGTGTTCTACCTCGTGGATTTTTCCGTGGAGGTAAAGCCCGGCTTCCTGTATGGGACGACTGGCCGGGTTTGGTTTGAGCTGGAGAGGGGCTTTCTCCACCTTGTCAAAATACAGCCTGCTTTTGGCCTTGCCCTTGGCCTCGTCATAGACGGTTTCCTTGGTGACGACGCGCTTTTTCGGCAGGGCTTCTTTGGCCGCTTCCAGCTTATCCGCCCGTTTTTCTGCCTTTTTGATATACGGGGCCAGCTCTGGGGAGGCCCGTTCCTCGGCGGTAAACTGCAACCGGGAAACGGGGCCGGTAGCCTGCGCCACGGTTTTTCCAGCGTCCTTGGCCGCTTTCTTTGCCTTGTGGCGGTCGTGCAGTTCGTCCGCCCGTTCCAGTATTTTTTCCGCCGCGCCCTCCGGCTGGGCGGTGTATTCCTGCTCGGTCTCCCGGCTGGACACATTGACGCTTTCGCCGGTGGTCTGGTTATCCAGCGTCAGGCCGTCGCGGGTCATGTGCTGCGTTACCTTGTCGCGGGGTTTTAAGGGTTCCATATCCGATCACCTCCTTGCTGTCTGTTCCGGCAGCGCCCGGTTTCGATCTCTGCAATATAGCGCAGGATGGGGTACACCTGCGGGGGAACAACTGCGTTTCCCAAAGTCTTTAACCGTTTTGCCACATTCGCCGGCGGGTCGCTGATTAAGTACGGGATTTGCGCCGGTTCTTTGGCCCACATGGAATGTCCGTCCATCTCCGGGGGAATCCCATCAGCCATTCCACCCAGTCGGGATTCAGTTTCACATCCCCCGGCGGGCTGCCCAGCAGTTTGTAAACCGCCCATGACAGCCGCGCCGTCCATACGGTTCCGCTGGGGTTGTATTTTCGGAAGCTCCCGGTCGGGGTCATCCGCACATCGACAGTCTTCCCCACATCCCCCGTGTCGCTGGCAAGGGGCGTGGGAAGCAGTATGGCCGATGATGAAAGTTCTTTTGCGCTCATGCCATGCGCCGACGGCGACAGCAGGAAGTACGAAAACCCTAACGGCGTAGCCTGCCTGCTCCAAGTCAAAAACCGTCTTGTCGAGCCCCAGATGGATGAAGCCAGCAACATTTTCTCCAAGCACCCAAGAGGGGTGCAGTTCCCGGATAACGCGGAGCATTTCGGGCCATAAATACCGTTCGTCCTCAAATCCCCGTTGTTTCCCGGCGCTGGAAAAGGGCTGGCAGGGGAATCCCCCGGAAATAAGTGTGGTGGTTTCTCGTCCTGTTTTTTCAAAAAATGCCTCCTTTGTCACTGTGGTAATGTCCCGGAATTTTGGTACCTGCGGCCAGTGCTTTTTCAAAACTTCCATCGGGAAATCCGCCCATTCGCACTGGCATACGGTGGTAAACCCTGCGGCTTCCGCCGCAAGGTCGATCCCGCCGATCCCGGAAAACAGGCTGAAATGTGTTAAGGCGCTCATACCGTCGCCCCCTCGCCTAACCGGGTCGTCATGATCTGGTAGAGCTGGGTGTTTTTCGGGATGGGGTTCTTAAAGGGCAGGATCACATTTTCGTAAATGAGAAGCCCCTCGCCGGGTTCGGAATTGTCCACATAGCGTTGGCATCTTCTTGTTGATGACAGGAATCGTTTCGTATGGTCAGTCAAGAATTGCAATGTGGAAGAATCCCTTTATCGATGCCTCTAATGAAGGTTATCAGCTTTCGCAGAGCATTTTAGCGATTGGCTCCGGTGGACTGTGGGGGCTTGGTTTGGGACGAAGTCGGCAAAAGTTCCTGTTCCTACCTGAGGTGCAAAATGATTTTGTGTTCTCAATCGTTGCCGAAGAGCTTGGCCTTGTCGGCTCATGCCTAATACTGTCGATATTTGCGATGCTGATTATCAAAGGGTACACAATCGCCCGAAATTCAAAGGATAGGTTCGGAGCATTGCTCTGTGTTGGTGTTATCACTCAATTTGCCTTGCAAACCTTTCTAAACATTGCTGTTGTAACTGGGTTAGTTCCAACTACCGGAATATCCCTTCCCTTTTTTAGCTACGGGGGAACAGCTCTTGTTATGCAGTTGGCTGAAATGGGGATTGTGCTATCTGTATCAAGACAAAGGAAAACAAATTATACCAGGATTTAGCACCGGAAGAGATTAGCCGAATGTCGAGTTATCCCAATCCTGACAGAAATGTCACCTTCGCATTGAAACTGCCATTTCACGTATCTTGGGGCACAGCACGAACCATTGACAGGCACATCATTGTGCTTTACCCAAAAATAGAAAGGTTGTGTTATCATGGTATATTATTTTGCGATCGGTCTTCCTATTGCTTTGGCGGTGCGCTTGTTTGCGGGAGTTCCTTTATTCTGGATTACTGTAGCTTTAGTTGTTCAATTAACAACTCTGATTATCTCCAAAAAGCCCGGAAATACGGGCATTTCACGGGATATAAGAACTGAATTTACTACCGATTTACTACTTTCGGATTGAGCTTTGACACGCTTCTGCTTCCCGTGAAGCCCAGCGCCCAAATAGTGACACATCGAAAATTGAATACGACACCGCAGACAGCGGCGTTCTCTTTTCCCCTTTGGGGAGATCAGGACGCCGCTTTTTTGCGCCCAAAAACAGAAAGGAGGCGACCGCCTATGTACTTTACTTCCGGCAGCGACCGGGCCTTTGAACAGCTCATGCAGACGAGGCCGGGCGCAGATCATTTTGACAACGGCGAGGCCGGAGCGCCGGAGGACTGCGGCACCTGCCGTTTCTACCGCCCGCACTGGAAGTACCAGTTTTGTGTGTATGAGGAATGTCCCTACCAGCCGGGCAAGCTCACCGCCCTTGACGGCGCGGTGAAATTTCAAGTGAAAGGAGTGGACGACGAGATGGCAGTTTTTCGAGTGGAGAAAAACCGGGGCTATACGGTGATGTCCAACCACCACCTGCGGAACAAGGACTTGTCCCTGAAAGCCAAGGGGCTGCTGTCGCAAATGCTGTCCTTGCCGGAGAGCTGGGACTTTACGCTGAAAGGCTTATCCCTTATCAACCGGGAGCAGATCGACGCGATCCGGGCGGCTGTCCGGGAGCTGGAACAGGCGGGCTATATCGTGCGTTCCCGTGAGCGTGACAGCCAAGGCCGCCTGCGCGGGGCGGATTACATCATTTATGAACAGCCCCAGCCTGTGCCGGATTCACCTACATTGGAAAATCCAACATTGGATAATCCAACGCAGGAAAAGCCTACGCAGGAAAAACCAACGCAATTAAATAAAGATAGATCAAGTAAAGAGAAATCAATTACGGATGGATCAAATACCGATTCCATTCTTATCCTTTCCCCTCCCTCTCCTTTGGGGGAAGAAGCGGCTGCGCCGCCGGAACGGAAAGGAACGGGAGCGAAATCACAGAGCGCCGTAGAGATTTATCGGGAGATCATCAAGGACAACATCGAGTATGAACACCTTTGCCAGTACGCCAAGGGGATTGACCGGGATATGCTGGACGAGATCGTGGACTTGCTGGTGGAAACCGTATGCAGCGCCCGAAAGACCATCCGCATTGCCGGGGACGATTACCCCGCCGAGCTGGTGAAATCCAAGCTGATGAAGCTGAACAGCTCTCACATTGAGTTTGTCTTTGACTGTATCAGCAAAAACACCACGGAAATACGGAACATCAAAAAATACCTGCTGGCGGTTCTGTTCAACGCCCCAAGCACCATCAACGGCTATTACACGGCGCTGGTGGCCCATGACATGAACACCGGCAAAATCTGAAAGGAGGCCGACCCTATGAAACAGGGTGCTTTGATTTTTGACGAGCAGACAGACCGCTACGACATCCGCTTTGACCTTGCGGACTATTACGGCGGCCTGCACTGCGGAGAAACTTTTGATGTGATGGTGGGCGGCAGATGGAGGCCGACCCGCATTGAAATGGCCGAGAACTGGTATCTTGTGGGAATCCATGCCGACGACCTCTCCGGCCTGCGGGTGCGGATTTAAGCCATCCGCCTGCCTGCTGACTTTCCAAAGGAGGGATAGCAGTTGCAGGAAGAAGTAGACCAGAAAACCATAGCGTTAGCGGTTAAGACGGGCAAGCTCACCGCCCAAGTGCTGCAAGCGGCCATCCGAAAATATCTGGCCGCCCGGCAGAAAGGGACGGGCAAGGCCCATCACGGACAGCAGAGCTTACGGCAGCTCAAAAAGGACGGTTCCGCCCTGTCCAACATTGAGATCACCGACGCCAACATCGGCCTGTTTAAGCCCTGCGCCAAGAAATACGACATTGATTTTACCTTGCGGAAAGACCGCACTACCCATCCGCCCCGGTATATCGTGATCTTCAAATCCAAGCAGGCGGACAATCTGGAACAGGCGTTTAAGGAGTTTACGGCCAAGAAGCTCAAACAGCAGGAGCGCCCCTCCATCCGAAAGACCCTTGCCGTCCTGAAAGAAAAGGCAGCGGCCAGAAGCAGCCAGCAGGCCAAGGAGAAAATCAAGGAAAGGGGGCTGTCACGATGAAGCCGGAAATGAAAAAGCTGATCATCGCCAACCTGCCCTACCTGCTGTTTGTTTACCTGTTCGGCAAGCTGGGACAGACCTACCGGCTGGCGGCTGGGGCGGACTTGTCGGAAAAGCTATTGCACCTTGCGGACGGCTTTTCCCTTGCCTTTGAAAGCGCCGCCCCCAGCTTCCACCTGTTCGATCTGGCGGTGGGCGTGGCCGGTGCGGTGGCGCTGCGGCTGATGGTGTACTGCAAAAGCAAGAACGCCAAGAAATACCGCCGGGGTGTCGAGTACGGCAGCGCCCGTTGGGGCAGCCCCAAAGATATAGCCCCGTACATCGACCCGGTGTTTGACAACAACATCCTCCTGACCCAGACGGAACGCCTCACCATGAACAACCGGCCCAAAGACCCCAAGACCGCCCGGAACAAAAATGTGCTGGTGATCGGCGGTTCCGGCAGCGGCAAGACCCGGTTCTTTGTGAAGCCCAACCTCATGCAGTGCGTGTCCAAGGACTACCCGACCTCATTCGTGATTACCGACCCGAAAGGAAGTCTGATCGGCGAGGTGGGCCAGCTCCTTGTGCGGTGCGGCTACCGGGTAAAAGTGCTGAATACCATTAACTTTTCCAAGAGTATGCGCTACAACCCGTTTCGCTACATCCATTCGGAAAAGGACATTTTGAAGCTGGTAAACACTCTGATCTGTAACACCAAGGGCGAGGGCGAAAAAAGCGCCGAGGATTTTTGGATCAAATCGGAACGCCTGCTGTATTCGGCCCTCATTGGCTATATCTGGTACGAAGCGCCGGACGATGAAATGAATTTCACGACGCTGCTTGAAATGATAAATGCCAGCGAAGCCCGCGAGGACGACCCGGAATTTCAATCCCCGGTAGACCAGATGTTTGAACGGCTGGAAGAAAAAGACCCGGAACACTTTGCGGTGCGCCAGTACCGTAAATTCCTGCTGTCGGCGGGCAAGACCCGCAGCTCCATTTTGATAAGCTGCGGAGCCAGATTAGCGCCCTTTGACATCCGGGAGGTGCGGGAGCTGATGGAGGACGACGAACTGGAACTTGACACCATCGGGGACAAAAAAACAGCCCTGTTCCTGATTATGTCGGACACGGACACGACCTTTAATTTCATTCTGGCAATGGTGCAAAGCCAGCTCATAAACCTTTTGTGTGACCGGGCCGATGACAAATACTGCGGGCGGCTGCCCGTCCATGTGCGGCTGATTCTGGACGAGTTCGCCAACATCGGCCAGATTCCAAACTTTGACAAGCTGATCGCCACCATCCGAAGCCGGGAAATCTCGGCTTCTATTATTTTGCAGAGCCAGTCGCAGTTAAAGGCCATCTACAAGGACGCTGCCGAAATTATATCGGACAACTGTGATTCTGTACTTTTCCTGAGTGGGCGCGGCAAAAATGCCAAGGAAATCTCCGACGCGCTGGGCAAGGAAACCATTGATAGTTTCAACACCAGCGAGAACCGGGGAAGCCAGACATCCCACGGACTGAACTACCAAAAGTTAGGGAAGGAGCTGATGAGCCAAGACGAAATCGCCGTGATGGACGGCGGCAAGTGCATCTTGCAGCTACGGGGTGTGCGTCCGTTTTTGTCGGAGAAATTCGATATTACCAAGCACCCCCGCTACAAGTATCTTGCTGACGCCGACAGGAAAAACACCTTTGATGTGGACAGGTTTTTGACCGCTACACGCCGGAAACGGCAGCAAGTGGTAACGCAGGACGAGATTTTCGACCTGTACGAAATTGACCTGTCGGACGAGGACGCCGCCGCTGAATAAGCAGCGGCTATTTTCATACCCAAAATCCAAATCAAACAATTATGTGAGCCGCAAAACGCGGCAGAAAGTGAGGACATTTATGGAATTTTTCAACAGCGCAGTGAACACTTTGCAGACGATCGTGATCGGACTGGGCGGCGGCCTGTGCGTCTGGGGCGGCGTCAATCTTCTGGAGGGCTACGGCCAGGACAACCCCGGCGCTAATGCTCATGTACGGTAAAGAAGCAAGCAACCGAAAACAATAGATAGACCGCCAGCACTACACTATTCCGAACCAAAGACCAAAAGATAAGCATTTTGAGAAAATCTAAACTTTTGGATTTTCCTACAATGCCGACTACGGCGGAATCCCTCCC
>ERZ773218.1396-NODE-1396-length-23245-cov-3.692152_pt1 | contig 23245 bp, 20 predicted proteins | sample MGYA00580527_ERZ773218 | MGnify/ENA primary metagenome ERZ773218 (study PRJEB29015, sample SAMEA2737763) | human gut metagenome | biome: human gut; feature: human-associated habitat; material: faeces | place: China | collected 2012 ...
GGAGCATATAATAAACAATCGTCCCCAGCATCATCGAAACTGCAAATGAAGGCGCTCCGAGCAACCCAAATACAACCGGGATCACATATGGGACCTTCAGAGCAACTGCTACTGCCGCCACTACCACCAGCCATGATTTTTTAGGTGTAAATCTTACATAAAAAATATACATCACCAGAAAAATTACCAGACATAATCCCGCTACCGGCAAAGACAGTGCATACAGATGTACCAGAACAAGCAGGGCTGCTACAAGTGCCAGCATCCCGACCGGAAGAAAGGCCGTAACAGCAGCAAGACCAACTGTACAAACTGTAGAGGATAATGCTTTCATAAATCCTATATTGGAATTGATCAGTCCGAATACACATAATCCCAACACGAACTGCAGTATCTTTACAATATAAAAAGAATATCTGGCATAAATTTTTTCTATCTGATCCTTCCATACAAGTAATGTGCTCATATTATTTTTTCTCCTTCATGTTTATCTTTTCAAGACGGGACAGATCCCGATAATATTTTTTCACATGCTGCTTGGCAAGATTGTGTTTTCTCTTGTAGAACATCCTTGCACCGGTACAATAAAGAATCAAAAGAATCAGATAACCGCCTACTGCCGTTCCCATCAAGAGAAGAAGCTTTAGTATCGTAAGCTTTTCCAGAATCTGCTCCAACGTGCAGAATGCGATCAGTGCCGCTACGATTGCATAACCGATGGTAAACCAGATTGCCGTAGCCCACACATTCATACTCACATAATCCTTTTTATAATAACTGCTGATTTTCAGATCCTCTTCTGCTCCCTGCTTTTCATAAGAAGCCATCTTGATCATCAATCGTATTTTTCTTTTATCCAACATGTTTCCACCTCGATCCATTGCCTTTTAAACATCATTTTTAGTATATCATACTGTCAGAGTCCTTGTCCAATGCTTATGGTCAAAAAATATACTTTTTGTGCTCCTGCATTTTTCAACACCTTTGCCACTCTGTGTATGGTATTTCCGGTTGTATAAATATCATCGATGACCAGCACACATTTTTTCGGAATCCAGGATTTTGCGACACCAAATGCTCCTTTTAGATTTCGAATCCTGTCTCTGCTCCCAAGCACTTTCTGAGGTCGCGTTTTCTGAATTCTTTTTACTGCATCTTTGTTCACGGGAAGATCCAGCCTTTTCCCAAGTTCTTCCGCCAGAATTTGTGCCTGATTGTAACCTCTTATCCTCTGTCTGGATCTGTGAAGCGGAACTGGTATAATTTCTTCTATTTTCCATTGTTTCACAGCATCTCCTAATTCTGCAGCCATTTCCGCAGCAAAAATTTCTCCATAACATCTTCTGTTTTTGTATTTAAATCTGTAAATTCCCTGCGAAACCGGTGCTTTATGCACCCAGATACTCTTCCCGGCTTCAAAGGCATACTTCTTTTTTTGGCAATCACGGCAGTACTCCTGCTCTTCCTTTCTCAATGGCTTTCCGCATTTCATGCATCTTGGCTGACGGATATACACGATCTTTTCTTTACAGGAAGGACAGATTCCATACTTGTATACATTTTCGCAAAATGGACAAACTGAAGGGTACAACAGCTCTAAAACTCTTGTATACGCTCGTCCAAACTTGTGTATCGTTCCTGTTCGTTTTTGTTTTTTATCATTTCCTGAAATGTATCTTCACTCCCAACTATCGTTAAACATTTTTTTGCCCTTGTCACTGCTGTATACAATAAATTCCGATTATATAACAGCTTTGGTCCCGGAAGCAGCGGAATTACCACCGCCGGATATTCGCTTCCCTGGGATTTGTGAACCGTGATCGCATACGCCAGTTCCAGTTCATCCAACAGCTCAAACGGATATTCTACCTGTCGCTTCTCATCATACTCAACAGTCAGAGTTTCTTTATAGGAGCTGATCTCCCGGATGATTCCCATATCCCCATTGAAAATCCCCATTCCTTTATCTACCGTCACCCCATACTTTGTACAAACTTCCCACTCCAGCTGATAATTATTCTTGATCTGCATCACTTTATCACCGGTACGGAAAATCCTTCCGTTTACTTCCTTTTCTTCCTTCTTCGGATCCGGAGGATTTAAATATCTCTGCAAAATCACATTCAGACGCTCTACTCCAAGCAGACCTTTTCTTGTCGGTGTCATCACCTGAATATCAAACGGAGATGCATCCACATATTTCGGAAGTTTCTTCTGGATCAGTGTGATCACAACTCCTATGATCACATCCGCCTCCTGCCGCTTCAGGAAAAAGAAATCACGACTTTTGTTATTTATGATCACGCGCTCACCCGCATTAATCTTATGCGCATTCAGTACGATATCACTTTCTCCCGCCTGACGGAAAATCTTTGTCAGTGTAACCACATGAAATTTATTCGATGCAATCGTATCTTTTAATACACTTCCCGGTCCTACCGACGGCAGCTGATTGACATCCCCCACCAAAATCAATCTTGTTCCGGGCACAACTGCTGTAAGGAGTGCATGCATCAAGGTCAGATCTACCATGGACATTTCATCAATGATCAGCACATCTGTTTCCAGTGGATTGTCGCGATTTCTTAAAAATCCATTGACATTTCCTTCTTCTTCTGGATTTCCGCTGACTTCAAGCAGACGATGAATCGTCTGCGCTTCATAACCTGTCGCTTCTGTCATGCGCTTTGCTGCACGCCCTGTCGGCGCTGCCAGAAGAATACTCATCCCCTCGCTCTCAAAAAACTGAATCATGGTGTTGATTGTTGTTGTCTTTCCGGTTCCGGGTCCTCCTGTCAGGATCAAAAGTCCATGCTTGATCGATTCGATCACCGCCTGATGTTGCATTGGATCCAGTGAAATCTGTTCCAGCTCCTCCACTTTTCGCAGTCGTTTTTCCATCATATCTTCCGGCATCGCGCAGTCAATATCCAGATCATTCAGCATACGGGCAACATTCAGTTCCATATAATAAAAGCGAGACGGGTAGATACGGATCTCTCCTTCTATTTCTTTCATAACTGTCTTTCGTTCCATGCAAAGATCCATGATATATTTTTCAATTCCTTCAATCTCAACACCAAGAAGCCTGGAGGTCCTTACCTCTAAAACATTCTTCGGCAAATATACATGTCCTTCTGTCATGGACTGCTGAAGCACATAAAAAATCCCGCTTTGGATCCGGAAATCAGAGTCTGTATGTATTCCAATCTTTGCCGCAATCTCATCCGCAGTTTTAAACCCAACACCTTCGATATCATCCGCAAGTTTGTAAGGATTGGTTTCCAGGATCTCATACACTTTACTGCCATACTTCTGATAGATTTTTGCTGCCAGTGCTGTACTAATTCCAAAGTTCTGTAAATAAATCATCACTTTGCGCATTCCTTTTTTCTCATCCACCTGCAGCGCGATCTCCCTTGCTTTGCGTTCGCTGATTCCATTCACTTCTGCAAGCCGTTCCGGCTCTTCTTCTATAATACGAAAGGTGTCTGTTTTAAACTTCCTTACAATTCTTCCTGCCAGAGCTGCACCGACTCCTTTGATCGCACCGGAACCAAGATACCGCTCTATGGAGATCAGATCTTCCGGTTCCTTCATCTCGTAAGAACTGATTTTCAACTGGCTTCCGTAAATATTGTGATTCACATAATCTCCCTTAATTTCCAGGCGCTCTCCTTCGCTGATAAAATTCAGGGTTCCTACACAGGTTACTTCGCCCGCTTCACTTTCCAGCTGAAATACTGTATATCCATTTTCTTCATTGCGAAACACAATATGTTCCACGTATCCTGTTACAATCTCCACTTCTTCCTCCCATTTTATGTAGCCTCAACATTGTATACATGTATTCTTGCATATTTTTTCTGTTTAACAGTCCTACAATAGAAGACAGACTCCCCCGACATACAGAATCTTCATTCTGTTGCCGAAGCAGCCTGTCCCATCCTGATTTCTTCTCAGAAATCCTTCCTGCCACTCATAAATTCCACAAACTGTCCGGTTCCGATCGCTACTACTTTCATCGGATCTTCTGCCGTCATTGTATTGATACCTGTCTTTTCCTCTATCAGCTCTTCCAGACCTCGCAGCATTGCCCCACCGCCAGTCAGAACAATCCCCCGATCCAGAATGTCGGCAGACAGCTCCGGCGGAGTCTGTTCCAATACCGAAACAACCGCTTCCACAATCTTCCCTGATGTCTCGCGAAGTGCTTCTTCTGTCTCCGAGGAAGTCACTGTTACCGTCTTTGGAAGCCCTGTCACCAGATTCCTCCCTCTGACCTCCATACTCTCTTCCTCAATCAGAGGATATGTCGTGCCGACTTTGATCTTAATATCTTCAGCAGTCCGCTCCCCGATCAGAAGGTTATGCTTTTTCCGCATATACCGTACAATTGCTTCATCAAAATCATCCCCGGCAATTTTAATCGAGGTATGCACGACCGCGCCACCCAGCGAAATTACAGCAATATCTGCAGTTCCGCCTCCAATATCCACGATCATATTACCACATGGCTTTCCGATATCTATTCCTGCTCCGATTGCTGCTGCCACCGGCTCTTCAATGAGATGTACTTCTCTTGCTCCTGCCGCAAACGCAGCTTCTTCTACAGCTCTTTTTTCTACTTCTGTCACACCGCTCGGTACACAAATGCTGATTCTTGGCTTCTTAAACGTTCTTTTTCCGATTGCTTTTCTTACAAAGTACTGAATCATCTTTTCAGTTACTGTATAATCTGAGATCACACCCTGCCTGAGAGGACGTACTGCTACAATATTGCCCGGTGTTCTGCCTAACATCAGCCGTGCTTCCTCTCCGATCGCTCTTATTACATTCGTATCTCTGTCAAACGCTACTACAGATGGTTCTTTTAAAACAACCCCTTTTCCTTTCACGTATACAAGAACACTTGCGGTTCCCAAATCTATTCCGATATCTACAGCCATCTTTTCTCCTCCAGCCTTACAAATTCTTTTTCCCCTCTTTTGTATTTCTCAGTTCATTTATAATCTGTCTTCTCTTCGGCTTCAGATACTCGCATAGTTAAGTATAATAAAATTTATTTCACTTGGAAACCCCTTTTGCACATTTTTATTTTTTATTCAGAATTGCGGCAATATATTTGCCTGTATACGATTTCTCATTTGCTGCAATTTCTTCCGGTGTCCCGCTCGCTACGACTGTACCACCTTTATCTCCGCCTTCCGGACCAATATCGATAATATAATCTGCTGTTTTGATCACATCCAGATTATGTTCAATCACGATCACCGTATTGCCGTCACCTGATAAACGTCGCAAAATCTCTGTCAGCTTATGCACATCTGCAAAATGTAGTCCTGTTGTAGGCTCATCCAGAATATATACCGTCTTTCCTGTACTTCTGCGGCTTAACTCTGTTGCCAGTTTGATTCTCTGGGCTTCTCCTCCGGATAATGTCGTAGATGGCTGTCCCAGTCGGATATAAGACAGACCAACATCATTGAGTGTTTCCATTTTTCTCCGGATACTCGGAACATGTTCAAAAAATTCCAACGCCTCTTCCACCGTCATGTTCAATACATCATAAATTGTCTTTCCTTTATATTTCACTTCCAGAGTTTCTCTGTTATAGCGTTTTCCTCCACACACTTCACACGGTACGTATACATCCGGCAGGAAATGCATCTCAATCTTAATGATTCCATCTCCGCTGCAGGCCTCACAGCGTCCGCCCTTCACATTGAAGCTAAATCTTCCTTTTTTATAGACTCTCGCTTTTGCATCCGGTGTTGCTGCGAACAAATCACGAATCAAATCAAATACACCCGTATATGTTGCCGGATTGGAACGCGGTGTTCTTCCAATCGGAGACTGATCAATGTCGATCACTTTATCTACCTGCTCCTGCCCTTCAATTCTCGTATGCCTTCCCGGAATTGTTCTTGCATGGTTCAGTTTTTTGGCAAGTGTTTTGTATAAAATCTCATTGACAAGAGAACTTTTTCCGGAACCGGACACTCCTGTCACACATGTCATGATTCCCAACGGAAACTTGACATCGATATTTTTCAGGTTATTTTCTTTTGCGCCTACTACTTTCAAATATCCGGTCGGTTTCTCTCTTTTTTCCGGAACCGGGATCTTGAGGCGTCCGCTCAGATACGCTCCGGTCACTGATTTTTCGTTTGCCATCAACTCTTGAGCCGTTCCCACTGCAACAACCTGTCCACCATGCTCTCCAGCTCCCGGACCGATATCCACAATGCAGTCAGCCGCCAGCATCGTATCTTCGTCATGCTCCACTACAATCAGAGAATTTCCCAAATCGCGGAGATGCTTCAATGTGGCAAGTAACTTGTCGTTGTCCCGCTGATGCAATCCGATACTCGGTTCATCCAGAATATAGGCCACACCAACAAGTCCGGAACCAATCTGAGTTGCCAGCCGGATTCTCTGCGCTTCCCCGCCGGACAGTGTCCCTGTCGCTCTGGCAAGCGTCAGATAGTCCAGTCCTACATCCAGCAAAAACTGAATCCGCGCTTTGATTTCTTTTAAGATCTGTTCTCCGATCAGCAGCTGCGTCTCTGTCAGTTCCAGCCCCTGTAAAAATTTCTGCAGCTTATCGATTGAAAATGCTGTGAGTTCTGCAATATTTTTCTCTCCCACAGTTACCGCAAGAGAACCTTTTTTCAATCTCTGACCTTTACATTCGGAACATGGAGTAATCCGCATAAAAGTCTCATACTCTGCATTCATTGTCTCAGACCCCGTTTCGCGATAGCGGCGCTCCACATTTTTGATCAGTCCTTCAAAGACCACATCATAAACACCTTCTCCACGCTGTCCTTTGTAATGTACTTTCACAGATTTCCCGTTTGTTCCGTAAATCAAAACATCGTGAATCTCTTTCGGATAGTCCTGAAACGGCGTCTCCAGATCAAAATGGTATTCTTCACACAACGCATCTAAAATTGCACGTGTAAAGCTTGATTTTTCTGTACAGGACTGCCAGCCCATCACTGCGATTGCTCCCTGCTGAATGCTGAGTGTCGGATCCGGTATCATCAAATCCTCATCAAATTCCATCTTGTATCCCAGCCCAAAACAAGTCGGGCAGGCACCAAACGGATTGTTGAACGAGAAACTTCTCGGCTCAATTTCTTCAATACTAATTCCACAGTCCGGGCAGGAAAAACTCTGACTGAAATTCATCGGTTCTCCGCCGATGATATCTACGATCAGAAGCCCTTCCGCAAGTAAAAGTACACTTTCCACGGAATCTGTCATTCGTTTTTCAATTCCCGGTTTCACAACAAGACGGTCTACAATAATCTCAATATTATGTTTGATATTTTTATCCAGTGCGATATCCTCTGACAATTCATACAGATTCCCGTCTACACGAACACGCACATATCCTGACTTCTTTGCCCGTTCAAACAGCTTTGCATGGGTTCCTTTCCTGCCTCTTACGACAGGAGCAAGCAACTGGATCTTTGTACCTTCCGGAAGTGCCATCACCTGATCTACCATCTGATCCACCGTCTGCTTTTTAATCTCTTTTCCGCATTTCGGACAATGTGGAATCCCGATTCTCGCATAGAGCAGTCGGAAATAATCATAGATCTCTGTCACTGTACCCACGGTAGAGCGAGGATTGTGATTGGTCGATTTCTGATCAATAGAAATCGCCGGAGAAAGCCCTTCTATACTTTCCACATCCGGTTTCTCCATCTGACCAAGAAACTGCCTTGCATAGGAAGAAAGCGATTCCATATATCTTCTCTGCCCCTCGGCATAAATTGTATCAAAAGCCAGGGATGATTTTCCCGAACCACTCAGTCCTGTCAGCACTACCAGTTCATTTCTGGGGATGTCAACATCTATATTTTTCAAATTATTCTCATTCGCGCCGCGTATTCTGATATACTGTCTGGCGTCCATCTTTTTTCCCATGTAAAATTCCTTTCCCATTTATATCATAATTATTCGATCTCATTCAATATCTGTTTCAGCTCAATCAATTTATCTCTTAATTCTGCCGCTGATTCGAAATCCAGCTCTGCTGCCGCTTTCTTCATTCGCTTCGTAACTTCTCCGATCAACTTCTCCAGTTCTTTCCTGCTCATAGACTCTGGATCTTTCTCCAGCTTCAGTTCTTCTGCTGCTACTTTTTTGGAAATACTGATCTGATCGCGGACCGCCTTCTGAATGGTCTTTGGCGTAATGCCATGTTCTTCATTGTATGCCATCTGAATCTTGCGTCGTCTTTCCGTCTCATCAATTGCCAGACGCATCGAGTCTGTCAGTTTGTCTGCGTACATGATCACGTGACCTTCCGAATTTCGTGCCGCACGCCCGATCGTCTGAATCAGAGAAGTCTCGGAACGTAAAAATCCTTCTTTATCTGCGTCCAGAATTGCCACCAGCGTAATCTCCGGAATATCCAGACCTTCTCTCAAAAGATTAATTCCCACGAGTACATCAAATACATCCAGACGCATATCACGGATGATCTCCGTCCGTTCTAATGTATCCACATCGGAATGCAAATATTTTACGCGAATCCCGATTTCCCGCATATAATCTGTCAGATCCTCTGCCATCCGTTTTGTCAGAGTTGTAACCAGCACTTTATTTTTCCTGGAAATTTCCTGATTGATCTCACCGATCAGATCATCAATCTGACCTTCTACCGGACGCACTTCTACTTCCGGATCTAAAAGCCCTGTCGGACGAATCACCTGCTCTACCGTTTGTACAGAGTGTTCTTTCTCAAACGGTCCTGGTGTAGCACTGACGTAGATTGCCTGGTTTACATGACTGTAAAACTCTTCGAAGTTCAGCGGCCGGTTGTCGAATGCGCTGGGCAGCCGGAATCCGTAGTCCACCAGGGTCTGTTTTCTGGCACGGTCTCCGGCATACATGGCACGTACTTGCGGCAGTGTGACATGGCTTTCATCGACGATCAAGAGAAAGTCTTCCGGGAAGTGATCCAGCAGAGTGTACGGCACACTCCCCGGCGGTCTGCCGGCGAGAATACGGGAATAGTTCTCAATGCCGCTGCAAAAGCCGATCTCTTCCAGCATCTCCATGTCGTACTGTGTCCGCTGCTGAATACGCTGTGCCTCAATCAGCTTGTGATGATCGGTGAACCATGCCACTCGTTCCAACATCTCCCGGCGAATCTCCGTGACGGCTTTTGTAACTTTTTCGCTGCCTACCACATAGTGAGATGCCGGCAAAATCGCCGCATACTGCATGATGGCAGTAACTTCACCGGAGACGACATTGATCTCACAAATGCGGTCGATTTCATCTCCGAAATATTCTATACGGATTGCCTTATCTGTGGAGGATGCCGGAAAGATCTCCACCACATCGCCACGCACCCGAAACTTATTTCGGACAAAGTTGATGTCGTTTCTCTCATACTGAATCGCTACCAGTTCGTCGATTAGCTGATCTCTGGGCTTTTCCATGCCGGGACGGATGGAGACCATCATAGAGCGGTACTCTTCCGGGCTGCCCAGAGAGTAGATACAGGAAACGCTTGCCACAATGATAACATCTTTTCGCTCTGCCAGCGCTGCTGTTGCGCTGTGACGCATTTTGTCGATTTCATCGTTAATGGATGAGTCTTTTTCAATGTAGCTGTCTGTGCTGGGAATATACGCCTCCGGCTGATAATAGTCGTAATATGAGACGAAATACTCGACAGCGTTGTTCGGGAAGAATTCCCGAAACTCCGAACAGAGCTGTGCTGCCAGTATCTTGTTATGTGCCAGCACCAGAGTAGGCTTGTTCACCTGTGCAATGACATTGGCAACGGTGTATGTTTTTCCGGAACCGGTAACGCCCAAAAGCGTCTGTTCGTGATCGCCGTCTTTTATCCCCTGCACTAGTTTTGCAATTGCCTCCGGCTGGTCGCCGGTTGGTTCGAACGGTGCGTGCAGTTCAAAATGATCCATGGAATCCCTCCTTATATTTCACTCCACCCCATGACCTGCCGCATGGAGATGGTTTCGCCAGATTTTCCCAGCACGATGTGATCCAACAGCTGGATCTGCATACTGTCCAGCACACGCCGCAGCTGCTGGGTGGCGAACAGGTCCGCATCGGAAAAGCAGGCTTTTCCCTGGGGATGATTGTGCGCCAGAACAATACGGCTGCAGCGCATCCGGATAGCGCATTCCACAATGCGGTGGGTGTCCAGTATGGTACTCTGCGCTGTCCCGGCAGAGATCGTTTCACAGTGGAGCAGGTGCAAATGCGCATCCAGACAGAGCAAAAGTGCTTTTTCTTCCACTGCATCGGACAGCTTTGCCGCTATGTAGGCGCTCAGCTTTTCTGTGGTGTTCAGTGCAGCGTGTTCCCGGAGCTTATCCAGCTGGTACTGCTGAAAAAGTTCGGGCAGCAGTTTCAGAAACACCGCTGCATTTTCGCTGATTCCCTTGACGTGTTTCAAATCCTGGATGTCTGCGTCCAGCACACCGGACAGGGAGTGGAATGTGTCTATCAGATCGTGAGCGATCGGATTGGTGTCTACTCTCGGCAGAGCGTAGAACAGCAGCAGTTCCAGTATTTCATGCGGCTGAAAGCCTTCCAGTCCGCTCTTCTGGAATCGAGTACGCATTCTCTCCCGATGACCGTAGTGTTTATGCTTTGGCTTTGGAACAGCGGACAGTTCTGAAGTACTCTGCTTGTCCGCAGCTGCATTCGGGTGATGCTGTCCCTTTTTTGACTGTTCCATGAGATGACCTCCGATCTGCCGAAAGAAAAGCTTTTCTTTTCGATGAAAATATGATATAATAGCAATATCAGTGTTAGTCTGATTTTCGGCTGCACGTTATAATTTACGAAAGGAATGCTGCACGGTGCAGCAAATTGAAAATATGAAAGAATTTTGCATTCAGGAAAATGACAGCGACCAGCGGCTGGATCGCTTTTTGCAGAAAACCCTGCCGGAATTGCCGAAGAGTCTCTGCTACAAGTGGATTCGCACAAAGCATATCAAGGTGAACCGGAAACGCTGTACACCGGATCAGCGTCTGGTGACTGGTGATGTAGTGACGCTGTTTGTCAGCGACTCATACTTTACAATCAAGACAGAGGAAGAACGCAGCGGCATACCGGAATTTATGCAGGCACCGGATCAGCTGGACATTCTTTATGAGGATGCGCAGATCTTGGTGGTAAACAAGCCGGTCGGGCTTGTGGTACACTGTGACAGCCGCCAGATCCCGGATACGCTGGTCAACCGTGTTCTCCATTATCTTTACCGAACCGGAGCCTATCATCCGGAGCAGGAACAAAGTTTTACGCCTGCGCTCTGTAACCGTCTGGATCGAAACACCGGTGGTATTGTCATTGCCGCCAAAACAGCTGCGGCGCTCCGGGAAGTGAACCGGTTGATTCGGGAAAACAAGGTACATAAAAAGTACCTGTGTATTACAGTTGGCGTTCCCAAAGAACGAAAGGCTACGCTTTATGGGTGGCACAAGAAATCCGCCAGTCACAATACGGTCACTGTTCGTGACACGCCGGAAGAAGGATTTCAAGAGATCATCACCGCATATGAAGTACTGGCATTCAATGAGCGCCATGCGCTGCTGTCGGTGGATCTGATTACAGGCAGAACGCACCAGATTCGTGCGCACCTTGCTCACATTCATGCGCCGATTCTGGGCGACACCAAATACGGAAATATGCGGGAAAACCGTGCGCTGCACTGCAAGCACCAGCTGTTGTGGGCGTATCAGCTGCAATTAGAAACCGACAGCGATTCCTGTCTCGCAAACCTAAACGGCTTGACGGTCCAGACACCGCTGCCGGCATTCGTCACAAAAGAGTTTCCGCAGGTAAAACTGCACTGAAACGTCATTCGATTTTGAAATCAAGGCAGCTGCAGGTGATGCAGTTGCCTTGATTTTTTAGCAGTTGCTTTTGAAAATTTATGCGTTCAGCATCTTGGTTACGATTTCCTTAACAATGCCCGGGTTTGCCTTGCCCTTGGATGCTTTCATGCACTGACCAACCAGATAGCCCAGCGCATTGGTCTTACCGTTTTTATAGTCGGTAACCGACTTTTCGTTCTGCGCCAGAACATCCTTTGCCAGCTGTTCCAGGAAACCGGTATCGGAATTCTGTTTCATGCCCTTTTCTTCGATGATCGCAATGGGATCCTTGTCCTCTTCTACAATTACAGCAAAGACCTTCTTTGCAGATGCGTTGGAGATGACGCCCTTTTCCACCTGTTCGATCAGAGCGGTCAGATGTTCCGGTGTCAGAGCAGTTTCTTCAATGGTCTTTCCGGTTTCGTTGGTGTATTTCGCAATGTCTGCCAGAATCCAGTTGCTGATGCTCTTCGGCTTGCAGTTGCCCAGTGCAACGCACGCATCAAACAGCTTGGAACGGGAGATGTCTTCTGCAATCAGAGAGGCATCTGTCTGAGACAGTCCGAAGTCAAAGACATAACGCTGCAGCTTGACATTCGGCAGTTCCGGAATGCTGTCTTTCAGCGCCTGGATCTTTTCTTCCGGCACAACGATCGTCAGAAGATCCGGTTCCGGGAAATAGCGGTAGTCCTGTGCATCTTCCTTGGTACGCATCAGAATGCTCATACCCTTGGCATCGTCCCAGCGGCGGGTTTCCTGTGCAATGGTGCCGCCTGCCTCCAGAATTTCGATCTGGCGCTTTGCCTCATATTCAATGCCACGAACGGCTGCGCTAAAGCTGTTGACGTTCTTCATTTCGCAGCGAGTGCCGAACTCGGTTGCACCTTTTTCACGAACGGAAACGTTTACATCGCAGCGGATAGAACCTTCCTGCATTTTACAGTCAGAGATGTTCAGATACTGGAGAATGGATTTGATGGTCTCCAGGTATGCCTTTGCCTCGGCGCTGCTGCGGATATCCGGCTCAGAGACAATTTCGATCAGCGGAACGCCGCAGCGGTTCAGATCGACCAGGGAGCCGGAGAACGACTCGTCGTGCAGCAGTTTGCCTGCGTCCTCTTCGATATGGATACGGGTCACGCCGATGCGTTTCATTTTGCCGTCAACCATGACATCCAGATAGCCTTCGCCGCAAAGCGGTACTTCTGCCTGAGAGATCTGGTATGCCTTCGGCAGGTCCGGATAGAAGTAGTTTTTTCGGTCCTGTTTGCACACGCCGTTGATCTGGCAGTGCATTGCGTGTCCCATCTTGATCGCATACTCCACAACCTTTTCATTCAGGGTCGGAAGTGTTCCCGGCATACCCATGCAGACCGGGCAGACCTGGCTGTTGACTTCCAGACCGAACGCATTGCGGCAGTTACAGTAAATTTTGGATTTTGTATTCAATTCAGCGTGGACTTCCAGTCCAACGACCATTTCATAATCTTTCATCTGTTTCGTCCTCCTGCTTAAAGGGTTTCTGCAATGGCGTGAAAACCGCCGACCAGCTGTTCATAACCATATGCGGCGTTCAGAATTGTCTGTTCTGCAAACTTGTTGCCGATCAGCTGCATACCTAGCGGCAGACCGGACGCAGACTTTCCGCATGGAACGCTGACAGCCGGCAGACCGGCAATGTTTACGGTAACGGTGCAGACATCGCTGTAGTACATTTTCAGCGGATCGCCAATATTTTCGCCGATCTTAAATGCAGCAGACGGTGCGGTCGGGGTCAGAATCACATCGCAGTCCTGGAATGCGGCAGCGAATTCCTGTCCGATGCGGCGCTGTACCAGCTTTGCCTTTTTATAATAAGCATCATAGAAACCGGAACTCAGCACAAATGTACCCAGCATGATGCGGCGCTTGACCTCATCGCCGAAACCTTCACTTCTGGTTTTCTCGTACATATCGGTCAGACCATCGTAATTTTTAGCACGGAAACCGTACTTCACGCCGTCGAAACGAGCCAGGTTGGAGGATGCCTCAGCAGATGCGATGATGTAGTAGGTGTTGATCGCATATTCTGTGCTGGGCAGTGAGATATTCTTGATGACTGCGCCGTTCTGTTCCAGCAGCTTGATGGCAGCAAATACCGCATCCTTGACTTCTGCGTCAATGCCCTCGCCGAAGTATTCCTTCGGGACACCGATGCGCAGACCCTGGACACTGCCGTTCAGATTCTCATACAGGTTGGCATAATTCCGGTAAGCGGAAGTGGCATCCATGTTGTCGTGTCCCTGGATCAGGCTCTGGAGCAGTGCCACATCCTTGACAGACTTACCGAACGGACCGATTTGATCCAGAGAGGATGCAAATGCGACCAGACCGTAACGGGATACGCTGCCGTATGTGGGTTTCAGACCAACTACGCCGCACAGAGATGCCGGCTGACGGATAGATCCGCCGGTATCGGAACCCAGGGTGAGAATCGCCTCACCTGCTGCAACAGCTGCTGCGCTGCCGCCGGAAGAACCGCCGGGAACACAGTCCAGGTTATGCGGATTGTGCGTAGTGTGGAAATAAGAAGTCTCGGTAGAAGAACCCATGGCGAACTCGTCCATGTTCATTTTACCGGTGATAACCATGCCAGCTTTGCGAACCGGCTGCATAACCGTTGCATCAAAGGGAGGAACATAGTTTTCCAGCATTTTGGAGGAACAGGTCGTGCGGATGCCCTTTGTGGAAATGTTGTCCTTGATGCCGATGGGGATGCCTGCCAGCGGATGCAGTTCCTCGCCGGCTGCACGGGCATTGTCCACAGCCTCTGCCTGTTCCAGGCAATCCTCGCAGCGTGTCACATAAGCGCCTACCGCAGATTCCTTGGCGTCGATTCTGTCCAGGACATCCTTTGTCAGTTCAACCGCACTGCACTCTTTGTTTTGTAGCATTGCAGACAGTTCTGCCGCATTTTTTTCAAACAGCTTCATTTGTGTATTTCCTCCTTATTCTACCGTTTTCGGAACGACAAGACAGCCGGACTGTACTTCCGGTGCGTTTGCCAGCATCTCTTCCCGGCGGAACTTGTGTTCCACAGCCACGTCCTCACGCAGTTTCATGGGATGCGCTGCGTCCAGCGTCAGTTCATCTTCCACGTCCGGCAGACGGTCTACCATGTCGACGATGGCAGCCATATCTTTTTCGAACTTGTCCATTTTCTCCGGCTCGATATGAAGTCGGGAAAGTTTTGCAATGTGTGCAATATCAATTTTCATATATAAAAATCCTTTCCTTGAGAATTGCGGCGGCACAGCGTCAAAGCCATGCTGTCGGATCAATTCTCATTGATTTTTTGACGAAATTCATCTTCGCTGAGTACAGGGATACCCAGCTCATTTGCCTTGTCCAGCTTACTGCCGGCAGCCTCTCCGGCAACGACAAACGAAGTCTTTTTCGAGACGCTGCCGCTGACCTTTCCGCCGTACCGCAGGATCAGTTCTTTTGCCTCGCTGCGCTTCATGGTGGAAAGCGTTCCTGTCAGAACGAATGTCATGCCGGCAAAGCGTGTGTCCTCTACGGCTGTTCCATGATAAGTCATATTGCAGCCGGCTGCCTGTAAATGTTCGATCAGCTGGCGCATATGCGACTCTGCCAATGCAGAGACCACGCTTTCTGCCATGGTTTCTCCAAAGCCGTCGATCTCCTGGATCTCCGCAGCTGTTGCATTAAGCAGCGCATCCATGGTGGGGAAATGCTCACAGAGCAGTTTCGCCGCCCGGCTGCCGATGCCACGAATTCCAAGGGCGTAGATCAGACGATCCAGAGAGTTTTCCTTTGATGCCGCAATAGCACGAACCAGGTTCTCTGCCGATTTTTCTGCAAAGCGATCCAGTTCTGTCAGTTCTTCCGGTGTCAGCGCATACAGATCTGCCACGGAATGCACCAGATCATTTGCCTGCAGTGCCGCCAGGTTCTGCGGTCCGAGACCGTCAATATTCATGGCGTCTTTGGACACAAAGTGGATCATGCGTTTCATAAGCTGTGCCGGACAGTCCGGATTGGGACAACGCAGCGCCGCCTCATCCGGGTCACGCACCGCTGGTGTATGACAGACAGGGCATTGTTCTGGCAAGTGATACGGCTCTGCGTCGTCCAGGTGCGATTTGACACGCAGTACTTCCGGGATGATCTCCCCTGCCTTTCGGACAACGATGGTATCACCGAGCCGAATGTCACGTTCCGTGATAAAGTCCTGGTTGTGCAGTGTGGCACGGGAGACTTCTGTTCCGGCAAGCTGTACCGGGTCGAAGATCGCTACCGGTGTAATGACGCCGGTTCTGCCCACGCTCAGCAGGATTTCACGAAGTGTGGTCTCTTTTTCCTCCGGCGGAAACTTAAACGCCGCTGCCCACTTCGGGACTTTTGACGTAGCGCCCATTTCTTCCCGCTGTGCAAAAGAATCCACTTTCACAACAACGCCGTCCGTGTCATAGGCATAATGCAGCTTTGCGTCTCCGATCGCTGCAATTTCTGCACGCACTTCCTCTGCGGTGTGCAGTGGCTTGCTGTGCGGAATCACCGTGGGGAATCCCAGCTTTTTGAGATATTCCAGGGATGCAATGTGGGTTTCCAGAGATGCGCCGTCTATCTGCTGGATGTTAAAGATCCAGATGTCCAGGCTGCGCTTTGCTGTAACAGCTGCGTTTTTCTGGCGCAGAGAACCGGCAGCTGCATTCCGGGGATTCTTTGCCGGCGTTTCTCCGTCCAGTTCCTGCTGTTCTACAAGTGCGGCAAAGCTTTTCCGTGGCATATAGACTTCGCCACGCACTTCCAGGAATGCCGGTGCGTCTTTCAGCTGTTTTGGAATGTTTGGAATCGTCATTAGATTGGCGGTGACATCTTCCCCCACAAAGCCGTCACCACGTGTCGAACCACGGGTGAAAATGCCATTGGTGTATTCCAAAGATACCGATAAGCCGTCAATTTTCGGCTCAACGCTGAATGCCGGATGCTCCAGTTCTTCCTGGCAGCGCTGCACAAAGGCATCCATTTCCGCATAGGAAAAAACATCCTGCAGGCTCATCATCTGTACTGCATGAGATACCTTTTCAAATGTTCGGGATGCTGTGCCGCCAACGTGCCGGGTGGGAGAATCTGCTGCTGCAAACTGCGGATATTCCCCTTCCAGGGTCTCCAGTTCCCGCATCAGCATATCATACTCATAGTCCGTTACGGTCGGTGCGTCCTGCACGTAATATTCTTCGTTATAGCGCTCCAGCAGCTGTTTCAGCTCTGCAATGCGCTGTTTTGCTGTTGTTTCGTCCATGTTTCCGTCTCCTTGTGCTGCCGTTTGGATTCTTCCACTTGGCACACATTTATATTATACCACAAAAACAGGGCATATGCTAGACCTTTTACAAATATTTCATGTTTTATTCTCTAAAATCCTGGTTTTGTGGAACTGTGTCGCCGCTGCCGAATTCCAGATAGGATTCCGGTACATTTCCCACAATGACAGTTTCAGAAAGCAGGCAGTCATATGTGGCAACAGCGGTTACCTCTGAAAATGGGATGGCTGCCCGTATCTCGGCAGTGATCTCTGCCCGGATCGTGTGGCAGGTCTGGTTGACACCTGCGGATTCCAGAGCGCTGATTAGTTTTACCGAGGCGTGACCGACAGGCAGAAGGCGAACTGAGACCTGCGGTCCGTGACCGGCAAAAAGCCACACGCCGGATGCAGTTCCGAGAGAAACGGTGAGTGACGCATCCCGGCATTGCTCCAGGTTGTGCTGCACGCTCTGATAGATCGCAGTCTGCAAATGGTTGATCTGGTTTGTTTTGGTTTCCACGGCAGTTACATTTCCGGAGTTGTCATAGGTCAGCGCCGCAAAGTCGCTGTACTGAAACTGTTCCTGCTGCAGAACCTCGGAAACGCTGTCTGCCATTAAGCCGGCGGCGAATTGTTTGGTCTCGCTTTCGCAGACTGCGCAGAGTTCCGGACGGATCAGGCGGTCTGTCCGCAGCAGCAGTGCAAGCAGGATCGCCGCAGCAGTACAAAAGATCAGCAGCGAACGCAGCCTGGCGCGCCTTTTTTGGTATACTTGTTTTCGCATTTTCCACCCTCAATGAAACAAGAAACGGACGACAATCAGCCGCCCGTTGTTACGCTTTATTCCGATGTAGGCGTATCGCCGCATTCTGTGGGTTCTCCGCAGCCGCAGGTCTTTTCCTTCGGGATAGCATCCAGCGTTCCCGGTGAGAATTCTTCCGCCGGAAAACGGATCTTGTCAAAGACAGCGCAGGGTGATTCCGTATCGGTATGGCATTCCTTGGTGGGAATGGTGTATTCGTAAGTGGGAACCAGGATGGTCACCGGACGGAATATTTCTACCACAGAGAAAAGCCCCAGCGTCATAATAACAGTACGAACCGGCGTTGTGCCGTCTGCGGCACAAACAGAACCGATGCGTGCCTCCAGTGCAATGGGTGCAACCACCTGTACTGCTGCGGTAGGAAGATTGATGGTTTCACAGCAGGCGTTGGTGTCGCCCAGCTGTTCACCGCTGCTGAAGAATGTCTGCGTGTTGCTTTCGCCGCCGTACAGGATCACGTTCTTGCTGGCGTAGGCAGTGCCGGTCAGCAGCACCGGACTGCTGCAGGCACGTTCATACGCCATAAGTTCTACCCGGAATGTGTAGGTTAAGTCGATCGAGTAGAAACCCCGGTTAAACGGAACTGGTTCGATGTTCATGCAGATGTCGGAAACACGGACACAGCGGCTTTTCACCATAGTGACATTTGCCGGCAGTTCTCCCCCGTCCATGAGAATCTGAATGTTGGAGAAACAGTCCCGGTCGCTGCAGCTGTCAAATACACGGTTGACCTTGATCGGTACCGTATCTGCACAGTGTTCCGGCAGAGGGTGATATTGGCTCATAGAAAAAACCTCCTTTAACACGTTAAGGCAACGCTGCACAAAACTGTGCATAAGATGCGCTGCTTTAAGCCTATCAGCTTTCTGATAGATGCTTCTCTACAGTGTATTCGGAGGTTTTGAAAAATGTGACTGCTTTTCTAAATTTTATTCAGCCGTAGAATCGTCTGTGTACATCTCATTGAAAAAGCAGCTGTACGAGCCGGTATGACACGCTGCACCAGTCTGTTTCACATTGAGCAGCAGTGTGTCATCATCGCAGTCGCTGTAAATGGAGATGACCTTTTGCAGATGACCGCTGGTTGCACCTTTGTTCCACAGTTCCTGACGAGAACGGCTCCAGTACCAGGTGTAACCGGTTTCCAATGTCTTACGCAGGCTTTCCTTGTTCATGTATGCCAGCATCAGAACCGTTTTTGTATCTACGTCAAATGCAATCGCCGGAATCAGTTCGCCTTTCTGAAAGTATTTATCCAGATCGTTGATGTCAATTTTGAGCATGAGTGTCTCCTCTTTCGTTTTGTTTCAGAGCGTTTTCTACAAAAGGAATGGTCAGCAGGATTTCAAGCGTCTGCACGCCGATCATCACAAGCGAGACAATATCGGCAGCTTTCCGGGACAGAAACAGGCTGCATCCTGTAAGCACCAGCATTCCAACGCCAGCAGTCAGCCACAGCTTTCCGCAATAACGATTGGCAAATAACCAGGCAGTTTCGTCTTTTGTCGAACGCATGGTGCGATAGCCGATCCAGCTGTTGATTTGTTTCGGCGTGTGATATCGCATCGCCCATCCCGCAATCACTTGGATTACCGGAATCAGAAATGTGCAGATCATCAGAAATACCATGAAACCATTTCCCCTTTGCTATCCGCCTTGGAGTTTATTTTACCGCATGGGAATGCCTTTTGCACGGCAGTCTGCCTTGACCTCCTGGACTGTCAGTTCCCGGAAGTGGAACAGAGAGGCTGCCAGTGCCGCAGAGCATCCGGTTTCCAGGAACGCATCTGCGAAGTCAGACAGTTTTCCTGCGCCGCCGCTGGCGATCACCGGAATCTGTACCGCATCGCAGACGGCTTTCAGCATAGGCAGGTCAAAACCACCACGTACGCCGTCGGTATCAATGGAGTTCAGACAGATCTCCCCTGCACCCAGCTGTTCGCACTGTTTGACCCAATCGACCAGGTCCAGCTGCATATCCACACGGCCGCCGTTGATAAATACGGTCCACTTGTTCTCGCCGACTTTTTTGGCATCTACGCCCACGCAGATGCACTGGCAGCCGAAAATGTCTGCACCATCTTTGATGAGCTGCGGATTCTGCACTGCCTGGGAATTGACAGACACCTTATCTGCACCGGCACGGAGCGTGTCACGGATATCGTCTACTGTTTTGATGCCGCCGCCAACGGTCAGCGGAACGAATACCTTTTTTGCGGTCTCCCGAACCACATCCAGCATGACACCTCTGCCCTCATAGGATGCAGTGATATCATAGAACACGATCTCGTCTGCACCCTGCTGGTTATAGGCATAGGCACATTCTACCGGGTCGCCTACATCCTTGATTCCCTCGAAGTTTACACCTTTGACAACCTTGCCATTTCGCACATCCAGGCAAGGGATGATTCGTTTTGCCAGCATATGTTACACTCCTTCCGCAAGGGCAATGGCTTCCCGCAGATCCAATGTACCCTTATAGATCGACTTGCCGCAGATCGTGCCGTACAGCCCCAGTTCCTTACAGCCACGGATATCTGCAATGGTATGCACACCGCCGCTGGCGATGATATTGCATTTGCCCTCTGTGGCATCTCGCAGGTCTTTCAGCTGTTCCAGATTAACGCCGGAAAGCGTGCCGTCTTTTGCAATGTCGGTTACGATAAAATACTGCACACCCACTGCGATCATTTCTTTTGCCAGTGTAATGTAATCGGTGTCGGATTCTTCCAGCCAGCCCTCTGTGGCAACCATGCCGTTCTTGGCATCAATGCCCACCGCAATGTGCTGACTGCCGAACTTCTGCACGGCATCTTTCACCAGCTGCGGATTTTTCAGCGCCGCAGAACCCAGAATGACACGCTCCACGCCGCTTTTCAGATAGGTGTCGATGGTTTCCAGATTTCGGATGCCGCCGCCGACTTCCACTTTCAGTCCGGTTTTTGCTGCCACATCTTCGTAGATATGCTGATTCACTGGTCTGCCCTCTTTAGCGCCGTCCAAATCTACCATGTGAATCCAGGATGCGCCGGCAGTTTCAAAACCTTTGGCAGTTTCCATGTAATCTGCTGCGACTTTTTCCACGGTGGAGAAATCGCCTTTGAACAGGCGGACGCAGTTACCGTCTTTAATATCAATTGCAGGTAAAATAATCATCCGATCAGCCCTCCAAAGTTTCGCAGGATTTGCAGCCCGACTTCGCCGCTCTTTTCCGGGTGGAACTGTGCGCCGTAGACGGTTTTGCCGTCATATACCATTGCCGGGATTTTTGCCGTGCCGTATTCTACATAGGCTGCCAGGTATTCGTCCGGCACAACTGCCTGGTAGGAATGCACGAAGTACACGTAGGACTCTTCCGGCAGGTTGCGCAGAATCGGACAGTCGTTCTGCATTTCCAACTTGTTCCAGCCCATGTGCGGAATCACCATGCCCGGTGCTTCGATTTTTTCTACCTTGCCGGGGACAAGTCCGAGACCGTCGCATTCTTCAAACTCGTAACCCTTTTCAAAGATGAGCTGCATTCCCAGACAGATGCCGAGGAACGGCTTTTTATGGGATTCTTCCCGGATCACGTCGGTCAGTCCGCTGTCGTGCAGCATCTGCATGGCACTGGGAAATGCCCCTACGCCGGGTAGGATCAGCGCATCTGCTTTGCGGATTTTTTCCGGATCAGCGGTCAGTTCTCCGGGAAGTCCCAGATAGTCCAGCGCATTCTTGACGCTGAAAATGTTGCCTGCGCCATAGTCGATAATTGCGATCATCTCAGAGGACTCCTTTCGTGGACAAAGTCTTGCCGTCTTCCAGCGGCGTTACGGCGGTTTTCAGTGCGTGTGCGACTGCCTTGAAAGCCGCCTCGCACTTATGGTGATCGTTGGAACCGTACATCATATTGACGTGCAGTGTGATTCCTGCGTTGAATGCAAAGGCACGGAAAAACTCTTCCGTCAGGCAGGCGTCATACTGTCCGATCATAGCGTTGGTGAATGTCCCCTGGAATACCAGGAACGGGCGGTTGCTGATGTCCAGGCTGCAAAATGCCAGTGCTTCGTCCATGGGGATGAACGCGCTGCCATAGCGTGTGATGCCGGACTTGTCGCCCAGCGCCTCACCCAGCGCCTTTCCCAGGACGATGCCGGTGTCCTCGACGGTATGGTGACCGTCCACATAGAGGTCACCCTTTACGGCAATGTCCATGCTGATGCCGCTGTGAACAGACAGTGCGGTCAGCATATGGTCAAAAAAACCGATGCCGGTGTTGATGTTTGCGGTTCCCATGTTGTCCAGTTTTACGGTCACCTGTATGTCTGTCTCTTTGGTCTTTCGTGCAAGTTGTGCTTGCCGCATATGGATTCCTCCTTGTGTTAGATAAATTCAATTGAAAAATTCCTGCCGCACGGATAAGCTGCTGTTTTGTCTGTCGATTCCGTTGTCTGAATTCCCGTTACTGCTTTTCATCCTCAAACCGAACGGTAATTGCATTGGCGTGTGCGGTCAGGCCTTCCTTGTTGGCAATCAGCACGATGTCGTCCTTGGCTGCACGCAGGGCGTCCTTGGTATAGTAAGTATAGCTGGAACGCTTGGTAAAGCTCTGTACGCCCAGCGGAGAAAAGAAACGAGCCGTTCCGCTGGTGGGCAGAACGTGGTTCGGGCCGGCATAGTAGTCACCCAGCGGTTCTGACGCATATGCGCCCAGGAATACCGAACCGGCATTGTCCAGTGCGCCCAGCAGTTCCATGGGGTTCTCCATGAGGACTTCCAGGTGTTCCGGTGCAACCATATTTGCCAGGACAACTGCCTCTTCGCGCGTATCGCACAGCAGAACTGCGCCGTATTCGTTCATGGACTTTTCGATGATCTCTTTTCTGGAAAGGTAGGATGCCTGGCGGTTGATCTCTGCCTGTACCTTTTCTGCCAGTTCCGGGCAGGTTGTGACCAGAATCGCAGATGCCAGGACATCGTGTTCCGACTGGGACATCAGATCTGCGGCAACAAATTTCGGGTCTGCTGTTTCATCTGCCATAACCAGAACTTCGCTGGGACCTGCGATCATGTCAATATCCACAACGCCGTACAGCAGTTTCTTTGCGGTAGCCACAAAGATATTGCCGGGGCCGACGATCTTGTCTACCTTCGGGATCTCCTCTGTGCCGTATGCCAGGGCTGCGATCGCCTGTGCGCCGCCGGAGAGGAATACACGGTCTACGCCGCAGAGACCGGCTGCAACCAGGA
>ERZ773218.1400-NODE-1400-length-23226-cov-6.127746_pt1 | contig 23226 bp, 21 predicted proteins | sample MGYA00580527_ERZ773218 | MGnify/ENA primary metagenome ERZ773218 (study PRJEB29015, sample SAMEA2737763) | human gut metagenome | biome: human gut; feature: human-associated habitat; material: faeces | place: China | collected 2012 ...
ACATCAGATGCGGATCACCACGGTGAGGAATGATATGGTCGACCACAGTTGCTGCTGTGAACCGTCCCTGTGCTTTGCACCGCACACACAAGGGATGCTTCCGCAGGTATGCCTTGCTGAGCCGCTGCCACTTGCTGCCGTAGCCACGTTTGGCGGCAGATGGCCGGTCTGGGTGCAAGGGCTGATGCTTTGCACAGTACAAACCGTCTGTCAGATTGGGACAGCCGGGGTGCTTGCAGGGCTTCTTACATTTCTTCGGCACAGCAGTCACAGTCTTTACAACTATCTTCTGTTTCTGCAGAGAGTTTTTTCAATGCTTTTTGGTATTGTTCCTTCACCCAGGCAACGCTGTCATTCAGTTCATCTGCAATGGCATCCCATGTTGCAGCGTAAAGATACCGCAAACGAAGGATCTCACGCTGGTCGGCATTGTGATTTGCCATGATAAGTTCCTCCAGCTTCCGTTTCAACCGAATCGATGCAATCAGATCGTCCCAAGCCGCCTCCACGATCTCATGTATTTCATCTTCATCGATTTCCATCGCCATAGCTTTCCAATCCTGATAAATCACGCACTGTTCCTTGATGCGTCTGTTTAGATCCATACTGTTTCTTAAAACTTCTTTTGCAAGCATATCGATTCTCCTTTATGGACACGAAAAACAGCCCTCGCAGAATTTCTTCCGCAAAGGCTGTTTCGCTTTCTCCTGTTTTCCTACTTTACAGTATACCACATATGCGAACTATCATCAAGTGTTATGAACTATCATGAACTATCAACTTTTCATCCCTGCCAAGGCTTCCCGGTGCAAACGATAACAGGAAGGCTTACTGTATCCCATTTCTTCTGCGATCTGATTCCAGTCCTTGAATTCCAGATAACGCTTTGCCAGAATATCATGATGCTCCGTATCTGTGACGGCTTTTATCGCAGTATCAAAAACTGCTTTCAGAGCTTCCAGCTCCTTTTTTGCAGTCTTTACTTCTTCCTCCAAGGATAAGATCTGAGAAACGCCGCTTTCCACGGCGTGAGATTCCGGCGATACGGGTTTGGGCAAATCAGAATAGGCAGGTGATTTGGGAAAAGAAAGTTTCTGACGAAGAGCATCTGCTTCCTTTTGTTTTCGGTCAATCCTTCTAAGAAGTCTTTGTACCTGGTTCATGTATTCTTTTGCTGTCATGCCGTGATCTCCTCCAGCATTCTTTTTACCTCCTCCACAGAACGGACGATGGCAGCGTTTCCGCCGCATTTTTGTATTTTGCGAAGAACCGATTCCTGCAAAGCAGTTGCTTTCCCTTTCTCCGTTTTTACTTCAAAGGCAAAGAACCTGCCGCCAATGCAGGCGATCACATCGGGGATTCCTGCCGTTCCATACATCCCGCCATGCTCCTTCCAGCAAAAACAATTTGGCACGGTTTTCAGATACCTCAAAATCGCCCTTACGATATCCGCTTCTTTCAAACTGCTCACCTCTTACCTCTTTACTGATTTTACAGGGAAATTTCTATTATACTCATAAAAAATGAGAAAATATATGGGGATATAAAATAGGAAATATATAAAAGATTACGGGAATTCCCTGCAAAGCCTGTAAACCCTGTCAGAAAGCTGTGCAGACCTCTCCCCTGGCAAGCTACACATGGCTTTCTGAAAAGCTGATGCCTCTCCACGTTCTCCGTTTTCCGGTTCTGTCTGCTGCTTTCACAACCGTGGGAAAATTTGCTTCCAGTTCGTTGTTGAAATTCTGCTGACTGTATGGAGCCATGCCGCAGCTGTCACAGTATGCTTTATACCGTGCAAAGAACTCCATTCTTCCCACTTCTGCATCCATTTGCAAAGTACAGCAGTCCCGAACAAACGCCAGCACACTGTTGCTGTCCTCCCGGTATTTCTGGAGTTCCTGTGCATTTGCCTTTGTTTCTGAAAAATGAAAATGATTCTGCATCAGCCGCCGCAGTCCTTCTAAGGCAAATTGAAAGATCCCATCTGCTTCACAGCGGAACTTCTCCAGAAGTTCCGGATCTCGTCGTTCCTCCGGCACAGAATGATTGAACCGGACAATGATCAGACGGCGGTAAAAGCCCTCCGATTTGTCCCCATAGTTCTTCGGAATGCTGTTGCAGGAAAAGAGCAGCCTCGCATAGGGCTGAAAAGAAAAGGGATTTTTGTTTTTCTTTTCCACAGTCAGATAATCCTCTCCGACCAACGCCTTGAAAATACCGTTGTCTTCAATGCCCTTTGTGGGTAACTCTGCACAGATATTCGCCCATTTTCCAAACAATTCTGCTGTCTTGAAACGGTCACTGAGTGCCTGCCATGCTACATTGGACACATTTTCTTTTCCCAGCAGAAGTTCATTCAGCACCCGCAGCAGCACAGACTTCCCGGCACCGCCTTTTCCCACAATGATAAAGCACTTCTGGGCATGATTGACCGGAATGAGAAAGTAGCCCAGCATCTCCTGAATCAGCGTCACCTGATCCTCCTCCACGGATTCATGCAGAAACTGCAGAAATCTGGGACACTTTGCACCGGACATATATCGCACATTCAGCTGTACCGTAGACAGATACTTTGCGGTGTGCTCCGATAAGGTTTCGTCCAGCACATTGTACAGTCCATTTCGCACATTGATGAGATAGGGATTGGGATTAAGTTCCCGAATATCCTTCTGCACCTGCATCTTCCATTGTCCTTCGGTATCATTGATCTGAGACAGCTTTGTGTATCTGGTCAGCATTTTATCCCGTACCATATTTCTTGCTGTCAGTTCCGTGATGCTGTGATAAACGCCGTTTTCATAGCAATAATACTGCTCGGCAGAATAAAACACAGGGGCATTCTGTGTCATGTATTCTGCAAGCACACCGGGCAGAAACTTCGGACCCCGTTCTGTCATTTCATACCAGTCGGGAATTTCCATGCCGGAGCGATGCTTCCGTGTTTCGGATTTGTTTTGAAATGCTTTGTACAGTTCTTTTTGCAGAGCAAGCAGCGGCTTGACATCTGCATTTTTGAAACCGAAATGCTGCTTTAAATCGTAATGGATTATCGATTCGGCAGTCACGCTGTCCACATTGTAAAGATATTCCGACACAAAGTTTCGTGCAGTCTGCAAATCTTCCACCACGGCATTTTGCACCTTTTGCTGCAGCAGCAGTGCCCGAATGCCATCAATGGAAAGCGGCTGAAAACACAGAGCCGCAGGAGATTTACAGCTGCACTGTCCACTTCGCAGCTTTGGGCAGGAAAAGCCTTTCTCTGCAATGGTGCGGCAGGTCATAGGTTTTGTTCCGCTGCGGAGAAAATGCTGGATCTTATTCTGCGTTTCTTCAAAAGAATACTTCGGATACGGCTTGGAGTATTGATGTATGACCGCTGCACCACCTTCAAACACACTTAAATTGGAGATCATCGCATACCAGTCATGTTCAGAAAGTGCAGCTGCATTGTCCCGACAGTACTTGATAAAATCGCATTCTGCTTCTACAACGCCGATTCCTTTCTGTTCTCCATGCAGCGGCACTTTCGGTTGTTCTTGTGCTTCTTGCGAAACCGGCAGTCTTTCTACCAGCTGTTCCTGTGTGTATCTTCGTTCCGGGTGAAACGAGATGCACTCCACCAAGATCGGTTCTTTCTTGCAGTGATAGAATCCCGGCAGACGCATGACACGGCTTTCGTTGACACAGGCAGGATCTCCGCCGAAATGCTGCACCAGTGCCTTTTGAATGGGGCGAAACAATGACACCTTTGCCTCTTTGACAAACCAGTATGTATGCAGGGATTTTCTTGTTCTGATAACCATAGACGGCGGCAGCGGAAACGCATCGATGAGTGCCTGCTGTTCCTCGAAAGTTTTATCGTCCATCTCCACAAACTGTGCATTGATGCGAGTAATGCTGTCATCCGTCTGACCGCCGGAGTTCACCACAAAAAAGATGCCATGATTTTTCTGGTTATGTTCTTTCAGTGTAGACTCCACTGCAAAGAATTTTCCTGCTTCCACGGACATTTTGGCACCGGTAAAGATGCCTTCTTTCCGATCATCAAAAATACGCAGACATACCGTATCGTCCGGATGAAAGATCGCATTGATCACGTCCTGTGCCGATATGTTCATACAACTTCCTCCATTTCTTCTGTGAAATATCGAATCGGCATATGCCTGCGTTTTGCCCATCGGATCTCCTGTGCCATGCCCTCAGAAATGCTGCTGCCGAATACCCACAGCTGGACACATTTTGTCAGAAGCACATAATTCATGAACATTGCAGTTTGCCTTTCTTCCCCTAGGGTATCGTCCAGAAACTGCGGAAAAAGCAAATGCGGTGCAATGGGAATACTGTGATGTATTACCGCAAAACGACTGTATTTCCGGGCATTTTCAATGTTTTCATTGGTATTGCCACGATAGGGAGAACAGATATATACAAGCGGTCGGAATGCCGCCAGTCTCCGTGCTTTTTTCTCCTCGCTCTCTATTCTTTTCATTGCTTCAAATTCGGTCGGCGAGAAGTATCCTTCCTTGTTGTGTGTTTCTGCCAAGTTCATTCCTCCAGTTCCTCTAAATTGCCGAAGCTTTCTCCGGCAGATGCTTCTGCCACAAGGGGCAGATCAAACTCCGGAAACGGCTGCTGTTCCATACAGCCTTTCACAAAAGCCACTGCTTCCTGCAATCTGTCTTTCGGAATGAGAAACGTCAGTTCATCGTGGATCTGCAGGATCGGTCTCAGCCATGGGCGTGACGGCAGTCCTTCTAAAATACGGACAATTGCCAGCTTCAGAATATCCGCAGCCGTTCCCTGAATCGGGGTATTCAAGGCACATCGTTCCGCAAAGGACTGCAGTCCCCAGTTGTCGCTGCGAATATTGGGAAGATACCTTCTGCGTCCCAGCCAGGTTTCTGTATACAGTTTCTGCTTTGCGATCATCTTTGTTTCATTCTGCCAGACCGTCAAAGCCGGATAGCCAGCCTTCAGATTGCGAATGATATCTTCACATTCCGGTATAGATTTCTCTACGCCTGCCTTGAACTTCAATGTGCTCTGCAGTCCCTTTGGAAATAGCCCGTAAAATGTGCCAAAGTTCACGTTCTTGGCGATGGTACGCTGTTCCTTGTATTCCGGTCGATGCTTGTTTTGTGCTTCTGCATAGGTACAGCCAAAAATGACGGCAGTGGTTGCCGCATGAATATCCCCGCCGTTCTGATAGGTTTCCATCATCGTCTTGTCCCGGCAGTAGAATGCTCCCACACGCAGTTCGATTTGCGAAAAATCGAGAGACAAGATCAGATGATTTTCCGGAGCCTGAATAAAATTGCGGACACCGATGGGATCGTTGCTTTTTCTGGGGCAGTTCTGTAAATTGGGATTGCGGCAATTCATTCTTCCTGTTTCGGTGGACAATGCAAAGAAATCCGGATGGATCTTTCCGGTTGCAGCGTTTCGGAATTTCAGATAGCCGTCAATGTAGGTGGACTTGATCTTGCCCCATTTCCGGTATTCCTGTACCAACGTAAACAGTGGAGAGAGTTCCGGACGATTGGCATCACACCATTCCTTCAGCAAGATCATAGACGCATCATCTGCTGCTTCTCTGTTGGATGCAGTGACTTTCATAACAGGCAGTTTCAAGGTCTGATACAGATACTCCTTGAAAGCTTTAGTGCTGCAGTTTGCTCCAATGGAAATGTCGCCAATGAGCATTGTGATCTCATTTCGGATACGCTGCATTTGCTGTTCTGCCTCCTGCTGATGCTCTTTCATCAAGTCTACATTCACAGGCACGCCGTTGTATTTCATCAGCCCTAAGTACACCGCTGTCGGTGATTCGATCTGTTCCACAAGATACCGATGTTTCGGCAGAAAACGGTCAAACCAGTTGTTGAAAATATAATACAGCCGCAAGGCAAAATCAGAGTCCGCACAGCCATAGCGTATTGTTTCCATATCCTGTGCATCCAGTTCGTCAAAGTGTCTGCCGTTTGTAACATCCGAAAAAGTGGGCAGCCGTTCCTGACACAATTCTTCCGCCAGTTTTTTCAGACCGCTGTCAGCAAGTTTGCGAAATGCGTAGTTGTTTTTCAAGGTCATTTGTGCTGCACAAATGGTATCATACACCGGCGGCTGTATGACGATATCCCGTTGACAGGATATTGCAGATTCAAAGGCAATATTGTGAGCAACTTTGATGATATTTTTGTTTGTGAGAAAGTTTTGCAGAAATCGAAAAAAAGCAATGCCATCCATGTTTCTTCCAATTTTATGAGCAACAGGAACATAGATCCCCGTATGCTCTTTGGCGGAAAAGCTGCACCCGACAATATGACTTTTTGCCGGATCAAGAGCTGCCTTTTCTTCGATGCGGTAAGGCTCATCCGGTGCAGTTTCATAGTCAAAAGCCACAACGGCGGCATTGCTGATATACTGCTGAATTTCCTGCACCGAAGTGACACATCTATAATTCTCCATAGCATTCTCCTCAATTCAGCGGCTCCATGACTTCGCCGGTTTCCGGGTCCACACGCAGTGCATCTTCTGTATCATAGCCCACATTTTTACTAAGAGCCTTTACCTGTTCTGTCATAGCTGCGATCAGCGGATATTCTTCCGGAGACAATGCCCGTTCTACGGCAAACTGTGCCTGGGAATAACTCATGCCAGTGCCGCTGACTGCTTTTTTCAGTGTAAATTTTGTTACCACAGCATTGGAATTCTTGTATTTGGGGATCACACGCATCAGATAACGAGTAAAGGACTTCAGAGAACCGGTAGGCAGAGACAGAATTACCGGGAAAATATCGCCCTCCCGAAGCAGATACAAACGACGGCGGTTCTTGCAGGCTTTTGCACCGTTCTTTCCGGATCCATACTGATTCAGCGGGCAGGAATCACAGCTGCCGCCGGGATTTCCTTCCCCGTGGTGCCCGTCAAAGCTGCCGCAGTCAGGCGGATTGGAGCCGCCCTGATATTCGCTTTGGTAGTAGGCATTCAAAGAATGCTGATAGAGGATCACAGCTGAAAATGTTTTTACCGTGTCCGGTTCCTCTGGATTCTCACCGGGAATTTCAAACATTACACCGCCGCCGGACGGGATCTTGACTCGTTCAAATGCAGCAGATAAGCCGTCCATTTCTGCACACATCACATCGGCAAGATCAAAGTCCTGCAGAGCAAAGAAGCCTGTTTGGTTGGTTTCCATCATTTCATTTTTCATTGATTTCATCCTTTCATTTTGCAGATTGGCGAACAGATACAGAGGTCTGCTCATAGACATGGACAAGACCGTTCAGCCAGTCCGGAATTGTATCCTGATTTTCTGCGATCTGCTCTTTGACAAAAGCAGACAGACTATTGGCATTGACAGTTTCATAGACCAGATCTCCGCAGCCGTTTTCTTTCAAGGCTGCATACAGTTCTTCTTTGCGTCCTGCCACAGCAGAGGCACGAATTTTGGTGGTCAGAGCAAACATCGTTCCGGCACGCGTGAAATTCTGTGTTTCTGTTTCTGCCATTTGCATAGAAAGCTGATACTCTGTCTGTGCGATTTCTGCATGGACGTCCTTTAACTGCTGTTCTGCATTCTTCTTTTCCTCACGGAGTTGTTTCAGATGCTCCGCAAGTTCATACATATTCTGTGTTTGCATTTCAAACTCCTTCCTGAAATGGGTTCATTCCGTTCCGATAATCGTCTACCAGCGTTCTCGCTAAATCCACCTTATCCCGCAGAGAATGGAGGATTTTAGCATCCACAGTATTCTTTGCAATCAGATAAATGTACAGGCAGTTCTCTGTCTGAGAGACTCTGTGGATTCTTGCTTTTGCCTGTTCAAAGTTGCTCATGCTGTAATCAAGCGAATAGAACACCATCGTGGATGCTGCTGTCAAAGTAATGCCCAGTCCTGCCGCTGCGATCTGCCCAACAAATACACGGCATTCTGCATCTTCCTGAAATCTCCGGATTTCTTCGGCACGGTTAGAAACACCGCCACGCACAGACGCATAGCCAATCTGTTTTCGTTTCAGCAGTTCCTGAATGCCGTCCAGTTCCGGGACAAACCTTGCCAGAATGACCAACTTTCTGTCTTCTGTAAGCATCGTATCCAGAATATCGGAAAGGACATCCAGTTTTGCTGTGCTGACAGCATTGCAATCTCCCTCGTCATCGGTGAGATGACCGCCTGTGACCTGAGACAGACGAAGCATTTTTGTCAGTACATTTACTGCCGAAATTTCCGAACCTGCAAGCTCCGCAAAACTTTCCTTTTCCAGCTGTTTATACAGCTTCATGGCTTTTGGTTCCAGTTCTACCGTGCGTATCTCCTCGGTAATTTGAGGCAAATCCAGACATTCTGCCTTAGTTACACGATAGGCAACGGAATGCAGTTTTTGCAGGAACTCCTCCAGCAAAGACTTTTTGAAAACCGGAACATGGTTCCCATAGCCGCACATATCGAAATAACGACTGCGAAAAGCATAGAAGCTTGTCCCGAAAATCTCTTTGTTCAGAAAGCGGTACTGGGAAAAGACATCCAGTTCTTTGTTGGTAATGAGTGTACCGGTCAGAAGCAGTTTATATCTCGCCTGATCCCCCAGATGGTGCATGGCTTTGGACTGCGATGTACGATTTTCTTTGATCTTATGTGCCTCATCTGCTATGATAAGGTCGGCATGAAAGGCAAGAAGGTCTTTCTCCAATCGCCATGCAGATTCATAATTGACAACAGCGATTTGCAAATCATTCCCATGCAGCTTGGAAAGCTGTTCTTTCTTCTGGGAACTGCTGCCTTTCAGAACAGTCAGCTGATATGGAAAAGCGGCAAAATGTGCAAATTCCTGTTCCCAGACAGAGAGAATAGACAGTGGTGCTGTGATCAGGATTCTTCTGATATATCGATACTGATACAGAATTCCAACAATGGCAATGCTGGTGATGGTCTTTCCGCAGCCCATTTCCATGAGCAGTGCCACGCCATTACTGTGTGTCTCTGAGGGCAGGATGCCGAAGCGTTCGCAGGCAAAGCGGCAGGCGGATTGTTGATGGCGATAGAGCGTTGCTTTAAGGGGGATTTTTAGAACTTCTTTCACTTTTTCTCCTATGCTTTGTATGGACGATATGTATCTGAACCAAATCTGGCAAGAATTTGCTTTAGTATTCGGCTTTGGTATACATCCGCCTTTTGCAGCAGTTCTTCCAGAACTGTAACTTCTTCTTTTGACAGCAGATTTTTATTTGGAGCATACCATTCCGGTATCTGTACTCCGCCACCGTTTCCGCTAAAAGTTTCAAGGGGATATTTCAGCATGAGTGCTCGTATGTCCCGGCGAATCGTTTTTTCTGAAACATGAAATTCATGCATTAAAATTGGAACTGTGCTTTTCCGACGGGAAATCAGTAATTTCAAAATCTCTTCTCGCCGTTCTACGAGACCCATGTCTTTCACCCCCTTTCCGATGTATTTTTATTCTACAACCCAAACTGGTCAGGTCGTGACCAGTTTGAAAAAGATTCACAGAAGTTTCACAAAATGAATTCTTTCAAGAATTACAAAACACCGACAAGGTATAGAAAAAAATTCTGCACCTCATCGGATGTTCTCACTTTTTTACCAAACTGGTCAGCCATGGAGCAATGGGTCTTGCAATCATTCTCGCATTCAGATATGCCATTTCCAGTGTCAGACAAGTGCTGCCCAGATAATATCCGTTTCGTTCTGCCAAGGCCATGGCAAGGTTCGGTTTTTCCATATCTGTTAAACAGATCGGCAGCAGAAACTGCAATTGATTCTGGTATCCCTGCGGTACTACCAGCCCCGGCTCAATTACTGCTTTTCGTCTGCCCAGTTCCACTGCTGTTTCCAGCAGCAATGGCAGATTTTTGAACCGAAGCAGCTTCTTTGGCAGCCGATCCCGATTTTCCGGATCGCTGAGAATGTGTTCTGCATTTACCCGAATTGGCCATTCCGGATTGAAGTTTACACCATTTTGCATCATCGGGAAATATGGCTTTTTGGGCAATGGTTCTACATACCGCAGCTTGGAAGAAACAGCATCACAGAAGCCGGTGAAATACCATTTCAATGTGGTGTCTTTCTTTTTGTTTCGTTCAAAGCAGGCGTAGATTGCCTGATATTGTCTTGTGTACAATCCTGTATGAAAGCAGGCACAATTATTTTCCACATGGAAATACGCCGTTTCTCCGGTGTTGTAATCGATGCTCAGTTTTCGGAACATCATATGGAGATACCGTTCCAAAATCGGCGTATCTGTATTTTTACATTCGGTCTGCGGCTTTCGGAATCGCCATGCTTCCGGCAACGCCATTTCTGCCAATTGTTCTAACTGCCCGTACCAATCCGGCACATAGGCAAATTCAAATAAATCTGTTTCTATCATTTTATCACCTTACACTTAGAAAGTGCCTCCAGATATTTTGTTTGTATCTCTGCTTTCTGATCTTCACACACATATTGGTGCTCTGTGCCGTCTGAACAAATCTCAACCACAGTTGACAATGCACTGATATATGCATCGTAATACTGCAGCAGCTTTTCCTGTGCATCATGGTTCCCTTTGACAGCACGATACACCGTTTCATAATCCAGTTTCATGCTTTTGTGTCCTTTCGTAATAACTACGAATATTTGCAAATGCGTTTTTCTTCCGTTCTGACACGGAGCGTCTGGAGATCCGCAATGTTTCGGAAATCTCGGAAATAGACATTCCATACCAGAATTCTAAAATAACCACTTCCTTTTGTTTGGGCGGCAACAGCAGCATTGCCTGATACAGCCATTCCGTTGCAACGACACAGCAGTATCCGTTTCCGGCATCGATGAAATGTTCGGATGGATAAACTGCATTTTCACCGTGTGTTTTCAAAATGTACTGTACGATATCTGTGTTGACCGACTCATTTTTCCTTCTTGTTTTTGCAGCAGCGGCGAAATTTCTGCTTGCATTTCTCATCACTGTTTTACTGAAACTATCGAAAATTTCAAGTTTCAGCTGATCATCATCATGTGAGGGAGCAGACATTATTTTCCCTCCCTCCATATTCAGTTTTGAGAAGCCCTTTTTTGCCCTCCTGAAATTACTAAGACAATTGAGAGAAGCAAAATGGGAAGGTTTTAGATGTAAATTTTATATGAACAGGTAGGAGAAAGAAAAAAGCAGCATACAAAACCGGTCATTTCGCCGGATTGTATGCTGCTTGAAAAAAATAGAAAGGGCAGTCCTGCCCAGCTGTTTGCCGGACAGAACTGCCTTTTTAATGATTAACTAATAAAACTTCAGTAGCTTTTCCGAATTAGAATTTAATAAATAATAATTGGTTCGCAATTATTATTGGATAGTATAAATTTTATTTCCTTTGCTAAGTTACAATCAGGATTGGTTTTTTTAATTTTTTTATATTCATCCATCATATTTATATCTGTATTAAAGTATTGGCTTGGATAACTGCTGAATTCTTTTCCACCTGCTGCATAGTATGATATTTCATATAGATTTTTTTTATTAATATCTAGATAAAAGCTAATAGTTTCTCCCCTTCCTTTTCTGTATTTTATTCCCTTAAATCCATACATAGCAGTAATTTCATCTTTTTTAAAACTGTATTCAATATATTTTAGTTCAACTTCGACATCTGTGTATTTTTTTGCATAAGATTCTAATTCTTTTCCTACCGCTAATACGTCAAAAGGATCAGATTCAATTGTAATTTCAACTGAATCTGATTTCATAATAGTACGATGAAAACTTCCCGTTTCTACCCAAAATATGATTTTAAAAAAAATACAGATTAATATAAATACAGAAAAAGTGATTAAAATAATTTTTCTTACTTTAGACTTAGTTGACTTCGCTAAATATTCTAAAATAATCAAACACTTCCTCTCCATATTCAAGAACCTTTTCGTATTCAGGATTCTCTTCTGTTGCATTTCCATTATATCTTGTTATAATTGCCTTAGATTCTTCCTCTGTATATTTCCAATACTTATTGCTCATTCCTGAAATTAAACATTCATCGGTGGTGATTCCCCACATAAGTACAAGAGGGACAACAGAAACATTGTAAATATTATCATCTCGTAGATTAAACCAAACAATTTTTTTATCTTGCCAAGAATTCTTGTTATAAATATTATTATCTCCCCAATTTAATCCTGATGAGTAATCCCATTTTAAATTATTTTTACTTGCTAAATTAATTGCATTAATTGCTGTTACAGAAAAAATTTGCCCGTAACCCGTGCTAGAATCATCTCGCATTGCATAATCTATCATTATTTTTTCATACACTGAATTATTTGGATTTTTCATTGTATTTTCTTTTAAATAAAAATACATTTCTACAACAGTATCTGCCCATTTATCTGTTTGATTTACAAATATTAATTCTCTAAATAATATTGACTGAATATATGCTTTTGGAAGCATATATTCATTGCTTAGCGATGTGATATATGCATCATATTCCATAATAATATTTAGTGCGTCTTCAGCATCATATAATGTAATAGCATCTTGAATAGCGTTCAAATCTTCTTCTGCTTCTGCTTTTAAAGCTCTTAAAACTGTCCAATAATCTTTTGATTTATCAAAAAGTTCACTTATTCCATACCTTAATTTTAATTCATCTTCATTATCTATTACACCATCCCCGTCACTATCTTTTAGATTTGGATTGGAAATCATTGTAAAAATAATAGATCCAGTTGATTTATCATAATGAAAATCAATTTCTTCACCATCTAATAATCCATCAGTATCTGAATCTGCTTTATTTGGGTCAGTATAGATAATAGTGCCATCCTGCAGTCGCATTCCAATACTTTCAAAGATATCAGGTAGTCCATCTTTATCTAAATCGGTCATATCAATATCTTTCATTTTGGAAATTTTTAGTTCAACAGATAAATCAGAAATCTCATCATTTGTTGACGCATAATAATATTCGCCACCCGTTGCTTTTGCAATTTTATGAAGAATTTCCTCATCGACATTTACACCTACACCAATTGTGTAAATTTTGATTCCTTCTCTTTTAGCTTCTGCCAACAAATCTTCATTTAACGGCTCATCCAGATCATCCAGCATACCGCCGTCAGATATCAGAATTATCATTTTTCCAACCGTTTCTTCAGACGTTTCGGTACGTGTTGTTAATTTGGATATGGATTCGCTCAGAACAGGATTAAAGTTGGTGGAACCTTCCTGATACAAATTGTACAATACTGACCTTAGATCACTTTGATCACTTGTAAAATCACAAAGCAAGCTGGTGGTATAATTAAATCCGATTACCGCTGCCTCATCATCTTCTTCCATTACACCAATTAAATTATTGGCTGCCATGTGACGTTTGCTGGCGGTTCCGCTTTCACTAGGTTCTGGATCTAAATCTTCCATACTTCCGGAACAATCAATTGCGTATACAATATCATATGAATCATACTTCGAGTAATCCAGGCTGGTTGCCCAAGCTTCAGCCCATTCTTTTCGATTTACGATCATATACTTGCTGAAATGCGGCAAAGTTGCCTTTACAACACTGTTTGCAGAATCCAATGTGCAATCAATCAGTTCGAACGTTTGTTCATCTTTATTATACCACAGAATTGCAAGATCATCAAATACAGTTGCACCAAGATATTTTTTTCTGATTTTAAAGCTGAGTTCTGCTTCATTAAATTGTGAGGTAGAGTTGATATCATACGGATTTCCCACTAATCCTACAACATTAGAACAGAGGACATCTTTTCCTTTAACATCCGTGATAGATGTATTTTTATTAATATTACCGGTTCCTTTAAATGAAACAGTAACCGATTCAATCGGATTCGTATCATCATCTACATAAAGTGTCAATGTCTGCTTTGTCTTTTCATCGCAGTCTAAAATTCCATTGAAATCTGTATCCGGCAAAGTAGGGTCGAAACCAAGAGCAACATCATCACCATCAATCAATGTATCACCGTCTGTATCTGCTTTCAATGGATCTGAATGATAAATTTTGACTTCATCACCATCTGTTAAACCATCTACATCTGTATCTTCCTCATAACAATCTGTTCCGTTTTCAATTTCTTCAATATTGTTGAGATTATCGTTATCAAAATCTTCCTGACCGTCATTAATACCGTTGCTGTCAGTATCATATAACGTGGGATCGGTAAATGTTTCAAACAGCTCGTCATAGTCAGTCAGACCATCGCCATCGGTATCTTTTTTGGTTGGATCTGTGCCAATATACAGCTCCACCTTATCAGGCAGTCCATCTCCATCGGTATCAGGGTAATTGTCCCATTCATCATACGGAATCCATTCGCCTGCATCTTCCATTTCAAACCACGGACGGAACCAATACAGTTCCTCGCTGTAACCATTTGGGAAGATCAGCCCAAGACACTCGCCGGTTATCGGGTCAATGTAATTAAAATTGAATGTGCGCAAGGTATTCGGAGTGCCATCCTCTGCGTTGATATATTCATTTGGATTATCCCATAGAATCGTCTGCTTTCCGTCAGGATAATAGAAGCGAATAGAATGTGTACCGGAGGAATAAACCGACTTTTCACCCGAAGCTTCATTTACTTCCCATGTCGGACCTTGGAAGTTGATCATTCCGGCTGTCCATTTGCCTTCCATGTCGGTCAGAGTTATGTAGTTCCAGTTATGGTTAATTTCCAGATAGTCATTTTTATTGGTCATCCAGATTGTATCATAGCAATTTGCCTGACCGAAGTTGAAATCACCACTGATTACAACAGAACCACCATTCAGATACATGTTTTGTCCTGTAGTTCCGTCCCAGCCATCTGGAGAAGCTGTTCGGAATACCAGATTGTTTCCTGTTTCCAGTCGTCCGCCGCAGATGTTCAGTTCTGCACCTTTGCCGTTAGACCAAAAAGATGGTATATCCGTAGTGAAGGACATGCTGTCACCGACATAAAGTGCACAACCGTTTAAATTCAGATTGGTGTCATGAAGATTCAAACTCCAATTAAACTTTCCATTTGCATTAAGTGTCAATGTTCTCTTAAACGCATGATCCCAGTCTAAATCTCCATATAAATCATAAGCCGCTTGGAACCATGCTACGTCAGAATTATCAATGCATCCATTTCCATTTTTATCCATGTAAGACTGGTATTTTTCTGACGGAAGTGGCGGATTTGCATAATAGTCCAGCTTTTCTGTAATGTAATCATCTATATTGACAATACCGTCTCGATTCATATCATGATTGTAAATCCAAATCCATTTGTTTGGATCACTTGCCGTGCTGATACGATCCCAGAATGGCTGTAAATCATTTATATCAAAAATGCCGTCTCCGGTGAGGTCAGGTATATTTACAATTTCGGAACTTCTATTGTTGTACACCAAATCATACATGAGATAGTAGTCATAACGATTGATAATACCATCATCATTAACGTCAAAATAATCAATATCTGCACTTTCATTTGATAGATCGTAAAATTCGCCTTCCGATAAATCTGTATAGAATGCACAGAACTCGTCTAGTTCCTCTTGTGTGATCTGCCCATCGTCATTTAAATCCATGGACAAGTTGAAATCTGTTGCTACATAGGAAATTTCTCCCACACATTCCTGGACATATGTAATATCGTTACTGTTTAAAATGTCATCACTCCATTGGTTATTATTGTCTGCATTATATGTTGTATCACCCGGCACAAGTGTTACAATATTGTCAGAATCACTGGAACCCACCTGATAACTTCCCGTTCCGAAGTCTTTAAGGTAGAATGGAAGATAACCATTACATTCATATTTGACATGATACACTTCCGAACCGCTTGCAGTCACGCTATAGCTTCCATCACTGTTCACTTCTGTATATGCAATTTCAGCCCAATCACCATTAAAAATTCTAACATATACTGGTTCGTTGTCTCTTGCTTCAAAACCATTAACTGTGCCTTTTTGTACATAACCGTAAATTGTAAGATCGTTTGCATAGACAATCTCATTCTGTTCTGTTACTGGTGTAGCAAGGAGTTCAGTAGCAGATGCAATTGTATCAGCGTGTAAAAGACCTTGGGCACTGCCGTCGCCAAAAACCATGACCTGTCCCATGAACATTAGGGACATGACTCCGGCAAGTGTTCTTGTCAGTTTTTTGTTCATGCACATTCTCCTATCTTAAGTTAAACATAAAGAGAAAAGCTACAAAATCGAATTTTTCAGGATTTGCAGCTTTTCAAATTTCATACTGGCTTACGATGATTGTATCTGTTTTTACCCTGTCCAATCAACATCATGATACACACTGCACAAAGTGAAAACATAATTGTAGTTGAAAGCTTTTGTTGTCCAGTCCAAAGCGAGAACTGCTGTACTAGCAATTCTATAGACAAAACAATTCGAGCTCTCTTTCCATAACATTTCTTTTCTAATTGGTCTAGGTGTTTATTTTGAGTATCTACAGGTGCAAACATAAAAATATATGTATAACAGCAAAAGGCACTGATACAGCTAACAACATTGTTTATTGGCAGATTTTTGAATAAAATTATAAATATTAAAACAATGATATTAGAAATGAAATAACATCTCATAGCTGTACTTGCATGATATCCGCCAGCATATATTCTCAAAACAGAATAAAACAAGATAAATACAGCAGTATACATGATTGTGTGAAATATAGCCCCTATTACCATAAAAGAGAATAGATTGAATAGGAATATCAGAAGGTTCTGAATTCCATACGCATACACATCCATGTCTTGCTGTTTAATAATCTTTTTCCTACAAAGCCAGTGTATTATTCTTTTAGTACTTCTAGCAAACATTTAGAATTTCCGAAGTTTTTTTACGGATTCCGGTTCCTCCGGCTGATGAGCAATGATCATGCAGCTAGAATTTGCAGTTACAGTAGCAAATACGAATGCCAATGCAGCAAAACACTGCCCAAATCGCAAAAACATTTTTTTCATGTATACACCCCTTTCTATCTGCCAACTATACAATACCATAAAATTCGAGTTTTGCATCCTATCTTGTTGAATTTGATATATGTTAATGTTGAAATTTAAAGAAATCATATGGAACTATGCGTATTCTCTTGATTTTTATAATCCTTTATTTCCCATTTTATGCTTATACACTTTTGTTACAAACAAAAAAGCAGAGGCATCCATATTTGAATGCCTCTGCTTTCTGTAATTTATTTTACGCTATAAAAAAGTTATTATACATAGAGGAGAAGTTTAACTGTAAACATATTGTCATCATGCAGTATCTTGACAGTTCCATTATACTTATCAACTGTTTTTTCAATATTCTTTAATCCGTACCCATGAATACGGGTATCTTTTTTTCGACTTATGATTTTCTGGTTTTTCATGATTACTGTGCCATCATAACTATTAGAGATAGAAATGATAATTCTTCCTTTTGTTTCACGGTATAAAAAATGGATGGTCTTATTTGAAACAGAAGTAACAGCGGTAATCGCATTATCTAATAAATTTCCAAGTATAATAGTGAGATCTCTTGGATCAATCACTTGATCGGAAGCGGCTTCAACTCTATACTGCAGTTTTGTTCCCAATTGTTCTGCTTCTGATAATTTGAAATTAATAATACTATCCAGATAAATATTTCCTGTTTTGCTGTACACTTTTGTAGTAGGTAATGATGCTATATTTTTTTCAATATAATCTTGTATCTCTGTGATTTTGCTTTCTTCTGCCAATCCAGCAAGCACCATCATATGATTTTTCAAATCGTGCCGATAAGAAGCTGTATTTTCTTGCATTTGATTCATCAGTTCACACTGATGAAAATAATATTGTCTTTCTTTGTTCAACACCTCCGCATCGACTCTTTTCATGTAAAACTGTGCCAAGAGATCATAAAGATAAAAAATCAGAATATTCGCAATTACTAGCAATACGAGAGCAATTGTAAGTTGGATTGTATGAATTTCCTCATTAAAAAACAATGTAAATGCAATGATAACAGAAATAATTGGAATCAAACAGGAAGCAGACCATATTGGAATAGAAAGGTTGGAGTTTAATTTCATGCTCTTTATGTTATAAAATATTAAAGTACCTAAGAAGAATAATAATTTCATGATTATTAAGCCTGCGACATTTTGATAGCTGCCTTCTCCAATCATATCCGTTTTTGCATAACCAGTTATATTGCCGACTATCAATTCTACTACAGCCATATAACAATATAAAAACAATACAACACAAATTTTCTTCCATAATCGTGTTCGATAAGTACAAGTAACAAATGAAATTGCAGAAATAGAAAAGATTAAATTGAAAATAGGGGCATCTATGATTAAGTGAAGAATTCCTGTAGAAAGAAAATAGTATACAAAAGCAAGATACGTTACTTTCGTATGTTGTTTCCATCCAAAAAACAAATCCATGTACCTGTATATGATAAAAATTTCAAATATATCTGCAAGTAAATAAAAAATAGGATAGGTAAAAGTACTCATTTACATTTTATTCCTCCATATCTTCGATTTCTAATTGTAAGTCTCGCATCTCTTTTCTTTTCGATTGGCTAATTGGAAGTCGCTTTTGATTTGACATAATCACATTGTCGTACTCAAATTTTCTGATATGATAATAGTTTACTAAAAACGACTTATGTATTCTAAAAAACTGAGTTGGTACTTGAGATTCAACATTATCCAACTTATCATAGAATTCCAACATATCTGTGGTAGTTATAATATTGACTTTTCGATTTGTGCTTTCAAAGTACAAAATATTTGCAATAGGAACCCTCTGCAGGACATGATTATTTTGAAATGTAAAAACATCTTCTGGTCGTCTTGTTAATTTCCGAAATCGATTTACTGTCCTTTCTAAATCAGAATAGCAAATTGGTTTACTTAAAAAATCCAAACAATTGATAGAGAATAATTTTCTATCATAGCCATCTTTTCCGGAAATAAATACAATTTGCATCTACTCATCCTGAGCGATTTCACGAATCCAATGTCCCACTTGAATTCCATTTTGGATTGGCATTTCAATATCTAAATAGATTAAATCAAAATGCATCTCATGATTTATATCTAGTGTCAACAAGTGCCCATCTTCATATGTATAGATTTCGAATACCACAGAATTTTTTAAGGCATAGGTATTCAAAAATCTTTTAACCTGCTTACGAATCATTTCATTGTCATCTACTACTGCTATGCGAATCACGCAATATGCCCCTTTCTTAGCTTTCTCTCTCTATTTCCATAATACCATAAAATATCCCAAAAAGCAAGAAGAATAGATGGTTTATTACTGGAGATACTAAAAGGAAAGAAGCATTTTTGTTTCGTAAAATCCGCCCATTGACCATTCAAGCCTAAAAAGCCACGCTATTTCCAATGTTTTTTGCATTTCTCATACGATTTTTTGACGGCGAAACATTATCCCGCCAATTGCAATCGCTTTACATATTCCTGCTTCATCTGCATAGAGGAATGCACATATCGATTCAAAGTAATACTGGCATCAGCGTGTCCCAGCAATTCACTCAGCGTCTTTGCATCAAAACCATGGGCAATACAATCTGTAGCATAAGTGTGCCGAAGCAGATGAAATGGAACCTTCCGGATACCACAAAGTTTCAGGATTTTCTGAAACCGATACTGCATGGTTCTCGGTTCTGCCGGTTTGCTTTTCCCAGTAATCAGGTACAAAAAATCCTGCCGTTTTTTCTTCTCCAGCAGTGTCAACAAGAAGGACGGAACCGGAATTGTCCGCACAGAAGTTCTGCTTTTTGGAGAGCCAATCAGCACCTCAGAGCAGCCATTTCGATAAACTCTCTGCACCGTTCGTTTTACAGAAAGTGTTCCGTTTTCAAAGTCAATATCGCTCCACTGCAAGCCACACAATTCACCTACACGCAAACCGGTGAACAAGCACAGCAGAATCGCCAAATCAACGGTCAACCCTGTCTGAAGAAGATACTGCTCCAACTTCTTTCGCTCCTCAGAAGACAAAACATCCAGCTGCTTTTTCTCCGCTTTTGGCATGGTGAAATGCGTTCCCTGAATGTGATACTCCTGCACTGCATACTGTTCTATGCTGTGGTAAACCCGCATAATGTCTTGTACAAACCGAGCGGAAAGTCCGCCAGTTCCGCACAATCGACCGCTTTGCAGTTTCTCAAAGACAAAATCATTCAGCTGGTGTGTTGTCATATCCGTAAGATACTTTGTTCCGAGATCCGGAAGAATATGATTGCGAACGATGTTTTCATAGTGTGCATAACTGGACGGTTTCACACGTAATTTTGCCGCAGAAAGCCATTGACGAGATGCCTCTGCCACGGTCAATTTCAAAGCAGAAACTGGCTGGTTCTGCAAAACAGCTTGAAATTGTGCCATCTTTTCCTTTACCTCGGAAAGCGTTCTGGCATACACAAATTTGTATTTCAGCGATCCATCTTCCTTATGCCCGATTGGGACACGTCCCTCAAACCGACCGTCTTTTCTCTTGTAAATGTTGCTGCCTCTTCTCGGCATTTGAAATCCCTCCTGACAAGTTTTCGGACTGTTCAAAGCAAGAAAACTCCTGCTTTTTCTCCGATTCTGATGATTTATTCATGAATTTTCAGAAATATATACTTTACTTTTTCTGAAAATCTGCTATAATGATAGCAGATTCGATGCTGTTTTGTCTGAAATTTCTGCAAATAAATGGGCGGATTTTACGAAGAAATCTACATTTCATAGAAACAAAATGCCATGCTGAGAAGATGTGCTTTCCCAGCATGGCATTTTTTATGGTTCTGGATTTGTTCCCTGATACATTCTTGGCTTGTATGCGTTGTGTCAATTTCAATTTTGTGTATTTCTGATCTTATCCTGACTTGTTCCCGCATACAGAAAAAAGGCATCTCAGCTACCTTTCAAATATTCTCCAAAAAGAAAAAAGTGCCGAAAAATCAGCACTTTTTCATCTATTATCCTTGCTTCCTTGACATCAATACCACGCACTCAACGTGGCTCGATTGCTCCAGATTGATGTCAAGTGTGTAGCTAAATTCGCGTTCGTTCGCGGGAATTTATCAAAGCGTGTTTTTGTCATAAAACACACCGATTTTTACCCCTGTACGTTCTCGGAAACAGGTCAAAGACCTTGCTCCTACCTATAATATGCAAATCCACAGATTTGCCGACCGCTTCAAGACTTCGCTCTGAGGAAATAAGTCTGAAAGCCCATCGCGTCAACTCACTCAGGCTTTATTTCCTCCACCGCCATGCTTTCCCTTGGTAACAATAAATAACGCGATACTGCCAACCGTGCCCACTGCACCTAATACACCATTTCTAATATTTGCATTCCTTTCGCGTCTGCAATTATCACATAACTTGTGCTTATTCGTGCTTACAAGTTCGCATCCGCACTTCTTGCAATAACGAATTTCTGGGTCTTTATTATTGCTCATCAGAATCACCTCCGGTATGTTCTGTTTCTGCAGTCAACAGATTATGTACTGAATACTCAATTTGTGCCTTCGGATCAAAGGCTGTAATCCTCGCTGCAATATCGGTAAACTGGTCAACTACTTCGATCCGCTTCTGAGAAGAATTCTCATTGAGCAACAATAATGTATCTCGCTCATTAAGTTTATTTTCCACTATGAAGGATTTGAACTCCTCTAAGCATTCCTTGCACGGTTCATATTCTCCCAACATAGCGTATCCTTCACACTCGGTCTGCACAGAGTTGGTAATGTAAACAAGTGCCTGAAATGCGTCAATTGCCTTCCTGCTGACGTCTTTTTCTCCTTTGAAATCAAGCATCATTTGAAAATCAGACTTCTGGGAATGTTCGGTGATATGATACATATTCTGAGAAAAGTTCCGCATCAATACTCGCTTTGCATCTGTCGCACTATGTATAACATCCAGCATAGCCGCTTCTCTCAGCTTTGCATCCTGAATCAGCCTTGCCTGCACTAGTTTATCCCTTGCTCCTTCTGCCATAGCAAGACGATCATTCTGCAGTTCTACGTGGATTTCTCTTATTGCATCACCTACATATTCTATTTCATCAAGAATCTGAGCCATTACCGCGTGCGTCGATAAGTTATTTAAGGACTGTGTGAGATTGGGTGTCAAAGCCATATCCTCAAGTCTCACCTGTTTAACAAATCCATCTGCGTCACGAATTGTTGGTAGTATTTCTCCCTGCTTATCAATGGTGAATCGATAGATTCCCTTATCTATTAGATCCTTCACATAGGAATCCATCTTAGCAACCATGATGTGATCCTTGCCTGCCATAGCTCCTATTACTTCTGCAATTGCAGGGAGCTTTACCTTGATATTTTCCCACTTACCAAAATACTGAATAAGACTCCTATTATCTTCATATGAGATAATGCTTAGTTCTCCGCGATTCGGCTGCCACTCTTCAATATCATATTCAAAGATCGGAACCATCTCGTATTTGTCCTGCTCACTGATTGGCCTCTTTGGATCGGCACTTTGAAATCCACAATGCGGGCACTTCGTAGCTTTGTTCGATATTTTTGTCCCGCATTCCGGGCATAGTATTCTGCTCATTTATTCACGACCTTTCCTTTTTATTTGATGTTTCATAAGAGGCCTTGTAATTTTTGCGAATTAATCTTACTCAAAAAATTTTGCAAGGAAACCCTAATAGGTTTAGTCTGCACTCCAGCGGGATTCAAAATCATCATTTGACATTTTGAGACCCGTATTCAACTTGTCGAGTATATCCTTTCCACCGGGTGTCATTCTCACGGTCATCAGGTACTGCTTTACGGCAGTGCGGATATCACGCAAGGAGGCTTTTGCCTTAGTCCAGTTCGGAGGGCTAAACACCTTGTTGTTCTGACTTGCATCATCAAGTGCAATTTCAAAACCCATATTCAAACACTGACCAGCGAGTTCAATAACCGTATCAAGAAGGTCGTTGTCCTTGAGCTTTTGCATTGCAACTGCCGGATTCGGAACAAGATCCTGCATCTTATTGATTTCGCAGAATAGAACAGAAACAGCGAAAAGATGGTGATACGGAGCGTAAGCCTTAAGGGCTATCAAGGCCTCGTTCAGTCCAAGCGGATTATCATTACCCCAGTTCTTATAAACCTCTTTGTAGAGATCAGAAAGCGCCTGAACCTTTTCTGGACTATACTCTCTATGGAACAGCTGCTCGAAATACTTGTCAAATATTC
>ERZ773218.1401-NODE-1401-length-23206-cov-4.013952_pt1 | contig 23206 bp, 22 predicted proteins | sample MGYA00580527_ERZ773218 | MGnify/ENA primary metagenome ERZ773218 (study PRJEB29015, sample SAMEA2737763) | human gut metagenome | biome: human gut; feature: human-associated habitat; material: faeces | place: China | collected 2012 ...
CCAGTGCGAAGCCGCCAAGGCTGCATGGGATGCCCTGACCGACACCCAGAAGGAAATGGTCGAGGGTGAGAACGCTGACCCCGAGTACTTCGGCCGCGACACCGGCGACGCCAGCAAGGACGCCCCCCGCAACGAAGATGAAATCGGCGAGAACGAGCTGCTGGTCGTCAGCTTTGGCACCTCTTTCAACGGCAGCCGCGCGGCCGACATCAAGGGCATCGAGGATGCTCTGCAGGCCGCTAACCCGGATTGGTCCGTCCGCCGCGCCTTCACTGCCCAGATCATCATCAACCATGTCCAGGCCCGTGACGGCGAGAAGATCGACAACATGAAGCAGGCCCTCGACCGCGCTGTTGCCAACGGTGTCAAGAACCTAGTCGTCCAGCCCACCCATTTGATGCACGGCGCCGAGTACGACGAGATGTGCGAAGCCATCGACGAATACAAGGATAAGTTCGAGAGCGTTTCCATCGCCGAGCCCCTGCTGGGCGAGGTTGGCGCTGATGCCACCGTCATCAACGAGGATAAGGAAGCCGTAGCCACCGCCATCACCACCGAGGCCGTCAAGACCGCCGGTTATGAGGATGCCGCGGCTGCTGCCGCCGATGGCACCGCTTTCGTGTTCATGGGCCATGGCACTTCCCACACCGCCAAGGTCAGCTACAGCCAGATGCAGACCACCATGGAGACCCTGGGCTATGACAATGTCTTCATCGGCACCGTTGAGGGTGAGCCGGAGGATACCGCCTGTGAGGCTGTCATCGAGAAAGTCAAGGAAGCTGGTTATACCAAGGTCGTCCTGCGCCCGCTGATGGTCGTTGCCGGTGACCACGCCAACAATGATATGGCCGGTGCGGACGAGGATTCTTGGCTGAGCCAGTTCAACGCCGCTGGCTGCTTTGACAGCGTCGACACCCAGATTGCCGGTTTGGGCGAGATTGCTGACATCCAGCAGATCTACGTTAATCACACCAAGGCTGCCATGGATGCCCTGAACGGCTGATTTTTTACGGCAACACCGCACAATTCCCGCCCTTCGGGCTTAAGCATCGCTCCGGCAGCTGCAAAGCACAATCTGCTAAGCAAAAATGCTCGAGAATACACAAAGTATTCTCTGCGCTTTTTGCTTAGCAGCTTGTACTTTTCGCTTGCCGTATCGGCACTTAGAATTATGCGGTCTTGCCTTACATTCTGCCCGAAGGGGAAAGCCTTCGGGCAGTTTTTGGTTTTGCTTACCCTTAATGCACGCATTTATAGGGGCCGATGCTCGTATCGGCCCGGTGCCGATATTGCCCTTGCAGTATACGTTGTAAACTTAATAAAATTAATGAAATAAGGTAGGAAAGTACACATGAAAAAGTTCCAGATTGTATCCCTGACCCTGGCCGCTGCCCTGCTGCTGGCAGGCTGCGGCGCATCCGAATCCGCCGCTGCCAGCGGGAGCACCACCGAGGCCGTCTCCACCGTTGAGACCGCCCCTGCTGAAAGTGAGAGCGAGAGTGAAGCCCCCGCCGCCGAGGCTGCCCTGCCGGACGACATCTACACCGCAGACTTTAACACCGACAGCAGCATGTTCCACGTCAACGAAGCCTGCAATGGCAAAGGCACCCTGACCGTGGAAAACGGCGAAATGACGATGCACGTCAGCCTGCAGTCCCAGAAGATCGTCAACCTGTATCTGGGTATGGCTGCTGACGCCCCTGACCATGAGGACGAATGGCTGCAGCCCACCATCGATACCGTGACCTACTCCGACGGCACCAGCGACGAAGTTTACGGCTTTGACATCCCTGTCGCGGCTGTGGACACCGACTTCCAGCTGGCTATCCTAGGCACCAAGGGTACCTGGTACGACCATGTTGTCAGCGTGTCCAACGCTGTGCCCGCTGTTGATGGCGGCGATGCCGCAGTGGCGGAAGTCCCTGCCGACGGCACCTACACCTGCGCTGTCACGTTGGAGGGCGGCAGCGGCCGCGCTGCTGTGGACAGCCCCGCTGCCCTGACCGTAGTCGACGGTGCCATGATCGCCACCATCGTATGGAGCAGCCCCAACTATGACTACATGCTCATCGACGGCGAAAAGTACCTGCCCACCAACACTGAGGGCAACTCCACCTTTGAGATCCCCGTGGCCGCGCTGGACACTGCCCTGGCTGTCACCGCCGATACCGTTGCAATGAGCACCCCCCATGAGATCGATTACACCTTGACCTTTGACAGCACCACGCTGGCCGCTGCCGAATGAAGCGGCTTATAATGCTGGCCGCCCTGCCCGCGCTGCTGCTGGCAGGGTGCGCGGCCCAGTCAGCGGCCTCCGGCACGGAGACGCTGACCGTCACCGGCAGCTACCCCTTGCAGTACGCCCAGCAATTCACCATTGATGAGTGCGAGGGCGGCTATCACCTCATTATCATCGATGGTACGCGCTATCTGGTCGTGCCCGAGGGTGAGAATGCGCCAGCCGAGCTGGACGCGGATATTACCGTTTTACAGCAGCCTATCGAGAATATTTACCTCGTGTCCTCCTCCGCCATGGACCCCATCATCAGTATCGATGGGCTGGATACGGTGGCGCTTTCCGGCACGCAGGCCGATAATTGGTATCTGGATGCAGCCAAAACCGCCATGAAAAACGGCCAGATCGCCTACGCGGGCAAGTACAGTGCGCCCGATTATGAGACGATTCTTGCCGCCAACTGCGGCCTGGCCATCGAAAACACGATGATCTACCACACGCCCGAAGTGAAGGAACAGCTGGAAAAATTCGGGGTGCCGGTGCTGGTGGAGCGCTCCAGCTACGAGAGCGGCCCCCTGGCCCGGATGGAGTGGGTCAAGCTGTACGGCGTGCTGCTGGGCAAGACTGACGAGGCCGAGCAGGTCTTTGACGACGCCGTGCAGCGCATTGCACCGCTGGAAAATGAATCCGCCACCGGCAAAACCGTGGCGTTCTTCTCCATCACCTCCAATAATCTGGCCACTGTGCGCAAGGGCGGCGATTATGTCGCCAAAATGATCGAGATGGCGGGCGGCGACTATGTCTTCTCCGACCTGACGGACAGCGGCAACAACCTGGCCACCGTCAACATTTCGCTGGAGGATTTCTACGCCGGGGCCAAGGACGCCGATGTGCTGATCTACAACAGCACCATCGAGGGCGAGATCCGCACGATGGACGAGTTGATCGCCAAATGCCCGCTGCTGGCACAGTTCAAGGCCGTGCAGCAGGGCAACGTCTGGTGCACCGCGCAAAGCCTTTTCCAGCAAAGCATGGAGATGCCCGACCTGATCCTGGACATGAATAAAGTCTTTACCGAGGGCACGCCCGACGACAGTGAATTGAAATTTTTGACGAAAATCACCTGATAACTACCTCAAATGCCGCTTGCCTAACACTGTAGGGGCCGATGCCTGCATCGGCCCGCAGGCGGGCAATGCCCGCTTTTACAAGCAAAATGCAAAGGATAACACCATGCACACCCGAAAGCGCCTGACAATTGCATACCTCGCTATGGCGGCGGCTCTGTTGGTGCTGTTTGCCCTCAACCTGTTTTGGGGCAGCGTGGCACTTTCGCCCGCCGATGTGGTCAGTACCCTGCTGGGCCGTGGGCAGGATGTACTGACAAGCAACATTTTGCTGCAGCTGCGCCTGCCCCGCGCCGTCATGGTCGTTCTGCTGGGGGCAGCGTTATCGGTGGCCGGGTATCTGCTGCAAACTTTTTTTGCCAACCCTATTGCGGGGCCTTTCGTCATGGGCATTTCCAGCGGGGCCAAGCTGGCCGTGGCGCTGACCATGGTCGTGTTTTTAAACCGCGGCCTATTAACGAACTCCCTCACCTTGATTTTGGCTGCTTTCGCCGGGGCTATGGCTGCCATGCTGTTTGTGCTGGCTGTGGCGCGCCGCGTGCAGCGCATGAGCATTTTGGTCATCTGCGGTGTCATGATCGGTTACATCTGCTCCGCCATCACCGATATTGTGGTGGCCTTTGCCCAGGATTCCAACATCGTCAACCTGCACAACTGGTCTATGGGCAGCTTCTCCGGCATGACCTGGGGCAATGTGGGCACGGCGGCCGCCATTACGCTGCCCTGCCTGGCGGCGGCGTTTTTACTGTCCAAGCCCATGGCCGCCTACCAGATGGGTGAATCCTACGCCGCCAGCGTGGGTGTTTCGGTGCGCAGCTTTTCGGTGTTGCTGGTGCTGCTGTCCAGCCTGCTGGCGGCCTGTGTCACGGCATTTGCCGGGCCAATCTCTTTCGTCGGCATTGCGGTGCCGCACCTGGTCAAGCAGGCGTTAGGCAGCGCCAAGCCGCTGCATGTGCTGCCGGGCTGCGCCTTGGGCGGGGCATCGTTCTGCCTGCTGTGTGACCTGATCGCTCGCAGCCTGTTTGCGCCGACGGAGCTGTCCATCAGTTCGGTCACGGCGGTATTTGGTGCGCCGGTGGTCATCTGGCTGCTGGTGCGCCGCCACAGCAGGGAGGGGACAACATGAGCTACTGCGAGACCCAAAGCCTTGCCATCGGCTACGGTGCCCCACTGCTGCGGGACATCTCTCTGCAGGCCGAGTGCGGCAGGATTTTGGCCCTCATCGGCCCCAACGGTGCGGGCAAATCTACCTTATTAAAAACGCTGGCCGGTCAGCTGGCGGCCCAGAGCGGCGCGGTATTGCTGGACGGCAAAACGCTGACTACCTACACCCCCAACGCACGCGCCCGCAAGCTGGCACTGATGCTGCCCCACATGGCCCGCACCGAGCTGACCACCTGCTTTGACGTGGCCGCCGCTGGCCGCTACCCCTACACCGGGCGACTGGGCATCCTCTCGGATGAGGATAAGCAGCAGGTGCGTGACGCCCTGCATCTGGTACAGGCAGACGAACTGGCCGCGCGGGATTTCACAAAAATCAGCGACGGTCAGCGCCAGCGCGTATTGCTGGCCCGGGCGGTCTGCCAGCAGCCGGAGATCTTGCTGCTGGACGAGCCTACGTCTTTTTTGGATGTAAAAGGCAAGGCTGAGCTGATGGCTGTTTTGCAAACGCTGGCCCACGAGAAGAATGTGGCCATCATCGTGACCCTGCATGAGCTGGAACTGGCCCAAAAGCTGGCCGACGCGGTCGTCTGCGTTTCGCCACAGGGCGTTTCCGGTGTGCTTACGCCCAAAGAGGCGTTTGCAAGGGAAAATATCTGCCATCTGTTCGACCTTTCGGACGAGCAGTACACTGCCCTGTTTAGCGAAAAGCCCAAACCAAAATTTGAGCATTACATCCGCAGCGGGCAAAAACTGCTGCGCTGCGGCTACACCACCGGCACCTGCGCAGCGCTGGGGGCGGCGGGGGCGGCCCGTCTGCTGCTGACCGGCCACACGCCAGAAAGCGTCGGCCTGCGTACCCCCAAGGGCATCGTAGTCGAGGTTGCACCCCAATTCTGCCGCCGCACGGCAGCCGGCGCGGAGTGCGCCATTGTAAAGGATGGCGGAGATGACATTGATGCCACCACCGGCCTGCCGGTCGTTGCCGAGGTTACGCTTCTGCCTGATGCCCCGCATACCGTCACCATCGACGGCGGCGCAGGCGTGGGCCGCGTGACCAAACCCGGCCTGGACCAGCCTGTGGGCGCAGCGGCCATCAACCACGTGCCGCGCCAGATGATTACCGAAGCATTATTAAAAGAAGCCGAGACCGCCGGTTACAGCGGCGGCTTCTCGGTGATCATCCGCATCAAGGGCGGCGAACAGGCCGCTAAGCGCACCTTTAACCCGCGCCTGGGGGTCGAAGGCGGCCTGTCGGTGCTGGGCACCAGCGGCATTGTGGAGCCGATGAGCCAGCAGGCGCTGCTGGATTCGTTGCAGCTGGAAATCCACCAGGCCGCCCTGCACAGCCGCCGCCTGATTCTGGCCCCCGGCAACTATGGGCTGGATTACCTGGCCCAAAACTACCCGGAACTGCATGAGATCCCTATTGTAAAAGTCTCCAATTTCATTGGGGAAGCGTTGGATATGGCTGCGGCCGAACATTTTGCGGAAGTCCTCCTTGTCGGCCATGTGGGCAAGCTGGTCAAGCTGGCGGGCGGAATCATGAACACCCACTCCAAACAGGCCGATTGCCGCACCGAGCTGTTCTGTACCCATGCGGCACTCTGTGGGGCGGATACGGCAACCTGCCGCGCCCTGATGGATGCCGCTACCACCGACGCATGCCTGGATATTTTAACCGTTGCCAACCTGAAACAAACCGTAATGGCAAGCCTGCTGCAGGCCATCCAACTGCATTTGGACCGCCGCGCGGCGGAAGCCTTCACGGTAGGGGCGGTACTTTTCTCCAACCAAAGCGGCCCGCTGGGCCAGACCCAACAGGCCGAAAAACTGCTGCAAAGCTGGAAAGGAAACTGACATGGTACATTTTGTGGGGGCGGGCCCCGGCGCACCAGATCTTATCACTCAGCGCGGCGCGGCTCTGCTGCAGACGGCGGATTGCATCATCTACGCGGGCAGCCTGGTCAACCCGGCCTTGCTGGGGCTGGCCAAAGCGGATTGCACCATCTACAACAGCGCCGAAATGACGCTGGAGCAGGTGCTGGTTGTGATGCGCAAAAACGAAGCAGCGCACAAAACCACGGTGCGCCTGCACACGGGCGACCCTTGCCTGTATGGTGCCATCCGGGAGCAGATGGACGCGCTGGACGCCGACGGCATCCCCTACGATGACACCCCCGGCGTGTCCAGTTTTTGCGGGGCAGCCGCGGCCCTGAACGCCGAATATACCCTGCCCGGCGTGAGCCAGACGGTCATCATCACCCGCATGGAGGGCCGCACCCCGGTGCCCGAGGGCGAGCGCCTGACCAGCCTGGCCGTGCATGGGGCCACTATGGTCATTTTCCTGTCCATTGGTCTGGTGGACAAAGTGCAGACCGCGCTTTTGCAGGGGGCTTACACTGAGGCGACCCCCGCCGCCGTGGTTTACAAAGCCACCTGGCCGGAGCAAAAGACCGTGCACTGCACCGTGGGCACTTTGGCCGCCAGTACCCGCGCGGCAGGCATTACCAAAACCGCGCTGATCGTGGTGGGGGACTTCCTGGCCGCGCAGTACGACCGCAGCAAGCTTTATGACCCCACTTTTACCACCGAATACCGCAAAGGAGTGCCGCAATGACCTGCGCGTATCTTGCCTTTACCAGCAAGGGACTGGCGCTGGCCCGGAAGCTTGCGGCGGCCCAGCCCGGTGCTGTGGCCCGCTGCGGCGAAAACGGCGTGACCCTTGCCAATTGGACCGCTGCGCAGTTTGCACAAAGTGACGCGCTTGTTTTTGTGGGGGCTGTCGGCATTGCCGTGCGAGCCATCGCGCCTCACTGCCGCAGCAAGGCCACCGACCCCGCCGTTGTAGTGCTGGATGAGTGCGGACGCTTTGCAATCCCGCTGCTCTCCGGCCATCTGGGCGGTGCCAACGATCTGGCCCGTCGGCTGGCGAAAGCATGCGGCGCGGTGCCGGTCATCACCACCGCCACCGACGCCAACGGTGTGTTTGCCGTGGATGAGTGGGCCAAGCACCAGCACTGCCTTGTGGCCGAGCCGGCGCGCATCAAAAAGGTAAGCGGCGCCCTGCTGGCGGGCCGTACCGTGCGTTTTGCCAGTGATTGGCCGATACAGGGCACACCGCCTGCCGGTGTGGAACCGGCTGGTGATGCCGCACAGGCAAGTTTTGCCCTGACGATAACCCCGACGATGACGTCCAACGCCCTGCACATTATCCCGCGTATTGCTGTATTGGGCATCGGCTGCAAGCGGGGTACACCTGCCGACAAGCTGGCGGACGCATTTGCTGCCTTTTGCGCCGAAACGAAACTGGCCCCGCAAAGCATTGCCGCCGCGGCCAGCATTGACTTAAAAAAGGATGAACTTGGCCTGGCAGAATTCGGCCAAAAGCAGGGCTGGCCCGTTACTTTTTATACCGCCGACGAACTGCGCGCCGTGCCGGGGCAGTTTGCCCATTCAGACTTTGTGCAAAGCATCACCGGCGTGGATAACGTCTGCGAGCGCGCCGCTGTGCTGGCCGCAGGCGGCCCCGTGTGGGCGCACAAATGGGCGCGGGACGGTGTAACTTTTGCCGTGGCACTACGCCCCTTTACCCCGGATTGGAGATGGAACGATGGCTGACGCAATGTTGTACGTGGTGGGCCTTGGCCCCGGCGACGCCCGCTACCTGACTGCCCAGGCGCAAACCGCCTTACAGGCCGCCGACGTGCTGTGCGGCTACACGGTCTATATCGACCTGGTGCGCCCCCTGTACCCGGACAAAGAAGTGTATACCACCGGCATGACGAAGGAAATCGACCGCTGCCGCTGGGCGCTGGAGACTGCGCAAAGCGGCAAGACGGTAGCGTTGGTCTGCTCCGGCGATGCAGGCGTGTACGGTATGGCCAGCCCGCTGCTGGAACTGGCACAGGGCTACCCAAGCGTGACGGTGGAGATCGTGCCCGGCCTGACGGCGGCCTTAAGCGGCGGCGCGGTGCTGGGCGCTCCATTGGCGCACGATTTCTGTGTGATCTCTCTTTCGGATCGGCTCACGCCCTGGACCGTCATCGAAAAGCGGCTGGCCTGCGCGGCGATGGGGGACTTCTGTGCGGCACTGTACAACCCGTCCTCCAAGGGCCGGGCAGATTACCTGCAAAAAGCCGTGCGGATCTTACTGCAAAACGGCAAGGCACCGCAGACGATCTGCGGCATCGTGCGCAACATTGGCCGCGAGGGGCAGGCTGCTAGCCTGCTGACGCTGGCCGAGCTGGAAAACACGGCGGTGGACATGTTCACTACCGTGTATATCGGCAACGCGGCCACCCGGGCGCTGGGCGGCAAAATGGTCACACCCAGGGGGTATCGCGGCGTATGAAGGTAGTCATTTTCAGCGGCACGACCGAGGGACGGGAGCTTTCCCGCGCCGTGGCCGCCCTTGGGATAGAAGCTACGGTCTGTGTGGCAACAGAGTTAGGGGCTGAAGAGCAGGGGCGTACCCCCGGCATCACAGTGTGCACTGGCCGCCTGGATGCCGATGCCATGGCGGCACTTTTGCAGGGCGCGGCCCTCTGCGTGGATGCCACCCACCCCTATGCCACCGAGGCTACCCGCAACATCTGCGCGGCGGCTGCGGCAGTGGGTGTGGAATATCACCGCCTGCTGCGCCCCGCAAGTGACCTGCCTGCAGGCAGTGTGGTGCTGCAAACCGCCGCCCAGGCCGCGGCGTACCTGGCGGGTAAACCGGGCAATATCCTGCTGGCAACCGGTGCTAAGGAACTGCCCGCCTTTGCACCTCTGGACCCCGCACGACTTTACCCCCGCGTGCTGCCTACGCTGGCGGGTATTACCGCCTGCGAGACAGCGGGCATCCCACACCGTAACATTATTGCTATGCAGGGGCCGTTTACCCGTGAACTGAATGTGGCGGTCATGCACCAATTCTATATTGCCTATATGGTCACCAAGGATGGCGGCGCGGCGGGCGGCTTTGCAGAAAAGGCGCAGGCCGCCGCCCAGTGCGGTGTACAGCTGATCGTGCTGCGCCGCCCCGAGGAACAGGGCGAGACCGCCGAAACGATTTTGCAACGATGCAGGGAGCTTTTATGAAAATTACATTGGTCGGTATGGGCAGCGGCACCCCCAGCAGCCTGACGGTGCAGGGGCTAAACGCCCTGCGGGAAGCGGAGCTTATTATCGGTGCCCGCCGCCTATTGGAAAGCCTGCCCGATGGCTGCACCGGGAACCGTGCGCCGCTTTATAAGATCGAGGAGATCTGCGCACTGCTGCGAACGACCGAAGCTGCCCACGTGGCCGTGGCCTATAGCGGCGACACCGGCTTTTACTCCGGCGCATCGGCCTTGTGCCGTGCGCTTGAGGCGGCGGGCCTGCCCTACATGGTCTGCCCGGGACTTTCCAGCGTGCAGCTGCTGGCCGCCGCGCTGGGCCGCCCCTGGCAGGATTGGAAGCTGGTCAGCGCCCACGGCTGTGCCTGCACCCCGGCCCTGGTGTGCAGTGCCGATACACCGACCTTTTTCCTGACCGGCGGCAGCGAGACACCCGCCACCCTTTGCGAAAAACTAACGCAAAGCAGCGGCGGGAACGTGCAGGCAACGGTGGGGGAAAACCTGGGCACCGCTGCCCAGCGCCTTGTGCGCGGCACGGCGCAGGAACTTGCCCGGCAGGAGTTTGCGGCTTTAAGTGTGCTGTTGGTGGAGCCTTGCCCTGCCTTGCAGCGCCGCGTACCCGGCTTGCCGGACGAAGTCTTCATCCGCGGCAAAACGCCGATGACCAAGCAGGAGGTCCGCGCCGCCGTACTGGCCAAACTGGCCGTGCGTCCCGGCGACATCTTGTGGGACGTGGGCGCGGGCACCGGCAGCGTCAGCGTGGAGATGGCGCTGGCCGCCCCTGCGGGCCAGGTCTACGCCGCTGAGTGTGATGCCGATGCCTGCGAGCTGATCCGCCGGAACCGCGCTAAATTCCATGCCGAAAACCTGCACCTGACCGCAGGCAAAGCCCCCGAAGTGCTGGTAAATTGGCCCGCCCCGGATGCTGTTTTCATCGGCGGCAGCAAGGGCAATTTGGCGGCCATTATAGATGCAGCGCTGGCCGCCAACCCGGCCGTGCGGCTTTGCATCAGCGCCATTGCACTGGAAACTTTGCAGCAGGCCATCGCCGCACTGGCGGCCCACGGTTTGTCTGCCCAAGTCACGCAGATCGCCGTCAGCCGCAGCAAGGAGGCGGGCAGCCTGCACCTGCTGATGGCCAACAACCCGGTTTTTTTAATTGTGAGGGAGTAACATGCTGCAGCTGGTTTTGGCGGCGCCGCGCTCCGGCAGCGGCAAAACGACCGCCGCCTGCGCCCTGTTGGCGGCGTTGCAGGCGCGGGGGGAGTATCCCTGTGCCTTTAAATCGGGGCCGGATTATATTGACCCGATGTTCCACCGCTCTGTGCTGGGTGTGGAAAGCCATAACCTTGACCTGTTTTTCTCCACCCCGGCTACAGTGCGCCGCCTGTACGCCCAAAACGCGGCAGGCCATGGCGCGGCGGTGGTGGAAGGCGCTATGGGCTATTACGACGGCCTGGGCGGCATCAGTGCCACCGCCAGTGCTTGGCATCTGGCGGACACGCTGGGTCTGCCGGTGCTGCTGGTGGTGCGGCCCGAGGGTGCCAGCCTGACCCTGGCGGCCGAGCTACGGGGGCTCATGGCGTTCCGTACACCGCATCATCTGGCGGGCATACTGCTCAATGATTGCAGCGAAACTTTGTACAAACTGCTGGCCCCGATGTTAGAGAAGGAGACCGGCCTGCCGGTGATAGGTTACCTGCCGCCGCTGCCGGAGGCTGCCATCGAGAGCCGCCACCTGGGGTTGAAAACCGCAGGGGAGATTGCAGACCTGCAGAATAAAATAAAAATTTTGTCGGATGCCGCACAGAAAACCATCGATTGGCCGCACTTTTCCGCCTTGTTTGATTGCCCCGCGCCTGCCGCGGCCCCGCGCACCGTGCCCCCGGCTAACGTGCGTATTGCTGTGGCGCGGGATGCCGCGTTCTGCTTTACTTACGCCGAAACACTGGAAGCTTTGCAGGAAAAAGGCGCGGAGCTGTGCTTTTTCAGCCCCCTGGAGGATACGGCACTGCCCCCCAATATCGGCGGCCTGTACCTGCCGGGCGGCTACCCGGAACTGTACGCCGCCCAGCTGGCAGCCAACACCGCCATGCGCAGCGCCGTAAAAACGGCTGTGGAAAGCGGCCTGCCTACGGTGGCCGAGTGCGGTGGGTTCCTCTACCTGGGCCAAACGCTGGAGGGCGCGGACGGAAAAACCTACCCCATGGCGGGTGTTCTGCCCGGGCAAGGCGTCAAAATTGGCCGCCTGGTACGGTTCGGCTATGCCGCATTGACTGCCAACACCGACAGCATGTTGTTTGCGGCAGGGGAGACCCTGCCGATCCACGAGTTCCACCACTGGGATTCGACCGCCAACGGCACTGACTTTACCGCTGTCAAAACCAACGGTCGCAGCTGGGCCTGCGGCTTCGCCAACGCACATTTGTATGCGGGATTTCCGCACCTGTACTGGGCGGGCACACCCTTGCCGCAACGCTTTGTGACCGCGGCCTGCCGCTATATAAAGGAAGAACCATGACCGAAAACGAACTGAAAACCTTATTAAAAACGGTGACACCGCCTAATAAAACCGCCCGTGCCGCCGCGCACGCCCACTGGGCCGCACTTGCCAAACCCCTGGGCGGTCTGGGCCGGCTGGAAACGATGGTGGAGGATGCCGCCGCCCTGATGGGGACAGAGACGCCGGATCTTACCAACCGTGCCGTGCTGGTGCTGTGCGCCGATAACGGCGTGGTGGCCCAGGGGGTCAGCCAGACAGACGTCAGCGTGACCCGCGCGGTGCTGGAAAATCTTGCCGCCCGCCGTACCAGCGTTTGTCGCATGGCAGCGGCCGCCCACTGCGCCGTTGTGCCTGTGGATATGGGCGTTGCCGGAACACCGGTGGCCGGGGTCATCAACTGCCGCGTCGCCCTTGGCACGGCGGACTTCACCCAAGGCCCGGCCATGTCCCGCGCTCAGGCTGTGCAGTCCATCACTTGCGGTATCGAGCTGGTACGGGCGCAAAAACGCCAGGGCATACAGATATTGGCCACCGGTGAGATGGGCATTGGCAACACCACCACCTCCAGCGCCGTGGCCAGCGTACTGTTGGGCCGCCCCGTGCAGGAGATGACCGGCCGTGGTGCGGGACTTTCCGACGAAGGCCTGCGCCGCAAGATCGATGCCATCCGGCGCGGCATTGTCGTTAACCGCCCCGATGCGGCCGACCCACTGGGCGTGTTGGCGGCCTTGGGCGGCTTTGACATCGCCGGATTGTGCGGTGTATTTTTAGGCGGTGCACTGGAAAATGTACCTATCCTTATGGATGGCTTCATCAGCGGCGTGGCGGCGCTGTGCGCTGTGCGGCTGTGCCCGGCTGCGGCCAAGGCTGTGTTTGCCAGCCATGTTTCCAGCGAGCCGGCCGCCCGCCTGGTACTGGAAGAACTCGATAAAAAACCGCTTATCACCGCCAATCTGCACCTGGGCGAAGGCACAGGCGCAGTGGCCAGCCTACCGCTGTGGGATATGGCCCTTGCGGTCTACAACGGCTGCTATTCGTTTGCCGAGGGCGGCATCACGCCGTACACCCCGCAATGCTGACGCTGGTCATCGGCGGCTCAGCCAGCGGGAAAAGCGCCTTTGCAGAGTCGCTCTGCCTGCAAAGCCCCTTGCCGCGCACCTACCTGGCTACCATGCAGGTGTGGGACGCTGAGTGTGCTGCCCGTGTGGCCCGGCACCGCGCCATGCGGGCGCAAAAACAGTTTGACACGGTGGAGTGCCCACTGCATCTTGATCGGCTGATTTTGCCCCGGCGCGGTACAGTGCTGCTGGAGGACCTGGGCAATTTAACGGCCAACGAACTCTACGCCCCCGACGGCGCAGGGGAGAAAACGGCTGATGCCGTTGTAAACGGCCTTGCAAAACTGGCCGCGCAGTGCGATAATTTGATTATTGTATCCAACGAGGTCTTTCGCGGCGGGGCCGACTATGCCGGCGATACCGACCGCTACCTGCTGGCGCTGGCGCAGATCAACAACGCAACCGCTACCCGGGCCGACGCCGTGGTGCGGGTTGTATGCGGCATCCCACGTTATTATAAAGGGGGCTAAACCTATGACAGCTTTGCAGACGATCGCGGTGGCGTTCGCCATGTTTTCGGCGCTGCCGATGCCGCAGTTTGCCTGGAACGAGAAAAACATGCGGTACGCTCTCTGCGCATTCCCGCTCATCGGCGTGGTGATCGGCGCGCTGTGGTGCCTGTGCGGTGCCCTGCCTTTGCCGGATTTTGCCCGCGCGGCAGGGTTCTGCCTGATGCCGGTGTGGGTCACGGGCGGCATCCATCTGGACGGCTACGCCGACACCTGCGATGCCCTTTCCAGCTACGGCGACACCGCCAAAAAGCTGGAAATTTTAAAGGACCCCCACTGCGGTGCGTTCGCTGTTATCCGGCTGTGCAGTTATTTTATAGCCTACTTGGCTCTGTGTGTCTGTGTGCAGTTCACCCCGCGCGTGGGTGTGTTGTGGACATTAGCACTGGTGGGGGAGCGGGCGCTCTCCGGGCTGGCGGTGGCAGCGTTCCCCATGGCAAAAAACACTGGCCTGGCCCATACTTTTGCCACGGCGGCGGATAAAACCAACGTGCGCCGCGTGTTGACGGTGGTCTGTGTGCTGCTGGGCGCGGCCCTCGTCGCTTTGGGCGGCTGGGCACTGGTGCTGGCGGCCTGTGCCGTGTTTGTACGGTACTACCACGCAGCCAAAAACCAGTTCGGCGGCACTACGGGTGACCTGGCCGGGTGGTTTTTGCAAAAATGTGAGATCTGGATGCTGGCGGCGCTGGCCGCCTGCCAATGGCTGGGGGTGCTGTAAATGCTTTTTGTTACCGGACCCCTTTACAGCGGTAAACGCGCGTTTTCCCAAAAGTTCGGCGGACGGCAGATTTGTGATGTGCAAAATCTGGCCGCCAACGCCACGGATCTAGAAAAACTGGCCGACGAACTGGCCGCCTATGATGTGGTCATCGCCACCGAAATTGGCGGCGGCATCGTGCCCATCGACCCGGCCGAGCGCGCCGCACGGGAAGCCGCCGGCCGTCTGGCCTGCCTGCTGGCCGCGCGGGCAAGCTGCGTGGTGGAAATGTTCTGCGGCCTGCCCACGGTATTGAAAGGAGAACTGCCGAAATGTTGATTTATTTACTGCGCCACGGCCTGACCGAGTACAACGCCCAAAAGCGCTACCAGGGCCAGCGGGACATCCCGCTTTCGCCCGAGGGCCTGGCCCAGCTGCGCCGCGCCGATATTGACCCGAAGGTCGTCTATATTTCCACGCTGCAGCGCACAGCCCAGACGGCGAAGGTACTGTTCCCCAAGGCAAAGCTTGTGCCGGTGGACGGGCTGAAAGAAATGTGCTTCGGCAGTTTTGAGGGGCGCAATTACGTGGAGATGGAGCATGATCCTGACTATCAGGCCTGGGTCGCCGCCAACTGCGAAAGCTCCTGCCCGGACGGTGAGCGCAAGGATGAATTCTCGGACCGTATCTGCAAGACTTTTGCGGCGCTGGTGGACAAGGCGCTGGCGGACGGTGAGGACATGCTGGTGATTTTGGCCCATGGCGGTACCCAGATGGCCGCGCTGGAGCGTTACGCCCTGCCCCAACGAGACTACTACAAGTGGTGCGGCCCCAACGCGGGCGGCTATGTGCTGGATGCACGCGATTGGGCTGCGCAGCACGTACTGCACCTGGTCAAGACCGTGCAGTACACCGAGGAGAGTATATGCTGATATTTTGGGCGGTGCTGGGCGGTTTTGTGCTGGATGCCATTTTTGCGGACCCGGCCTGGCTGCCTCACCCGGTGGTGATGATGGGCCGGTGCATCTCGGCACTGGAAAAACGCCTGCGCGCCGCCCTGCCCACAACACCGCAGGATGAGCTGCTGGGCGGGGGTATCGTGGCTGCTGTGCTGCCGCTGGGCACTCTGCTGGTCACCGGCGCGGCCTGCTGGCTGGCGGCTAAACTGCACCCGGCGCTGGGGCTGGCCCTGCAAATGTTTTGGTGCGGGCAGGCCCTTGCGGCCAAAGGCCTTAAGCAGGAAAGCATGAACGTGTATAAGGAACTGCAAAAAGGCGACCTGCCTGCTGCCCGCAAGGCGGTGGCCCGCATCGTGGGACGCGATACCCAAAGCCTGACTGCCGAAGGCGTGACCAAAGCGGCGGTGGAGACTGTGGCCGAGAACGCCAGCGACGGCGTCATTGCTCCGCTGTTCTACATGCTGATCGGCGGCGCACCGCTGGCGCTGACCTACAAAGCCATCAATACAATGGACAGCATGCTGGGCTATAAAAACGAGAAGTATCTCTATTTTGGACGCTGTGCCGCTAAACTGGACGACGTGGCCAACTGGCAGCCCAGCCGCCTGGCCGGGCTGTTGTGGGTGGCCGCTGCGGCCCTGACGGGGGGGAGCGCCGCCGGTGCGTGGAAAATTTGGCGCCGGGACCGACGCAACCACGCCAGCCCCAACAGCGCCCAGACTGAGAGCGCCTGCGCCGGGGCGCTGGGTGTGCAGCTGGCAGGCCCGGCCTACTATTTTGGCGAATATTACAATAAGCCGACGATCGGCGACCCGCTGCGGCCCATTGAGCCGCAGGACATCGTGCGGGCCAACCGCATGATGTACGCCGAAAGCCTGCTGGCCCTGGCACTGGGGCTGGCGGTGCGGCTGCTTTTTGTTTTGTGAGGGAATGCAGATGAAACTGGTACATGGCGGCGATTGGGCCGGCTACCGGGCTGAGTTTGGCCGGGACGCGCTGGATTTTTCGGCCAACGTCAGCCCGCTGGGGCTGTCTGCGGGGGTGGCGGCGGCCATCGCGGCGGCACTGCCCACGGCGGACCGCTACCCAGACCCCCTTTGCCGGGAACTGCGGGCCAAGCTGGCCGTGGCCGAGGATGTGCCCGCCGATTGGCTGTTGTGCGGCAACGGCGCGGCAGATTTGATCTTCCGCCTTGCTTTGGCTGTCCGCCCGCGCCGCGCCCTGCTGCCTGCGCCCACCTTTGCCGAGTACACGGCGGCGCTGGATACGGTCGGCTGTGAAGTTACGCGGTTTACGCTGGATGCTGCCAACGATTTTGCAGTGACGGATGCCTTTATCAACGCGGTAACGCCGGAAACAGACATGGTGTTTCTCTGCCAGCCTAACAACCCCACGGGGCAGGTAACGCCGCCCACACTGGTAGAAAAGCTGCTGCACCGCTGTGCAGCCTGCGGGGCCGCTCTGGTAGTGGATGAATGCTTTTTGGACTTTTTGCCCGACCGGGACACTTTGACTGCAAAAACATTTTTACACGAGGCACCGAATCTTATCATCTTAAAAGCTTTTACCAAACTCTACGCCATGGCGGGCGTCCGTTTGGGCTATGCACTGTGCAGCAACGCCGATCTGTTAGCCAAAATGCAGGCGGCGGGCCAGCCTTGGGCTGTGTCCAGCCTGGCCCAGGCCGCGGGCATTGCAGCGTTGCAGGAGACCGCTTACGCCGATGCCGTCCGTGCCTTGATTGCTGACCAACGCCCCAAAATGGCGGCAGGCCTGCGGGCGCTGGGGCTGTATGTCATCGATGGGCAGGCCAACTATCTGCTGTTTAAGGCCCCGGCTGATTTTGGCGAAGCTCTGCGCCAGCACGGCGCAGTAGTGCGCAGCTGCGCTAATTATCCGGGGCTGGACGCTGCCTGGTACCGCACCGCTGTGCGCACGGCGGCTGAGAATGACCAACTGCTGCAAATCATGGGGGAGGTGCTGGCATGAGTAGCGCAAAATGTATCATGGTGCAGGGCACGATGAGCGGTGCGGGCAAGAGCGTGTTGTGCGCGGCGCTCTGCCGTATTTTTGCCCAGGACGGCTACAAAACTGCCCCCTTCAAAAGCCAGAACATGGCGCTGAACAGTTTTGTCACCCGGGATGGCCTGGAAATGGGCCGTGCCCAGGTGGTGCAGGCCCAGGCCGCGGGCGTGGAGCCGGACGTGCGGATGAACCCCATCCTGCTCAAGCCCAGCAGCGACATCGGCAGCCAGGTCATCGTTAATGGCGAGGTGCGGGGCAACATGCCTGCCAAGGAGTATTTCCGCCACAAGCGTGCCCTGATTCCCGACATTTTGCAGGCCTACAACAGCTTGGCCGAGGAGTTTGACATCATTGTTATCGAGGGCGCAGGCAGCCCGGCCGAGATCAACCTGAAAGCTGATGACATCGTCAATATGGGCTTGGCCAAGCTGGTGGACGCGCCGGTGCTGTTGGCCGGCGACATCGACCGCGGCGGTGTGTTTGCCCAGTTGTACGGCACGGTGGAACTGCTGGAGCCGGAGGAGCGGGCACGCATACAAGGGCTTGTCATCAACAAATTCCGTGGGGACGTGGAAATTTTGCGCCCAGGCTTGTCGATGCTGGAAGAAAAGATACACCTGCCCGTGGTGGGCGTGGTGCCCTATTTAAAGGTGGATATTGAGGACGAGGACTCCCTCTCCGACCGCCTACAGCAGAAAAACGCCGTCAAGCCGCTGGATGTGGCGATTTTACGCCTGCCCCATATCTCCAACTTTACCGATTTTATGCCGCTGGAACAGCACCCCCTGCTGGGCGTGCGCTACGTGCAGACCACGCGGGAACTGGGCGCGCCGGACCTGGTGATTCTGCCCGGCACCAAAAACACTGTGGACGACCTGCTCTGGCTGCGGCAATCCGGGCTGGAAGCCGCTGTGCAAAAGCTGGCGGCGGGCGGCACGCCGGTGCTGGGCGTCTGCGGCGGCTACCAGATGCTGGGGAAAACGCTGGATGATTCCACTGGCACCGAGAGCGGCCATCCCCAGACTCTGCGCGGCCTGGGCCTGCTGCCGACCCGGACGGTTTTCACCAACGAAAAACGCCGCACTCAATCCACAGCCACAACCGCCGCCCCCTTTGCAGGGGCGGAACTCACCGGCTACGAGATCCACACCGGCCGTACATCTATACAGGAGCAGGGCGCACCCTTTTGCACCCTGGCGGACGGCACGCCCGAGGGCTGCGTGCAGGGCAATGTGTTCGGCACCTACCTGCACGGCCTGTTTGACAGCGGCGAGCTGACCGAGCGGCTGGCCGAACTGCTTTGCCGCCGCAAGGGCATTGCCATGGAAAGCGCTGCGCCCATCACGATGCAGGCCTACCGCGAACAGCAGTTTGACCTGCTGGCCGACGGCGTGCGCCAAGCCCTGGACATGTCCGCCGTCTACGCCGCCATGGGGCTGACCGGCCCAAAGGAGGAACGCACATGACCCCGCAGCATCACCTGCCCGCCGATATTGAGCGCACCAGCATGAGCATCATCACCGAGGAACTGGCCCAGCGTAGGCTGGAGGTCCCGCCGGAGAATGCGGCGGTCGTCAAGCGGGTCATCCATACTACGGCCGATTTCGACTACGCGCAAAACCTGCACTTTACCCCCGCTGCGGTGGCAGCAGGCATTGCCGCCATGCACGAGGGCGTGACCATCATCACCGATACCAACATGGCGCTGGCGGGCATCACCAAGCCGGGCCTTGCCAAGCTGGGCGGGCAGGCCATGTGCTTTATGGCCGACCCCGCCGTGGCGGCCGCCGCCAAAGAAGCTGGCACCACCCGCGCCGTAGCCGCCATGCACAAGGCCGCGCAGGAATACCCCCGCGCGGTGCTGGCCGTGGGCAACGCCCCCACGGCCCTGCTGGCCATTACCGAGGAAATCGAAAACGGTCTGCGTCCCGCGCTGGTCATTGGTGTGCCCGTTGGCTTTGTCAATGTGGTGGAAAGCAAGGAACGGCTGTTTGCCACATGCGGGCAGTACGGTGTCCCGGCCATTGTGGCTATGGGACGCAAGGGCGGCAGCAACGTGGCGGCGGCCATCTGCAATGCGCTGCTCTATCAGGCTGCCGAAATGTTGGACCCCAAGGCCCGCGGCTGGCAGTAAGAAACAACAGGGGAGGGGGACACCGTCATGTATGTGGATTGGGACTACTACAAAATCTTTTACTACGTGGCAAAGTACCAAAACTTTACCAAGGCTGCCCGCGTGCTGGGCAGCAACCAGCCCAACATCACCCACACGATGAACAAGTTGGAAGACCAGCTGCATTGCGTGCTGTTCATCCGCTCCAATCGGGGCGTCACGCTGACGCCGGAGGGCGAGAACCTTTACGCCCGCATCTCCTCCGCCGCCGTGCAGATCCAGGATGCCGAGGAGGAGTTGAGCGCCAGCGCCAGCCTTTCCCACGGCGCGATCAGCATCAGCGCTACCGAGACCGCGTTGAACATCTACCTGTCGGAGCAGCTGCGGGGCTTTCACGCCCAGTACCCCGGCATCCGGCTGCGCATCACGAACCACTCCACCCTGCAGGCCGTGCAGGCGGTAAAAAACGGCGAGGTAGACTTTGCCGTCGTTACTACCCCTGCCGAGACCGGCAGTGACTTGAAACGGGTCGCGCTGATGCCCTTCAACGAGATTTTGGTCGGCGGCCCCAGCTTTGCTGAGCTGGCCGGGCGTACCCTCGCCCTGCAGGAGTTGATTGCCTACCCGCTCATCATGCTGGAAAACGGAAGTATGAGCCGCATCTTCTATCGCCAGTTTTTCTTAGACCATAACGCCGAGCTGAAACCCGACATCGAAGCCGGCACCACCGACCAAATGCTGACGCTGGTGCGCAGTGACCTGGGTCTGGCCTTTGTGCCGGAGCCGATGGCCCGCGGCAACCTGCATCGCAAGCGCATTTTGCAGATGAATTTGCAGGAGGCTATCCCATCCCGCTCGGTTTGCCTGGTCTACGACCCCCGCCGCCCGCTGAATACCGCGGCGCGGGAGTTCCGCCACCAGCTGTTGGAATCAGCGAAAAACAAGCAAAAGTAAACAAAAAGCCAGCCGCGCCTGCATCGCTGTGCACACGATACAGGCGCGGTTGGCTTTCCTTGTTTTTTGGGGGTAACAGGGTTAGGAACGCAACACGCTCTGCAGGCTTTCCAGGGCTGCAAGGCGTGCGCTGATGGCAAATACACTGGCGGCGTGGGTCAACTCTTCTGACCGCGCGTCCGCAGGAATGATACGCGCCAATACGGTGCTGTGGTCGATGGCATCGAACCGGACACCCGCCTGGCGGCAAAGCTCTACAGTACGGGAGGCGCAGCCCGGCATTGTAGCCAGGGCGGCAACCGCATCCTCTACCGGGGCGGGCTGTGCAGCGCCGGTATCGCTGAGTTCTTTGCCCAGCACCGTGCCGAAATGCCGTGCCGCGCGGCGGCTTTCGCTTTTGCCAAAGGTATCCTCGGCGGTCATATCCAGCTCCAGCGGCTCCCGCACAAAATCGGTATAGCGCCGGGTCAGCTTGGTGGATTCCCGCTGCAATTGTTTCTTCGTTAACTCCGTATAACGCATTTTTCCCACTCCTCTACCTTTTCAGGTCCAAGGACTATTATAGCGGGGGTAGGCACCTGTGTAAAATGTATTATGCGCATAACTGACATACAAAATTTGCATAACTGCACACCCTGGCAAAAGTGTGCTATACTAAAAACCAAATCATGCATTTATCATAATAAGGAGAGTGTGACCATGACCTTACAGCAGCTGCGGTACGTGACCGCCATTGCAGAGGCCGGCACTTTAAGCGAAGCCGCGCGCCGCTTTTATATTGCCCAGCCCAGCCTGACGGCCTCGCTGCGTGAACTGGAGGAGGAGCTGGGCCTGACGATCTTCCGCCGCACCAACCGCGGCGCGGTGCTGACGCCGGAAGGTGAGGAATTCCTCGGCTATGCGCGGCAGGTGCTGGCCCAGATGGACTTAATGGAAGAAAAGTACCTGGGAGCGGCACCGGTCAAGCATCAATTCTGTGTGTCCACCCAGCACTACTCCTTTGCAGTGGAAGCCTTTGTGGAGCTGCTGCGGGAGTACGGCGGCCCGGAGTACGACTTCCGCATCCGCGAGACCCAGACCTACGAGCTGATCGAGGATGTGGCCCTATTGCGCAGCGAGGTCGGCGTGCTTTACTTAAATAAGGATAACGAGACCGTCCTGTGCAAGGTCATCCGGGAGCATGACCTGCAGTTTACGCCGCTGTTTACGGCCAAGCCGCATGTATTTGTCAGCGCGTCCAGCCCGCTGGCGGCCAAGTCCGCCGTCACGTTGGACGACCTGGCCCCATACCCGCGCCTTTCCTATGAGCAGGGCGAACACAACGCCTTTTATTTTTCCGAAGAAATTTTAAGCACCCGGGACAGCAAAAAAGACATCCTTGTCAGCGACCGCGCCACGCTGTTCAACCTGCTCATCGGCCTGAACGGCTATACCATCTGCAGCGGCGTCATCAGTGAGTCATTGAACGGTCCCAATATCGTGGCCGTGCCCCTGCTGGTGGACGATGCCATGCAAATCGGCTACCTGACCCACAAGCAGGTCCAGCCGGGGCTGTTTGGCAAACGGTATATTGAGATTTTGCAAAAGCGCACAGCGCAATAAACTGTGGTATAGTTTTAACCTATATCAAACCCACAAAAGCCGATATTTTACAACAAGCGCATCGTGCTGTATACTGTACCTATCGACGAACACAATAAAATTTCACATAGAGAGGTACATAACTATGGCTACACTGCGCTCCCCGTTCCGTTACGATTTTGTGGGCAGCTTCCTTCGTCCGCAGGCTATCAAGACCGCCCGCGCCGAGTTCAAGGCTGGCGAGATCACCCGCGAGCAGCTGACCGCTGTGGAAAATGAACAAATCACCCTGCTCATCGAAAAGCAAAAGCGCGCCGGCTACCACGCCATCACCGATGGCGAATTCCGCCGCAGCTATTGGCACCTGGACTTTATGTGGGGCTTTGCCGGTATCGACGAGATCGAGCTGGACCACGGCTACTACTTCCAGGGAGAGGAAACCACCCATGGTTCCATCCGCGTCAGCGGCAAAATCAGCGGCGAAAATCATCCTTTTGTTGAGCATTACAAGTTCGTTAAACAGTTCGAGGACGAGAACTGCATCACCCGACAGACGATGCCTGCTCCCGCCCAGCTGCTGGCCGAGCTTTACCGCGAGGATAACGGCAAAAACACCGACGCCGTTTACCCCGACCATGAGCAGCTGCTGCAGGACATTGCCGCCGCCTACCGCACGGTCATCCGTGACCTGTACAATGCAGGCTGCCGCAGCATCCAGTTCGACGACTGCACTTGGGGCATGTTCTGCGACCCCAACTATCAGGCCTTTATCGCCCAGGCAGGCGTCAAGCTGGAAGACCAGGCCAACGAGTACCTGCGCCTGAACAATCTGGCTTTGGAGGGCCGCCCTGCTGACTTGGCTCTGACCACCCACGTCTGCCGCGGCAACTATCACTCCACCTGGGCCAGCCGTGGCGGCTACGCTCCCATTGCACCCATCCTGTTTGCCCACGAGAACGTGGACGCCTTCTACCTGGAGTTCGACGACGAGCGCTCCGGCAACTTTGAGCCGCTGCAGTACGTGGCCGAGGGCAAAAAAGTCGTGCTAGGCCTTATCACCACCAAGTCCCCGCGGCTGGAGGATAAGGCTGCCGTCATCGCCCGCATCCACGAAGCCGAAA
>ERZ773218.1404-NODE-1404-length-23154-cov-48.135980_pt1 | contig 23154 bp, 28 predicted proteins | sample MGYA00580527_ERZ773218 | MGnify/ENA primary metagenome ERZ773218 (study PRJEB29015, sample SAMEA2737763) | human gut metagenome | biome: human gut; feature: human-associated habitat; material: faeces | place: China | collected 2012 ...
GTATACATATATCCGCCTCCTACTGCATGATAAGGTCAACAGCAACGCCTTTGCAGAACTGCTTGTTCTCGTCCCAGCCGAAAACTTCATAAGTTGGGTCGCCTGCATAAACGTCAAAAGTGCTTTCCTGAAATGTCTCATCAAGGAGCGTGATACTGAAAAACGGACTGTCAACGTTGGAGATATACTCATTGAGCTTTGCCGTCTCCTCACCTGTGAGATGATACCATTTCAACGTGACAGTTTTCTTTATGGCTCTTATATCGCCCACCATTCTGCAGTTAGCCGTTCGCCCTGCATTGTTCGACCATATCTTGTTGTTTGTAAAGCTCACTTCCGCAGGTGTGGCGACCCTTTCGCTGCCGAATATAAGTCCTCTGCTTTTCATTTTCTGCACCTCCTATGCCCTTATTGGCGACCTGCCGTTGCGTTTGATATAGTCGTTGATATCATCAATAACTATCTGTGTGATAGTCCTGCCATTGAGCGTAAGCGGTATGGTAACGCTTATCTTCTGATTGCCCCCCGCTCCGCCGTATGACACAAGAGCCTGCAAAACAGCCTGCGTGATAGTATCAAGCGGTGCCTCGATATTTGTGCCACGCTTCTGATCACCGAGAACTGCAAGGAATTCAGAGTTCGGCGGTATTACTGCACCTTGGGCAAGTTTGGGTATTTCGGGGATATCAATTTGGCTTAGGTCAAAACCAAATGTCTGACCGCCAAGATCACCGGGAAGCCAATCAGGCGTCGTGAAGCTCAGCTCGTTTATGCCGTCGATTATCCAATTCAAAGCGTCCTCAACTGCACCTGTCAGACCATTTATAAGCCCGATTATCAAATTAATAGGTGTTTTTGCTATGTTAACAAGTGCGTCCCATACGCCTTTGAAGATCTTCTTTACACCCTGCCAAGCTTTTTTCCAATCACCGGTGAACACTCCCGCTATGAACAACACAACGCCTTTTAGTGCTGAAATGATGTTCTTCACGGCGTCAATTATATTGCTTATGACATTGCCCACTGTCTTTATTATCTTGCCAAGCACACTGCTGACTATCGGTCCGAGTATGCTCACAAGCCAGTTCACAACAGGTGCTATGGCTTTGTTGTAAATGCTCAGAACGCTTGTGATAAGTGTTCCAACAAAGTCGAGAAACTCATCAAGCAAAGGTTTCAAGTGCTCCGTCCAAACGCTGTCAGCCACGTCCATGAGCTTGTCAAACACAGGTTTCAAGACTGTTTCCCACAGGTTGAGAAATACGTTCTTTGTGGCGGTTATACCCTCGTTTATGCCGTCAAATATAGGCTGTCCCCACTCGTTCCAAAAGTCTGAAATGCTCTGCCAAGTATCGCACCACAGTGTTTTCAAGGCGTTTAACACAGGCTGTGCAACGCCGTTCCACAAGGTATCGAAGATCTCTTTTATGTTGTCAAACAATACGCCGAGAGTGTTCCATACCTGCGTGCCAAAATCCGCCATTAGGGGTAATCCTATAGTGAGAAAGTTTTGCAGTATAGGGAACACTGCCACATTCCAGATATCAGAAAACACCTTGTTGAAGCTGTCAAAAAGTCCTATGCCTATCTTGCCAAGCGTGCTGAAAGCGGTCTGCATAAGCGGTGTAAAATCGTTTATAAAATAAGCTTTGAGCGGTTCGGAAAGCGACTTTATATCGCTGAAAACTCCGCCGAGTATCTGAGCAAGTTCAATGCTCTCTCTTTCAAGTCCGCTCCATATATCAGCGAAAATAGGCTTAAAATTCTTATCAAGATAGTCTGCAAGCTTTTCAAACTGAGTTCTTACTGATTTGAAAAAGTCAGACAGCTTTTTATCTGCCTTTCCCGTATCCACCTCAACGCTAGTCCCGGAAGGTTGCATTATCTCCCCGGCTCCGCTGACCCCAGTGCTGTCTGACTTGCTCTCATCATTCAGCTTGTTCATCTGGTCAAAGCTTGCAAGAGAGCCTTCCTGTGCCTCCTGAGCCTGCTGTGCATTGTCGGCTATATCGCTGTAATTATCCGCCGCCTGAGAGGTGCTTTTCACTATGCTTTGAGCCTCGTCTGCACTGTTGCTTAGTTCAAAGCCGAACGCCTCTGAAAGTGCCCTCGCTGCCCCCTGTGCCAAAGCTATGAGCTGTGAAAGCAGACTGTTTATCGCCTTGACAGCAGGCAGAAGAACGTTCATCAGCACAGTGCCGATAGTCGCTCCGAACTCTTTCCATTGTTCAGAAAGTATTCTTGCCTGGTTTGCCCAGCTGTCAGACGTCTTTGCGAAGTCGCCCTGTGCAAGAGCTGTTTGTGACATAACGTAATTGTATCTCAGCTGGACTTTTTCAGCCTGCGACATATCGGCAGTTGACTTCGTTATACCCTTTGAAAGCGCATACGCCTGCAAGTTGGCGTCCGTCATAACGATACCGAACTGTTTGAGGGTCTCAGTTTCGCCTGTAAAAATTGATTTCAGAGCCGTGCTTGCCACGTCCTGACCAACGTTATAAAACGAAGCCATATCCGCCGACAGTCCTGTAAGAGCCATAGCCATATCGCTTGCACTGTCATTGGCAAGCCCCATTTCTGCCGCCATAGCCATGAAGTTTGAGCCTGTCTGCTTTGCGGTGAGCTTTGAAATGCCGTAGGTCTTAACAGCCGTGTCAGCGAAGTCCTCCATTTTCTGCTTGGACTCTCCGAAAGCCGTATCAACAACGTTCTGAACTTCCGCAAGGTCTGAGGCTGTTTCTATGGACTGCCTGCCGAAGTCCACAAGCTTCTTGACGGAGAATGCTGCCGTCACAGCCATTGCAAGGCTTTTAAGCTTTGGCTTGATATCCCCTACCATATCAGAAAGGCTTTTCAAGCCCTTTTCAAAGCCCTCGCTGTTTATGTTGGTGTCAAAATTCAAGCACCCGTCAGCCATTGTCATTCACCTCCCGTCAGTTGTTTCAGAAACTCTTTGTCCTCGTTTTCAGCCCTCTGCTCTTCTGCTGAGAGCTTTCGTTTAAGGTCTATCATATTGCGGTGATTTCTGTAAAACTCCTGCTCATATTTTTCAAGCTTTTTGCCCTTGTTAAGCTTTTGCCGTATGCCTATAACAGACGAAAAAAGCCCCTCGCCTATCTCGTTGAAATAGCCAAGAAAAGTCCACCAATGAAGATATTTTACCGTCCTCGTTTCAAAACCTGCCGCCTTGTTCACCGCAGGAAAAATAATACTCTCGTCCTGCTCCCAGTCAATAGTCTTTGCAGGCTGAACGCTCTCCTGCGGAACATCTCCACCGCCCACAAAACAATAAGCCTTGTTGACAGCCTCCTGCAAATGCTCTCGTGGAATATCCTCAGCGTAAAGGCATTTAAGACACACATAGCACTTTTCACGCTCGTCAAGTTCAGGGTCTGCAAAGGCTGAATAGATCCGCAGGATTACCCGAAAATCTGAGCGTATGGCATACTCTTTGCCGTCTATTTCAAGGGCTGTTGGCAAACTGCCTATCATTTCAGCAGCTCCCTGAGCAGAGCCTTTTTGCCCTCGTCAGAAAGCTCCGCCACGTTGACCACAGGCTGAGCAACAACGGGAGCTATGTACTTCTCCACCTTTTCTTCAAGCTTTATCTGAGCCGCAGTCTGTGCTGACTTTATCTCCTGCACCACCACCGCAAGAAGCGCTTCAAGGAAGTTCACAAGCACAGGCTTGCCGTTTGAAGCCACAGAGAACACGTTCACGCTTCCGAGCGCCGCCGTACACACATCAGTTCCAAATATGTCATTGACCATTTCTCTTGCACGCTGGTCATACTCTTTGAGAAGCTGAGTTCTGTCCTCGTTCTTCTCACGTTCTGACACTTCTTCTGCGATATTGTCAGCCTTGCTCATAGCGTCCTGTATCCTAGTGATGATACCAACGTCTGACACGTTTATCCTTATCACTCTGTTCTCATCGCCGTTTATAGCGTACTCTTTGTAATTGCCGCTGTTAAAATCTATTGACTGCATTGACATTTTTATCATCCTTTCTGTATTATGGCAAACAAAAAGCACTCCGCTCTGAACGAAGTGCTTTCATATGTTTGTCATATAATTTATTCTTCCGTAGTCTTTGCAAACGTTGGCACGCCTGCCGCAAAGGTGACAGAGCCTTTCACTCTGTTTCCTGCAAAGGTGCAGTTGAACGGGATATTTACGCCCCCCTGTGGTCCGCCATAAGACTGCGGCTTGACTATGACATCTTCCGTCCATGCGTCATACGCACCTGTGGTCTTGTCAACGATGACTTCAAGCACGCTTGTCTTGCAGGCGTCGCCCGTAAGACGATTCATCATGATATCTTTAAGCTTCTCGTAAAGTGCGTCACCGGGCTTTGCATAGAATGTGTCAAGGTCGAACTCAGGCTCATAGCCGTTGTCCTCAACTGTGGTTTCATCAAGGATATTCTTCTTTGTGGAAGTGTCAGGATTGAGCTCCACACTTGCGTCCTCAACGTCCTTGCCGAGAAGATACCAGCTTGGTGATGAAGCGACCGCTGCGAATGTAGTGTCAAGATAATGCAGAAGATGACTTCTGTTGAGCTTTCCGCTCTTATATGAATAATCAGGCATATGTTTTCCTCCTTTTATATCTGATACTGTGCCGCTATCTGTAACTGATACTGCACAGTATCGTTCGTGTTTTCATTTGGTATTGCGTATATCATTCCGTTTGCACAGGTGAGCTTTTCAAGAACGCCTGTCCTTTCCTCACCCTCTGTTATGGTAGTGAACGTGGTATCTCGGTGCTTGTCTGCATAGCTTTCAAGCCACATCTGCAATTCAAGCAGCACACCGCTGTTTGACATTCTGTCAAAGTCATTCATAGATTGATACACCGCATAGAGAATGAAGTTATGCTGTCTTGTCTGACCGCCTAAAATATCGGAGCTTATAAGGCTGTCGCCTGTTGAGGACAAGCCATAATTGGTTGGCGTATCGTCGGTAAAGTCGATATGGATATCGTTGCAAACCTCCGATATTTTCGGGAACTGCTGCAAAATATCTTTCACAAGCTCGATTATGTTCATTTCGCTTTGCCTCCCATTATCGCCGCCGCTCCTCTGAGTATTTGCTGTTTCTTGTCGGCTTTCATTCGCTCAAACCAAAGCTTACCGGCAAGTGGCTCTTTAAAAGTGCTGTAAACAAGGTCTTTGTCCGTCAGCACTTTCTTTTCACCCTGTCGGGCGTATGCCGAGCCTGTAACAGATGATACCATAAGCTTGCCGTAATACTGATAGCGTGCGTAAGGTGCAAGATACTGTATCTTGCCGCTGCCTATTTTTGTGCCTCTCGTGGCAGACTTTCTCAGATTAGTGCTGAGGGTAGGTGTATACTTCACCATATGCCTTATGCACTCGGCGTCAATGAACTTTTGAGCCTTATCAAAGCGATCTGAATACTTGCCTGCAAAGGACTTATCCCAAGTGATAGCCCTGCTGTCCATAGGCTGACCTATCTTCATTTCACGCTCACCTCCATATGTGGCAGACCGCCGAACATATAATCATCAATGCTCATTACCGTAACAAAGTCATACTCCGCACGGAAGATTTTCATGCTCTCAGATATGCTCTGCGGCGTTTGATTATCGAACTCAAACTCGCATTTTCCTCTCACAAGCATATCCTTTGCAGGGGTTTTCGGTGCATTATCGTCATAGAAATACACCCTTGTGCTGTCTGAGGTCTGCATACCGCTTTTCACGATACTTCCCGACTTATTCTCACACCAGTAAACTTTCTCTGCATACTTCCGCACAAATCCCTCTGTCTGCTTGTCGAAAAGATACACCGTGCAATCGCTGTTTGCAAGCATTTACCTCACCCCTCTGTAAAGCAGCCCTGTTCCGCTGAGCCATTTGTACACGATATCGTGAACGGCTCTGTCGGCGTTCCGCCTGCGGATATCCGAGCTTTCATATGACTTTGACCAGCCCCCAACGCTTTCGGAAGATACCCCCTGAGTGCCGCCATCCTGCTCTGCCTTGAAGATATTCTCCGCAAGCTCGCAGCAGCACATTTTCACTTCTTCGGGGATATCGTTCTCGTCAACGTTGTCAAGGGTATATCGCTTCATAAGGCTTGTGGCTTGCATTGCATAGAAGTCAAAAGCGGCAGATATGTCAGGCTCTCTGCCGCAAAGATAAACGCCTATATAATAGCTCTCGCTCGCATATGCTTTCATACTGCCGCACCTCTTTACTTCTTGAATCTTGCAAGCACTACCTTTGACTGGTCTGAAATAGCCACAGTGTAATGCTTGTCAGCAGATATATCTGTGCAGCGCTTTGTGCTTCTTCTCTCTGTTTCAACGTTGGTGTCACGCTTGAGGTAGATAGTCAGAGCTGATGTTTCGTCCTCTGTTTCAGTATCAGCGTTGAGCTTGATGATAGGGCATATGTAGAAAGTGCCAGCCTTGACAGCGGCGTTCTTTACAACATAGTCACCCACCTTTGGAGCGTAGCCATCTGCACAAGGCGTTACTGAGCCGAGCTTTATCTGTGATGCAGTCGGTGAAGCTGTGCTGTCCGCAACAACTTCCTTTGCACCCTCTGCATCGCTGTCAACTCTCACATACTGTTCTGGGATAGCCTCGTTAAGTGAAACTTTCTTTGACGGAACGATACGGCAGTTCGCTATTTTGCCTATCTCGCCTGTCATTACCACATTGCCGTCATACTTATCTGCTGAAATGAAGTTCGGATCCTTTCTAAGCTGTGAGTTCTGATGAGGATTAATAAACATAGCCTTTTCGGTGTTCAGCTCCTCATTGAACTTGTCAACAGCGTCAACAATGCCGCTGTAAGAGATAGCAGAAGCCGAGCCGTCATAGATGAGCTGGGCTTTCATAAGTGCGTCCATGCTGTCTGCGTCCACCTTAGAAGCAATAGACATTGCAAGCTGTGAAGTCGCCTGACCTACAGGGTTGCCATAGCCGCTGAGAACAGCCTCGTCGGTTATCTCCACCGCTTTCATGGCTTTCTTTACCTTAGCCTGAGTGGAGTCTGTTTCAAGCTTGACAGTTTCGGCTTCAACGCCCTCTGCAACATCAACTGCGTCGCCGATATACTTATACTGCGGCACTGTGATAGTGTCTCCGGGCACGCCAACGAGCGTTCTGTCTATCTTCGCAAAGGGAGATACAGTTATCTTAGACTCTATCTTTGCGTCGATCATATCACTCATTACCTCAGGATCGATAAGGTCGGTGATCTTTGTCTGCTCTGCGAAATACTGCATAGAAATTCTAATGCCATTTGTCATTTTCATAATATCCTATCCTTTCAACTGTTCGTATTTTTCGGGGTCTGTTCGTTTAAGTTCCAGCCTCTGCATATACCCCATTTTCGCAAAGGTTTCCTTGCTCACTTCACCTGCGGCAGGCGTCCCTGTGGGAGCAACCGGGTTCTTGATAGGCTCGGAGCTTTCAAAAAGATAATCGTTATCTTTCTTCACGTTCTCGATAGCCGTCTTGATATCCTCAGCCTGATTTTTGGAAGCTTTGAGAGTTTCCACATCAAGCAAAGCTTTAAGAGCCTTGACGTTTCTTGCCTTGCTTGCCGAGATAGCGTTATCAAGGGTAGCGTCAAACTCCATATCAGATATCTTTGCCTGATACTCGGTATCCTTCTTAGCAAGGTCAGCGGTGAGCTGTGCGACTTTGCCGTTAAGCTCCTTGACGTCCACGCCCTCAAATTCTTTGAGAGAGTTCTGTGCGGTATCAAGGCTGTCCTTATAGTTATCACGCTCCACCTCAAGGCGGCTTTTCACCTTTTCAAACTCAGCCACAGTCTTATAATTCTCTGCCACCTGTTTTGTGATGTCCTGTTTCTTGTCCTCAGGGATAACGATACCCAGAGCGGCAAGGATCTCAAAAATGTTTTTCATATGTTTGTCCTTTCTACATAGCTTATATACCGCTCTGTCTGCGGTGTGAAAGTCTGACAGTTTAACGTCATATCAAGGACGAAATGGTATGAAAAAAGCACCCGTTAAGGTGCTTAGTTCCGATGTTTGATTAATCTATTGTCTGCCAATCTTCCGACAACATATCTGCTTGACTTGCAAGCCAGCCAAGTTGTACGCCAGAAGTTCCCACAAACGCTAATGCTTTATTGCCCATATCCTTATGGTTTACATTTGTCACAGTACCATTAGGTGATTTATAACTAACATTAGTGGCAAGCTCAACATACTGTCCTTTGCCATTCCAACCTTTTCTTGCTATTTTCTTACCTCTCTTTGCTTCTTCAATTGCCTGTCCGAAATTCATATTTATCCGTCCTTTCTGATTTTGGGTATAAAAATACCGCCCGACATTAGTCAAGCGGTAAAGTTATCATTTGAAATACTCTGTAAGTTCAACTTCTGAATCAATGTACACAGCGTCAATATAATAACTGTTGTGTACGATTATCTTCTTTCCGTTTAATATGTATATCTGCGTTTGTGAGCCGTCAACATCAGTCAGCATATCGGACCGTTCAATGCCTGGGATATGCTTTTCCAATGCTGCACATTGCTTATCAAAAATTTCTTTGTCCGCAACCGTGCAAATATTGTATTCATATTTTTTCATTGCTGATCATCCAATCCATACCTTTTATCTACTGATCTTCGTGTTTTTACAGCGGTCTTCAAAGTGTCTGCTACAGCTTCTTCTCTGCTCATGTTTTTTCGTACCATTTTATTTGATACCAAGTCTTCAAAAGAAATGATAGGTTCGGTCTGGTCAAGGGTTTTACGAGCTTTTTGATCTTCCATTAACTCTCTTGCCTGAAAGCGATACTTGTTACGCAGTTCACAAGCTTGTCTTGCCTGTTCTTCAATAGATTTGCTTTTGTCGATAAGCTGAGGGATATTTTTGTTGTGGTGTCTATACCACTTTCGCACGTCTATATCAGACATCTTACCTTTCATATTAATTATATCACTATAATCTTTTTGCGTCAAGTCTATCTTGGTTTTTCCCACCCCGATATTCCCCAGTCCGTCGGCGTTCACACGCCCTCTCTGCTGAGGCAGACCCATTGCTTTTGAAAACCTTGTATACTCTTGGGAAGTGCCACGATATCGGCAGCGTGCGTTGATGATATCTTCCTCATCAGCACCTGCCTCTTCAAGAAGATGTATCTTCTGCCGCTGAGCTCTCATTGCAGTTTCAAGCTTTCTTTGTCGCTGTAAAGCTTCATACTTTGTGTACTCTTTATCGCCGTATTTAACAGGCTTGTTCTCCTCTGCATTCATCTGCGCAAGCTCCTCGTCTGTATAGGAACGCTCAGATATGCCGGGGATAAAGGGGTAATAATCGTGATAGCAATTCGCACCGCACAGACCTGTCACAGTACCAAGACCGCAGATAGTTTCAAGCTCTTTTTTGCTGTAGACCTTGCCCTGCCATTCTTGGTGAGAAGGTCTTGCCCCGCTGTGCCAGGTGACTTCAAAATAGTCTGTGCCAAGCTCTTTTGCGTTGTCCTCATTCATTTTTGCGGTTAGCTGTGAAAGCCCTGTCATCACCGAACACCTTGCGGCTACGTCTGCCCTGTTGCTCCACCCTGTGGCATAGTCCACAGTGCGAAGACCTGAGTTCGTCATATCCGAAATGACTTTCTTTATGACCGTATTATAATCGAACGCTCCGCTCGCTATGCCCATTATGGCGTTGTCAAGGCTCTGCTGATAAAAGTCAGCCGCCTGCGTGAATTTAAGTTTGCCGTCAGGCTGTTTTACTGCAAATCCGAGTGACTGAGATATGTTTTTAAGCTCCCCCGAAGTCTGCTCCGATACAGCCGACAGCAGCCTTTGCAGACCCTCATTTTCTTCAAGGGGTATCCGTGCTTTGCCTTTGGTCTTGTATATGCTATCGTCCCATTCATAGCCTTTTTGCAGGATATCATTGTACAGCTCTTTTATCTCAGCTTTGGAGAGGTCAAGGTTATCGGCTATGGCTTTCTTTATCTCACGCTTGCTCATTCCAAGCTCGTGAAGCCTGTATATCTGCCAATCTGCCGAACGTGTTATCTCACCGTTTATCTTTATCCTGCGGACGATGTCCTCCATTATCTGCATTTCAAGGTCACGCAGGGGCTTGTCAAACATCATTGAAACTCGCTCTATCTCGCTTGCTTTGAGCATTATTCTATCACCTCTGCGGTGCTGTCTGAGGTCATTTTCTTAGCCGTTTCCTCGTCCTCACCATACCATTTCATTCGGTATTCCCACAGTGGCATAATGCCCATAGAAACGTCCTGACGATCGCTTGCACGCTTTGTTTCATCATCAGCAAGGATACTGTCCTCAAAGTTCACAGACAGTTCATAACCGCTTTGAGTAAGCCCATTATAAAACGCCAGCGAATAGCAGAGGTCTTCAAGGCAGACACGGAGGTTATTCTGTATCGCCGTGACAGTATCGAACTTTCTCTGCTTTGATGACTTTATCTCCGTTGCCGTCTTATCAACTGTCTGTGGGTTTGAGATATCCCCATAGGACAGCCCCACAGTAAATTCTATCTCACGCTTGTATTCTTCAAGTCCTGCGATAAAATCAGCCTGCCTTAACTGCGGTGAGAACTCGTGATAAAAGTCACCGCTCGTGCCAGCTGACACGTTTACCCCTCTGAAAAGCCGTTCATTGAGCTTAGGCATTTCTGCACGTTTCTTACCTGTGAACGGGTCTGTCACAGGTCTTAACACAGCCTCGTCAACGTCTATGGCACGCTCCCCAGATTCAAACTCCCAATCGAGCCTGCCGAATTGGATATCAGCTTTTCTTATGACTTTTTCTGCCCCTGCGAACACTGATACGCCTGAATGTGAACCGTCAACTGTATTGTCGATAGGGTTGACATAATAGCCAAAAGAGGGTCGCAGCATAAGGGGATATGCTATCTGAGGGATAAGCTCTGCCCACTCTGAGACAGCCGTGAGAGGTATCTCAGCACCAAGAGACACGCCGTCATTGGAGCGAAAAGCCCTGTTTGTGATAGTCAGCCCTTTTTCATAGTCCAGAGCGTGATATTCAAGCCTTATGCGGTAATCATTATCGCCCATGCGTTTTATCTCAGGGAAAATGACCTTTATAAGCCTGCCGTTCACGTCATACTCCACAGGAATAAATTGCGACTGCGGAACATACTGCACCTTATCAGCACCCAGCGGCTTTATTATCATTGCTCCTGTTGCAAGACCTCTTTGCAGATTTTTGTTGAGGTTTTCAAGGGCGTTTTTCATTATGGCATCAAGCTTATCGTTGGAAACTTTCAGGGCCATTTCATTGATAGCCGTGTTCGCAAACTCCCTCACAACAGCGTGTTCAAGCCGCAGAGAGTGAACTCCCTTGGGTGCTGAATTACCTGCATACATTCTGTCCCACTTGTCGATAGCTCTTATCATACTGTCCGTCACGGCGATATCAATGCCGTAAACGCCCTTTATATCTGACTTTGAAAGCATTCTGCTTATCCACTCCCTTATTTTTGAAATAATGCCCATAGCTTACTGACCCCGCCTTTTCCATACTCTTTCCATTGCATACCGAACGGCGTCGATAACGTGGTCATTGCCGTCGGGATATCCGCTTATAACATTGCCCTCTTTATCTCTGTCATACTCGCAGTTGATGAACTCCTCGCAAGCCACAGGACAACGCTTGTTATCTATAACGATACTTCGCAGAGATTGCAGCCACTTATATGAATACTCCCTGCTGTTAGGACCTTTCTCTGCGCCTCTTGCAAGCAAGCCGTATGCTCTGTAATCTTCAACGGACTTGTTCTCTGCACTATCACAGGTGATAAGGTCATTTGCTGTGATACCAAGCTCCAGCAAATGCTTTGCGGTATCAATATTCTTTGTTTTGTTGCAGGTGTACTCCTGCCATATGAACAGCGTGTGCTGAGCAGGAGCGTAATGCACTCTGACAAAAGCGTAAAGGTCGGGATACCAGCCCCAGTCAACGCCGTTATAGATGTTATCAAACTGTGCTATCTCGCTGTCGGTTATCTCTCTTATGAGGACGTTATCGAAAACATTGCCACCCGTACCATTTGCAACGCCCATATACTCGTTCTCATAGGCAGTGGGATTGGTTTCTTTGAGAAATTCGGCGTCATCAAGAAAAGGCTTGCCAAGCCACTTTTTCGGCACAGTAAGATAAGTGCTTTCGGTAACGAGTCTGTCCGCTCTCGGCACTTTGATGTACTTATTCGCCCAGTTCTGAGCCGACTTCGGAGGGTTGAAAGACTTAAACTTATATGCTCTCTCGCCACCTCTTATAACAGACTGTTCTATTGTTCGCACAGCTTCTTCACCGCCGAACTGGTCAAGCTCCTCAAACCACACGATGCCGATATAGCCAAAAGGAGGCTTGATAGACTTCATCTTGTACGGGTCATCAGCACCACGAAAGTATATTTTCTGCCCTGTTGAAATGCGTGTGATTTCAAGGGGCGACTTTGTGCAGGCAAACTCATCATCAAGACCAAGTGCAGATATTGCCCAGAGTATCTGAGAATAAACGCTGTCTTTAAGAGTATTCGCCACAGCACGCAGGACGCAGGCGTGCATATTCTCGTTCTTCATCAGCAGGTCGATAACGTTCAGACCGCAGAATGAAGATTTAGTCGAACCACGTCCGCCAGGGAAAACATACTCGGAATGTTCCTGCTCTGCGATATCGAACAGTACAGGCGAGAACGTAGGAGCGACAAGGCTCGCAGGGATACCGCTGTACGTCTTATCGGGCACAGAAACAGGCTCAAGCTTTTGTTTTTCAAGCCTGAGCCTTGCGTTATCGTATTTTATCTTATGTTTGAGCATATCGTCATCACGGATAATTTCACGCAGCTCTTTCACCGCCGCAACGTCCCCTTGCTTTGCCCTTGCCATAAGAGCCGCATTGACGAGAAGCATATTATTTATGAAGTCAGGGTCAAGGCCGTTAAGGTCAATGCCCTGCTCCACGAGAAACTCATAGTCCGCTCTGGTATTGGCAGGCTGTTCAAGCAGGAAGTCCATTACCTGTTTCATAGTCTTTTTACGTCTGCGGACTTCGCCTGATTTTTTACCGCCTTTTGCACCGTTTTTTCGAGCTTCACTCGAGCTTGGAACTATTAAATTCTGTTCATTCGGCATTCACCTCACCTCGGTTTTTTTGTTGTTTTGGGATATAAAAAGAACTGCCACATTGTTGTAGCAGTTCTAAAAATAATATTAAGCCTCCAAATAACGTTTAAGGATATCACAGTTATCAGTACCGCCCTTAGCAGAACACCATGCCAAAACATTCTCGCAATATGCACGAGGAAAGCTTCCTTTCCTAAAATCGCAAAGTGAATTATCAACGTCATATGGAGTAACTCACTCTTCCTTAGCAAATGGGCAGTCACGTACATCATCCCAATTGATAACTGGATAGCTATATCTTGCTAACGAATCCATTAAATAACCCCCTTTTCTGTTTATTAACAATGAATATTTTGTATAATTACATAGGCATCACCTCTTTAGTTGTTATTATACACAATTTATAACATTTTTTCAATTGGTTAACTGACTAAACTTTTAATTTCTTTACAGAAAATGTTTGTGTATAATTTTAACAAAATAATAACGATAAACTGCCTACAAACTATAAAAATATTGTACTTGCACTTTTTAGGCAACGCAAAAGGCACCCCATAGGAGTGCCTCTCACAAATATATTATAAGGAGTTAAGTAAATGTTGGAGCAGATGTTGAGCTGGCTCGCTCTCAACCTGCATACGGAGCTTTCGCCCCGTCGGACTTTTTTATGGAGGTCCGCAAAGAAATTTTTGCCGTTATGGCATATTATCATTATACTCTCTTGACAGGGGTGATACAAGGGCTTTTTCGGGTGTCTGATAAAATTTCTTGAACATTTTTATCGCATTTGGACCAAGCACCTTGCGAGTGTAATTTGCCTCACGGTCAAGAGCCTCAGCTGTTCGTTCCCATGACATTCCGTTTATGTATTTGTTGATTATCAACGCCGCAAGTCTGCTGTCAGGCATACTGTCCGTGATACACAATACATTGTATGACATCTGTTCGTAACTTTTGCAAAGCTTTTCAAGCTCCGTCTTATAGTCCGCTATCATCACAACGCTGTCTTCTATCTTTCTTGACGTGCCGCCTGTAAAGCTGGGCGGTATATCGGAGCTTTGCGGCGATGTACTCTCAGCCCTTGCATAGCATTTTTCTATGGCACGCCTTATCGCCGATATACGCTTGTCTATATCCACCAGCTTGTTCAAATATTCTTCTGCTGTCAACCTTTATCCCTCCTCGATCATTCTTCCGCAAACAGGGCAGAACTCAAAGCGGACTTCCTTGCCGTCTGCGCCAAGCTTTTCGCTCCACTCTGTCACTCCATTGCAGTATTCACAGCCTGCATATTCAGGTAAGTTTACGCCGTTGTGTTTCGCAAGCCCCTCGTCGCAGAGTATCAGTTCAAGTGCCTGCAATGCGTATACGAGCTTTTCTTCCCTGTCCTGCGTTTTGTTTATCTTCCAGACCGTTGTCTGCCCTCTGCGGATATTCTCCTGCATAATGCAGGCTTGCCTGAAAAACCTGCCGTTTCGCTCTTTGCTATGAAGATATTCCCGCTTGTATTCCGCCTGCTTGTCCTCGCATATCTCTTTCGACCAGCCCTCATGCCTGTTCTTGTAGCCAAGTCTTGATAACTGCGAGAAATACTTATATTCCTCAGCAGGATACTCGTCATAGATGAGCCTGCCGTCTATCGCCATATCTTCATATCGTGCGAACTCTTCTTGTGACATTCTTTTGAAATCTATCTTTATAGTTGATACCCCCTTTTGTGGAGGGTTGTGGAGGGTTTTCGCTGTTTTTCAAGAACTCTTTCTTTATATATATTTTTTTTATTTTCATATACGAAAGGTTAAGAAAACCCCTCAACCTATCCACAACCCTCCACACTTACAGATACTTACACTTGCTCGTCAAGGGTTATACCTGAATAATAATTGCACCCTCTGCCTTTTACTTTCTCAAAGCGTTTTGCAAGCTCCATACCGAACTTTGTTGAACTCATACGATATTCATTGTTCTGCTCAGCCCAGTTAAGATATGCCGCAAAAAGCTGACTTGACTTAACGCTCAGGCCCTTGCCCACAGTACACTTATCCTCAACAAATGCAGAGATAACGTCCATTTCACGGCGGTACTCCCTCACTTCTTCAAGGACGGCACGAGGCATTTTAAGCCCCTCTTTCTGCCACAGCAAACAGCCCTCGACCGCCCAGCGGAATATGCCCGTAAGCTCCGCCGACAGCTTGTATTTCAGCCTGCGGTTTATCTTTTCTTCGGGGATCTGCACAGTGAAGGGTATCATATGAATTCTTCGCCATATGCCCGTATCCGTTCCTCTGATGACAGGCTTATGGTTTGTCGCCATCCAAAGCTTGAACTCAGGCTTGAACTCGAACTCGTCGCCGTAAAGCTTTCTTGCGGTAACAGTATCGTCGCCTGTAAGCTGTTTGAGCAGACCCTCGTTGATACGAACACCCTCGTTAGGCTCAACGCTTGTCACGAGCCTTGCACCTTTGAGCCTTGCGATATCGCTGTTTATGGCAGTGCTTTGATTTGAACGCACCATAATAGTTTCAGGCTGGATATTTGCCGCATAGTCCCCGAAAATATCCCTTATGATATCAATGAAAGTTGACTTGCCGTTTCGTCCTGTTCCGTAAAGAAAGAACGCACATTGCTCGGTGGTCGAGCCTGTCAGGGAATATCCCACAGCTTTCTGAACGTATCTGATAAGGTCTTTATCCCCTCTGAAAATGTCGTCAAGAAAGGCAAGCCAGCGAGGACAATCGGCGTTCTCTGAATACTCAACGGCTGTCATTTTCGTCAGATATGTCATAGGATCGTGAGGAGATATGCCGCCGCTGCGAAGATCTATCACTCCCCCAGGTGTATTGAGAACAGTTTTAAATCTGTCCATTTGAGCAGGCAGAACAGGAACGTGGTGCATGACCTCGCTTAGCATTGCGTTCTTTGATTTGTTAGAACGGCAGGACTTCATATGCTTTTCAAAAGCCTTTGCCATATCCGTTCCCTCGTCTGCGTCAAGCTGAGCGTACACTTTTGCCTCTGCCGCCATGCAAGCCACAGCCTTGTCAGCAAGACGTTTAACTGTGCCTGTCATATCGGTACACCACTTTCTGCCGTCATACCAAAGCCAGCGTTTGTCTGTATAACAGTATCTCACCTGCTCGCCGAAAAGGTCAACAAAGCGTTCTGCATTGCCTGTATCGTCAAATGAATAAAGTCTTGGCTTAGCTTCTTCCTGCTCCACAGCACCCACAGAAATTGGCTCAGAGGGCGACTTGAAGTTAAGAGAAAATCCCCCTGCGAACTTTGGCGAATAGGTCTTGTCGCAATCTGCAATGGCTTTCTGGATCGTGAGTGCGCCATAGGTCGAACCGCTTTGCGCTCTGTCCCACTTTTCACGCATAAGACCAGAGGAGCGGAATATCATATCCATTTTCTCTGCGTCACAGCCTGTCCAGAAGGCAAGCATCGAGCAGAACGCCATATCAGCTTCAGACTGAGAGGTATATCCTGCGGTTCTTCCACTGTAGAGGGAAACAAACTTTCCGCCATTCTTTGCACCTGCCGCCGCTTTGATTATCTGGTCTGCGGTGTCAAGTCTGACAGCAGGAACAGCCTTTGCCACAGGCTCGTGACCGCCTCCTATGTACTTTTCGTGCAATGGCTTTATGCTGTCGGAACACTCTGCGATGCCCTCATATTCTGAGCAGGAGTTGCCTGTCATAACGAAAAATCTGCCGTCCTCATACATCTCAACTGAGCCTTTACGTCTGCCACGCTTCGGGAGCGTTCCTCTGCATATGATATGTATGCCCTTGCCCGATTGAGATATCTCAGTATAGCTTTGCAGGGTGGAGATAAATTCAGATATGATGTTGCCGTTCTCTCCCCTTTGGTATGCCTCAAGCTCCTCCTCTTTGCCGTCAATGTCAACACCGAAATAGGGACAGCCACCGAACATAAATCCTATGCCCGAATGTTTTTCTGAGGCTCTCACAGCCGTATCGAAATCGCACCAAGTAGAGGGGTTATTTGACATAGCCCCTCCGCCAGTAAGTGCGTTTATCGGCACTTTCTTTATCTTCCCTCTCTTTTCATCAGGCACAGCGTCCCAGCATATCCAGTTTGGCAGGGCTTTAAGCTCCTGCGGTATTTGTTCGTACATATATCCAACTCCTAACATAAATTTTGAAAAGTCAAAGCCTTTCACTTATCCCCGAAAAACGCCCAAAAAGTTGCAGTAAAAATGCAACAATTGCAGAAATGTTGCCAAATTAAAATATAAATCATTTGTTTGCACAAAATATCATCTGCGTTTTTATGCAAAAGCACTATGACTTTTCGCTTTTCTCAGAAATCAGAACGGCACGCCGTCATCTGTAAGCACGTCCTCAAAATCTTCAAGCGAGCCTATGGCGCTGTCAGCCTGCGTATTTGTCTTAGGCGTTGCAAAACCCGTCTGCTTAGTCGCAAAGCTGTCCGCCTTCGGTGCAGAGGACTTGAACTTATGCTTGCATTCAGGATACTTTGTAGGATTGACAAAATTAATGCGTTCCTGCTCCTTGCCGTTCCATTCCTCGTGCGTAAGATCTACCCTTATGCACTTGTTCAGCAGGTCGGTGCAGTATGCTTTAAGGCTGTCATACTCCTTGCCGTCAGGAAGCTTAGCCGCCTTGCCCATTGCCATAAGCTGAGCAAAGTTGTAGCCCTCCACCTGCATATCGTTCTCGTTAGGTTCGTGCTTTTTCCATATGGTGTGAAACAGGCAGGAGTTACCGTATTTCTGCCCCTGCACGTCATTTCTGATGACAAGAGTGAAGTTAAGACCCACCGAGCCTTTCTTTGTTGTGCGTTCCTCGATAGCGGTTATGATGCACTCGTAATCGCCCTCAGGCTTTAATCCGTTCTGAAATGCCTCTGATTGATTTGACTTAAATCCCATTTTTTATTCCTCCGTTAGTAAATTTACTGCGTCCTCTGCTGAGCGGCATATGCCTGCCAATGCTCCGCACTCACGCATTTTTGTTATGAACTTCTTCTGCTCAGGACGAACTCGCCCCGACTTTGTTTTGACTTCGATAAAGACAGCTCTGCCGTCCTTATGCCTTACGCCGAACAGATCTGAAAAACCTTTCGGCACACCTGTGGTGAAATATCTGCCGTCAGCTGTCCTGCCCTCGCCCACGTTCACACGAAAGACCGTGCAGTAGGGCGATACCGCACAGCGTATCTCGTTTTGTATCCTGTGTTCTTCCGTCAACCTATAAGCCCCCTTTGCCTTGCCTGATAATACGCCCAGCCTGATTTGTAGCCGTGACTTTTCGCATACTGCAAAAGTTCGGGATAGGTATGACAATCGGCAGGACTTGAAAAGTCAAGCTTGAATCCCTCCACCTTTACAAGCCCCACGCTGCTGTCTGTTTCAAGCTTTCTCTCGGCTGTGGGAAACTCATATCCGCAATGAGGACAGCATACTTTCACCCCCGCAGGAGGAGCAGAGAAGGTATAGAAACATTCAGGGCATTGTTTCACCTTGTCGTTCTGCTCCTGCTTTTTATGCTGAGCTTTAGGCTTTTTCTCCAAGCTCCACTCCCTGTCATCGTCAGGCATACCAAACCTTGCATAGTTGCCAACGTGGTCGATTATGACGGCTCTTTTGTTAGGTCTGTACCGCATACATCTCATAGCCTGCTGAATGTAAAGAGTAAGGCTCTTGGTGGGTCGCAGGAGTATGGCACACTCGCAGTCGGGAACGTCAAAGCCCTCGGAGATAAGGTCAACGTTGCACAGCACAGTTATATCTCCCCTGCGGAAAGCTGAGATAATGCTGTCACGCTCTGCCTTTGGGGTCGAGCCGTCAATGTGTGCCGCCTTTATGCCATTTTCATTAAATACCTCTGCCGTCCGCTGAGAATGTCTTACTGACGCACAGTAGCAGACCGCTTTTTTGCCATTTGCTAACTGTTTGTAATACTTTATGACATCACCGAAAACAGTATTTTTTACCATAGCTTTTTCTATCTCAGCCGCCATATATTCTCCGTGAGAAACGTGAAGCCCTGTAAGGTCGGCAACGTCAGGAGCATAGTAATCATAGGGTGCAAGACAGTTGTTATCAATAAGCCACTTGGTGGATACCCCTATGATAAGCTTGTCGTTCACGTCACCAAGCCCGTCACCGTTAAGGCGAACAGGGGTCGCTGTAACTCCCACTCTCGGCACGTCCGAAAAGTATTCGTATATGCGTTTGTAGGACTGAGCAAGGCTGTGATGATTTTCGTCAGTTATGATAAGTGCAGGTCTGGCAAGCTTTTTAAGCCGTCTTGTAATAGTCTGCACCATACCAACCTCGCAGAGTTTCATATCAACACCCCAGCGGATAAAGGTCTTTTTTATCTGCTCCACAAGCTCACATCTGTGGACGAGAAACAGCACACGCTTGCCGTTAAAGGTCGTTCGCCTAGCCATTTCAGCCACTATGCAGGACTTTCCTCCACCGCAGGGCAGGACTATGCAGGGTGCTTTATACCCTGCTCTCCATGCCTTTCTTACCTGCTCCACCAGCTCATTCTGATACGTTCGCAGTTTCATTGGACTTCGCCGCCTTTACCCTTTTCAGAACGCACTTCATGCAAAGCTGTTTGCCGTAATTCTTCGTCGAGCCGTCTATTATCTGCTGAACAGTACGCTTGCCGTCTGACATTATCGTCTTTCCGCACTCTGAGCAGATATGTTCGTCTGCAAGATGATAGTATGTCCTCAGTGCTTCATCAACAAGTTTCAGATCGTTGCTTATGTACATACTGTCGAACAGCCCAATAGGACTTTTGCAGGTGTCAGTGCCGTCCGTCTGAGTTGCGAAAAGATACTTGCCGTCAACCACAACAGTTTTAAGCACAGTTGTGAACATACCCTCGACAGTTATCTTTTCGTCAAGCAGCTTGCCGATAGTTTTAGCTTTCTGCCTGCCGTCCTCGCCTGTATCAAGGTGATTGAGAAAATACACGATAACGTCTTCGGGAAGCATTTCAACGCTTCTCACAAGCTCCCAGAAATTCTTTGCAATGTCGGTGAACTTCTGATAGCCCGTTTCCTTTGCACGGCGCATAAATTCGTTTACCATAAGATACTGACTATCGTCAACGGCTATGGACTTTGCCGTCTGAGCTTTCATAAAGCGTTCTATCTCACCGTAATTGTCGGTATGTATCGTTGACTAAAACTGTGTGCGGAACGGAAGCTGTTTTCCGTTCACGTTCACAAGAGCAAGCTCGTCCTCTTTGAAATTTCTCAGGGAAGCAGATTTGCCGCTTCCCGAAAAGCCTAATACAAGTATCGCAAGTCCCATTCTCTTTTCCTCCTTATCTTATGGTCAGTCCCGGTCTGCGGACAACTGCCGCATAGGGGATCTCTCTGCCTGCCTCGATAGCCGCCTTGACAGCTGTCTTGCTTATGTCAGGATCTTTGTATTTCAGCAGGCTGTCATCATTGACCTTTGCCCACTCCACGAAGGCTTTCGGGTCTGTTATCTCGGTGCTTTCCCTGCCCTTTGTAATGCTTATCTTAGCCATAACGCCCTCTATTTTGTTAAGGTTGACCCTCTGCATACTGTTCATAAGATAAGCTTTAAGGCTCTCTGCCTGCTTGACCTTCTGCTCACGTCTTGCTTTGAGGGCTTTCTCCTCTGCTTCAAGCATTTTCGCCTCGCTGCTCAGCACCTTGACATAAGCCGCAACGTTCTCTGCCTTGTCCGTAAACTCAGCCTCAACGCATTCAAGGGTATCAAACCACACCTTTTCAGCCTCAGCCTTTTCCTCTGTCGTAAGCTCGGCATTTTCCGTCATATCTTCAAGGCTGTCAAAAAGCCTCTGAAAATCGTTTGTAAGCTCATAAAGTTTCATTTTTGTACCTCCAGTTTTGAATTGATTATATCCGCAAGCTGTCTTGCTTTCTGTGTGAAAAGTCCGTAATTGTCGCTGTCATTATGCTCGTTCACAAAGCCCACAAGCCTTGTTACGCTGTCAACAGCGGTAGAAAGATACGCCTTGAATATGGCTTTATCGTCCTGCGTTGACGTGATTTCCGCCTTCTCCGCAAGCTTTTTCTCATACTCCGCCTTAGTTCTGTCAAGCTCCTCACGAAGCTGTGAAAGCTTGTCCTGCTTATCCTTTTCAGCCTGTTCAGCTTTCTGCAAAAGCTCTCTGCGGTCTTTCAGGCTGTCCTCTTCAAGCTTTGAATATTTTTCCGACCAGTCAAGGTCAACACGTCGCATAGCGTCTTTAAGGTTTGCCACCTCTTTGCTGTCCGTTTCCACAGCTACCTCGATAGGACGGTTTTCAAGGTCCTTTATCTCGGCTTCAAGCTGTGTTACCTTATTTTTCATTTCAAGCACCTTTTTATCCGCCATAAAGACCTGATGGCTTGCCTCTGCATTTGACTCCATGGCTCTGTCACGCTCGTTCTGCAAAATATCTATTTTTGCTTTGAGCTCCTTGACAGTAGTGCTTTCAAGGTCGATATTTTCGGCAAGCTCTGTTCGCTCTTCATCGGAAAGCTTAGCAAGAAGTGTCAGTTTTTTAACTCCGATCTGTAAACTCGAGTTTACAAAATCCTGCGGTAATTTTTCAGCCACTCTAATGTAATTGTACACATTCATTCTTGAAAAGCCTGTTTCCTTTTCACAGTAATCTCCAAAATCGGAGTACCCAAGCTCCTTGTAAAGCCTGCTGTCCCTCATTTCCTTAAAGCCCATACACATATCGTAAAGGCTCTGCTGTGCAAGCTGAGCTGAGGTCTTTATCCTGCGGTCAAGCTCAGCCGCCTTGATATATTCTGCCGATAGTTCGTTCATTTTATCTTGTCCTTTCACACCATTTTTCAAACTCTTTTAGCTCTTTTTCTGTCGGTTCGTCCTCGGGTCTGCCTTGGTCAAAACCGAGTGTACAACCACATTCAAAACAACAACCTGCTAGGTCGGCAGAGCATTCCACGTCATCGCCATATTCACGATATCCCCAAGCGCAATCCTGACAGCACTTCATGACAGGATCTATACAGCGTGTCGGTAAGCCTTTCATTTGCCGTCACCGCCTTTCAGTTCTTCAAGCTTACATCTTGTGTCGAATATTTTTCCGTATGCCTCTCCGATATCAAAGGCTCTCTGCTCACATTCTGACATTCCCTCATAGACAGTAAGTATATTTGAGCAAGCTTCATCAGCAGTTTTGTATGCTTGACAAATCTGCTCTTTTGTGCTATCATCAAGGTGTGTTGAATTGATATTTTTCAATATCTCTGAGCTTGTGCCTGTTGCCGCAGGTGCAGGCTCGTTTTTTTGTATTTCATTGAAGATGTTTGCACGTTCGTAGATGATGTCAGCAATAGTGTCAGTGCTGCCCGGTATTCCTGATAAGCCCCCTTCATATATCGGCATACACGCCGCCTCCAACTCAGCTATCAGATCGTCCGCATCTAGTAATCTTGCCATCTTTATTCCTCCCTTATCGGCTGTACGCTCATATACTGCCTGCCGTCATAGTCCATCTTCTTCACAGGTTCAAGCCCCTTATCCCTCAGCGACCTTGCGACATCGCCAAGCCCTCTGTCGAAGTCCTCACGGGTCTTGTAGAATGCACACCTACGGCAATAATCCTTCGTTGGCGTTACTGTCAGTGCACCGCACTCGTCAGGCTTGACATTTGAATGGAACACGCAAAGGCTTACCGCTCCACTGCCGTTATCAAGTGGCTTGTCCCTTTTAAAGACCTCTCTCATCACTATCATCGCTTTCGTCCTCCTCGTTTTCAAAACGTTTCTCCCAGTGCCTATCCACCACGCTCAACACAAGATACATCACTACATCTATCCCTGCAAGCACGGCTATTGTTATCAGCAGTATCAACGCCATTTTACCACTTTCCTTTCATTTCAACTTCGATTTTGACTATGGGTCTGCCTGCTTCTCTCACCGCACGCTTAATGCTCTCCTCTGCTTCCTCGTAGGCAGTTTCTTTTACGCTTACATACCACCTGT
>ERZ773218.1448-NODE-1448-length-22486-cov-7.647318_pt1 | contig 22486 bp, 15 predicted proteins | sample MGYA00580527_ERZ773218 | MGnify/ENA primary metagenome ERZ773218 (study PRJEB29015, sample SAMEA2737763) | human gut metagenome | biome: human gut; feature: human-associated habitat; material: faeces | place: China | collected 2012 ...
TGCCGTTTTTAAGCTACCTCTGGGTAGGGAGTAGAAAAACGCTGGAAGTTGACGTCTATGAAAAGTACCTTTTTCGTTTTTTAGAAGAGCCGACATTTCCTGAGCTCTTCAAAGCAATTGAAGAAGATAGAAGAGAAGACGCCAGAAGAGCAGCTCATTCTTTGAAAGGAATTACTGCAACGCTGGGTTTTACCAGCCTGCATACACCGTTAAAAGCCCAAGAGTTTGAGTTTAAAAACGGGCGCTGGGAAGAAGGCAATCAGTATACGGATGAATTAAAGAAAGAATACGCCCGCATCATTGAAGTTCTCCAAGCGGCAAAGACTTTGGCAAATTGAACAAAATGTTTGCGCATTCCCCCGACGTCAGTCGGCGGGTCGAGCAGACTAAAGAGCCGGAGTAGTTCTTTATAATCACTCTTATGATCACCGGGAGGAAATATAGAGTTAAGGCACTCGGTAAAGAATCGAGAGAAATGTTCTTTACATGGTCCGCCGCGCAAATGCTCATTTACAACGCTCTGGTTCAAGAGCGAATGTACTTTCTTGGCTTTTTTCGGAAATTCGGCGGAAAGCTTCCTCCTATAGATCAGAAATATTCTCACCTTATCAATCGGGAAGACGGGGCATATGCCTGGATGCACAAAGTTCCGAGCCAGATCTTCCGGAACGGGGCAGTTTTGCATAAGAAAGCGTGGAGCAATTACTTTGCCGGTATTACTCGACAGCCAATCCCGAAAAGGGTTAAAGGGGCAGACCGTTCACTTTGGTTCACGCAGGAATTGTTTTCCATTAAACAAGTGTCCAAAAATTGGTATGAGCTATCTGTGGGGACCAAAACGATTTCCGGAGGCAGGTTCCTTTTCAAGGCACATCGGCCTTTCACTGAACCAGTATCGGTTCACCTGAAAAGCTCCGGGACCGAAATCTTTATTTCGTTCTCCTGTGAGGAAGAGTTCCAACAGTATCCGGAAACTAAAGCGGAAAAGATTGCGCGGCTAAGTCAATACGGAAAGGACGAGCTGCTGAATATAAGCGTCGGAATTGATCGAGGTGTAGTCACTCCTTTTCAGCTCAGCGACGGAAGACGCTTTGATTACTCTCAGACTCAAAAGGACCGCCTTAAAGCGTCGGAGCGAAGAAAGAAGCATTACCAACGGATGATGGCCAGACGCATCAAAGGAAGCAGCAACTGGAAGAAAGCTAAAGAGAAGGCCCGTCGCTGCAGCCGGTATGCTGCTTACGTTAGACGAGATTTTGCCCATAAGACCAGTCACGCGATAGTCGGCAATGAATCTGTCGAGATCATCGGAATAGAGGATCTGAAGATAAAGTCCATGACCGCAAGGCCTGAGCCAAAGAAATTTGAAGACGAAGAATTTCTGCCGAACGGAGCTAATGCGAAGGCCGGTCTGAATAAGGCAATCTTGGAAAAAGCGTGGGGTTTAACAGAGAGATTTATCGAATATAAAGCACAGCGAGCTGGAAAGTTGATTATCAAAGTCCCGGCCCCTTACACCTCGCAGACTTGCAGCCGGTGCGGCTGTCAAGCAAAAACTAATCGAAAGAGTCAAGCGCTGTTTCGTTGTACACACTGCGGTTTTACTCAAAATGCGGACAGGAATGCGGCCGAGGTCATTAAGGCAAAGGCCGTGGAGTTATTCCATTCGGAAGGGATAAAGCCGAAGGAGGTTAGAAGAACAATGAGGTTAAGGCACAAGCCGGCTTGTGCTTCAGCCTAGGCAGGAACTGCCCCGTCTGCTAAAGCAGATGTGAGCCTGTGGAGAGGACTCGGAGCAGTGCTCAGGAGACTCTGAGAAGCAGGAAGAAAGAAACCGTTGACAACAACGGAAGCCCCATGCGTTAGCGTGGGGAGAGTTCACCCTAAAATAGGATGCATATTCGGACAGGAGGGTTTTTACCTAGTGGATTATGCTAATATGCAGTTGTGGCAATTGAATGTTGTCACTTCTCCTTGGGATTTGAGGTTGAGTTGAAATTATGTTCTGCCGAGCAAGTCGGCCGTGATTTCAAGTTTAGATTGAAGCGCTCGGACTTGATTCTTCGAGCGCCTTTTTTTGTCTGAGGCTCGCTAACTCTGGGCGGCAATTTTCTCACCGTGCAAAATAAAACCTCTGCAACGAAATCGAAGCAGAGGTCCTTGGGATTTTTTTGGTTTGTTGAGAAAATTGTATTAGTTCGTAAAAACTTTGACTAGAGTAATAACACCTAGAGAGGCGAACTATTTTGGGGAAAAAGAAGAAAAAATTATTTTCTTATAGGGTTTATCACTAGTGGTTTGTGCTAACATATCGGTGTGGCAAATGAATTTGTCACTTCTCCTTGGGATTTGAGGTTGAGAAAGATGCATTCCGCCGAGCAATTCGGCTGTATCTTTCCGATTGGTTAAGAGCACTTGAAATTTATTTCTCAGGTGCTTTTTTTGCCTTCCGGTTATCAAAACTGAAGAGAAAACGGCAGGAACCTTGAGGTTCAAGCCGTTGGTTATGTGAATCAATGGTTGGAAATCAGTAGACTTCCTCGATGTATTTCCGAGTTTCCGGGCCGCTTGGCGGAAGAGTAGGTTTTTCAATCTTAGGAAGTTCTCCGTTCAAAGACTCGAGGAAGGCGACGATTTTTTCAACTTGCTTCTCACTCAGGTTCATGTCCAGTTGGATATCGGCCATCTTTTTGACAGCATCCGGCAACGTTTTAACAGCCCCGTCATGGAAATAAGGAGCCGTCCTTTCAACATTCAAAAGTGTCGGAACTTTAAACATCATTTCGTCCCAAGGTTTACCGCTGACATCCATACGCCCTTTGGAGGAATTGTCGGTCACGTAAGGCCGAACGGAGCCGACTTTTTGGAAAGAAGTTCCGCCTAACAGATTTCCGCTGTGACAACGGATGCAGCCGGATCTTCTAAACAATTTCAAGCCGTCAATTTGCTGCTGAGTAAGAGCGTTTTTGTCGCCTTTCAAATAACGTTCAAAAGGTGCGTTAGGCGTTGTTAATGTTGTTTCAAAGGCCGCTAGAGCTTCCGCAATTTCACTGAATGTCGGATTCTTACTTCCGAAGGCCTTTTCAAAATAGGGTCTGTATCCGGGAATGGATCGGATGACTCCTTCTGCTAATTCCGGCGTCATTGCCATTTCGAGAGGGTTAGTAATAGGGCCCGTTGCTTGTTCTGCTAATGTTTTTGCCCTTCCGTCCCAGAACTGCGCAATCTGCTTTTCTGCATTGAATACTGTCGGAGAATTTACGGTTCCTTTTCGTCCCGCGTAGCCGATAGAAAGTGGCTTCGTATCTGCACCGTTTGTGGAAAGATCGTGACAGGTGTTGCAGGAGACTTTGCCCGATAAGGAAAGTCTTGGATCAAACCAAAGCATTTTGCCGAGTTCGATTTTTGCTTCCTGCTGAGGCGTTTTAGGGATATTGACGGAATCAAGAAGCGCCGCAGAGGCTGACAGAGCAGAGAGGGCTAGGAGGGAGCCGACGATTAATTTTGTTCTCATGAATCACTCCGAAGAGGAATATTAGGTTGATGTTAGTCGCGGATGGCGTCTCGGAGAAGGTCTTTCACTCAGATTAAGCTGACTGCTCCATTCACAGGATTATGTTAATGGGTTGTACTTAGAGAACGCCCTTAAATGCTTTAGTAGCTGTGCTTGGGAACGAAAAAGTAAAATCCAAAGAAACCCAGAGGGCAGTGTCGTTGAGGAGGAAATAAATGAAGTTAGGGAAGTTATTTTTATTAACTGGAGCCTTTTTGGTAATGACTAATATTGCAAATGCAAAATTGCCCGGCTACACGGACGGCGCAGAATTGATGCAGCCGAAAATTGAGAACGGTCAGATCGATTCTATGTCCGGCATTGTGTATTCACAAATCAAAGGATTAAGAAGCAATCGCGCTCTCCGTATGACCGTGATGATTCCGCGTGACGGCAAGGCAAAGCCCGCGATTATTTACTTTCCTGGCGGCGGCTTTACCTCTGCGGACTATGAAAAATTTACCGAAATGCGAACAGCCTTAGCTAAGGCAGGATTTGTTGTTGCGGCAGCCGAATATCGTACGGTTCCGACGAAATATCCTGCTTTAGTCAATGACGCCAAAGCCGCCGTTCGCTTCCTTCGTGAACATGCCAAAGAGTACGGTATCGATCCTACAAAGATCGGTGTTCTCGGTGATTCTGCCGGCGGATACCTTGCTCAAATGTCCGGTGCTACTAACGGAGAAAAACAATTCGATGAAGGTGACTTCCTGAACCAGTCCTCTGACGTTCAGGCCGTCGTATCTCTATACGGGTTGTCGGATCTTCGCAATGTCGGCGAAGGCTTCCCGGAAGAAGTTCGCGTCGTGCATGATTCTCCGGCTGTAACCGAAGCGCTCTTGGTCAACGGTCCTGCATTCAATACCTTTCCGGGTGAAAGCATTACGAAAGATCCAAAGAAAATGCTTGATGCTAGCCCGCTCGGACACGTCGATGGCAACGAACCTCCGTTCCTGCTTTTCCACGGAAGTGCGGATCCTTTAGTTAGTCCCGAGCAAAGCGCAAGTATGTATCGTGCTTTAAAAGCGAAGAACCAAGATGCGAAATATATCTTGGTAGAAGGAGCAAAGCACGGAGACCTTGCTTGGTATCAGCCGAACATTATCAATGCCGTAGTGAATTTCTTTAAAGAGAAACTCGGGGATCCGGCTAAGATTGCCGAAAGTAAACAAGTGAAAGGCGGAAATCTTTAACTCCCCCTAGAATCTAGACAGGTGCGCCGCGCGCACCTGGAAACCTCTTCGGAATTAAGGAACTACGAATTTGAAATTGTGGCACTGAGCACAGTAGTTTTCAGGCTTTTCATGCTGCAAATGGCACAAGATGCAGTCGCCGTTATGAGGAGCGGCATGAGGATTTGCACCCGGAAGGTTGCGGGTCTTTTCTGCCAGGGCTGCCTTCTGATGACACTGTGTGCAGGTTTCTTTGGTGGGGTATTGAGGATTTTTCATGTCTGAACCATGGCAGGATTGGCATTGGACGCCTTTCGCCTGATGCATATCAGCTCCCAGATTATCCGCGCTGAAGGAGGGCAGAGAAAAACAAAGACAACAAAGTAGTAATAGTACTTTTAGAAAATTCTGGTTTTTCATATTTTTCTTTGGCTGAGGAATTTTGAAGTTCCAATCAGCGGCACCTGATGCCGCTGATTGGAAAGATACGACTAGCTCCAGTTTTGCTCCTGAGCAGCATTTCGTCCGGCAATTCGCCCGTTGGCTAAGCAGTCAAGGACGGCACAAGAGCCAAGTCTAACGGCACCGTGTACGCCTCCGGTGGATTCGCCGGCAGCATAAAGGCCGGGGATGGGCTTGTCGCTAGATACGTCGATGACCTGACCTTTGCTATTGGTTTCCAAGCCGCCCATGTAGTGGTGAACCTTTGGAGAAAGAGTTGAGCAGTACCAAGGTCCTGTTCCGATAGCCTGCGCTCCTTTGTAGATTTTTCTGCCCATCTCGTCCGGAGTGCCTTCGGCTTGGTGCTTGTTGTAGTCGGCAATAGTAGCCTGCAAAGCATCCATCGGCACATTGTATTGTTTTGCCAGATCTTCCAAGATGGCGAATTTATGCACAACCTTTCTTTCGAGCTGCTTATCCAAAATTCCGGGACGACTCTTCTGAATCGTCAGATCAACCGCGGTTTGGTCCGCTAATGCGATGCAGGTATGGCCTTTATTGTTATTGGTGATCACAGCGTCGGCGCGGATCTTTCGATTAGCTAATTCATTGACAAATCTCTTGCCCGTAGCGCAGTCAATCCAAATTCCCTGTGTAGCTGCAGCGCCTTGTGCGAAGTACAAGGCGACGCCCATGCCTTTTTCCTCAGGAGAATTCCAGGGACCGCATTGAATCCAGTCAGCTTGGATCAAATTCCCGCCAATTCTGGAAGCTTCTCTCCAAAGTTCCGAGGTAGCGCCGGGCTGGTTCGTCGTGTCGAATTTGTCTGTCAGTTTTGGATCATGTTTCATGCGGTAGTTCACATCTGCGCTGAAGCCCCCGTGGCAAAGGATTACAGCCTTGCTGGCTTTGATGAATTTAACTCTGCCGGACTGTGCGTTCGGGAATCTGTAGCCCTCTCTAACCTGCAGCCCCTTGACTCGTCCGTCTTCATCACGAATGATCCTTTCAACGTAGACCCGCAGTCTGACGGGGATACCTAACTTCTTGGCGTATGCAAGCTGTTTGTGAACAATTTCAGATCCGGAACCGTTGATGGCTGAGACGTGACGAGGAACAGAGTGACCGACTTTGTCGTTGTACTGAACACCGAGTTCTTTAACTGTCCATTCGTAGGTCGGCAAGGCTTCTTCTGTCATCGCTTTGATTTTCTCGGGATAGCCGTAACCGAGTCCGGCAGCGATCATGTCGCTGGCGAGGAGTTCGGGAGAGTCTTTGATACCTAACTTAACTTGGGCAGGATTTCCGGGAACTGCAAAGATGCCGCCGTTAATGACGGAGTTTCCTCCCGGAGCCCTCATCTTTTCTAAGACAATAACATTGCCGGCATTCGCATTTTTAGCTTCTGCTGCCGCAGCAAGGCCGGCAAATCCTGAACCTACAACAATAACGTCAACTTCTTCATCCCACTTTGCCGGCATTGGATCCTTACATGCGGCATTTGCGGTTACGGATATTAAGGAAGAAGTTGCTAATAGAGCAGAAGAGGATAAAAACTTTCTTCTATTGAGGGTGTTCATGATTTTCTCCTTAGAAAATAATAAGTTATGGATATAATCGCAAACACTTCTTTCTAACTGCACCATGTATTCTCTAAACTCTTAATTGTGAAATAAACAATTAAGAAGCAATATGAAAATCTCGGAGTGACTTCTTGCCTGGCAAGTGCTTTTATCACTGTCTGAAGGAAAAGGTTTTTCTTTAGCAGCAGACAAGTTTGGACGAGATGAAGCTTTTTATTGCCGACTAACACATGGTCTTGAAACTGAAATCGGAATCCGGTTAACGGAGCCCCACTCACGGCCAGTTCGTTTAACTCAAGAGGCTATTGAGCTGCTGCCTGAGATTGAATGCTATTTGGAAGCAGCAAAAACATTAAAAGAAAAAATTTCGGCGGCCGGAAGTCAAAATTTAGCAGTAAAGCTTGGGATTCCGATCAACGTACCCCGCACTAGCTTTGTGGAACTCATCCAAAGCTACAGACAGAAAGATCCCAATCTTAAAGTAGAGATTCTTTCTGATGTGGATCATGAGGACGTGATTTCCGGCAAGGTGGATGTCGCGTATTTGCCGTATCGTCCGCCTGCAGAAAGCTTGTTCATTTGGAATGTCAACAAAGTTGGGAATGTTCCTTTAGCTACGCCGGAATATGTTTGGAAAAGAGAAAATCCGCAAAGTCCTGAGGAATTGAGAACTCACGATATCATTTTGAGGACCGGCCGAAATTATCCGGTCACAAGCCATTTGCAGAAAGACGGTGAGTTAAGGCCGCTTGAGTATAAGCAAATTGTTTTCTCCGGTGACGTTCTCTCAGGTCGAGAATGGCTGATGGCCGGGATGGGGATCGCTATTGATTTGTCCCTTGCTTTTTGCTGGAAGGACATTGAACAAGGAAGATTAGTACCCGTCTTAAACGGCTGGAGCAGAAGTCCCTGGGATTTGACAGTCGCAATGAAGAAACACTCGTTGTCTAACCGTCGGCTCGTTTCATTTGCTAGAGCAATAGTTGAATACGAAGCAAAGGCATCTGAAAATCGTGCGAAATTCCATGCACGCGAACTAAAAAAATAATGGCCAAACAAGAAACCAAAGCGGCTAATTAATTCGGTTTTCTGCAAACTGCCGTGAAATCTTTCCTTCGGTCGTAGACAACGGACTTCACATCCAGAAGTCCGAGAAGCGAAGAAAAGAGCTGGTCATGAGAAGCGTCCGCTTTTGCCTGCTCCCGCAGGCAGACATCATTTAGGCCGAATTTTTGCTCAAAACCTTTGGATAGCCATAACAGCATAGGCACTTCTTTTTGCTCTTTCGGTGCGATTAATTCCGGTGCGCCGTGCAGATACATATTGTTTTCGCCGAGACTTTCTCCGTGATCACTGACATAAAGCAGACCCGTATCAAAACCGTCCAGACCCTTTAACCAGTCAATGACGCCGGCTAAAAAGTGATCGGTGTAAAGGATTGCGTTGTCATAAGCATTGACGATCTCTTCCCTCGTACAGTTGTTGAGCTTTTCATCCGTGCAGACAGGCTTAAAGACTTCAAAGTTTTTAGGATAGCGTTTGGAATAAGCAGGGCCGTGGTTGCCGAGCTGGTGCATAAAGACCACCGTAGTTTTGCCCGGCTTTAAGATTTCCGAGGTATCGATACCAGCTAACAAAGCTTCGTCATAGCATCTCGGGCCTGAGCAAAGAGAAGGGGCCTTGTTTTTAGAGATAGACAAGGACGGAACGCCTTTGCAGACGCCCTTGCATCCGGATTGGTTATCCACCCAAAACACATTGATACCGGCTCTCTGAAGAATCGGCAAGAGGCTTTCTTCTTTCAAAATTCTGTCTCTGTCGTAGCTGTCTCTACCGACACGGCTAAACATGCAAGGCAAAGAGACGTCGGTACTCGTGCCACAGGAGATCGTTTTGCTGAACGGAATGACATTTCTGGCACGAAGCTGAGGCGTTGTATTGCGGCTGTAGCCTGCGAGTCCCCAATTGGCTAAACGGGCGGTTTCTCCGACAACCACAATGAAAAGCGTTCCCTTGTCTTTGGCGTGACTGGACCCAAGTGTGGGCTTAGGATCGATCACGATTCTCGGAGCGTCGACTTCAGTAGAGCCGTCTTTAAACACCGCTTTGTACGTTCCGCTGAAGACGTTTACCGGAGAGATTAAATTTCGAAGAACCGGCTCTGAACGAATCAGGGAAGAAACGCCTTGGAAATTGAGCATTAAGAAACAAACGCCAATGACTAGTCCTACTAATCCTTGGAATAAACCGCGTACAAAAGAAGAATGCTTAATCGGAACAAAGAAAGTCAGATATACCTGCGGGAGACATAAAAAGGCGAACTCTAAGAAGAACTTAGCAGTTAGAAGTTCTGCGGCTTCTGCCGTATCAGTGGCGAGCGCATTGCGCATCATCTCCGAATTAATAATGGTTCCGTACTGATAATTGAAGTACAAGGCTCCGGCGGCGCAGACTGTGAAGAATAAACTAAAGGCCTTGATTAAGAAGCTGTAGTTTAAGAGCCGCAGAACCGCGAAAAACGCTGAGAAAAGAATAAAAGCACAAACTGCAAGCAGCCATAAATCAGATGACGAAAACTTCAGAGCCGAACATGCTTTCGAGAAGAACGGCAGGTTAAAAATGAAAGTAAGGAAGAAGGCCGATATTAAGCAATAAGGAAGCGTAGAAATGGGTTTTTGGCGAATTCTTATCGGAGCTTTTGGAAAGAAAAATAACCTGTAGAACAGGGCGCAAATGGCCCAGTCCAAAAACATCGTCGCAAAAGAATGAGAGAGGAAATGTGCGCCTTGCGCCTGACGCCCAAGCCCCAAGATCCATCCTAAAACAAAGGCGAGGATAAGAAAAATCCATGCTTTCTTAAATTTGAGCTGCCGAAATGCAAAGTAGAGCGCAAAGAGGCAAAAACCCGAAGAGGCATGGCCGGCGGGGAAACATTTTCCGGCGCTGCCGCTTCCGCCGTACTGCGGAAGCGACCAAGGACATGGAGAGGCGGATAAGGACTTCAAACCGCTGATGATGAGCGCACAGGCCGAAATAGAAAGCGCGACGTACAGACAGACCTTTCGGTAAGGTTTTAATCGGGCGAACTGCTTCAAATAGGAAAGCAGAAAAAGAATCAGCGAGCTCACCGCAACAGCAACTGCGACATACTTGCCGCCTTTATGGAGTACTGCTGAAAAGAAAAAACTTCCGGTCCCGAACCAATTATTTCCGGAAAGATAAAACGGGGCTGCAAAAAATGAGTCAATCGGTGCGTAGCGAAACTCCGAAATTAGGCAGAGCAACCATAAAGGAAGCAATACCGTTAGAATGTCATTGAAGCTCCAAACCAGGAAAGAATTGGTCTTCTTTGGCACTTTTAAATTCATCGTCTACAACTCCGCACCGATCGGAAGATAAGTATGGGTCTCTTGCCTGTAAGGACGGGTTAAGCGATCGTGAAAACTACGTTAAAAACGAACAGATATGCCGACGATTTTGATTGTGGAAGACAACGAGGACATTAGGCTCAACCTCGTTGAATATTTAGAGTCCAAAAATTACCAGACCGACAACACGGATGACGGCTTGAAAGCTCTGGCTTTAACGATCGTCAATAAATACGACCTCATCGTCCTGGACATCATGCTTCCCGGCATGGACGGACTGCGCCTTTGCCGCGAGCTGAGAAGCCGGGGTAACACGACCCCCATTATTATCCTGAGCGCTAAGGACAGCACGGACGACCGCATCATGGGCCTTTCCGAAGGCGCAGATGATTACATCGTGAAGCCTTTTTCCTTGGCTGAACTTCTGCTGCGGATCCAGGCCGTCCTTCGCCGCAGTTCAACGCCGGAAGAGAAGGTTCTTCAAGTCGGGGACCTCAGACTCGAACTTGACAGTAAGCGGGTTTTTCGAGGAGATACGGAGCTCAAACTCAATCCGACAGCTTTCCGGATTTTGGCCTTTTTGATGCAGAAAAGCCCAGAAGTGGTTTCTCGTGAAGAAATTGAGGACGAGATCTGGGGCTTCCAGCGAGTGGCCGGGGATAATTTGAGAGCTCATATCTATCAAATTAGAAAAATCGTAGACAAGCCTTTTGAAGAGCCGTTGATTGAAACGCGTCACGGATTCGGCTGGGCGGTACGCGCAAAAGAGGATCTGGAAGAATGACAAAAGGTCGTTCGCTCAAACAGTCATTAGGAATGCTTTGCGGCGTGATAGCAGCCGCCTGCGCGGTTCTGTATTCCATCACGTTGGTTTACGTTTTAGAGACGGCAGAGAGCAAGCTCATGGCATCTGTGATGGACGATATGCTGCAGACTGTTGTGACTGCAGATATCCTGCAGGGGAAGCCGCCGCGTCTTGATCAGGTTTCCCGCCTTTATATTGAAGGAGATCCCAGCCGTGAGATCCCGAACCTATTCAGACACAATCCGCAAGGATATACGGAATTTACGGACGGCGAAGATCTTCATACCTATACCAAAATCATCAACGGGAAGCGTTATGTTTTGACGCGTCATCAAGGCAATTTTGAGATTTGGGAGAGACATCTTTTTCGAATCGGCGTAGTCGGATTCCTGCTTCTTATTGCGATTTGCTCTTTTGTGGGTTGGTATTTGGGCCGCAAGCTGCTGTCTCCTTTAGGACAGCTGACTAAGGAAGCGGTAAGAGCCGAGGGGTTGATTCAGAACGGCAAAATCTACACGGAAGAAATCTTTAAAGGGCACTGGCCGGAAAACGAAATCGGAGAATTGGAACGCTCTTTTAAAGTGTTGGTTTCCAAACTCAAAGTCCTCGCGATGAAGGAAAGAGCGTTTTCCACCGAGGTCAGTCACGAGGTTCGTACTCCTCTGACGGTGATCGATACGAGTCTCGAACTTCTCAATGAACAGGTTCAAGGCAACGACCGTCAAAAAACATTAATTCGTCGTGCACAGAATGCCTCTTCTCGAATCAAAGGGATGGCGGAAGTTTTCTTAAATATCGGACGCGCTCGAACAGGTCAGAACAACGCGCTTTGCTCAATGCCCGAACTCATTGCCGGCTTGAAAGAGTCGTGGAAACAAAAAGCCGAAAACAAAGGGTTGAAGCTTTCTATCGAAATGAAGAACATGCCCAAGCAGACATTTAACGAAGTACTTGGCGCAACGATCTTCGATAACCTCGTCTTCAATTCTATTCACTACACGGACAAGGGTTCGGTGACCGTCATCGTTGATGAAGATCAAGCCATCATTCGTGATACAGGGATCGGAATAAAAGAAGAAGATAGAGAAAAGGTTTTTGACCGCGGTTTTAGGGCCGGTCAAGGCGGTCGCGGCCATTATCAGGGATTCGGGTTGGGACTGGCGATTTCAAAGCGTGCAGCCGAGGCATTAGGCTGGAGCATTTCGCTCAAATCCGAAGTCGGTAAAGGCACCGACTTCGTGATTCGTTTCAAACCGGAGTCAGTTGACGAGGTTAACAGCAATCAATAGGAAGGGTAGGACGAAGATCATGGCAACAGTGCTTGCGCCGATGGCTTCAGAGGCAAATTCTTCGTCCCCGCCGTAGGCTTTAGAGAGCACGGCAATGACGGAAGAAACCGGCAGCGCGGAAGCCAAGATGAAGCACTTCCGCATGAGCGGGTCCATGTCTAAAGACATTGTGCACAAATACATCGTAATCGGGCGAATGACGTAGCAGGAGAGGAGAATCAGCCAGACTTCTCTCGGGAGTTTTTTGAGTTTCTCACAACCAATTTGCCAAACCGTAATTCCGACAAAGACCAATGCCAGCGGTGTCGCTAATTGACCGATTGTATGCGTTGACTGAGCGATGAACTTGGGGACGGGAATCGACAGGAAGACAACGATCAAACCGATAAGGAAGCCCATCAAAGGTGGCGAGAGCAGCATCTTGAGTCCGCGGATGGAAAAAATTTTAGGTTCTTCTGTCATTCCACGGCGGGCACCGTCTAGCTGAATGTTAAAGATGCCGACGGTCCAAATGAAGACGCAGTTGGCAAAGAAGTAGACGAGCAAATAAGGAATGCCGTCCGAGCCGTACATTGTCTGTACCAAGGGGACGCCGACGAACAAAACGGTCGCGCCGGTAAACGCGGCAATGAATGTTCCTTTCATGTGAGGCCGAACCCAACCGAGCTTAATGAAGAGGATGGAGATCAAGAAATTCAGGCCAACGGTAAGGAACGGAAGCCCTGCAAACTTCAATAAGTTATAAAGTTCACCGTGTGAAAACTTAGAAATGACGGAATAAAACAGAAAGTACGGCAGAGCGGCGTTGACGAGTTTAGACACAATGCCGCGGTGCGATGGCGCATCGAACCAGCCCTTGCGTGCGAGAAATACACCGAAGCCGATCACGATGAGTAAAACGCAGACCGCGGATAGTGAATGAAGTATTGTGGCGGCTAACATTATTTTTCCTTGGAATTTGCCAATAGTTTAGTCCTGCAATCATCGTCAATCGAGGATAGAAAGACTCGAAAACTAAAGCAAAAACCGCCTTAGAAAAGGCGGTCGGAAGTACGTGTGAACATGTTCACACAGGGCAATTACAGGGCTTCTACAAACTTTAAAGCGGCGGTGACAGAGGCGAAGAATGCCTTGATACCGGAGTTTTGTGTCTTGCTGTCGATATTCTGTTCTGCAGTCGGCCACCAGGCAAGGATTTCGTTTTTAACGAACTGCTGGGCTTCTTCGATTTTGTCTTCGGCTAAAAGATGGCCGAGGAAAGCAAGCTCGACGGCGATGTGGTCATCAGGCAGGTTGGAAGTGTTTTGAAGGCCTTTGCTGAGATACGTTTTAAAAGCTTCGTGGGTGTTCTTTCCGGTCACGGTAATCAGACCGCCGGCCCAGAAAGAATGTGTCATTCCGATCGTCGTGTCACCGACACCGTAAAAGAGTTTAGCCGCATCACGGTCAAAGTCTTCATTAAAAGCGACGTTGCCGAAGCGAGAGCCGTTAAATCCGACTTCATCGGCTATGCTGTTAAAAGCTTCTGCAGCCTTGGGGTAGACGGAAGTTTTATTCTCATGCGGGTCGAGAATAATTTCACTTAAGACGGTGATGATTTTAGCTAATGCTTCTGAGCATTCTTCTCGAGTGATTTCTTGGTAATTCATATTTATCCTTTGGGACTGCGGACAAAAACTGCGCAGAATTTTTTCATTGCAAGGAACTGTATCAGTTAAGTGATCGCAGGGCGAGCTTTTTAATTCGGACTTAGGGAAAACTGAGAGACAAGCAGGTGACGACTCCCGAAAATTAGTCTTATCGAAAATAAGGACGGCAGTCTTCAAACCTAAAGTTGGAAAATCCATCGAGTCGGGTTGTTATTTTCGAGGCACGAGCCATTTTCCTGTTTTGGAAAAGTTGAGACAAAAAAAGGCGGGTCCCGGACCCGCCCCAAAAATACCCTAAGAGACACGAAGCGGTGCCGCACGCTTCCGGCACCGCAATTCAAACTCAGGCTTTAACTTTCATAGCCCCAAAGTCCGTAATGGAAGAAATGAAGCGGATCTTCGGAGAAGTGCCGGCATCCTTATTGATGATCTGGGCCTTAGCAATCAAGGCTTTCTGAGCATCAGTCGGGTTGTCGTAGTCTACTAACTGCAAAGCCTTAGTCGAGCAGACTTCAACGCAGGCAGGCAAGCGTCCTTGGGAAGTACGATGCGTGCACAGAGTGCAGTGCTCGGCTTTTCCGGGGATACGCGTTGTCCAAGCTGTCGGGCTGGCGCTTCTTCCTCCGAGCGGTTTGAGGTCTCCGTAGTAGGACTGTTTGTTCGGATCGGAGAATTTAGGCGCACCGTACGGACAGGCAGCTAAGCAGCCTTTGCAGCCGATGCACTTCTTCTGGTCGATCAGAACTTCACCGTGCGGTCCGAAGTAAACGGCTTTTACCGGGCAGACCTTCATGCAGGCGGGATTTTCGCAGTGCATACAGGAAACGCGGAAGTATTCGATGACTTCTTCAGCCTGATGCTCAAGTCTTTCCAAATGGTTCCACTTCACACCGGGCGCAACTTGGTTTTCTTCTTTACAAGCGACGAAGCAGGCGTGGCAGCCGACGCAGTCGTCAGCATTAACAATGATTCCATATTTGCTCATGACGATCTCCTTAGGCTTTCTTTTCAATACGGACGGGATTTTCGAAGTAGCTCGGATAACCGGACAACGGATCGCGATTGCCGCGGTTCATGAGTTTCTGGGTATTCTGGTTGTCGAGCCAGCCGTATTGAGCGTCAATCGTGCCGACAGGAACAATCAGAGAAACCACTGCTTTGGCTTCTACTGGTCCGCCGTAGGGAGATGTAATAAGGATGGTATCGCCTTCCTTAATACCTCTGGCCTCAGCATCCCTCGGGTTGATGTTGACGTGCAGGCAGTCTTCGATTTCCATCAGATAGGGCTGGTCCGTACGGGTCTTGCTGTGTGTGATGTACGGTTTGCGAGAACCGTTCATGAGGCGAAGATCAAATTCTTTGCTGAGCTCGGTCATCGGTTTGTATTCCGGGAGGCCGGGGTAGCCGAATTTAGCCGCACGATCAGAGAAGAAGTCCAGCTTGCCGGAAAGCGTGTTGAAGCCGGGTTTTCCGTCCGGACGCAGTCTTCCGTCTTCGTACTTCTTGAAGCCGGGTTTGGGAGCCGGGATACGGCTGATCTGAGGCAGCGCGTCTCTGAACTTGACCAGGTCGCCGCCTTCGTACTGATGAAGGATGAAGTCGAGGGCCTTTTCGGGATCACCGTCAAAGAAGTGTTCAGGTTTATCGATAATGCAACCGAGTTCCAGCGCAATACGCCAGTCTTCTTTAGCTTCTCCAAGCGGTTTGATCGGTTTCCGAACGGCAATGTTCGGGCCGTACCAGCCGAAAGGAGCATGGCGTTCATAGTTCATCGCAGCAGGCAGAATAATGTCCATGTTGCGGTGGCTGTCTTTGCGATGGAAGTAATCTGTTGCGAAAGCAAAATCTAACTTCGAGAGAGCGTCGTTATAGACATCAGGCTGCGGCCAGATGTTGACGTTAAAGCCCCAGCCGCAGAAGACTTTGACCTTGCCGTCGCGAACCCATTCAGGCAGATTGTTCGGGCTAGTCTGATCCTGCAGGTCATGCCAAAGCGGAAGTTCCTCTTTATCTAAGCGGCGAGCTTTCACTTCAGGGGAGTTCCACCATTTCTTGTCGGCCATAGCAGGATGCAGACCGAAGGCGGCCATGGACAAGCCTTTGGGAGGCTGACCGAAGGGAACGCCGCCGGGGATGTCGATGTAACCCATCAGGATTGGCAGCAGGAGCAGACCGCGAGTGTTGTTCACGCCGTTGGAGTTGTGAGACAGAGACTGAGTCGTCAGAGTGAAGGAGCCCGGACCCTGAGCCCAGAGGCGAGCGGCTGCGACAACTTTGTCGGCAGGTACACCGGTGATTTCCTGAGTCTTTTCAGGAGTGAACTGGTCAACGTACTTGGCGTATTCTTCGAAACCGTGTGTCCACTGATCAATGAAAGGCTTATTAATAAGGTTTTCTTTGATCAGAACGCGGGCGATGCCGGCGGCTAAGGCGGCGTCCGTACCGATCGCCGGAGCCAAATGGATATCCGCGATTTCTGCGGCTTTGGTTCTTCTGGTATCAACCGTGATGATCTTGCAGCCGCGTGCTTTTGCGGCCTTAATGGCTTCCCACCAACCCAGGGGCTGAGCCCAAACGTTGGTAGCCATAATCATGTAGACCTTGGTGTCTTTCGTCGGTGTGGAACCGTTGTTGGGCTGCCCGAAGTTGAGCTGTTCAGCCATCATGCAGCCGGAGCGGCAAGCGGCAGAGGATTCCGTGGCCCAAGTGGGAGAGTCGAAATAACGAGCCAAACGATAAATAGAGGGTCTCGGTTCTTTCGGGTCGCCTGCATAGAACATGACGGATTCGGGGCCATATTTCTTCTTAGCGGCGAGCATGTTGGCAGCGATGGTCTTGTAAGCCTCATCCCAGGTAATACGAACCCAGCCCGGATCTTCTGCGCCTTTGGGGGCCGTACGCTTCATCGGATAAAGCAGACGATTCGGGTTATACAAGCGCTGCAGAGTGCTCATGCCTTTAGAGCAGAGCCAGTGACGCGGATTTTCTTTCCAGTTCTGAATACTGATGATGTTATTGCCCTGTGCCTGGAACTGAATTCCGCAGGAAGGTACATGGTTGCAAGAATCGCAAATGGCAAAGCCCGTCCATTCCTGAGGCTGGGGATTTGCAGCCTGTGCAAGAACGGAAGTGGCCGGAGAGACGGCCGGAAGAGCGGAGATTGCCTTGAGAATTTGCCTTCTTGAGAGTTTTTGCATAATTGTTTCTCCTTGGTCAGCATTGGGGTGCTTCTGAGTGAAATTTTGGAGTGATTTTTACACTTTGAAAAGAGGAGTTTTCCTGTCATATTTGATTAAAATTGACAGAAATCCTCATCAAAATTGATAACGATATGGCCCAAGACCGTCCAAACAGTGAATTGCTTAGATTTCTCGCTGAGTTTTACGATTCTCGCAACCTTATTTCTACGGCTAATCGCCTAGGAAAGGGGTCTGCGACATGTTTTCGCCTATTAGCCCAGGCCCGTGAAATTTTTGAAGATCCGCTGTTCGTAAAGAGCGGGCGTGCAATGATGCCGACACCTAAGATGGACTCCTTGATTGGCGAAATCCAGTCCATTTTGATGCGCATTGATCGCCTTCCGAGTCCCAAGGTATTTTCTCCTGAGGAATTGACACAAGATTTCCGAATTGGCTGTATTGATAATGCTGCGTTGCGTTTTATCGTTCCCTCGTTAGCCAATCTTTATGCTCAGGCCCCTAACATCCGCCTTTCTATTATTTCTCTTCATGAGCATTTCCAGTGGGCGTTAGAGAAGGGCAATATTGATATCGTCATTTATGCTCCTCCCAACCTAAAGTTGAGAGAATTAGGAAAGAAGTTTCATTACGAGACGCTGTACAACACGGATCACTTGTATGTGGTCAGAAACAGTCATCCTTTGGCGGTCAAGCTGAGAGAAGGAAAACAGCTCAAAAGATCAGACTTGAAGAATTATCGTTTCATTGCCGTGAAGTACGGATATTCGGAAGGCAAGATCACGACAGACTCCTCGGGGTTTGAAGAAGGGAGCAATATCGCCATTGATACGCCGTATCTTTTAACAGTTCCGCACATGCTAACCCAGTGCGACCTTATCGGGCGCCTGCCGGAATCATCCGTGAAAGAACTTATCGGCAATTTGCCTCTGACCATTCTTCCAAAAAATTTGGTTGCTGATCCGGCTTGGACACCCGTGTTTTTGTGGCATGACCGTACGCATTTTGACCCGGCGCACCAGTGGTTTCGCTCGGTTTTACTGCGCAGTCTCGAAGAAAAACGAGCTCAAAAACGTCAAGGCAGGAAGAATAGCGATGAGGAGGAGGTTGGGCGAACGCAATAAGACGATCAGAAGAGTGAATCTATTGCCGAAAACGACAGGTGACTTTTGTTCCACCGTTACACCCGAAAAAGCTAACCTTCTGTAAAATCGAAACTTTTCACAAGAATAATTACTTTTGAGTCACAAGGTGAATCAGTCATTACGTTTTGATAAGAAGGATCGAGATCTGCTCGTCAAAATTAACGAGGTCATCGATTCCGGAAATGTGTCTTCTGCCGAGCAGGAGACTTTTAGAACCTCTCTGCATCCGCACGGCATTCAAAACATGGTCAGCACCCATGAAGAACGAATGGCGATGGCTGAAGTCAACCTTTTGCAGCGATTAAACGACGGAACGGGCGTCGAGGCGAGGCTTTCTGCTCTTAAAACGCTTCATGAAGAAGTGCTGTACAGCGCCCAAACTCCATTTCGTTTTAATACTTCACGAGTGCTGATTCAGCTCATGAAGGAGATTGTCCGCGCACGCGGTAATGAAGAAGAGCAGCTTCGTCTGATTCACGATTTCCAGAAGGTTGCGGCCGGTAATCCTCGCATTGTGCGCGCCTTCCTTTCTAAATTCTTCTTGCTGGAGATGCCGGAAGAGTGGAATCAGAAAACGATGGACGACCATGTCCACGACGCCAACACCATGGGCCGCAAGAATCCGACCTATCTGGTTATGGACGCTCGTGTGAAAGGGATTCGCCGTCTGACAGTTGTTTACTACAACTTTGTTGATCCCAAGGTCGTCTACGAGCTTTATGAAGCAGCCCATATCATGGGCATTTCGGTTCGTTTGGGTATTAAATTTAAAGCTCGCTTCCACGACCGTTACGTCGAATTCCTTTGGACACCGAAGGGCTTTACGGATACAAAGTCGGTTTTGGACTTTTTAAAGGAACCCGAAACCGAAGCCCTAATGCAGGAAGGACGAGCAGTCGAAGATTGGGCCAGAGAAGAGGTTCTGCAGACCTTAGAAGTCTTTAATGCCAAGCATGCCGCCGAGATCTCTAAGGAATGGGGCATTGAGGTTCCTCCCCTGTCCGAAGAAGAATTTGATGACTACGTCGGCATGGGACAAACCACGCTGATTCGTCTTTCTGAATTTGTGCATTCCAAGCTGCTTCCGCTTGTCGAAGCAGAAGCAGAAAAGGTCAAGCAGGAGCTCTTGTGCGCTTCTGCTGAAGATCAGGGCGTTCTTCAGGAGCGACTGAAAAAACTGGATGAGTTAACTTCTGTGGTGCTCTACCAGCGCTGGCTTCGTCCGTCTCGTAATCCTGAAATTCCGTCATTGTCCGAACCGGCGGACGATGGCCGTCCGAATCTTCTGAAGATCGACGTTCAGGGACTGCTTTCTCGTCTAATGCATATCCGTCCGTCGTCCCGCATTACGCTCCTGACAGGTAAGCTGACAGATGCGGATGTCCTGGAACTTCTTTGGCTCGGGGAGGGGCGGATCTCACATCTTGAAATCCTGAACATGAAGGAGCGCGAGCTCGGACGCGTAAAACATGTGAACGAAATCAACCAGCTTCAGCAGGCGATTAATCGACACAATGCGATTGAGCTTAAAAGAATCATTCAGGATATGCGTCAGCGCCCGGAGATTGCGCAAAAACCGGAACGCAGTGCACTCTTTAATGAGTTCCTTGAGAACATTCCGCGCATCATGAGTTTTTACGCCAACCAGCCACTCGGCAGCCGGTTTGGATCCGACTCTACGACCATCTTAGGAACGCGATTCGGTATGGGCTTCGCGGTACCGGATACTCTTCCGCGCGGCGCACAGAAGATGATTGAGAAAGAAAGCGATGAATCTTTCCAAATTCCTCTGCATGTTCCGGTTCAATGCATCGATGTCTACTCCGAACCTGAGGAAGTTTCTCCTTTTGTGAAGTGGGTTCGCAAGAACTTGGGCTTTACTAAGTTCGGAATGAAACATTCGAGAGAATGGGTTGCTACGTACGCCAATGCAGAAGTCACCACGAATAACTGCAACGTGGTTTCGCTCGGCGGCATCACTCGCGGCAATACCAACGGACTGGTTGCTGACGAAACTAAGCAGAAGAAAGAAAAGACAGGTTTCTCGTACACCAATACGACGATTCTGAATATTATCAAGGTCACGATTGGTTTCCTGCCGGCGTTCTTAACCTTTATGCTCACTCAGAATTGGTGGGTCCTGGCTTGGTTCGGCGCTTTGATTTGGTTCAGCATTACCGGTATCCGCAATATTATTCAGGCGGTTATTGCCGGAGGCGGCTTCCAAAAAGGCGCCCGTATCGATTGGAAGTCCCTGATTAACTGGTCCCGCGTTAGCGATTCCCTGATGTACACCGGTATGTCGGTTGTGCTGCTTGAGGGCTTTACCCGCAATGTTCTTTTAGGTCATATCCTCGGGATTACCGTGGATAAGGCGCCGTTGCTGGTGTTCTCGATCATCGCTTTGGCAAACGGCCTCTATATTTCCTCTCATAACATCTTCCGAGGATTTCCGAAGACCGCTGTTGTCGGAAACTTATTCCGAAGCATTTTGGCGATTCCGGTGGCGATGGTCTACAACGTGATTCTCGCGATGATTCTGCCGATCATTACCGGAATGCCCGCAGCGGCTATTCTGGTACCTGCGGCTGCGATCGTGTCGAAGTTCGCTTCCGATACGGTGGCCGGTGTCATTGAGAGCGTGGCCGATCGCCGCAACAACTACCGTCTCCGCACGTCCGACTTCCGTATGTCGACCAAGGCGCTTTTCAGCTGCTTTGAGCGCATGGAGCTGGCTTTCCCGAAGAAAGACATCCTCTCTTTAATGTCTCGTCCGGCAGATTTCATCCGCGTGATTTCCGAGCGCTCCAAGTCTATGGAAATCGAATGTATTGTGATTTCTTTGGATCTGATGTACATCTGGTACTACCAGCCTTGTGCGCAGCATGCGTTCCTGACGGAACTCAAGAGAATGTCAGCGGAAGAACGTCTGGTTTTTGTCCGCTTCCAGAAGTCGCTTACTGAGTACAAGGAAGTTTCAAGACTGTTCTTAAGCGGAATGCTCGGCTCTAACTTCTCCAAGGCTTTGGCTTTCTACCTGGATAACTACAAAGCCTACCTCACTGCAATTGAAGACATTTGCCGAAAGATTGAGGAACGTTCTCCTGTAGAGCTTCAAGAGGTTCACGTGAAGAACAGCTCGCTTACTGCCGCTGTTGTATGGGTGAAGACTCAGACGACAGCGCTCGGAAGGAGGCTCCGAGGAAAGAAAGAAGAATCTTTGGCGCAGGAAGCGGCGGAGAAGACCACGACTGAAAACGTCTAACGACAGCTAAAGAAAATCAAATCGGCGCGTCTGTTTTCGAATAGATGCGCTGATTTTTCGCTTGAAAACTTGGTTGGAATAGGTGCTAGTCATTGGGTTTGAGCGCCTTGTGTGTCAATGAGCACTAGGTCAACTAACTGCCATTCAATAATATTTCACATCTACATCCAATAATATTTCATATTCATATCCAATAATATTGAATATGTATATTGAATTTTATTGAACATATGCGCCATTACCCAACCTTTACTGGGCCATGCATAGGAGCTGCGCCTTTAAAATTAAAATTAGCGATGGGATTCGGCTGGTTAGCAAATGGCAAGCAACGTCTTACTAAATTTATCTTTGGGAACATCGAGCTTCCGTGGTTTGCGCAAAGCGAATCAAATTTACGTTGACAAAACAAGATTGATTTTCGATTTAGCTTCTCAGCGACGGAAATATTTGTTAGTTCGCCCACGAAGGTTTGGGAAATCGCTCCTTATCTCTACTTTTGAAACTCTGTTCAAAAACGGGTTAGAAGATTTTTGCGGCCTGAAGATTGAAAAACTGTGGAAAGAAGAAAGGACTTATTCCGTCGTTAAGTTTGATTTTTCAGAAATCAAACCATTATTCGGATTCAATAAATTTGAGAAGGATCTCAAAGACCGTCTAATTGATAATTTTTCCAGCCTGGGATTCTTGTACGAGCCGAACTCAACTTCCCTTTTTAGCCAGCTTTCCAAATGGTTGGGAGATCAGGCAGCCAACTCTCTAGTCGTGTTGATAGATGAGTACGATGCTCCGTTAACCTCATCTTTAAACGATAGGATATTGTTCAATGAGGTGAGAGGGTTGTTGTCTGAGTTTTATGCTCTTCTAAAAGCTAACGATGAAGCGATTCGATTCCTTTTTATTACGGGAATTACTAAATTCAATAAGACAAGTATTTTTTCTGAGTTGAACAACCTAGTAGATATTTTGTTACGCGACAGCATAAAATGACCACCTAACGACAATATTTTGGACCCACCGAT